>Ga0206118_100692_pt1 | contig 13067 bp, 18 predicted proteins | sample 3A20Ametagenome_FD_177999 | JGI IMG/M metagenome (GOLD analysis project Ga0206118, IMG submission 177999) | Enriched microbial communities from leaf-cutter ant dump, University of Wisconsin, Madison, United States - 3A20A | ecosystem: Environmental > Terrestrial > Nest > Insects nest > Nest dump...
CGGCCAAGGGGCGCAACATAACGCTTTCTGATCATTCGGTGCGCTCGCGCGACGGCCATACGGGCGCACGCGAGGAGGGGACGATCGGCTTTGCGGCCCTGCGTGGCGGCAACGTGATCGGCGAGCACCGCGTCATCCTCGCCGGACCTGCGGAGCGGATCGAGCTCACGCATATCGCCGACAACCGGGCGCTGTTCGCCGACGGCGCGGTGCGGGCCGCGCTGTGGGCCGCCAGCCAGAAGCCGGGGCTCTACAACATGGCCGACGTGCTCGGCTTCAACTCATAGGACCATTTCGATGACCGGAACGCTGATCCTCGTCCGCCACGGCGAAAGCGAGTGGAACCTCAAGAACCTGTTCACCGGCTGGCGCAATCCGGACCTGACCGAGAAGGGCATCGGCGAGGCGAAGGCGACCGGCGAGCGGCTAAAGGCAGCGGGCTACGTGCCTGACGCCTATTTCACCTCGGCGCTGCGCCGGGCCCAGCATACGCTCGACCTCATCCTCGAGGTGCAGGGGATCACCGAGGTGACGATCACCCGTTCCAAGCTGCTGAACGAGCGCGACTACGGCGATCTCGCAGGCCTGAACAAGGATGATGCGCGGGTGAAGTGGGGCGAGGAGCAGGTTCTGATCTGGCGCCGCTCGTTCGACGTACCCCCGCCGGGCGGCGAGAGCCTGAAGGACACCGCCGCCCGGACGCTGCCCTATTTCGACGCCGAAATCCTGCCGCTGCTCAAGGCCGGCAAGACCGTGCTGGTCGCCGCCCATGGCAATTCGCTGCGCTCGATCGTGATGGCGATCGAGGGGCTGACGCCAGAGCAGATCCTGAAGCGTGAGCTCGCGACGGGTGAGCCGGTGGTCTACCGCATCGGCGCGGATGGGAAGCTGGCGGAGAAGGTGGCGATCTAGGTCGTCTGCTACCGGGCTTGATCGCCTGAACGGACCCAGGACGATCCCCTCCCGGCCTCCCCCATGAAGGGGGAGGTGAAGAGGGTGCCCGCTTCGGCGGGTCGTTCCACGACCGGCACCTCCCCCTTGTGGGGGAGGTTGGGAGGGGGCCGTCCTGGCTCGATTCTAGCTCCCCGCCACCGCGCTCTCCCACCCCAGGATGGCGCGTTTGCGGGGCAGGCCCCAATGATAGCCGGTCAGGGCGCCGGTCGAACCGACCACGCGGTGGCACGGCACCACGAAACTGATCGGGTTCTTGCCGACGGCGGCGCCGACGGCGCGAGGGGCCGAGGGGCGACCGATGTGGTTGGCGACCGATTGATAGGTCGTGGCCTTGCCGACCGGAATCTTCAGCAGCGTTTCCCAGACCTGCACTTCGAAATCGGTGCCGATGAGGAAGACCTTTATCGGCTGCTCCGGGTTCCAGCGGGCCGGATCAAAGATGCGGGCGGCGATGGGGGCGATGGCCGCATCGTCGCGACGATAGGTGGCGTTGGGCCAGCGGTTGGCGAGGTCCTCGAAGGCCTGTTCCACGCTCAGACCAGAATCGGCGAAGCCGATGCCGGAAAGGCCGTATTCGGTCGTGGTCAGCACCGCGGTACCGAAGGGCGAGGGGGCGGCGCCCCAGGTCATTTCGAGCCCACCGCCCCTGGCGCGGTAGGCGCCGGGCGGCATGGCGACGTGGGTGACGAAGAGGTCGTGCAGGCGCGAGGTCGAGCTGAGGCCAACCTCGTAGGTGGTGTCGAGCACGCTTTCATTGGCGGCAAGCAGCTTCTTGGCGTGATCGAGAGCGACGCACTGGGCGAAGCTCTTGGGGCTCAGCCCGCACCAGCGGCGGAAGAGATCGGTGAGCTGCCGCTCGGTAAGGCCGAGCGCATGCGAAAAACGCGGCAGGTCGATCTCGTCGGGCTGCGTCTCGCTGAGATAGGCGATGGCGGCGCGGACGGTTTCGTAGTCCGAATTGGCGATGAGGGTGTCGTGTTTCATGGTGGCGGGACTGTAGGCCTGCCGATTGTGGCGCGCGACCCGGTTTTCACGTGAAACATTACTTGTAGAAAATCAGGCGCGGGCACGCTTCAGCGCGGTGCCGAAAGCCTTGGCGAAGCTCGACTTTTCGTCGTTGTTGAGGAAAGCGCCGAGCACGACGTCGCGGTCACGGGTACGAAGATGCAGGCCGGTGGTGCGTTCGTTGTAGTCGCGATCGACAACAAGCTTCACGAAGCTCGGGTTGAAGCGCACCAGGGTTTCCTTGCCGGCGCCATCGACCTGCTTCACCTCGAGCTGGTCGCGCCACAGGGTGACCTGCTCGTAGCGCTTGCCGTCCTTGAGCGAGGCCCACATGGCCCAGGCGATCAGGACCACGTCGAGCCCCATGAAACCGACGATCGGCCAGGCGCCGAGCGAGTAGAAGGTGATGGCAGGCACCGTCGCCGCGACCGCGACAACGGCGATGACCACGCGGAAACCGCGCTGCCCCAGGGACCGGTGCGGGGTGAGCCTCGCGGCGAAGAGCGGGCGTGCTTGCGTTTGGGTCGTCATCTTGGGCATCAGTATAGGCTGAGAATCGGGACGACGGAAATGGCGCCGAGAAAATTGAAGCAACTGCCAAAAGCAGATGTTGAAGCCATTTTCGGCGCTTTTGCGGCGGCCAACCCCGAGCCCAAGGGCGAACTCGACTATGTGAACCCCTATACACTGCTCGTGGCCGTAGTGCTGTCGGCCCAGGCGACGGACGCGGGGGTCAACAAGGCGACGGCCGGGCTGTTCCCCATCGCCGACACGCCCGAGAAGATGGTGGCGCTCGGAGTCGAGGGCATCGAACAGCGGATCAAGACGATCGGACTGTTCCGCGGCAAGGCGAAGAACGTCTACGCGCTCTCCAAGATATTGATCGAGCAGCACGATTCACAGGTACCGGAGGATCGCGAGGCGCTGGAGGCCCTGCCGGGCGTGGGGCGCAAGACGGCGAACGTGGTGCTCAACATCGCCTTCCGGCACCCGACCATCGCCGTCGACACCCACCTGTTCCGCGTGGCGAACCGGACCGGGCTGGCGCCGGGCAAGACCCCGCTCGAGGTCGAGCGCGGGCTGCTCAAGGCGGTGCCCGAGCAATACATGCTGCATGCCCATCACTGGCTGATCCTGCATGGGCGCTATGTGTGCAAGGCGCGAAAACCGGAATGCTGGCGTTGCATCATTCGCGAGTGGTGCCGGTTCGAGCCGAAGACCCCTGCCCCGAAAGGGACGTAAAACGGCTGTGAAGCTGAATGGCGTCTGGCATGTAAATGAACGTTTAGTTTGGGAGGGATGTCCGCATCCTGAACGGCGTCCATTCCCCTCGGTGGCTTCACCACCCCTCCCGATCTCGGCGCCTGATGTGCCTCGTGTTCACATCGTGCCGTAGCCTCTTGCCATGGCGGCGGCGAAGGCGGGGATGAAGAGGAGCAGGCCAGCTTCGAGGTAAAGGAAGCGGCGAGCAGTGTTTACATCGGCGTCCGCAGGGGCGGTGCCGGACTTGCGCCACCTGATGATGGCCAAGGTAGGCGGGATGGAGAGGAGGCCGACGGCGAGGAAGGCAACCATCTTGGCCCAGAAGACCCAGTTGCCGACATAATACTCCCAGCCGGCGCCGCCGAAGATGACGCGGATAATGCCGACGACCACGACGAGGCCGGCCACCGCGCCATAGGCACTATCGATTTTGCTCAGCTGCATCAGTCGCTTACCTTCGATGCCCGGGCGTAGCAGGGCGAATTCGGCGGCGAAGATGGCCACCAGGGTGAACACCGCCAGATGGTGGGCGACGGCGAGAACCAGATTGAGGTCGATCACGTCGAAACTCCTATGGCCTTGGGCACGGCCGGATGTTAACAGCGTTATCATTGAGTCGTAGAAGCCGATGTGAGCAATGTCAACATCTGAAAGCGAAACACGTTACCATCATGGCGACCTGCGCCGGGCGCTGGTAGCGGGCGGGCTGGTGCTGCTCGAAGAGAAGGGCGCCTCCGCCCTTGGCCTGCGGGAGATCGCCCGGCTGGTCGGGGTGTCGGCCGCCGCGCCCTATCGGCATTTCGCCGATCGGAAGGCCCTGCTGGAGGCGGTCGCCGCCGAGGGATTTCGCGACTTCACGGCGGCCATGGTCAAGGCAGCGGAAGGCATCGAGGAAGCCGGGCAGCTGGCGGCTATGGCCTTTGCCTATGTGCGTTTCGCGCTCGACCAGCCGGCGCTGTTTCGCCTGATGTTTTCGTCCGACCTCCATCCCTATCGCGACCCGGAACTCAAGGAGCAGGCCGAAGCAGCCTATGCCACCATAGCGGTCGCAGCGGCACGCGAGGATAAGTCGGCGCCGGCCGAGATGGCGGTGACGTGCTGGGCCTTCGTGCATGGCCTCGCCATGCTGGTGCTGGAGGAGCAGATCCTCGGGGTATCGGCCGGCAATGCCGACGCGCTGGTGCGGGTGCTGACCGAGCGTTTCGTGCACGACATCCGGGCCGGACGGCGCGAAAGCCCACAAACGGACGCCCCATAGACCATGAACGTCTGCCAGCGATGGCAGGTGACCAGCCTCACGCCGAAAACATTGCGTGCGCCAGGCATCTTCGCTATTGCGGCACGGTTTGAATTCTCACCGTTCTTGAAGGATCGCCGATGGCCGAGACCCGGTTCGACGTTCTCACCATCGGCAACGCCATCGTCGACATCATCGCGCCCATCGAGCCGGGCTTCCTCGAGCGCGAGGGGCTGGCCGAAGGGATCATGCACCTCGTCGACGCCGAGCGCTCGGACTGGCTGTACGAGCGCATGCCGGCACAGCGGACGCAGATGTCGGGCGGCTCGTCGGGCAATACGGCGGCGGGCGTCGCGAGCCTGGGCGGGCGGGCCAGCTTCATCGGCAAGGTGGCGGCGGACCCTCTGGGCGACGTGTTCGCTTCCGACATGGCCAAGATGGGCGTGCATTACGGGGTGTCGCGGCTGCATGACGGCCCGGCGACGGCGCGCTGCATGATCCTCGTGTCGCCTTCCGGCGAGCGGACGATGAACACCTATCTGGGCGCCTGCCACCAGCTCACCACCGCCGATATCAGGGAAGACGAGATCGGCGCGGCGACAGTGACCTATATGGAAGGCTTTCTGTGGGACCCGGTGGAAGCCAAGAAGGCCTTCGTCACGGCGGCGCACTACGCCCACAAGAACGAGCGGGCCACGGCGTTCACGCTGTCGGACCCGTTCTGCGTCAACCGCTATCGCGAAGAGTTCCTCGACCTGATCCGCTCGAAGACGATCGATATCGTGTTCGGCAATATCGAGGAGCTGAAGGCGCTCTACCAGACATCGAGCCTGGCGGACGCGGTGCAGGGCATCGCCAAGGATGCGGAGCTCGCGGCGATCACCATGGGCGCCGACGGCGCCATGGTGGTGGCGGACGGCGAAGTGGTGACGGTGCCGGCCTATCCGGTGTCACAGGTGGTGGACGTGACAGGTGCGGGCGATCTCTTCGCCTCGGGCTTCCTGCTTGCTTACGCGCGGCAGCGCGACCACCGCACGGCGCTGCAGGCGGGCTGCCTCGCGGCAAGCGAAGTGATCTCGCATTACGGGGCCCGGCCGGTGGCGGACCTCAAGGCGCTGGCGGCGGAGAAGCAGATCGGCTTGTAGGCGGGGCCGGCCCTGAGCCGGACGCCCCCTCCCCCACTATCGCGGCCGGGGACCACCTAATCGTCGCGCCCTGAACAGCTAAACCTTGCGCAGCGCCACGCGTTCGATGGCGTGACTCTCGCCCTTGGTGAGGACCAGGTCGGCGCGGCTGCGGGTGGGGAGGATGTTGTCGCGCAGATTGGGGAGGTTGATCTCGGTCCACGCCCAGCGGCCGAAGGATTCAGCTTCCTCGGTGCTCATCTGGCTGAAGCGGTGGAAGAAGCTGTTGGGGTCGGCGAAGGCGGTCTGCCGCAGGGCGCGGAAGCGGTCCATGAACCAGGTGGTGAGGTCGGCTTCGCTGGCATCGATGAAGATCGAGAAATCGAGGAAATCCGAGGCGAAGAGGATGGGGCGGCCGGATCTGGGGAGCTCCCCCGGCTGCAGGATGTTGAGGCCCTCGACGATGAGGATGTCGGGGCGGTCGATGACGATCTGCTCGCCCGGGACGATGTCGTAGAAGAGGTGCGAATAGACCGGCACGCCGACATCGGGCCGGCCCGACTTGATGTCGGAGAGGAATTTTATGAGCGCCGGACGGTCGTAGCTTTCGGGAAAGCCCTTGCGGTCGGAGAGTCCCAGCTCCTCGAGCCTCTTTCCCGAGTAGAGGAAGCCGTCGGTGGTGACGAGGTCGACCTTGGGGGAGCTGGGCCAGCGGCTCAGCAGGGCCTTCAATATGCGCGAGGTGGTGGACTTGCCCGAGGCGACGGAACCGGCGACGCCGATGATGTAGGGCACCTTGCGGTCGTCGGCGCCGAGGAAGCGGGTGGAGGCGCGGTGCAGGCCCTGCGTCGCCTCGACATAGAGCGAGATGAGGCGGCTCAAGGGCAGGTAGACCTGCTCGGCCTCCTCCAGCGAAATAGGGTCGGTGAGGGCGCGCAGGCGCTGAATGTCCGAAGCGTCGAGCGTCATCGGCTCGTCGGCGCGGAAATTGGCCCATTCGGCCTTGGTGAAGTGGTGATAGGGCTGCAGTTCGAGCTTGGGCTTGCCCATTACACCGTCCCTTTCGGCCGTGATGCCTTTTCGGCGATGCCGGACTGGGCGGTGCGGGATTCGAGCTCGGCCAGTACGTCGGCGAGCGGCACGTCAGCGGCACGCAGCAGGACCAGCAGGTGATAGAGCAGGTCGGCGGCTTCGCCGGCGAGGCCGGACTGGTCGCCGGCCACGGCGGCGATCACGGCTTCTGTCGCTTCCTCGCCGAGCTTGCGGGCGACGCGCTGTACCCCGGCGGCGAGGAGTTTTGCCGTGTAGCTCTCCTCCGGCGAGGCGGCGGCGCGGATGGCGATCCGCTCGTCCAGGGTTTCGAGGGTGAAGCTCATTCTGCGCCTCCAAAGCTGCCATCGTTGCGCATGGCTATGCCGTGGGCCTGCATGTAGGCCTTGGCCTGGGGCACCGTATAGGTGCCGAAGTGGAAGATCGAGGCGGCGAGCACGGCCGAGGCGTGGCCCTCCTTCACCCCATCGACGAGGTCGTCGAGCGAGCCGACGCCGCCCGAGGCGATGACCGGCACATGCACGGCGTCGGCGACGGCGCGGGTGAGCTTCAGGTCGAAGCCGGACTTGGTGCCGTCGCGATCCATCGAGGTGACGAGCAGCTCCCCTGCCCCGCGCTCGACCATCCTGGCGGCGAACTCGACGGCATCGATGCCGGTGGCGTTGCGGCCGCCATGGGTGAAGATTTCCCACTCGTCGCGATTGTGCTGGCCGGGCGCCTGGGTGAGGCGCTTACGGGCATCGACCGAGACGACGATGCACTGGTCACCGAACTTGTCGGCGGCCCGGGCGATGAAATCGGGGTCGCTCACCGCAGCCGAATTGATCGCCACCTTGTCGGCGCCGGCGAGCAGCAGCTTGCGGATGTCTTCGAGGCGGCGGACGCCGCCACCGACCGTCACCGGCATGAAGCAGTGCTCGGCGGTGCGGGCGACGACGTCGAAAATGGTGTCGCGGTTCTCGTGGCTGGCGGTGATGTCGAGGAAGGTGAGCTCGTCGGCGCCGGCCGCGTCATAGGCGATGGCGGCTTCGACGGGATCGCCGGCATCGATAAGGTCGACGAACTGCACACCTTTCACGACGCGGCCGTCCTTGACGTCGAGGCAGGGGATGATGCGGGTCTTGAGGGTCATGGCCGGGACTCCGGACGGGGTGCTCTGAGCCTGGCGACGATGGCCATGGCGAAACTCAGCAGCCAGAAGATGGAGGCGAAGAGAACGAGGGGCAGGAAGAGGCCGGGTATGAGGCTGTTGAGCGCCAGCCAGCCGAGGGCCGCGATGAGCACCAGCACCAGCGCGTACCACCAGAGGTTGACGCGCGTGACGAGCAGCGGGCGGTTGGCGGCGCGGGCGAGGTGCTTGGCCATCAGCCGGCCTTCGCCGCCTTGAGCAGCGCCAGCGCTTCACGTGAATCAATGCGGCCGTCATAGAGGGCGCGGCCGGAAATGGCGCCTTCAAGGAGCGCGTATTCGGGTTGCGTCATGGTGCGGATGTCGTCCATCGAGGCGAGGCCGCCCGAGGCGATGACGGGAATGCTGACCGCCTTGGCCAGCTCCAGCGTCGAGGGCCAGTTGATGCCCTTGAGCACGCCGTCGCGATCGATATCGGTGTAGATGATGGCGGCGACACCGGCGCCCTCGAAGCGCCGGCCGAGCTCGATTGCCGTGAGTTCCGAGGTTTCGGCCCAGCCTTCGACCGCGACCCTGCCGCCGCGGGCATCGATGCCGACGGCGACCTTGCCGGGGAATTTCCTGGCCGCTTCCTTCACGAGGGCGGGGTCGCGGACCGCGACGGTGCCGAGGATGACGCGGCTGAGGCCGCGGGCGAGCCAGGCTTCGATGTGGGCGATGGTACGGATGCCACCGCCAAGCTGGACGGGGAACTTTACGCTTTTCAGGATGGCCTCGACGGCGCCGCCGTTGACGCTCTCGCCGGCGAAGGCGCCGTTGAGGTCGACGACGTGCAGGTACTCGAAGCCCTGGTCCTCGAAACTCTTCGCCTGGGCGGCCGGATCATCGTTGAAGACGGTGGCCTTGTTCATGTCGCCGAGCTTGAGGCGCACGCACTGGCCATCCTTGAGATCGATGGCGGGGAAGAGGATCATGGCTTCCACCTCAGGAAATTGCCGATCAGGGTCAGGCCGAGGGTCTGGCTTTTTTCGGGGTGGAACTGGGTGCCCAGCATGTTGTCGCGGCCGACGATGGCGGTGAGCTTCTGGCCGTAGTCGGCCGAAGCCAGCAGGGTTTCGGGGCGGTCGGCCTGGAGGTGGTAGGAGTGGACGAAATAGGCGTGGAGGCCGGTTTCGCCATCCGGGATGCCGGCGAGCAGCGGGTGCGGACGATCGAAGGTGAGGGTGTTCCAGCCCATGTGCGGGACCTTGAGGCCACCGGCCGGCTCGATGCCGACCACCGCACCGGGAATCCAGCCGAGGCCTTTGGTGATCGCCTTCTCGCGGCCTTCGGTGGCCATCAACTGCATACCGACGCAGATGCCGAGGAAGGGGACGCCGCCCCTGATGACACGCTCTTGCAGCACCTCGACCATGCCGGTCACGGCGTCGAGGCCGGCGCGGCAATCGGCGAAGGCGCCGACGCCGGGCAACACGACGCGGTCGGCGCGACGCACCGCGTCCACGTCGGCGGTGACGAGGATCTCGTCGTTGGTGCCGGCCTCGCGGGCGGCGCGTTCGAAGGCTTTCGCGGCCGAGCGGAGATTGCCCGAGCCGTAGTCGATGATGGTGACGGTGCTCATTTGCGCTTCAGCGCCTCGACGATGGCCAGGTCCGGTTCGACGGCGAGATAATCGCCGGTATGCACAAAACCACGGTGTCGCAGGGCGCGCCGATGGAGGGCCGGAGCTTCGAGGCCGATGAGGATGGCGCAGAGGATATAGGTCCAGAACGCCGCCGCGCCACCGCCATACCAGCCGAGCGCGACGATCACCACGACGAGGACGACCCAGCCGCAGAGCATCAGCCACAGGCCGTGGACGAGCGCATAGGCCGGCGGCAGGAGGGCGGCCAGCCAGCTGAAGCGGTCGGCGACGGCGGCGGGCGCATGGTCCTGTCGCTCGTAGACGGAATAGAGGGTCACGTATTATCCTTTTGGGCGGAGGATGGCGTCGGCCTCACGGGTTCGCCTTAGAGCAAAACCACGGCAGTTGGAAGCTCAAGGGAACCGCGCGGTACCGGCGCCATTGATGAGACGAGAGCGCGAGGAGCCGGAAATGACCCATGATTCCACCGAGAGCCACGATCACGAACCCGTCCAGGGCGTGTTCGTCGGCTGGCTCGCCATCGGCCTGCTGGCGCTGATGGCGGTATTCGCCATCGCGGTGTTCCTGGCCGGTGCGACGCACGGCTTCAGCTGAGGCTTTCGACCGGCCGCGGCCGAGGGTCAGAGCGTGCCCTTGGTCGAAGGGATGACATCGCTGGCCCGCGGGTCGATCTCCACCGCCGTGCGAAGGGCGCGCGCCAGCGCCTTGAAGGCGCTCTCGGCGACATGGTGGTTGTTGTCGCCGTAGAAGGTTTCGACGTGGAGCGTGATGCCTGCGTTCATGGCGAAGGCCTGGAACCACTCGCGGAAGAGCTCGGTATCCATCTCGCCCACCTTGTCGCGGGTGAACTCGACCTTCCACACGAGGAACGGCCGGCCCGAGACGTCGAGGGCGACGCGGGTCAGCGTGCCGTCCATCGGCAGGTCGGAGCTGGCATAGCGGCGGATGCCCTTCTTGTCGCCGAGCGCCTTCTTCACCGCTTCGCCCAGTGCGATGCCGACATCTTCCGCCGTATGGTGGAAATCGATGTGGAGGTCGCCCCTGGCGCGCACCGTCATGTCGATCAGCGAGTGTTTCGACAGCTGGTCGAGCATGTGGTCGAGAAAGCCGATGCCGGTCGCCATGTCGTGCCTGCCGGTGCCGTCGAGATTGACCGAGACGGTGATGTCGGTCTCGTTGGTCTTGCGGGCGATTTCAGCGGTACGCATGCGGGAGCTCCGGGTGTGGGCGCGGAGGTAGCAGATAGCGCGAGGCGGGTGAAGATGGGGTGAAGGGTCGGGTTTGCCAGACCTCCTCCTTCGGGCAGGCCGGTTTGCATTCGCGGCCCACGCGCCTAAATAAGGCAGCAACTAGTCTGGAGTTCTTCCCCCATGTCGCAAGACAACGACTTCCCCGGCTGGCACGGGACGACCATTGTTGCAGTCCGCAAGGGCAACAAGGTCGTGGTGGCCGGCGACGGGCAGGTGTCCGTCGGCAATACCGTGATGAAGCATACCGCCAAGAAGGTGCGGCGCCTGGCTGGCGGCAAGGTTATCGGCGGCTTTGCCGGTGCTACGGCCGATGCCTTCACGCTCTTCGAGCGGCTCGAGAGCAAGCTCGAACAGTATCCCGATCAGCTGATGCGCGCCGCCGTCGAGCTCGCCAAGGACTGGCGCACCGACCGCTACCTGCGCCGGCTCGAGGCCATGATGATCGTGGCCGACAAGGACGTGACGCTGGTGCTGACCGGCACCGGCGACGTGCTGACGCCCGACCATGCGACCATCGCCATCGGTTCGGGCGGCAATTACGCCTATTCGGCGGCGCTGGCGTTAAGCGAGAATACCGAGCTCGATGCCGAGGAGATCGCGCGCAAGGCGATGAAGATCGCCGCGGAGATCTGCATCTACACCAACGAGAACGTCACCGTCGAAACGATCGAGAGCTGACGTGAACTATACCGTCCGCCGCCTCGGCTCCGAAGACGTGCCGGCCTATCGGGCCCTGCGGCTCGAAGGGCTGGAGCTCGAGCCCACGGCCTTCGCCTCGAGCCTCGAGGACGAGACGGCGCAACCCGATGTCGAGTGGCAGGGCAAACTCTCCCGCAACGCGACGTTCGGGGTGTTCGATGGCGAAAACCTCGTCGGTATGGCGACATACTATGTCGAGAACGGCAGGAAGCTCGCGCATCGCGGGCATCTGGTCGGAGTCTATCTCCGGCCGCAGGCGCGCGGCACGGGAGCCTCGAGCCTGCTGCTCGCGACGCTGCTGGATTCGGCGCGCGAGCACGTGAAATTCCTGTACCTGATCGTCAATGCGGCGAACGGGCGGGCCATGCGGTTCTACGAACGCCTTGGCTTTACCGAGTTCGGCCGGGACCCGGGCGGCATCGTGGTCGACGGGACCATGTACGAAGACTGTCTGATGATGCTGCGCTTCTAGCTGAAGGCGGCGGAAAGTGATGAGTGAATGACCGATACCAATTTCTCCCCGCGCGAGATCGTTTCCGAGCTCGACCGCAATATCGTGGGCCAGAACGAGGCGAAGCGCGCCGTGGCCGTGGCGCTGCGCAACCGCTGGCGCCGCCAGCAGCTCAGCGACGACCTGCGGGCCGAGGTGACGCCCAAGAACATCCTGATGATCGGGCCGACCGGCGTGGGCAAGACCGAGATTTCGCGCCGCCTCGCCAAGCTGGCGCAGGCGCCGTTCATCAAGGTCGAGGCGACGAAGTTCACCGAAGTGGGCTATGTCGGCCGCGACGTAGAGCAGATCATCCGCGACCTGGTGGAAGCCGGCATTGCGCTGCTGCGCGACAAAAAACGTAACGAGGTGCAGGCGCAGGCCCATCACAATGCCGAGGAGCGGGTGCTCGACGCGCTGGTCGGCACCTCGGCCACGCCCTCGACGCGCGACAGCTTCCGGCAGAAGCTCAGGGCCAACGAGCTCGACGACAAGGATATCGAGATCGAGCTGACGGCGCAGGCGCCGCAGGGCGGCTTCGAGATTCCCGGCATGCCGGGGGCCAGCGTCATCAATATCCAGGACATGCTGGGCAAGGCGTTCGGCGGCCGCGGCGTGAAGCGCAAGGTGAAGGTGAAGGACGCCCACGCCCCGCTGATGGCGGAGGAGGCCGACAAACTGCTCGACCAGGACGCGCTGACCAAGGAAGCGGTGGAGCTGGTCGAAAACCACGGCATCGCCTTCATCGACGAGATCGACAAGGTGGCCAACCGCGAAGGCGGGGTGAGCGCCGGCCCCTCCCGTGAAGGCGTGCAGCGCGACCTGCTGCCCTTGATCGAGGGCACGACGGTTTCGACCAAGTACGGCCCGGTGAAGACAGACCACATCCTGTTCATCGCCTCGGGTGCGTTCCATGTGAGCAAGCCCTCGGATCTGCTGCCCGAGCTGCAGGGCCGGTTGCCGATCCGCGTGGAACTGAAGGCGCTCGACCGGCAGGACCTGATCAACATCCTCAATTCGACCGATGCGAGCCTCATCAAGCAGTATGTGGCGCTGATGGCGACCGAGGGGCTCACCCTCGACTTCACCCAGGACGCCATCGAGGCGATCGCCGACGCGGCGGTGCATGTGAACGAGACGGTGGAGAATATCGGGGCGCGGCGGCTGTCGACCATCATGGAGCGGCTGGTCGAGGACATCTCGTTCGACGCGCCCGACAAGT
>Ga0206118_100694_pt1 | contig 13026 bp, 11 predicted proteins | sample 3A20Ametagenome_FD_177999 | JGI IMG/M metagenome (GOLD analysis project Ga0206118, IMG submission 177999) | Enriched microbial communities from leaf-cutter ant dump, University of Wisconsin, Madison, United States - 3A20A | ecosystem: Environmental > Terrestrial > Nest > Insects nest > Nest dump...
TGACGGCGATCTCGGCGGTCGGCCAGGCGAGGTTCACGTCGGCGCCGAGCTGCTTCGAGCCCATCACGATGTAGGCGCCGCCGTACGCCTTGCGCAGGATCACGGTGACCAGCGGAACGGTGGCCTCGGCATACGCGTAGATGAGCTTCGCGCCGCGGCGGATCACGCCGGTCCACTCCTGGTCGGTGCCAGGGAGGTACCCGGGCACGTCGACGAGGGTCACGATCGGGATCGAGAACGCGTCGCAGAAGCGCACGAAGCGGCTGGCCTTCTCACCGGCCTCGATGTTCAGGGTGCCCGCCATCTGCGAGGGCTGGTTGGCGATGATGCCCACCGACCGGCCCTCGACGCGGCCGAAGCCGATCACGATGTTCGGAGCGAACAGCGGCTGCACCTCGATGAAGTCCCCGGCGTCGACGACGTGCTCGATCACCGTGTGGATGTCGTAGGGCTGGTTGGGGGAGTCGGGGATGATCGCGTTGAGGGTGCGATCGGCATCCGTCGTCTCCCATTCGAAGCCGCTCTCGTAGCCGGGGATCTCGGCCATGTTGTTGTCCGGCAGGAAGCCGAGCAGGGTGCGCGCGTAGTCGATCGCGTCGTCCTCGTCCTCGGCGAGGTAGTGGGCTACCCCGGAGCGCGTGTTGTGGGTGAGCGCGCCGCCGAGCTCCTCCATGCCCACGTCCTCGCCCGTCACCGTCTTGATGACGTCGGGTCCGGTCACGAACATCTGGCTGGTCTTGTCGACCATGATCACGAAGTCGGTGAGGGCAGGGCCGTAGACCGCGCCGCCGGCGGCGGGGCCCATGATGATCGAGATCTGCGGGATGACTCCGGAGGAGCGCGTGTTCAGGCGGAAGATCTCCCCGTACTTGCTGAGGGCGAGCACGCCCTCCTGGATGCGTGCGCCGCCGGAGTCGAGGATGCCGATGATCGGCATCCCGCCGGTGAGGGCGAACTCCATGATCTTGATGATCTTGTCTCCGGACACCTCGCCGAGCGAGCCGCCGAAGGTGGTGAAGTCCTGGGAGTACACGGCGACGGTGCGGCCGTGGATCGTGCCGACCCCCGTGACGACGGAGTCTCCGTATGGACGGTTGCGGTCCATGCCGAACGCGGTGGTGCGGTGGCGGACGTACTCGTCGAACTCCACGAAGCTGCCGGGGTCGACGAGGAGCTCGATGCGCTCGCGGGCGGTCATCTTGCCCTTGGCGTGCTGCTTCTGCTGTGCGACCTTCTCTGCGTCGACGACGGCGTCGTTGTAGCGAGCGCGGAGGTCTGCGATGCGGCCGGCGGTGGTCGAGAGTTCGGGCTGTTCCGTCACGTTCTCCACCCTAGCGCGGGCTCGGCGACGACCGTTGGATGCTCGCTACAACGCGATCCGCGATCCTTTGGCGCATGCTCACTCCTCGCCGTGCGGTTCGTCTGACCTGGTGTCAGACCACGAATCGCCACACGTACTCCAATCCGTCGCTCTGGCGGAACCAGGCGAGGGTCACGACGACCTCGTCGAGATCCGCCGTGCACAGGCACAGCTCGAGCTGCTCCGCAGGCAGCACCTGACCCCACAGCTGCGTGGTCTCGCATCCGCTGCGGTCTTCGCGGAAGATGCGCACGAAGTCCGCGGGCTCGCCGCCGAGATTGGTCACGACGGGGTGCGCGGTGTCCTCCCGCGAGACGTGCCAGGGAACGCGGTAGGCGAGGGGCGGCGGGACATCGGCCGGATCGAGCGGTCTCAACATGCGCGCAACGCTAGGAGCGGCATCCGACGCGGAGCGCCCCCGTGGGGGCTCGGCGGGCGCGGCCTGTGGAGGGCTCGTCAGCCGAGCTCGGATGTGGAGGAGGAGTCGATGCGCGGCCGGCGCCCCGCGGTCAGCGCCTTCCGCCCGGCCCAGGTGACCCCTCGTGCCGCCGTGCCTGCGGCGCCGGCGACCGCACCGGCCACGAACTGCGCGCCGTGCAGCATCCGCTTCTCCAGCTTCTCGGCGCCGTCGACGGGCTCCAGCTCGGCAGGCAGGCTCAGCGGCGGCGGGCCGAACGCCTGGCGCGAGGTGGTCAGCACACGGCGTCCCAGGATGTGGTTGCCCGTGCCGCCGATCACGGCGCCGACTCCGAAGGGCATGGCCTTGCCGAGGAACGACGCCCCGCCGCGCGAGGCGAACTGGCGGATGAACGCGCTCTTGAGCCGATCGACCATCGGTCCGACGGCGGCGCGGGGGAGCGACTTCGTCACGAGCTCGCCCCAGTACGCCGATCGTGTGCCGCCGCGCCCGCTGGCCTGGCCGGCCAGCTGGCTCACCAGGGCGACACCCTCCTTGCCGAGCATCAGGGTCATCACCAGGGCCCTCGCGCGCTCGGGGTTCGCCACCGCGATGCCGTGCACCTCCGCCACGGACTGGGCGAACAGCGCGGTCGACTCGACGAAGCCCACGGTCTCGACGCCGGACAGGGCCAGGGTCACTCCGGTGCCGATCCCGGGGATGACGGCGGTCGCGCCGACGGCGGCGCCGCCGGTGGTCACCGCGGTCAGATAGCGGGTCTCCAGGATGCGCACGATCTCCGCCGGCGTGGCATGAGGGTGCCGCAGGCGGATGCTGCGGATGTGCGCGAGCACGAGCGGACGCTGGATCGAGAGGACGCGGTCGAGCCCGCGGACCATGAGCGGATGCTCGTGCGAGCCCACCGGCGGCACTCCCTTGTCCCACGGTGATCCGTCGGGCAGGGAGTGGATCTTGTGCACCTTGTTCCCCATGAGTCAGATCCTAGGTACACCGCCCGCGAAAACGCCGAATGCCCGGTCCAGGAGGGACCGGGCATCCGTCGAGAGGATCAGGGACGAGATCAGACGAAGAGGTTCGCCCGCTCGAGGTCCTCGGCGAAGTCGACCTCGACCGCGTACAGGTCGGAGACGTCCATCGGCTCGAGGAGGACGCCGTCCTCGGCGATCGCCAGCTCGAGACCGCGCTCGAAGTAGTCCTGGTCGTCGACGCGCTGCAGCTGGCGGATGAACGCCTTCTTGTGCGCCGAGGAGATGTAGTTGATGCCCACGGCCTCGCCGAGACCGCCCTTGACGGTCTTGGACAGCTCCTTGATGAAGCCCTCGGCGGTGACGGTGTACTTCACCTCTTCATCGCTGACCTTGGAGGTGTTGACCGTGACGAAGGACTGGTCGCGCTCGATGTACGCGGCAGCGCGGCCCAGGATCATCGGGTCGAACACGACGTCGCCGTTCATCCACAGCACGCCCGCCTTGCCGGTCGCGGACAGCGCGCGCAGCAGGCTCTTCGAGGTGTTGGTCTCGTCGTAGCGCTCGTTGTGGACGTAGTTGACGTTCGGGAACGCCTCGATGATGGTCTCCGCGCGGTATCCGACGACCGTGGTGATGCGCGCATCGGACCCGAACGCCGCACGGATGTTCTCGTGCTGCTGGCGCATGATGGAGCGGCCGTCGCTCAGCTCGGTGAGCGGCTTCGGCAGCGCGCGTCCGAGACGCGAGCCCATACCTGCTGCGAGAATGACGGTCTGAAGAGTCACGAGTGCTCCTAAAGGAAGATGTGTTCACGGCCGGTTCACCAGCCAGACACTTCGTCGTGCCGGTCTCATGGTAGCGACCGAGCCTGGAAGAGCCCGGGGCATTCCGCCCCCGTTGCCATTTCGTGATCGAGTACACACGGAACGCACAGATTCGGCGCGTCGTGGACGATGCCCAGATTACACGCAGGATCGGGGCGGCGAAATGTTGCGTCGAGCCGGACTTCGCCAGGCGCGGTTGATACCCTCGGACGGTGACTGCTTCCCCCGACGACCGCACCTCCGAGGTGGCTGACGCCGCGAGCACGCCTGCGAAGCGGGGCAGTGAGCGAGCGAAGCGAGACGAAGTGAAGACGCCGGCCAGGAAGGCGCCGGCGAAGAAGACCCCGGCCACACGCGCTCCGGCGCGCACGGCGGCTCAGAACGCCGCACCCGCCGTCGACTCCGTCACGGAGCCGGCGGCTGCGGACACCGCGCAGAAGCCGCCCGCCAAAAAGCCGACCGCCGCCGCTGCCCGCGCCGCCGCGGCGAAGAACTCCGCCGCGCGCACCCCCGCCGCGCCTCGCACGGCGGCCAAGGGGTCGGCGCGGACGGCGGCGGCGAAGAGCGGCGCGGCTCCCCGGACGACGGCCAAGACCGCCGCATCGAAGACGGCGGCGGCGAAGACCGCCGCCGAACGGGCTGCTGCGGCGAAGACCACGGAGCGCACCGCCGCCGCGAAGCGCAACACGGTGAAGACGACGGCCGCGGTCACCGCGGCGAAGACCGCAGCCGCCAAGAAGGCCGCTGCCGCGAAGGCTGCGGAGGAGGCCGCTGCGGCGAAGGCTGCTGAGGAGGCCGCTGCTGCCGAGGACGTGGAGAGCGCGCCCGCTGCCGAGGAGGCCGCCCCTGCGGCGGAGGCAGCGGAGACGATCGAGACCGCGCTCCCGACTGGGGCGGCCGAGGGCGCCATCGGAGAAGAGCCTGTCGCAGAGGAGCCCGCCGCGGCCCAGCCCGCGGCGGTCGAGCCCGCGGCGGCCGAGCCCGCGGCGGCCGAGCCCGCGGCGGCCGAGCCCGCGGCGGTCAAGCCCGTCGCGGCCGAGCCCCTCGCGGAGGAGACTGCCACGGGCGAGCCTGACGCGGACGGATCGGTCGTCGTGGAGGCCCCGGTCGTCGATGCGCCGGTCTCCGATGCGCCGAGCGATGCGGACGGCTCTCCCGCCGAGGCGGACGTCGCGGTTCCCGACGCGGCCGTCGAACCGGCCGCCGAGACCTCCGTCCCCGCGGCCGGCGGCGAGGCGGCCATCCGCATCCGCGGCCTCGTGAAGACGTTCGGCGATCACACCGCCGTGAACGGCATCGACCTCACGGTTCCCGCCGGATCGTTCTACGGCATCGTCGGCCCGAACGGCGCGGGCAAGACCACGACCCTGTCGATCATCGCCGGTCTCCTCCGCTCCGACGCGGGGGAGGTCGTGATCAGCGGCGTCGATCAGTCGACGCAGCCGCTCGCGGCGAAGCGCATCCTGGGCGTGCTGCCCGACCGGCTGCGCACCTTCGACCGTCTCACCGGCCGCCAGCTCCTCTACTACTACGGGCTCCTCCGCGGGCTCGCCGCGAGCGTGATCGAGAAGCGGGTCGCCGACCTCGCCCGCGCGTTCGACCTCGGCGACGCCCTCGGCCGCGTCGTCTCCGACTACTCGGCCGGGATGACGAAGAAGATCATGCTGGCCGGCGCCATGATCCATTCGCCCCGCGTGCTCGTCCTCGACGAGCCGTTCGAGGCGGTCGACCCCGTCTCCTCGGCCGTGATCCTGGACATCCTGCGCGCCTACGTCGCGCACGGAGGGACCGTGATCCTCTCCAGCCACGGCATGGACCTCGTCGAGAGGGTGTGCTCGCGCGTCGCGATCATCGTCAGCGGCGACGTGCTCGCCGAGGGCACGATCGACGAGGTGCGCGCCGGGCAGACCCTGGAGTCGCGCTTCGTCGAGCTCGCGGGGTCGAGCGCCGAGGTGGAGGGGCTCGAATGGCTGCACACGTTCTCCGACTGAGGGTCGCGCTGCTGGTCGGCGCCCTGCGCGGCGAACGGCGTCTGCGCACCATCGGCGCGCTCGTGATCGTCGCCGCGCTCACGGTCGTCGTCTGCGCGGCGGTGCTCAGCCTCGACGAGGCGCCCGTCGCCGTCGCGCGCACGGTCGTCGTGCTCGGCAGCGCGGCGATCCTGCTCGGCTTCCTCATCGGCCCGATCCTCGTCGGGACGGTCGATCAGCTCGATCCGCGCCGGTTCGCGGTGTTCGGGGTGGACGAGAGGCGGATGCCGTGGGTGCTCGCGCTCGCGGCCTTCGTCAGCGTCCCCAGCTTCGCGGTGCTCGCCGTGAACGTGTGCGTGTGCATCGTGGCCATCCGTCTCGGAACGCCCTGGTTCGCGGCCGTGCCGATGAGCCTGCTCGGAGTCCTGACCACCCTGCTCGCCGCCCGCATCGGCATGGCGATCAACGCGCTGCTCCTGCCGGAGCGCCGCTCGCGCGAGCTCACCTCGCTGTTCGCCCTGGCGATCCTGGTCATCGCCTTCCCCGTCGCCGTCTTCCTCGCATCACTGCGCTGGGACGGACACGTGCCGACGACCGTGGGCTCCGTCACCGGGACCGTCGGCCTCACCCCCTTCGCCGCCTCGTCCGGTTTCCTGTTCGCCGCTGCCGTGGACGACACGGCCGGCGCCTGGGCGAGCGGGGTCATCGCCGTCGCGACCGTCGTCGTCTGCGCAGCCGCGTGGACCTGGCTGGTGCGTCGGCTGCTGACGACCACCGAGCGGCCGATCGCCTCGCGCGAGCGCACCGGCCTCGGCTGGTTCGGGCTGCTGCCGTCGAACGCCTTCGGAGCGATCGCGGCCCGCAGTCTCGTCTACTGGTTCCGCGACCGCCGCTACATCATGAACATCGTGGTGGTGCCGGTCGCCGGCGTGCTCAGCGTGTTCCCGCTGCTCGTGGCGGGCGTGCCTCTCGAGATCGCGGCCCTCGTGCCGGTGCCGGTGATGGCGCTCTTCTTCGGCTGGCTGCCGCACAACGACGTCGCCTACGACTCCACCGCGCTGTGGACCCACGTGGCCAGCGGCGTGCGGGGCGTCCCCGACCGCCTCGGTCGTCTGGTGCCCGTCGTCCTCGTCGCCGTCCCGGTGCTCGCGATCGCGGTGCCGCTGACCCTGCTGTGGATCGCCGACTGGCGTCTGCTGTTCCCGCTGACCGGCCTCGCGGCGAGCCTGCTGTTCTCCGCGCTCGGCATCTCCAGCGTGGTCTCGGTCGTCGCGCCGTATGCGGTGTCCCGCCCCGGCGACAGTCCCTTCCAGCAGCCGCAGCGCCCGACGTCCCGCGGCGCGTTCGGTCCGGCATCCGCGTTCCTCGGCGCGATCGTGCTGAGCATCCCGACGCTCTGGCTGTTCGTCCTCACGATCGTCGAGGGCTCGCAGTACGCCCCGGCCACGCTGTGGGCCGGGATCGGCATCGGCGTCGGAGCTCTGCTCGTGGGCACCGCGGTCGGCGGAAGGGTGTTCGAGCGCGGAGGAGAGCGGCTGATGGAGTTCGTAGAGACGGCCTGATCGACCGCCCGCGCGGCGTTCGACGCGACTAGACTCACGGGATGAGTACTCCGCTGGACAGCCCCGATCAGGGCGGCGTGGCAACGCTTGATCGCGAACTGGAAGAGCTCCTCCGCGAGGAGAATCTCGAGCCGGGCGACCACGAGCGTTTCTCGCATTACGTGAAGAAGGACAAGATCCTCGAGTCCGCGATCACCGGCAAGCCGGTGCGCGCGCTGTGCGGCAAGAAGTGGACTCCGGGCCGCGACCCGGAGAAGTTCCCGATCTGCCCGACCTGCAAGGAGATCTACGAGTCGATGGTCGGCTGACCGGGGCTCGCGCGGACCCTATCGGGCGTCGACGAAGAGGGTCGGGATCGCAGGATCCGACTTGCTGAGCGCGAGAGCGCGCACCGGCAGCTCCTCGCGCACTCTCAGGTGGTGCGCCCTGGCGGACGACGTGCCCTCGGCGCCCTCGTAGGAGCGGTCGATCTCGCCGGACTCGACGAAGGTCACCTGCAGCGGACGGCCGTCGGGGTGCTCCGCCGGAGAGTCGAGCTCCTCGAAGCCGTCGGAGACCACGACCGTCTCGGCGACGGCCACGCCATCGGACAGGGCGCGGAAGGCGGCCTTGCGCCCGCCGTGCGAGGCCTTGTCGGCGGATGCCTTCGCCACCGCTATCCACTCGCCGTCCGCGTCCTGCCGGGCGACGAGCTTGTAGACCATGCTGGCGGTGGGGTAGCCCGAACCGGTGACGACTGAGGTTCCGACGCCGTAGGCGTCGACGGGCGAGGCCGCGAGGGCCGCGATCGCGTACTCGTCGAGATCGCTCGTCACGGTGATCCTGGTGCCGGTGGCGCCGAGCCCGTCGAGCTGGGCGCGCACCTCGGCGGCGACGATCGGCAGGTCGCCGGAGTCGATCCGCACTCCGCCGAGGGACGTGCCGGCGACGCGGATGGCGGTCTCGACGCCGGTGCGGATGTCGTAGGTGTCCACGAGCAGCGTGGTGTCCGTGCCGAGGCTCTCGATCTGGGCGCGGAAGGCGTCCTCCTCGCTGTCGTGCAGCAGGGTCCACGAGTGCGCGGCGGTGCCCATCGTGGGGATGCCCCAGCTGCGTCCGGCCTCGAGATTGCTCGTCGCCCCGAAGCCTGCGATGTAGGCGGCTCGTGCGGCGGCGACGGCCGAGCGCTCGGCGGCCCGGCGCGAGCCCATCTCGGCGAGCGGGCGCTCGCCGGCGGCGATGCTCATGCGCGAGGCGGCGGTGGCGACCGCGGAGTCGTGGTTCAGCACGCTGAGCGCGAGGGTCTCGAGCACGACCGCGTCGGCGAAGGTCCCCTCGACGGTGAGCACGGGTGATCCCGGGAAGTAGAGCTCGCCCTCGCGGTAGCCGCGGATGGAGCCCGTGAAGCGGTAGCCCTCGAGGTAGCGCAGCGCCTCCGCGTCCACGACCCTCTCGTCGCGCAGGTAGCGCAGCTCGTCGTCGGAGAAGCGGAAGTCGCGCAGCAGCGAGAGCAGGCGGCCCGTGCCGGCGACGACGCCGAAGCGCCGGCCGCCGGACAGACGACGGGAGAACAGCTCGAACACGCTCGGCCGCGAAGCGGTGCCGTCGCGCAGCGCCGCGGCCAGCATGGTCAGTTCGTAGCGGTCGGTGAGAAGCGCCGTCGACGTCGTCATGTGCACAGCCTAGTGTTCGCCGTCGGACGCCCGGCGCGTGCTCCCAGGGGCCCTGAGCGTGTCGAAGGGTAGGCTGGGCGGTGATGAATGACGCCCCGATCGGAATCTTCGACTCCGGTGTCGGCGGGCTGACGGTGGCCAGGGCCATCCGCGCCCAGCTGCCCCGCGAGTCGTTCGTCTACATCGGCGACACCGCGCATTCCCCCTACGGTCCGAAGCCCATCGCCGACGTGCGCCGGTACTCCCTCGAAGTGCTCGACACGCTCGTCGACCAGGGCGTGAAGATGCTCGTGATCGCCTGCAACACGGCGTCCGCCGCCATGCTCCGCGACGCCAGGGAGCGCTACGACGTCCCCGTCGTCGAGGTCATCGGCCCCGCCGTGCGCCGGGCCGTGTCGACGACCCGCAACGGCCGCGTCGGGGTGATCGGCACGGTCGGCACGATCGGCTCGCGCGCCTATCAGGACATGCTCGAGGTGAACGAGCGCCTCCAGGTGTTCACGGCGGCCTGCCCCCGCTTCGTCGAGTTCGTCGAGGCGGGCATCACCGGCACGCCCGAGGTGCTCGCCGTGGCCGAGGAGTACCTCGCACCGCTGCGCGACGCCGGTGTGGACACGCTCGTCCTCGGATGCACGCACTACCCGTTCCTGCGCGGGGCGATCAGCTACGTGATGGGGGAGGGCGTGACCCTGGTCTCCAGCGACGACGAGACGGCGGGCGACGTCTACCGCCAGCTCGTGCGCGCCGGCCAGCTCGCCTCGCCGGAGGCCGCGGCCACCTACGTCTACGAGGCCACCGGCGACTCCACCGCCGAGTTCACCGCGCTCGCCAACCGCCTGATGGGTCACGAGGTGCGCGACGTGCAGCTCGTGCAGACCGGGGTCATCGACCTGCCGGCATCCGTCATCGACTCCCTCTGAACCCCGAACCGAAGGAAGCCCATGTCATCCATCGTCCGCGCCGACGGCCGTTCCACCGACCAGCTCCGCGAGATCACGATCGAGCGCGGCTGGAGCGCACAGGCGGAGGGGTCCGCGCTGATCAGCTTCGGCGGCACGAAGGTGCTGTGCACGGCCTCGTTCACGAACGGCGTGCCCCGCTGGCTGACCGGCAAGGGCAAGGGCTGGGTGACCGCCGAGTACGCGATGCTGCCCCGGGCGACGAACAGCCGCAACGACCGTGAGAGCGTGAAAGGCCGCATCGGCGGGCGCACGCACGAGATCTCGCGACTGATCGGCCGCGCCCTGCGCGCGGTCGTCGACACCAAGGCGCTCGGCGAGAACACGATCGTGATCGACTGCGACGTGCTGCAGGCCGACGGGGGCACCCGCACCGCCGCGATCACCGGCGCCTATGTGGCGCTCGCCGACGCGATCGAGTGGGGGCGGGAGAAGAAGTTCATCGGCAGGAACTCGACGCCGCTGCTCGACTCGGTGTCGGCCGTGTCGGTCGGGATCATCGACGGCGAGCCCATGCTCGATCTGGCATACGTCGAGGACGTGCGCGCCGAGACCGACATGAACGTGGTCGTCACCGGACGCGGGCTCTTCGTCGAGGTGCAGGGCACCGCCGAGGGCGCGCCCTTCGACAAGCGCGAGCTGGACGCCCTGCTCGACCTCGGAGTCGCCGGATGCGCCGACCTCAGGGAGCTGCAGCTGAAGGCGCTCGACCCCTCGACAGGCTCGGGGACCCAGCGATGAGAGTGGTCCTCGCCACCCACAACCCGCACAAGGTCGCCGAGTTCCAGCAGATCGTCGCGCAGACCCGCCCCGATCTCGAGGTGGTCGGCTACGACGGACCCGAGCCGGTCGAGGACGGCGTGACCTTCGCCGAGAACGCGCTCATCAAGGCGCGCGCTGCGGCGGCGCACACCGGTCTCGCGGCGCTCGCCGACGACTCGGGCATCTGCGTCGACGTGCTGGGCGGCTCTCCCGGCGTCTTCTCCGCCTACTGGGCGGGGCAGCGGAAGGACGCCGTCGCCAACCTCGAGCTGCTGCTCGACCAGCTGCGCGACATCGCCGACCCGCACCGCGGCGCGCACTTCACGTCGACGATCGCTCTCGTGACGCCCGACGGCGTCGAGCGCGTCGTGGAGGGGAGATGGCCCGGGCGCCTCGCTCACGCGGCCTCGGGCGCCGGCGGATTCGGCTACGACCCGATCTTCGTCCCCGACGGGCAGCCGGAGGGGCAGGAGCGCACGGTGGGCGACTTCACGGCCGAGGAGAAGCAGTCGCAGTCGCACCGCGCACGGGCTTTCGCCGAGCTCGTGCCGCTGCTCGCGACGCTGCAGGCGTATTGAGAATCATCCCCATTCCCGACTAGGCGAAACAGGCCTCGAACAGCCCATTCCCGGTCTAGCCTTGGGGCATGCACGACCACGCACCCGCACCCGGCGGCATCCGCTCGGCAGGACATCGGCGCCTGCTGACGATCTCGCTGTGCCTCACCGCGACCATCATGGTCGTGCAGGTGGTCGGCGCGATCCTCACGGGCTCGCTGGCGCTGCTGGCGGACGCCGCGCACATGTTCACCGACGCCTCGGCGCTGGTGATCGCGCTGATCGCGGCGGCCGTGGCGTCGCGCCCGGCCGATGACCGGCGCACGTTCGGGTATCAGCGTGCCGAGGTGTTCGGCGCGCTCGTCAACGCCGTCATCCTCATCGTCCTCGCGGGCTGGGTCGCCGTCGAGGCCGTCGGCCGGCTGGTCGACCCCGGCGAGGTGGAGGTCGCGGGAGGGCTCATGCTCGTCGTCGCCGCCGTCGGCCTCGTGGCCAACGGCGTCTCGATGTGGCTGCTCAGCAGGGCGCAGCGCACGAGCATCAACGTGCGCGGCGCGTACCTCGAGGTGATGGGCGACCTGATCGGCTCGGCGATGGTGATCGTCGCCGCGATCGTGATCGTGACGACCGGATGGATGCCGGCGGATGCGATCGCGTCGCTGTTCATCGCCGTGATGATCATCCCGCGGGCCGTGTCGCTGCTGCGCGAGGTGTTCTCGGTGCTCGCGGAGTCCGCGCCGAAGGGCACGGCGGTGAGCGACATCCGCACCCACCTGCTCGGATACGACGGGGTGGTCGGGGTGCACGATGTGCACGTATGGCAGCTCACCCGCGGAGCGCCCGTCTTCACGGCGCACGTCAGCGTCGCGCCCGAGCTGCTCGACGGCGGGCGCTCCGCCAGGCTGCTCAGCGACATGCAGGCGTGCCTCGCGCAGCACTTCGACGTCGAGCACTCGACGTTCCAGATAGAGCCGGCCGAGCAGTCGGACTGCGAGCCGCATCACGCCTGAGGCTCGACGACCACCTCGGAGGGCTCCTTGTCGGGGCGCAGCCCTCGCCAGCGGGCATGGCGAAGGATGCCGTCGGGCGTCCAGTTCGCGAACTCGACCTCGCCGACGAGCTCCGGGCGGACCCAGAGCGCGTCGGAGGCGTCCAGTGCCGGGACTCCGGTGAGCGGGGGCTGGGAGACGCGCAGCGGCGTCAGCTGCGCGAGGAGGTCGCGCAGCGTCCGATCGGCGAACCCGGTGCCGACCCGGCCGACGTAGCGCAGGCCCTCCGCGGAGGGGATCGCGAGAAGCAGGGAGCCGATGGTCCCCTCCCGGTCTCCCTTGCCCGGGCGGATGCCGACGATCACCGCCTCCTGCATGCGGGTGTTCTTGAGCTTCAGCCACGACGGGGAGCGCTGCCCCTGCCGGTAGCGCGAGGTCGGATCCTTCACGACGACGCCCTCGAGCCCGAACTTCCTGCTCGCGGCGAGGGCGGCGTCCACGTCGTCGAAGACCGGAGGCGACTGGATCGGGGCGTCGAGCCCGGCGATCACGTCGTCCAGCAGGGATCGGCGCTGCTCGAGGGGGAGAGCGGTGAGATCGTGACCGTTCAGCCGCAGCAGATCGAACACGAGGTAGACCACCGGCGTGCGTACGACCTCGCGCTCGATCTCGCGCGCCTTCGTCAGGTGCATGCGGTTCTGCAGCCGCGTGAAGCTCGGACGTCCGCTGTCGTCGAAGGCGACGATCTCGCCGTCGAGCACGGCGTCGTGAGCGGGAAGCCGAGGAGCGCCGTCGGCCGTGAGCTCGGGATACCGTGCGGTGATGTCGGTGCCGCTGCGGGCGTGCAGCAGCATCCGTCCGCGCGTCCAGGTGCCGATCGCGCGGATGCCGTCCCACTTGACCTCCACCCAGGGCCGTGCGCTCAGCGCCTTCGCGAGCGCCGGGGTGCCGTTCTCGGCGAGCATCGGATGCGTGGTCGGCTCGACGCCCTGCGAGGGCGCGGGG
>Ga0206118_100698_pt1 | contig 12985 bp, 6 predicted proteins | sample 3A20Ametagenome_FD_177999 | JGI IMG/M metagenome (GOLD analysis project Ga0206118, IMG submission 177999) | Enriched microbial communities from leaf-cutter ant dump, University of Wisconsin, Madison, United States - 3A20A | ecosystem: Environmental > Terrestrial > Nest > Insects nest > Nest dump...
CGGTCGGGAACCAGAGCAGGTCGGCGAACGCCTCGACCGGCTGCGTCCTGTCCGGATGAGCCGGATCGGCGAGCGACGGGATCGATAGCAGCAAGAATGCGAGCTGGAACGGCCGCCACGATCTGTTCTTCGGCACGTCCAACGTGGCCGGATCCACGGTTTCGTTTCGCCTGCGTTTCAGAGCGTAGATGCTTCGCACACGCTGCATCGCCATGGACCGGTTGGCGAAGCGGAACGCCTCCAGCGCTTTCGGATCCGCAAAGAGTGTGGCCATGCCGTCCCGAAGGCGACGCAGGATCTCCTCGCAGCGTTCTATGACGTCCTTGCCCGGATCATCGAAACCTGTGATCTCGGACCCCAGCCGCGCTTTCTGCTCGCCGATCCAAACGGCATAGTCGTCGACGAGGCACGAGAGGGCCTCATGCAACGCGTCCGGCGCCATCTCCGCCAGCCGCGTCATATCGAGCCAGCTCTCGTCGACCATGCGCCGCATGGCTGAGCGATCTCTGGGGTCGAGGCCGGGCGTTTCGGTGACGGCGACTTCGTAGCGCGGGATGATCTCTGTTCTGACGCGGTGGGCCTTCGTCGGATCCTCGGGCGTCGTATCGGCGTGCACGGACACGCCATGTCCGACGGCGAATTCCAGTCGATTGCGATAGATGAGTGCGAGCCGATCGCGCTCCGCGTCATCGACCACGACTTCGTTGGACGGTCGACGCAGGAACACAGCCTTGTGGCTCTGCCCCTCGGCGGCCTCCACGCTGATCTCCGGTTGGAACAGCCAGGCGCGATCCTTGTTGTCGTTGGGCTCCAACTGGCCGTTCACCAGGAACAGGGTGACGAGCCGCTCCCCCTTGTTGTTCGTCCGCACCGTACCCTGCAAACGAACATCCGGTTGATCCGGATCGGGTGTCGATGGTTTGATCTGACCGTCGACGAGCGGTAGCTTGACCACGCCACCGCAAGGGATTCGCTGCCAGACCCTGACCTTCACCTCTTCTTCACGACCGGTTTCGCGGTTCCTGCGAGTCTTCACTATGTCATGCTCGTCATTGGGGACACGTTCGTAACGCCCCCATCGTGCATCGACGGCCAGCGTCGCGACATCGGACGCCACGCAGAAGGTGAGGCCCATGCTGGATGGCACCAGCGACTGGTTGTTCGTCGTGTCGATCTCGTCGAGCGCGTCATCTTCCGGCTCCACGCGGCCCGATACGCTCGCGAACTCGGCGCCGGGTTCGTGGAGTGGCGCCGTCCGTTCATCTTCGAGGTCACCACTCTCGTCGGCAGCCGAAGCGGGCTCGATCTGGGGTGCATGGCCGTCGTCCGGTCGACGCGGCGCCAGCTTGCCGACGAGATAGCGGTCACGGACGCTCATGTCCTTGATCAACTCGTGGGGGCCGCCAGCCGGGCCGAGCAGATCGTCACGCACGGCCAACTCAAGGAGGTCGCGGACGTAGACGACATCGTCGATTAGCGCCACCGCACCCGGGTTTGCGATGCCGAGGAGCGGCAAGACACGTAGGAAATCGTCCCATGGTAGCCGCGCGGCAGGTCCAGTCGGCACGGTCAACCCGAGGTCGATGAGCGAGACCGATAGACCCACGGAATGCCAGTGGTCGAAATGGATCGTGGAGCCATCAAGGTCCGAACGGATGCGGAGGATACGGCCAATGCCGGAGACACCGCCCTCATCGTTCAGCACGACAACCCAGTGGCCTTCCTCGATCGCGCTCTGACCTGCCGTTCCGCTATAGATTCTTACGGCATAGCGTGGCGAATTAGGTACGCTCTTGACGATCCATGCGCTGAGGGGCAACTCGGTAGTTATGGTCAAATCGGCCATGGTCAGTCGCCCCCCTCAATGGCTGTTGGAAGAATATCTTCGAGGTCGAGCGTGAGTTCGGAGGTAGAAGCAACGCGCGGTCTGCGCCCACGCCCCTTACCCGGGCTGGCCGTCTCACCGTGCAAGCCCTGATCGACCTCTTCCTGGTAACGCTGACGATTCAGCTCGGCCAAGCGCCGCAGAACTTCTAGACGCGCAGGCTCTGAGATCGTGAATCGAGTTCGGTCATTCTCTGGAAGGTATGGCACCTCATGGAAGCCATGACTGAGATCCAGATCGCCCCATCCATAAGCGGCCGCAAGTGTATGGTCGATCTCCCGCTGTATCTCACGGAGTCGGTTGATGTCCCTAGATCTGTCGGCTTCTAAGTGAACCCGGCCATACAGCTTCGTGAGGCCAATACCATCGGCAGTCATGACCTCGCGGCGAGCCTGATCAAGTTCGTTGCCTAGCGCTTCTAGAGAATTCGACAGAGAGGACGTCGGAAAGGCGAACGGCTCCAGCGCATCCGTAGGCGAGTAGCGCAAATCATTCTTCAATCTTGAGGCGTGCTGCCATGCGAAGACGGCGTGGATACTACTTTGAAGAACCGCAAGTGTAGCCCCTTGATCGCTCGCAAATACGACCGTTGCATCTGAGTAGATCCAGTCTGAAGGCGCAAAACTAAAGGCGAGAGTCTTGCTGACCCTCGTCACGATAATCACACGCCTCAAAGCCTTCTGGTCTGCATGCCAACCGAGCGGATGATTTTCGAAGTGGTGTCCACGGCCGATGGTATGATAGAGGGCCGGTCGTTTGTCACCATGCTGCCACCATCTTTGGGGGAGAGGACGGCGCAGCGCATAATCTCCATTCGCCTTTCGCCTTTGCCGTTCAGGCTTGACCCTTTCTTGAATCCATTCGAACGGGAGTTCGTATTCTCGGGCTCGTTCCTCTGGCCAATCCCAGAAATTAATCACGTATCGGGACGGACTCTGGTTAGGACTAGAGTTTAAGTCCTGGCCATTGAGATATGGAAAAAGCACCTTCCGATTAGAGGGGTCCTCTGCAATCATTCGCGCAGCCTCTTCCTCCGTGAGAACGAACCCCATACCGACAGTGAGGGTTCCAAGAAAAGCAAGTTCTTGATTTCTCTTAAGTGGAACTTGGCTCCATTGCTCTCCAGAGGTCAGAAAGGGAGAAATCTCAGTGACGGTTTCCCCAGATAGCACACGATCTCCCGCCCATGTGCCTCGATGCAAATGTACACGGCTTGTCACCACAGCAGCCTTCCCTGGCCACGCCTCGCTTGGGTATGCCGCATAAATAACGGCTCCGTCGCGTACCAACCATTCAAGCCCGCTTTGCCGGCTGTCGCCTTCAGCAATAGAATTAGTCGCCAGGAAACCACTGCCGCCCTTGAGCCGAATCATGCTCCAGGCACGACGGAAGAAGTGCACAACAAGGTCTGCGTTTCTCCCGCTTCCAGCGTGCGCTTCGACAAGGTAGTCGTTGTAAGAAGCACCGGCTGTACTCCGTATTCGCCTTCCTCCAACAAAGGGAGGGTTGCCGATGAAGGCATCGAAACCCCCGTTGTCGCGAAGAAATACTTCCGGGAATTCCAGCGGCCAGTGAAAGGGCCGTCGCGGCGCTCCGCCAGGAGCATCTTTAGCCAAGTCACGTAATGCATCCCGAAGAAGCCTGTCTTTGGCTGACATATCGCCGCTTGCGGCAGCGTCGGCGAATGCGGCCAACGTCTCAATCCGAGCAGCCCGCTCTCCCGAATGCGCTTCAGCAAGGAGAACTCCGACAAACCCGCTGGCGATCCGTGTGGGCAGCTCCAGCTCCCCACGCGACTTCGCATCAAGCGCCGTCATCGCCTCAATATCTCTTATGTCGCGAATGGGAATCTCCCGCAGACGCCCACGAAGTTCGAGAGCCTCGTCTACCGCTGACCGGATAGTTCGACCGAACAATCGCAGCTGAGCCTTCCCTTTCGGGTTCATGTCGAGCTCGACCAACTGGCCGAGATCGTGGATGCCCAGAAGGCTGTCGCCGCTACGCAGATTGTGATCGAGAAAACCGAAGGGCCGCCCTTTGGACATCGTCGTCAGCCAGAGCGACAGCTTGGCAAGTTCAACGGCGAGCGGGTTCCGGTCCACACCATAGAGGCATCTCTCAGCGATGAGACGTCGCGCCAAGATGGCGCGCTCTTCAGCATCCTGCGACAAGGTCTCGAAGCCTTCGCAATTGCCCTCCCCAAGGATGCGACCTTCGCTATCGATCTTCTTGCCGGTCGCTTCGGTGGCCGACCAGGCCTCGACTAGCCGGTCGGAGAGCCAACGGCACGCTTGAACGAGGAAGGCACCGGATCCCATGGCGGGGTCGCAGATCTTCAGATCCAGCAGTTCCTCGGCGCTCTTCAGCTTCCAGTCCTCGGGCACTTTGCCCTCGGCCGGCCCACGATAGGCGACCGGCGTCAGCGTTTCCTCGACGATCTTCTCGGTCAGGCTCTTCGGCGTATAGTGCGTGCCGCTCTCGCGCCTATCGGCGCCGAGCATGACGACGAAGGCGCCTTTGTGGTGGACGAGCGGATAGCCCCAAGGATCTGTCCGCAAGAGGGGGGCGTAACGCAGGATGCGGTCGCGCAAGTCAACATCACCACGGCAGACGGTGAGTAATCGCGCAGCGAGACGATCGTCGGCCGTCCGCCCGAGAGCGTTTCGGATGGCAGACTCCGAGCGCTCGCTCCGCTCCTTCAGCAGCTCAGCGACCCTCGCCATTCCGTCGAGCCGCGCAGACTCCAATTCGCCCAGTGTCACGCGGGGGTTCTTGGACTTCGCGCTGCTGTCGAGTTCCAGCGTCACATCCTCGACGCGCTTCACCGTGCGTTCGAGGAGGCCCTCGTAGACGTGCCCGATCTGCTCAACGTCCAGCGCACGATAGGACAGCGTGCGGCCTTCGAAGGTCTGGATCGCCTCCAGTAGGAGCAGAACGGTACGATCATCGATCGGCAGCGGTTCCGCAGGATCGCTGCGCCAGTTCGTTCCCTTCTTGCGCCCCTCGAGGAAGGGATAGCGGTCGGGGTCGAACAGAGAGCCGCCGAGGGCCGGAAGGCGGAGCGTCGGATGATCGATGCCGCAATAGACGCCGCGAAACAATGCGAGCAGACGAGACCACGCCGACCGGCGACGCTCGAGGATCTCTTCGGAATCCGCGCGCAGCTGCATCCGCAAGCTGGAGATCGCATAGAAGGAGTCGTAGCGAGGGTCGCCGAGCAACAGCAATGCGCGCTCTTCGGCAGCCAGCAGGAAGACGAGCCGCATCATGACCGTCAGACCGGCCTCGTAGAGCTCACGCGGATCGACGTCGCGCAATAGCTCACGATTGCGGTCCTGATCGGCACGATCCAGAGCCTGAACGAGCACCTCGACAGCCCGCCGGACTTGTTCGCCCAGCGCCTCGGTCACATCGTCCTGGTGCTTGAGGGACCGTTCATAGAGTGCGGGCAGCTTTCCCTCGTCGGATCCGAAGAAGCGACGGACGCCCAGAAGGCTGACGAAAGCACGCAATGTCTCCGGCTCTTGTCCCCAGAGGCGTGCATACCAGCTGGCGAAACCCGACACGGCGCCGACGGGCGCGTGGACGAGCATCCAGCGCTCACCATTGGTGACGATGCCGATGGCGCATCCCGTCGCACGGAGCAGGGCAACCATCCGATCGGCCGGCGTGATGGCAAGGCCGTCGAAACGGTGAGTCGAATCGAGATCGGTGTCGGGATCGTAGACGTGAATGAGCAGGAGCGGTTCGTCGCCATTCGTCGGATTCACCACCGCCAGATCGGGCGCGACCGTGACCCCATGCTCTGGCATCAAGACCGTCAGGCGCTCGGGCAAAGCCCCGATGCGACGCAACACCGCGTCATCCATCTCCAGGGCCGTGGTCAGTACGTCGTCGATCCATGCCGCGTGCAGGGATGGCAAGTCGAGGTCGTCCATGTCGACGGCATCACGCCATTCGTCATATGTTCGGCGCAATCGCTGGGGGCGGCCGGAAGGAAGAGCTTCGAGACCTTGGGGAAAGACCTCCTTCAGTACGGGCACCGCGAGGAAGGGGCCCGATACTTCGATGAGATTCAGCCATTCGTGATCGGTGCTCATCCGCGCTTCTCCGCTACGAGAGCGTTCGGCACCAGCAGGATGACGGCCACCGGGAAAGTGTGCTCAATGGCGTTGGAGTGCCGTTCTTCGATCGCCAGCAATTCCTGCTCTCGTTCCTTCGGGATTCGGGCCAGGCGTGCCTCGAGAGCCGCTTGGTCGCGCTTTAACTGAGTGCGCTCGTCCTCGGAGAACAGGGAAAGCTGTACGGGCAGCCGTTCTGCAGCGATTTCATTCTTCAGCGCATGCTCGAGGTCGTCCAGAACCTGACGAATGTCGTCGGCTTCCTTCCGTTTCCGGTTCTCGATCGTGTTCACGAGAAAGCGCAGCCGGTCCTTCGAGCGAGCTTCGACCGCGGCCAGAATGGCATCACGCTGCTTGTCGAAGCGGGTCCGCAAAGCATCGAACGTCGGATCCGCCAACGCCGCAGGGAGAGATTCTTCCAGCCAGCGCCGAACCTCGGTAACCCGATCCTCGCGCCGGAAGCCGGAGTCGCGCAGATATCCCCCGGCCTCGGTAAGCTCCTCATGTAGGCGGTGGTGATTTCCACCGGTCACGACGAGCCGCGACATCACGACCACGGCCGGTCCTTCGATCCGCCCATCCGGAAGCGAGCGGACGGTGACACGATGCAGTTTCTTCACGTCATCGCGTGCCCATATCTCCGCACGCAGGAGACGAAGACTCATTTGGACCAGACGGTGGTTCAGGTGGACGAGAACCACGTCGTCTCGCCCCCTCGCGACATCGTGGTCGAAGGTGATGGGCCGAATCTTCTGATTATATGGGTGTTCGAGCCCCTCCAGGCACCGCGACCATGATCCCGACAAAGACGGCATGCGAAAGACGGTGCCGTCCGGAGCTCCCGGCAGTGAGATCGGTTCGAGATCGGGTTTGTCTGCGAGACGCAGAGCCGTGCGCACGGCCCTTTCGATGTGATCGGGCACGAGACTCTGCTCGCGCCGGGTCTCGTTCAGTCGCTCGTGGAGCTTGGCTACACGTTCGCGCAGATCGCGCTCGGCCTTCACGAAACGACGCGACTTCTCCATCCGAGCTTCGGCTAGTCGTGTGTCGAGATCGCGACGCCGTCCCTCGAGGAGGTCCGGTAGCTGAGGTGCGATGACCGGGTTGACGCTGCCCATGTCCGCGCGCATTGCATCCAGCTTTCGGAGCGCGCGTAGAATGTCGTCCCCATGGCCTCCCGCAGCATCCACGGGGTGCCAGATCACCACCTCGCTGGCGCGTTGACCGTGGCGGTCGATACGGCCGTTCCGCTGCTCCATGACGTTGGGATTGTAAGGAATCTCGAGGTGGATCATCAGATGGCAATGGTTCTGAAGATCGATCCCCTCTGACGCTGCGTCGGTCGCCAACAGGACTCTCACAGGCGATTCCGTGGGATCGGCCTGGAACGCCGCCTTCACGGCCTCGCGCTCCTTCGGATCCATGCCGCCGTAGATTAGAGCCAGCCGCTCAGCCCCGAAGCCTTGGGCTGCAAGGATCTCGTGCATCCATTGCTGTGTAGCCCGGTACTCGGTGAACAGGATCACCCGCTCGTTCGTCCACCGTTCTCCATCCTTCAGATGTTTGGCCAGCCAGCCCAGCAATGCAGTAGCCTTGGCGTCGGTTCGGCGGGCCGCCTGCTGTGCCCATGAGCGCAAACGATCGAGCATGCGACGTTCTTCGTCGGTCGGCGGTTGGATATGCTTTCCGGCTTCCTCGATCGCTTCTGCCTCGGCGGCATCTCGCTGAGCATCGTCAGCGTAGTCCTCTTCTGTCTTCGCGATGGCCCGCCGGAGGATGCGATCATCGAATTTCTTCTGGCCGCGCTCACTCGACGCCCGACCTTCGATCGTCGAGATATGTCGCTCCAGCGTGGCTGCGAATGCCGCGGGAGATGAAGAGAGGCGCTTGCGCAGCAACTGGTGGACGAAGTGATCGACCGCACGCCTGCCATCATCTCCGCTCTCGCGGCTTTTGATGTATGCTTCGAGCTGTCGCCGAACGTCTCGCTCTTCATCCGAGTACTCGATCGGCAGTGCCTCGAGTCGCCTCTCGGGATAGATGCGCTTGCCGTTCGCATCGACGAGATCGCTCTTCAGGCGACGAACCATCACCCGGGCGAGCTGCGGATCGCTGGGCAGAACGTTTCTTGCAAACCGTTGGTCGTCGAGGAGCTCGAGCAACGCAGTGAAGGATTCCGTATAGCCGTCGTGCGGCGTAGCGGTGAGGAACAGCTTGTGCTGGAAGTGTGGCGCGGCGAGACGCACCAGCCGTGTCCGAAGACTCTCGACTGCATATCGGCCGACGGTCGGAGCGACGTTGTGGGCCTCGTCGATGATCAGCAGGTCGAATTTTCGAGGATGACTTACATGCGGTGGCAGAGCATCGCGCAGGAGACGCAAGCCTTCACCCTGCTTGGCCCAGTCCATCGATGTTATGAGTCTGGGAAAGGACGTCCACGGATTGGCATGCAGGCCCCGCTCCCGGCGCAAACGTTTGACATATTCCGTATCGACGATCCTGAACTCGAGCCCGAACTTCTCCTGCATTTCGATACGCCACTTTTCCTGCAAGGAAGCGGGGCAAAGCACCAGAACGGTGCGGGCGCGATGACGTAAGAGCATCTCTTGGACGACGAGCCCGGCCTCGATGGTCTTTCCGAGGCCGACGTCATCGGCGATCAGCAAATTGGTGCGCGCCATATCGATGGCACGCACCAGAGGGTCCAATTGGAAGTCTTCGATACTGACGCCACTGCGGAATGGCGCCTGTAGATAGCCGCGGTCTGCATTCGTAGCGGCGCCCCAAAGGACCGCGTCGAGGAACGCCTGAAGTGTCGTGGGGTCATCCAGGCCGGTCATTCGGGGCAATCCGGCCCGCTCGATTACATGCGCGCCAGGTTCGAGTTCCCAGAGCACCTCGATCTCTTCGCCGAGCGCATCCTCGTCGATCGAGGCAAGTCGAACCAGATGCCGCGAGGGAAACCCAGGCGCGACCGAGCCGCCGTCGACCTCGGAAACGATCCATTGGCGGCGGCGAGCCTCGACCAACTGGCCCGGCTCGGGGGCGGTGCTGTGAGCTACTTTGGCGACAATCTCATCTGCATTCACCGACATGGGCCGCCCCCATCCTTCCTGCGTGCATCTACGAGCGCGGCGATGCGAGTCGCTGCATCGCTGGCGTCTTCATGCTCCCAGATCCGCACGATCGTCCAACCAAGTGCGTTCAGCCGCAGATCGGTATCGGCATCCCTGGCGCGATTGGTTTCGATCTTTTCACGCCAGAACTCGGCGTTGCTCTTCGGCCAGGAGGCATGCTCGGGACAACCGTGCCAAAAGCAACCGTCGACGAAGACGGCGATCCGAGCACCGGGGAAGACGATATCGGCGACGCGTCTGGGCTTCGTCAGCAACGGCACGTGCAGGCGATATCTCAGACCTTTGGAATGCAGAACCCTGCGCAGGTCGATCTCCGCCTGCGTGCCCTTTTGCCGGACGCGGGCCATCCGACGGCTGACCTCATGCGACGAGGGACTTACGCGTGACATCCGCGACCGCTCCCTTCTTCTTTCTTTTCGTCCTCTCGGCTTCGATCCCGAGATGGGTCGCGATACTCTTGCCGATCACTTCGCCGAGCGTGACCGGTACCGCGTTCCCGATCATGCGACCCAAAGCCTTGAAATGTACGGGAGAGCCTTTCGGAATGAAGGAGTAGGACTTGGGAAATCCTTGAAGAATCGCCCCTTCTCGCAACGAGATGGCCCGATCTTGTTCAGGATGTCCGAACCGGCCGTTCCCGAAGCCGTAGAATTGGGTGGTCAGGGTCGGCGCCGGTTCGTCCCATGCCATTCGACCATAGACCCCCGGATAGGTACGGCCCGTTTCTCGGCGGTGGCAGGCGGCGACGAGATGGTCCGGCCAGTCTCGCCAAGTACCACCGGGACGAGAGGCACGAATTCTTTCAAGATTCAGATCGGAGAGCTTGGATGCCGCATGCAGCGGATCCTTTAGATGGGCGCCACCCTGATCGATCTGCGAAAGTCGGCCGATCGCCGAGCGAACGGTGGCTGGGCGATCATGTGTCGGCGCAACCAATTCAATGGGACCGAGGCGGGACGCCAGGAGCACCATGCGCCTCCGGCTTTGCGGTAGCCCGTATAGAGAGCAATCGACCACCCCTTGCTTGACGTGATATCCCATCTTTTCCAGCGTCTCGACGAAGTCATCGAAGACCGCATGCTTCGCCACAGACGGGACATTCTCCATCGTAACCAAGTCGGGGTCCGTCGCTTTGATCAAGCGGCCGAACTGATAGAGCAAACCCCAACGGGGGCTACCAACGACATCGTAACGCTGGGCATAGGTCGAGAATGGCTGGCAGGGCGCGCACCCGGCGAGCACCCGGATTTCAGCATCACCGAACAACTCGTCGAGACGCTTGGGAGTCAGACGCCCCACATCCTCATTGATGAATTTCGCCGCGTTGTTGGCTTCAAAGGGGTGACGGCATGCCTCATCGACGTCTATGCCCGCGACAACCTTGATGCCTTCGGAAATCAATCCATGCGTGAGGCCGCCGGCCCCGCAGAAAAGGTCGACGCACGCAATGTCAGCCATCCGATTTCCCTTCCCCCGCATGCTTCCTCTTCTGTGAAGCAGCCTCAGATGTTTCTGCTTCTTTGTAATCGTCCGATGCTTTTCCGTTCCTTACCCAGTCATCGACTTCGTCAGTTTTGAACTTCCAAAGTCGCCCGACCTTATGAGCAGGCATCTCTCTCTTACTTATCCACCCGTAGACCGTGTCCTTGCTGACGCCGAGATGTTCGGCGATTTCTTCTACGGAAACCCAGCGGTCGGACATGATGCGGCCCTCGAGAGGTCAGCCTTCTCCAAGTTCTCACTATCTCATCCGACTCGGCTGGAGTAAACGGGCTTGAGGCGGGTTTCGTCCGATTTGGTGGTATTTGACCTTACTTGGGCGGAAATGATCGTGCTGGTGCCAGGCGCTTGGGCGTGCCGGGCGCATCATTGATGTTCCGCCGGCACGCCCATCCCGCCTCATGACCGGAATCATACCGGCCACGCGGCCGGCGAAAACTCGAGCCGGCCTGGTGGGCTCCGAGCGGGTTCGCCGCCATCCCCACCACCGCGCTCGATCCGCCCCACGGTGCGGCGTCTCCCGCGGTCCCCGCGCTTATCGGGTCCGGGTCCCCATCGGTCATCGCGATCCGGTCAGGCTGCTGCCTCGGGCGGCAGCGTGGAGGTCATATCCGCGATCGCTTGGAACTCGGTCAGGAATTCGGGGCGATGCTGCATGAGGTAGCGGACCACCCGGGCGTTTCCGAGCAACTTCGCCAGGTATCCCTTGACGACGGTCAGATGCAGATGGTCCTGACCGTAGGTCTCCTGAATGGAGGTGATCGACTCCTGAAGGCGCGCCAGTTCGCTCTCCATCCGGGCCATGGCTTCGGGCGTGATGCCCTTGATGCGCTTGGGCTTCGCACCTTCCGCAAGCTGCGTCTGCGGGGTGCCGGCCAGGATCGCCGAAGCGTAGGCGACCGAGTAGTTGTTGGCATTGACCAGCAGTTCGGCGGCCTCGAGCTGGCGCAGCGGCTTCAGTTTCCGGAGGATCTCGAACACGGCCATCGGGCAGGGCTTGTCCTTGAGGATAGCGACCGTCTCATCGCAGATCCCGTTCAGCATGCGGACCTTGCGACGAACGCTCTGGGGATTGATGTCCAGCGCCTTGGCGATCTTTTCTTCCGGAACGCCGCGCTCGATTGCGCGCCGGATCATCTTGTGCTCCTGGACGGGCGACAACCGGCTGATCCGTTTGTTGTAGGTGAAGGCTTCGTCGTCGGTGGAGACCAGGCACTCGACCTGTTCGATGCCGAGGTCTTTCAGCACCTCGATGCGAACATGCCCGTCCAGCAGAAGGAAGGTGCCCGGATTTGCGGGATCGCGGGCGACCACGGGCGGTTCGACGAGACCGACCTCTCGGATCGAGGCGGTGATCTGCTGGTATTTCTTGCTGGATTTCGTGGCCGTCCGAAGCACCCGCACCGGCAGAAGGGCGTCCACGGCCAGGGTCACGCAGTCGTCTTCAAAGGCATGGGCAACGACATCGGGAAGGCGGCGATCTTTCCGTGTCATGGATCCGTCCTCGCGTGTTCCTCCAGATAGGTGGGCATCACCTCGAGGCTTTCGGCACGCAGCAGCGTCAGGAAGTTCTCGTCGCTCCGCAGCGAGCGGAACGCCTCCGTGACGAACAGAAGCCGACCTTGGGTCAGCTCCGCCTTCTTGATCATCAGCTTCTGGCGATCGGCTTCCTGACGATAGGCACGCACGAGCGCATCGCTGGTCAGGGGGCGCCCGGAGCGGTTTACCTTGCGGCCGAAGGGCGTTTCATCGACGCGCCGCCCATGGCGCTGGCGTCGTTCGAGCAGGCGCCGCACGGCCGCAAACTTCTTCCCGCGCAGCTTCTTCTCCGTATAGGCCTCCATGAGCGCGCGCTGGGCACCTTCGTCGTCCGCTCTGGAGATTTCGATCGCGAGATTCAGCGGCATGAGGCCGGTCTCGACGGCAGAAACGAGACGCTGCTCGCCACGCTCGAGCAGCCCCGCGATCATGTTGACATACTCGGGGGTGACGCCGATCTTGTCGGCGATCTCGCGGTCGTTGTAGCCGCGCTTCCGGAGGGTGCCGATTTCCTGCATCAGATCGATCGCGCGATGCTGGCGCCTGGCGCAATTCTCGACGAGGCTCATGACCAGGCAGTCGCTCTCGTCGGCATCGATCACGATGGCGGGGATGGCGTCCTGCTGCAGTTCGATGAAGGCTTCGAGCCGCCCCTGACCGCAGACGAGATCGTATTCCGCAGGCTCCGTGCCCGCGCGCCGGGTCACGGTGATCGGGCGCTTGAGGCCGATCCGCGCGATGCTCTCGACCATTTCCTCGAATGTTCGCCGGTTGCGCACACGCGGATTGAGGATCCGGATCCT
>Ga0206118_100699_pt1 | contig 12955 bp, 14 predicted proteins | sample 3A20Ametagenome_FD_177999 | JGI IMG/M metagenome (GOLD analysis project Ga0206118, IMG submission 177999) | Enriched microbial communities from leaf-cutter ant dump, University of Wisconsin, Madison, United States - 3A20A | ecosystem: Environmental > Terrestrial > Nest > Insects nest > Nest dump...
ATCGATGCGGTCCCAGGCGAACACGCCGGGGCGGCTGTGGAAGCGCCCGCCCAGGATCGGCCGCGGCGCGTCCAGCGCCGCCCAGCGCGCGCGCAGCGCTTCGTCGTGGCCACCGTCGAGCGGCGCGGTCCAGAACACGCGGCAATGGTTCTTGGTCAGTTTGCCGCCCAGGCCGGCCAGCTGCTGCAGGTCGCTTTCGCCCGAGCGCGCGCCCTCGTTGTTGGACTGGCAGGCGACCAGCACGCCGCCCGGCGCCACCTGCGCCAGGGCCCGCGCCAGCAGCGCGCGGGCTTCGTCGCGCTGGCGCGGCGGCAGCACCAGCACCAGCGGGTATTTTTCGCCCGAAGCTTCCAGCGCCGCCTCGTCGCGCACCTCCCAGCCGCCGCGCTCCAGCGCCTGCGCGAACGGACGGAAGCTCTGCACGCAGAGCAGCTGCGTGGCCGCGGCCTGTTCGCGCAGCGGCCAGCCGTCGCGCGCGCGCAGGAACAGCACCGGCCGCTGCGGCCAGGACAGGGCGCCATGGGCGAACGGGAGCAACAGGGTCTGCAGCGGGGCGTCTTGGGCGGCGGCCATCGCGGAATATCCGGCGGAACGTAGCCGGCCATTCTAGCGACCCGGCCGGACCGGGGCCGGGGCGCACCGTCGCGGGGTTCAGCAGCGGGTACAGGCTTCGCGGATCGCCCCGACCAGTTGCGCCACGCTGTACGGCTTGGCGACATGTTTCTGGAAGCCGGCCGCCAGCGCACGGCGGCGGTCGTCGCCACGCGCCAGCGCGGTCACCGCGACCGCCGGCAGTTCCGCCGCGGACACGCCCATGGTCTCGCGCAGGGTGCGCACCAGCCCGTAACCGTCCATGCCGGGCATGCCCACGTCGCTGACCAGCACGTCGAAGGCGGCATGGCCGCGCAGGTCGAGCAGTTCCAGCGCCTCGGCCGCGGAGGCGGCCACCACCACGGTGGCGCCCTGCTCCTCCAGCACCCGGCGCAGATAGGCCAGCACGTCCGGCTGGTCCTCCACCGCCAGGATGCGCGTCCCGGCCAGGGCGTGGGCGGCCACCACGTGTTCGCCGGCCGCGACCCGCTGCACCGTGCGCCGCGGCCGCCCGGCGTTCTCCACGCGGTACACCGGCAGGCGCACGCTGAAGGTGGCGCCCTGTCCGGCGCCGCCGCTCTGTGCGCTCACCGACCCGCCGTGCAGCTCGGTCAGCTGCTGCACGATCGCCAGGCCCAGCCCCAGCCCGCCATGGCGGCGGGTGGTGGTGGCATCGGCCTGGCTGAAGCGGCTGAACAGGTGCGCGAGGAACTCCGGCGCGATGCCGTCGCCGTTGTCGCGCACGTCCACCACGTAGTGCTCTTCCTCCTGGTGCAGCACGACCTCGACCCGGCCCTCGACCGGGGTGAACTTGATCGCGTTGGCCAGCAGGTTCCACAGCACCTGCTGCAGGCGCGTCGCATCGCCCAGCACCGGGCACGGCGCCTGCGGCACATCGACCACCAGGGTCTGCGCCTTGCCCTGCGCCACCAGCTCCTGCAGGCGTACCGCCTCGCGCACCTGTTCGGCCAGGTCGAGTACTTCGACCTCCAGCTGCACCTTGCCCAGCAGCATGCTGCTCAGGTCGAGCATGTCCGACATCAGCCGCTTCTGCGCCATCGCACTGCTGGCGATCACCTCCACGCCGCGGCGCATCGGATGCTCGGGTTCCATGCGCTGCAGCAGCAGTTCGCTCCAGCCCAGGATGGTGGTGAGCGGGGTGCGCAGTTCATGCGACAGGGTGGCGAGGAATTCGTCCTTCACCCGCGCCATGCCTTCGGCCGCGTTGCGCGCGGCGCGCTCGGCCTCCAGCAGTTCCTCTCGGGCCATCTCGATCTCGCGGCGCTCGGTGATGTCCGGGCTGTTGCCGGCCAGGCCGATGAAGCGGCCATCGGCCGAGAAACGCGGCGCGGCGTTCATCTCCAGCCAGCGCCACTGGCCGTCGTGGCGGCGCAGGCGTGCGCTCAGGTGCAGCTCGCGTTCGTTGGACAGGGCCTCTTCCAGCGCGTACTCGAAGACCGTCAGGTCTTCCGGGTGCAGCAGCCCTTCCCACCAGCGCGGCCCGAAGGCATGGTCGCCGTCCAGCCCGAAGAAGCTGCCGAAGGCGTTGTTGACGAAGCGCACATGGCCCAGGTCGTCCAGCACCCATACCGGCATCGGCAGGCCATCGGCCAGCGCGCTGAAGCGCGCCTCGCTCTCGGCCAGGTCGGTCTCGATCTGCTTGCGCCGCGAAATGTCGAAAAACAGCACCGCGACCCGTCGCGCCGCCGCCGGCCCCAGCCGCACCGCCTCGACCGAGTACCAGCGCCCGAGCTGCGGCAGATAGCGCTCGAACTGCACCGGCATGCCCTCGCCGACCACCCGCCCGAACACCCGGAACCAGTACTCGTCCAGCCCCGGCAGCACCTCGGTGGCGCGCCGCCCGACGACGTCGGCCAGGCCGGTGATGCGCTCGAACGCCGCGTTGACCTTGCAGTGCACGAAGTCCACCGCGCGCGCTTCGTCGAACAGCACCTCGATCACGCAGAAACCGGTGCCGACGGCCTCGAACACCTCCTGGTACAGCGGCGAGCTTTCCAGCCCCGGGGCCGCCGGTGGCGCCGGCGGCGGGAGGAACGGTTCCAGTTCGGGTGGATGCATGCTCAAGGGGGTTCGGCGGTCTCTGCAGCGGTGCGGCAGGGGAGGCAAGTCTGGGCGTGCCACTATCCACGGCATGTGATGATGAACCGTCCGCAACCCGGCTCCAACCGCCCGGCGCCTGGCGATTGCCCGGCGCGGCGATCGCCCCCACACTGCAGGACACACACCCGTCACCGGAGGTTCGTCATGAAGACCCCGACTCTTGCCGCATTGGCACTGGCCTGCCTGCTCGTGGCGGGCACCGCCGCCGCCGGGCCCGCCAGGGTCACCGACCCGCAGGCGCCGCGCGCCCTGGCCGTGGAAGGCCCGGTGCAGGTGCAGTGGAACGACCCGTCCGGCTTCACCGAGCTGCGCCAGAACCGCAACCGCTGGGAAGCCGAGCGCGGCAACTGGGTGGCCGATCTGGCCGAGTACCTGCGCAAGCAGGCTTCCGGCAAGCTGCCCGAAGGCCAGCAGATGAGCGTCACCATCACCGACATCAAGCGTGCCGGCGATTACGAGCCCTGGCATGGCCCGCGCATGGACGACGTGCGCTTCATGCGCGACATCTACCCGCCGCGCATCAGCCTGCAGTTCACCCTGACCGACGCGCAGGGCCAGGTGATCGACCAGGGCGAGCGCAAGCTGGTGGACAACGCCTACCTGTACGGCAACACGCGCCTGTCGGACACCGATCCGCTGCGCTACGAAAAGCGCCTGCTGGACGACTGGCTGCGCCGCGAGCTGCGCGAGGACCGCGCCACCGCCGGGCTCTGACGCCGGCGGCGGCGCTCGCGACCGCATGAGGATGCAAGGAAAGGGCCGCGTCAGCGGCCCTTTCCTGTTACGCCTGTTGCGACAGATAGACGCGCGGCGTGCGCTTGAGGCTGCAGGGCAGCCGGTAGGCGCTGGTGTTGCAGCGCGGCGCCAGTTCGGAAATGGTCGGTGCCGCGCCCCACAGCTGCACGATGCTGCCCAGCCCGGCCTGCGGGTGGTCGGTCAGGTCGACGGTGAGCATGTCCATCGACACCCGCCCGATCAGCTGGCCGGGCACGCCGTCGATCTGCACCGGGGTGCCGTTGGGCGCGAACTGCGGGTAGCCGTCGGCATAGCCCATCGCCACCACGCCCACGCGCGTGGGCCGCTGCGCGACGAAGCGCGCGCCGTAGCCCAGCGGTTCGCCGGCGCCGATCTCGCGCACCGCGATCACCCGCGACTGCAGGGTCATCACCGGGCGCAGCTGGTCGGCGTGCGCGCTCGGCTGCGGGTACAGCGGGTCGGCCCCGTACAGCATCAGGCCCGGCCGCACCCAGTCGCTGCGCACCTGCGGCCAGCCCAGCAGCGCCGGCGAGTTGCACAGGCTGGTTTCGCCGGACAGGCCGTCGATGGCGCGGTTGAAGGTGTCCAGCTGTTCCAGCGTGCGCGGGCTGTCCAGTTCGTCGGCGCGCGCCATGTGGCTCATCAGCACCATCGGCGCGATGTGCGGCAGCGCCGACAGCCGCGCATGCGCGGCGCGGAACTCCTCCACCGACAGGCCCAGCCGGTGCATTCCGCTGTCCAGCTTCAGCCAGACCTGCAGCGGGGCGTCGCTGCGGAACGCGGCCACCGCCTCGACCTGCCAGGGCGAGGCCACCGCGGTCCACAGCGCGTGCTCGACGATCAGCGGCAGCTCGGCCGCGTCGAAGAAACCTTCCAGCAGCAGCACCGGCTTGCGGATGCCGGCCTGGCGCAGTTCCAGCGCCTCCTCGATGCAGGCCACGCCGAAGCCGTCGGCCTCGGCCTCCAGCGCGCGCGCGCAGGCGACCGCACCGTGGCCGTAGGCATCGGCCTTGATCACCGCCAGCGCCTTGCCGCCGCCCAGCTGCCGCGCCAGCCGGTAGTTGCCGCGCAGCGCTTCCAGGTCGATGAGGGCCCGTGCCGGGCGCATCAGGCCACTCCCTGGCCGCCGTAGCGGAAGATGTCCAGGCCTTCGGTGCTGATCTGCGGCGTGCGGCCGTCCATCAGGTCGGCCAGGTAACGGCCGGAGCCGGCGGCCATGGTCCAGCCGAGGGTGCCGTGGCCGGTATTGAGGAACAGGTTGCGGTACGGCGTGGCGCCGATGACCGGGGTGCCGTCCGGCGTGGCCGGGCGCAGGCCGGTCCAGAACTCGGCGCGCGACAGGTCGCCGCCGTGCGGATAGAGATCGCCCACCACCTTTTCCAGGGTGGCGCGGCGGCGCGGGTCCAGCGACAGGTCGAACCCGGCCACCTCGGCCATGCCGCCGACGCGGATGCGGTCCTGGAAGCGGGTCACCGCCACCTTGTAGCTCTCGTCCAGGATGGTCGAGGTCGGCGCCATCGCCGCGTCGGTGATCGGCAGGGTCAGCGAATAGCCCTTGAGCGGGTACACCGGCAGGCGCATGCCCAGCGGCGCCAGCAGCTGCGGCGAATAGCTGCCCAGCGCGACCACGTACTGGTCGGCGGTCTCCAGCCGGCCGCCGATGCGCACGCCGGTGATGCGGTCGCCCTCGCGCTGCAGGCCGGCCACGTCCTGGTCGAAGCGGAATTCGACGCCGGCGGCGGCGGCCAGCGCGGCAAGCCGGCGGGTGAACAGCTGGCAGTCGCCGGTCTGGTCCTCGGGCAGGCGCAGCGCGCCGACCAGGGTGTCAGCCTTGCCGGCCAGGGCCGGTTCCACGCGCACGATGCCCTGGCGGTCCAGCACTTCGTAGGGCACGCCGTACTGGCGCAGCACTTCGATGTCCTGCGCGGCGGCGTCCAGCTGCTGCTGGGTGCGGAACAGCTGGGTGGTGCCCAGCTGGCGGCCTTCGTAGTCGATGCCGGTGGCCGCGCGCAGCTCGTTGATGCAGTCGCGGCTGTAATCGGACATGCGCACCATGCGCGCCTTGTTGATCGCGTAGCGGCCGGCGGTGCAGTTGCGCAGCATCTGCCACAGCCAGCGGTACTGGGCCATGTCGGCGGTGGGGCGGATCGCCAGCGGCGCGTGTTCCTGGAACAGCCACTTGATCGCCTTCAGCGGCACGCCGGGGGCGGCCCACGGCGAGGTATAACCGAAGGAAAGCTGGCCGGCGTTGGCGAAGCTGGTTTCCAGCGCCGGGCCCGGCTGCCGGTCCACCACCGTGACCTCATGACCTGCCTGCCGCAGGTACCAGGCACTGGTCGTGCCGATCACACCACTGCCGAGTATCAGAACCCGCATCGTTCTCTCCTGGGAGCCTGCCCATGCCCGGCGCGGAGGCGGCGGGAGCGACGGCAGGCTCGGACCCTGTCAATTCCCTGCGCAGGATCGGGCAGGGGCCATGAACGGCGCAGTATATTCAGCCCATCCCAGTGATTTTTCCCGTATTGCTGGACGAAACAGGGTAATTTCCCGTTTCCTTCACGCAAAGCAGAGCGCCATGGCCACCCGCAGCCGCGAACTGGACAAGATCGACCGCCGCATCCTGCGCATCCTGCAGGCCGAGGGCCGCATTTCCTTCACCGAACTGGGCGAGCGCGTGGGCCTGTCCACCACGCCCTGCACCGAGCGCGTGCGCCGGCTCGAACGCGAAGGCGTGATCACCGGCTACTACGCGCGGCTGGACCCGCAGTACGTGAAGGCCGGGCTGCTGGTGTTCGTGGAGATTTCGCTGGCCTACAAATCCGGCGACATCTTCGAGGAATTCCGCCGCGCCGCGCTCAAGCTGCCCAACGTGCTGGAGTGCCACCTGGTCTCGGGCGACTTCGACTACCTGCTCAAGGCGCGCATCAACGAGATGGCCTCCTACCGCAAGCTGCTCGGCAGCACCCTGCTCAGCCTGCCGCACGTGCGCGAGTCCAAGAGCTACATCGTGATGGAGGAAGTGAAGGAGACGCTCAGCCTGCCCATCGCCGATTGAAGTGGGCCGACGATGCGGGCCGACGACAAAGCGGCGGGACAGGCCCGCCGCTTGCTCATCGGACACTGCCCGCCGCGTTGTCAGCGGCGGTCCCGTTCCGGCGCCTTGTGCGCCTGCCTGTCGGCCTTGCCGGCGGCTTCGCTGGCGCCGGCGGTCTTCGACGGCCGCTGCGCTTCCTGCGGCGCCGGCTGGCCGGCGTTGCGCTGCGGGGCATGCCCCGGGTTCGGGTGGTTCTGGCATGTTGGACATTTCGGCACTCCGGTACGGCATGTGGACGCGCGCATCGACTGCGCATGCGCACAGGGCGCCCCGGAAGGGTTATGCACGCGCCAGGATGCGGTGATTCCCGCCGTGACCTGGGTGACTGCGCGGCCCGCGTTGCCGGTGGTCAAGCCCGCCGGCGCTCAGCGCACGATGCGCACGCCGTCGCCGCTGGGCACGGTGTCGTGGTAACGGCCGGTACGGGTGTCCATCACCCGGCCGGGGCCCGCCGGGCGCATGCCGTTGAGTCGCCGTCCGTCGTGGTCGTACACCGGTACCGCCACGGCCGGCGACGGCTTCGCGGCGGGCTTGGCCGTGGGCTTGGCCGCGGGCCGGTCGCCCAGCGCCGGGCGTTCCAGCCGCTCGCGCAGGCGCACGTTGTCGGCCGCCTGGCCGGTGGCGTCGCTGGCCGGCTTGGAGGGCGGCGGCAGGCTTACCGGCCGGGTCTGCGTCGGCGGCGGTGCGGGCCTGAGCTGGGCCATGGCAGGGGTGGTCGCCAACATCGCAAGCAGCAGCAGAGGAATCCTCTTCATCGGGCGCTCCCACAGGTGCGTATGGGGCGATCATGCCCCCCCGGCGCTGCAGGGGCCATTAACGCCGGCGGTTGGAGCCACGCCGGCCCGCGCCTACCATGGCGGTCCATCCCCCACGGAGGCGCCCCATGACCGCTTTCGACCTGACTCCCCCCGATGCCGCCCAGCGCGACGCCCTGGTCGCCGGCCTGGGCGAGGACGAGCGCCGCGTCCTGCTCCACCACGGCACCGAGGCGCCGTTCTGCGGCGTGTTCCTGGACAACAAGCGCGAGGGCACCTACTGCTGCCGGCTGTGCGGCCTGCCGCTGTTCCGCTCCAGCACCAAGTTCGACTCCGGCACCGGCTGGCCGAGCTTCTTCGCCCCGTTCGACCCGGCGCACATCGGCCGCATCCGCGATACCAGCCACGGGATGGTGCGCACGGAAATCGTCTGCGCCCGCTGCGGCAGCCACCTGGGCCATGTGTTCCCGGACGGCCCGCCGCCGACCTTCGAAAGGCATTGCCTGAACTCGGTTTCGCTGTCCTTCGTCGACCGCGGCGCGGCCTGGCCGGACCCGCTGCGGCGGGGCGGCGCCGAAGCGACGGCCTCCGACTGAGTTCACACTTTCCCGCTTCAGTTCCGGCCGGCGCGGCCGACAACGGGATATCCCCTCCCGTGTCCCGTGCCCCATGCTCATCATCGTCGGTCTGCTTGTCGTCATCCTCAGCGTGCTCGGCGGCTATGTCGGCGCGCACGGCAAGCTCGGCGCGCTCTGGCAGCCCTTCGAGCTGGTGATCATCGGCGGCGCCGCGCTGGGCGCCTTCCTGGTCGGCACCCCGGCCAAGACCGTCAGGAAGACGCTCGGCTCGGTGGTCGGCGTGTTCAAGGGCCCGCGGTACAAGCAGCAGGACTACCTGGACGTGCTGAGCCTGCTGTACGAACTGCTCAACAAGGCGCGCCGCGAAGGCTTCATGTCGCTCGAGGAGCACGTGGAGAACGCCGCCGAAAGCCCGATCTTCGCCAACTACCCCAAGATCCAGGCCGACCACCACCTGGTGGATTTCATCACCGACTGCCTGCGCCTGATGATCGGCTCCAACATCGAACCGCACGAGCTGGAACCGCTGCTGGAGCTGGAGCTGGAAAAGCACCACCACGAGGCCATGGAACCGGCGCACGTGCTGACCAAGGTCGCCGACGGCCTGCCCGGTTTCGGCATCGTCGCCGCGGTGCTGGGCATCGTCATCACCATGGGCTCGATCGGCGGCGACATCAAGGAAGTCGGTGCGCACGTGGCCGGCGCGCTGGTCGGCACCTTCCTCGGCATCCTGCTCGGCTACGGCTTCATCGGCCCGATCGCGGCCGCGGTGGAAGCGCGCGCCGAACAGGATTCGCGCATCTACGAGTCGGTCAAGACCGCCCTGCTGGCCTGCCTGCGCGGCTACAACCCGAAGATCGCCCTGGAGTTCGCGCGCAAGACCGTGCCATCGGCGCTGCGCCCGGGCTTCACCGAGTTCGAGCAGCACCTGAAGTCGGTCAAATAAGCCATGGCCAGCAACGATGCCAAGCCCACGGTGATCGTGCGGCGGGTGAAGAAGATCCAGGGGGGCGGCCACCACGGCGGTTCGTGGAAGGTGGCCTATGCCGACTTCGTCACCGCGATGATGGCCTTCTTCCTGGTGATGTGGCTGCTGGCCTCCACCAGCAAGCCCGAGCGCGCAGCCATTTCCGAGTATTTCCGCAACCCGAGCCCGCTCAGCGGCGCCAGCGCCACGCCGGCGCCGGGCATGGCCGGGCCCGGCGGCGCCAGCACCTCGATGATCAGGCTCGGCGGCGCCACCGACATCTCCCGCGGCAACAGCGACGACCCCTTCCAGAACCAGCGCGAAGCCGTGCCCACGCCGGTGGACGAGCGCGAACGCGAGAAGCGGCAGCTGGAAGCGCTGAAGCAGGAGCTGGAGGAAGCCATCAGCAGGAGCCAGGCGCTGGAGCCGTTCAAGGACCAGCTGCTGCTGGACATCACCCCCGAAGGGCTGCGCATCCAGATCGTGGACAAGCGGAACCGGCCGATGTTCGACATGGGCAGCGCCACGCTGATGCCGTACACGCGCCAGATCCTGCGCGAGCTGTCGCACTTCATCAACCAGGTGCCCAACCACATCAGCATCGGCGGCCATACCGACACCACCGCCTATTCCACGCAGCTGGGCTACAGCAACTGGGAACTGAGCGCGGACCGCGCCAACGCCGCGCGCCGCGCCCTGCTGGAAGGCGGCATGGCGGAGGACAAGGTGGCGCGGGTGATCGGGCTGTCCTCCTCGGTGCTGTTCGACAAGACCGACCCGCTGAACCCGATAAACCGGCGCATCAGCATCGTGGTGATGACCAAGGAGGCCGAGGCCGCCGCGCTGTCGGCCATCGCCGCGCTGCCCATGCCCGGCGCCACGGCACCTGCCACACCCGCCGCCGCGGACGACGGGGCCGCCGCGGCGCCCGGGGCCGGCATCCACTGAAGGCCCGCGCCGCGGCGCGGGTTCGGCAACACCGGCAGCGGCCGCCTACAATGGCGGCCGTTTCCTTTCGTCGAACGCCAATGTCCAAGCAGTCCAAAGCCAAGCGCGACAAGCGCAAGAAGCAGCAGCCCCGCCGCCCGTTCCTGCGCCTGGACGCGCAGCAGCAGGTCCAGAACCACGCCGTGCTGGTGAACGAGGAGGGCCAGGTGGTCGCCGCCATCGGCCTGCAGGGCCGGCAGTGGCTGCTGTCCATCGGCGGCCAGACCATGGGCAACGCCGACAACCCGGTGCCGATGCTGGCCATGCTCAAGCACCTGGCCAACGTGCAGGAGAAGGAAGGCCGCAAGGTCACCCTGGAGCACTCCGAACAGCTGCAGCAGCTGATCGACGCCACCGCCGCGGCCGAAGGCAAGAGCGCGGACGATTACCTGGCCGGCCTGGTCGCCGAATTCGAGGGCGTCGAAGGCGAGGAAGCCGCGGCCGCGGCCGACGGCGACGATGCCGCCGATGAAGCCGGCGCCAGCGAAGCGGCGACCGGCGCCGAAGCCGAAGCCGGCGACAAGCCGCAGGCCTGAGCGGCGGCGCCGCGGTGACGGTCTATATCGACGATGCGGTACACCCCTGGCGCGGCGAGCGCTGGGCGCATCTGCTGGCCGACACCCTGCCCGAGCTGCACGCCATGGCGCGGCAGCTCGGGATTCCGCGGCGGGCGTTCCAGAACCGGCCCAGCGGCGCGCACTACGACGTGCCGGCGCCGCTGCGCGAAACCGCCATCGCGCTGGGCGCGCGCGCCATCTCGCGCCACACCGACCGCGAGCTGGTGCGGCGGGTCATCGCCAACGCGCGGGCGCAATACCAGCCATAGGCGCGGGGCCGGCCCGCGCGCTTCCCGTGGCATCCGCCCCGTCCGCCAGGGCCTGCGGGGCAAACGCCGCCGCTACGCGGGCACGGCGGGATTCAGAACGGGTCGCTGCCCGGCCGCACTTCCACGCCCAGCAGCGAGCACAGCGCCAGCATCGCCTCGTCGTCGCGGCTGAGCGCGATCCAGCCGGCGTAGCCGTCGCCGCCGGTGTTCCAGTTCCACAGCGTGTAGCCGTGCTCGCGCAGGCGGTCGTGCGCGGTCGCCATCAGCGTGGGCACGTCGAGGTCCTGCGCGAAGTCCTCGTCGTCCAGGTCGCCGCCCCAGTCGATGCGCAGGTTCCAGCGCGCGGCCAGCTCGTCGAGCGCGGCCACGAACGAATCGACGTCCTTCCAGTCCACGTAGAAGCCCGCGCGCCAGTCGATGGCGTCCTTCAGGTCCCACAGCCACTGCTCGTCGCCGGCCTCGTCCTCGGCGCCGGCGCGCGCTTCGCGCCAGGCATCGAACTGCTGCAGCGCGGTTTCCTCGTCGCCGGGGTTGATCAGCCACAGCAGGTTCCACACCCGCGCCGGGTGGTCGTCCTCGTCGAAGGTCGGCAGCAGTTCGTCGGAATCCTCGTAGTCGGCACTGTTGTCGGGCATGGCGGCTCTCCACTGCGTGATGGCGCGCATTCTGCCGCCGCGCGCGCGGCAGCGGAAGCCGCAGCGGTTATCCTTGTGCGCCTGAAGCCGGCCACGGTGGCCGTCAACGAACACAGACATGAGCGATACCCCTCCCGACCGCCTGGCGGTCAACCCCACCAGCCCGTTCCACGACCCGGCCGCGCTCGAACGCGGCGTCGGCGTGCGCTTCAACGGCGTCGAGCGCGACGACGTGGAGGAGTATTCGGTCAGCGAGGGCTGGATCCGCGTGCAGGCGGGCAAGGCCCGCGACCGCCGCGGCAACCCGATGACGCTGAAGATCAACGGCGCGGTCGAGCCGTATTTCCTCAACCTGAAGTAAGGCGGGAAGGAGCCCCGCCGCGGGCTCCCCCCCGAAAGCCAGCGCCGGGCGCCACCCGGCGCCGCGCCCTCCCCGCTAGTCGCGCTGCCGGCTCTCCAGCAGGTCCAGGTTGCGGATCAGCTTGCGCGCGACCTCGTCGGATATCTGCCCGCGCCGGGTCAGCCGGAACAGCTCCTCGCGCTCGGCGGTGAGTCCGGCCGAGCGCAGGCTGCGGTAGGCCTGCTCCATGCGCCGCACCTTCTCCGGGTCCTCGTCCGGGCCCTGTCCCTTCTCCAGGTTGCGCTGGTACAGCAGGCTGACCCGCGCCGCGGCGTCGTTGTAGAGCTGCACGTTGGTGGTGGTCTGGCCTTCCACCAGCTGCTGGCGTGTCTTCTCCACCGCCGCCAGCGCGGCCTTGGACGACAGCTTGCGGGCCAGGTCCTCCACGCGCCGGCTGTCGTCGTCGCGCGGCAGTTCCAGCCCGCGCAGCAGCCGCGGCAGCAGCACGCTGGCGCCGAGCAGCGACACCAGGATCACCGAGGCGGCCAGGAAGATCACCAGGTCGCGCGCCGGGAACGGTTCGCCGCCGGGCACCATCAACGGCAGGGTCAGCACGCCGGCCAGGGTGATGGCGCCGCGCACGCCGGCCACCGACATCGCCAGCACCACGCGCCATGAAGTGGTGTTCACGCGTTCCTCGCCGCGCCAGCGCGCGCGCAGCAGGTTCCAGCGCAGCGACAGCCACACCCAGGCCAGGCGCAGCACCACCAGCATCGCGTTGATCGCCAGCACGTAGATCGCCAGCCACCACCCTTCGCGGTGGCCGGTGACCGCGATGGTGTCCACCGCGCGCTGCACGATGCCCGGCAGCTGCTCGCCGAGCAGCACGAACATGATGCCGTTGAAGCTGAACTGCACCGTGTTCCACACCGCCGCGCGCTGCACGCGCATGCTGCCGCTGATGCGGCCGGTGAGCTCGACGTAGCTCATGGTGATGCCGGCGGCGACCGCGGCCAGGATGCCGGAGGCGTTGAACTCCTCGGCCAGCAGGTAGGCGGCGAAGGGGATCAGCAGGTTGACCAGCAGCGCCGCGCCCGGTTCCTCGCCGAAGCTGCGCCACAGCCAGCGCTGGAAGGTGGACACGCCCAGGGTCACCGCCACGCCGATGGCCAGGCCGGCGAAGGCCACCCACAGGAAGGTCAGCGAGGCCTGCGCCAGCGAGAAGCTGCCGGTCATCACCGCCGCCACCGCGAAACGGAAGCAGACCAGGCCGGAGGCGTCGTTGAGCAGCGACTCGCCTTCCAG
>Ga0206118_100702_pt1 | contig 12935 bp, 10 predicted proteins | sample 3A20Ametagenome_FD_177999 | JGI IMG/M metagenome (GOLD analysis project Ga0206118, IMG submission 177999) | Enriched microbial communities from leaf-cutter ant dump, University of Wisconsin, Madison, United States - 3A20A | ecosystem: Environmental > Terrestrial > Nest > Insects nest > Nest dump...
CCGCGGCATCTACGCGCAGGAGAACATGGCGGCGATGCCGATCTTCGAGGCGTGGCTGAAGCCGTTCAACGACGTCGGCGCGACCACCGTGGCCAGCCGCAACACCGGCAGCACCGACCACATCAGCTTCGACCGCGTCGGCCTGCCGGGCTTCCAGTTCATCCAGGACCGGCTGGACTATTTCAGCAACGTCCACCACAGCAACCTGGACACCTGGGACCACGCCGAGCCGGAGGACCTGAAGCAGGCCGCGGCCATCGTCGCCTCGTTCGTCTACAACGCAGCAATGCGCGAGGAGAAGATGCCGCGCAAGCCGCTGCTGGAAAACTGAGCACGTTGTAGCACGGGAAACGACGAAGGGCCGCGATGCGGCCCTTCGTCTTTCTGCGGCGTCAGGTCATGCCGCGCTTTGTGCGGCCTTGTGAAACCCGACCAGCTTGAACGCGAGCAGTGTCCCGATATAACCGCTGCCGGTCAGCAGCAGGTTCCACAGGAAGCGGCTGGCCGGGCGCAGCGTGGGGTGGTCGGCGGCATCGACGAGGGCGACGAAGGCCGGTTGCAGGACGCGCCGGATGAACACGGCAACGAACGGGGCGACCCGTGCCTGGTACAGGTCGAGCAGTTGCAGGCCGGCCAGCCCCAGCAGCAGTTCCAGGCCGAGCGAGTCGAGCAGCGGGACCAGCAGCCGCAGTTCCGGGTGGCTGATGAAGGCCAGGATCAGCAGCCAGGTGAGGATCTGGAAGACGCGCTTCCAGGTTTTCTTGTTCTTGAATATCGGGTGCATGGAATGGCCTCACGGTGGTTTCGACCCTTCTCCCTTCGGGAGAAGGTGCCCCGAAGGGGCGGATGAGGGGCGAACGCAGTCCATGATGCTTGACCATCGGGGCTTCATCGCCCCTCATCCCAACCCCCGCTTCGCGCCCCGGCCCTTGCGCTGGCGCAAGGGCGTTCGAAGGGTAGCGAACCGGTGGTTCGCGAACTGCCCCTCTCACCCCGACGGGAGAGGGGCCATGGATCAGCTCGACGCCTCGCGCACCGCCTCCGGCAGCGGCGCGCTCCTGCCGGTCTGCGCATCCATCCACACCACCACCACGTTGCCGTCCGAGTACAGCTTGCCGGCGTCCTGCTGGTCGACGATGCGGTGGCCGATGGTCACGCTGCTGTTGCCCAGCCGCTCGACGAACAGCTCCACGACGATGTCGTTCGGCCACACGATCGGCAACCGGTAGTTGACGTTGGTGGCGGCCACCACCGGCACGATGCGGTCGTTCAGCGACACGCCTTCCACGCCCAGCATCCAGCGCACGCGCGCTTCTTCCAGGTAGGACACGTACTTGGCGTTGTTGACGTGGCCCATCGAGTCCATGTCGCGCCAGCGCACGCTGATCGGCACGCGGGCCAGCAGCTTGTGTTCGTCGTTCATCGGGAATCCTTTTGCTTGCGGGGGGCGGCCTTTCTGGCGGCCGCCTTCTTCGCGGGCTTTTCCTTGCGCGGTGGCCGGGCATCGGGCTTGTTCGCCACCGCCGCCGGTTGTTCGGGGCGCGCGGCGGTGGAGGGCAGCATCCGTGCGAGGAACTGGCCGGTGTAGGACGCCGGGTGCGCGGCCACGTCTTCCGGGGTGCCGGTGACGAGGATGGTGCCGCCGCGGTGGCCGCCTTCGGGGCCGAGGTCGACGATCCAGTCGGCGGTCTTGATCACGTCGAGGTTGTGCTCGATCACCACCACCGTGTTGCCCTCGTCGCGCAGCTTGTGCAGCACGCCGAGCAGCGCCTCGATGTCGTGGAAGTGCAGGCCGGTGGTCGGCTCGTCGAGGATGTACAGGGTGCGGCCGGTGTCGCGCCGGCTCAGTTCCTTGGACAGCTTCACCCGCTGCGCCTCGCCGCCGGACAGCGTGGTCGCGCTCTGGCCGAGCTTGATGTAGCTCAGGCCCACGTCGACCAGCGTCTCCAGCTTGCGGGCGATGGCCGGCACCGGCTCGAACAGCTTCAGCGCGTCCTCGACGGTCATCTCCAGCACGTCGTTGATGCTGTAGCCCTTGTACAGGATCTCCAGCGTCTCGCGGTTGTAGCGCTTGCCGTGGCAGACGTCGCAGGGCACGTACACGTCCGGCAGGAAGTGCATCTCGACCTTGATCAGGCCGTCGCCCTGGCAGGCCTCGCAGCGGCCGCCGCGCACGTTGAAGGAAAAACGCCCCGGCGCATAGCCGCGCGCGCGCGCTTCCGGCACCTGCGCGTACAGCTCGCGCAAGGGCGTGAACAGGCCGGTATAGGTGGCCGGGTTGGAGCGCGGGGTACGGCCGATCGGCGACTGGTCGATGTCCACCACCTTGTCGAACAGGTCCAGTCCCTCGACCTCCCTGTACGCCGCGACTGGGTGCGAGGCGCCATTGATCTCGTTGGCGGCCAGCGAGAACAGGGTGTCGTTGATCAGCGTCGATTTGCCCGAGCCGGACACGCCGGTGACGCAGGTCAGCAGCCCGGCGGGGACGTGCAGGTCCACGTTCTTGAGGTTGTTGCCGCGGGCGCCGCGCAGGTGCAGCGTCATCTTCGGGTTCGGCTTGTGGCGCCTGGCCGGAATCTCGATGGCGCGCTTGCCGGACAGGTACTGCCCGGTCAGCGAGCGCGGCGCGGCGAGGATGTCCTCCAGCTTGCCTTCGCCGACCACTTCGCCGCCATGCACGCCGGCGCCGGGGCCGATATCCACGACGTGGTCGGCCAGGCGGATCGCGTCCTCGTCGTGCTCGACCACGATCACCGTGTTGCCGAGGTCGCGCAGGCGGGTGAGGGTGCCGAGCAGGCGCTCGTTGTCGCGCTGGTGCAGGCCGATGGACGGCTCGTCGAGCACGTACATCACGCCCACCAGCCCGGCGCCGATCTGCGAGGCCAGGCGGATGCGCTGCGCCTCGCCGCCGGACAGGGTGTCGGCCTTGCGCTCCAACGTGAGGTAATCCAGCCCCACGTCGACGAGGAAGCCGAGCCGCTCGCTGATCTCCTTGACGATCTTGGCGGCGATCTCGCCGCGCCAGCCCGGCAGGCTCAGTTCGCCGAAGAAGCGCTTGGCCTCGTCGATCGGCAGCACCGCCAGTTCCGGCAGCGGCCGGTCGGCGACGAACACGTTGCGCGCGGCCTTGTTCAGGCGCGCGCCCTTGCACTCGGGGCACGGCCGCTCGCTGATGAACTTGGCCAGCTCCTCGCGCACCGCCGGCGATTCGGTTTCGCGGTAGCGGCGTTCGAGGTTGGGGATGATGCCCTCGAAGCGGTGCTTGCGCTGGCTGCGGCCGCCGGCCTCGGTGAAGTAGGTGAAGGTGATCTGCTCCTCGCCGCTGCCGTACAGCACCGCCTGCCGCACGTATTCGGGCAGCGACTGCCACGGCGCGTCGACGTCGAACCGGTAGTGCTTGGCCAGCGAGGCGATCAGCTGGAAGTAGTAGGCGTTGCGGCGGTCCCAGCCGCGCACCGCGCCGGCGGCCAGCGACAGTTCGGGGTGCACGACCACGCGCGAGGGGTCGAAGAACTCGGCCATGCCCAGGCCATCGCAGCCGGGGCAGGCGCCGACCGGCGAGTTGAACGAGAACAGCCGCGGCTCCAGTTCCGGCAGTGCGTAGTCGCAGACCGGGCAGGAGTATTTGGAGGAGAACAGCTGCGGGGCCGCGTCGGCGTTGTCCAGCGACATCACCGTGGCCATGCCGTCGCCCAGCTTGAGCGCCGTCTCGAAGCTTTCGGTAAGCCGCTGCTTGATGTCCTCGCGCGGGCGGAAGCGGTCGATCACCGCCTCGATGGTGTGCTTTTGCCGCAGTCCCAGCGCAGGCACCGCGTCGATCTCGTACAGCTCGCCGTCCACCCGCACGCGCACGAAGCCCTGCGCGCGCAGTTGGTCGAACACCTGCACGTGCTCGCCCTTGCGCTCGCGGATCACCGGCGCCAGCAGCATCCAGCGTTGCTCACCGTCCAGCGCCAGCACCTGGTCCACCATCTGGCTGACGGTCTGCGCCTCCAGCGGGTAGCCGTGGTCGGGGCAGCGCGGGCTGCCGACGCGGGCATAGAGCAGGCGCAGGTAGTCGTAGATCTCGGTGATGGTGCCCACGGTCGAGCGCGGGTTGTGGCTGGTGGACTTCTGCTCGATCGAGATCGCCGGCGACAGCCCCTCGATGTGGTCCAGGTCCGGCTTCTCCATCACGCTCAGGAACTGCCGCGCATAGGCCGACAGCGATTCCACGTAGCGGCGCTGGCCCTCGGCGTAGATGGTGTCGAACGCCAGCGAGGACTTGCCCGAGCCGGACAGGCCGGTGATCACGATCAGCTTGTCGCGCGGCAGGTCGAGGTCGATGTTCTTGAGGTTGTGCGTCCGCGCACCGCGGATGCGGATGAAATCCATCGCCATGAGGAATCCGTTGCTGGTCGCCACCGGCGGGGCAGGTGGCGGGGTGTGGGGGCGTAGCCGGCGGCAGTCGACCAGCCTAGCGGCCTTGTGATTTGGGGGCAATTGCCGGATTTGCCAGCCCGTGCGCGGCGTCGCGGAAGCGGCGCATGCCCTTGTTCGGGCAGGGGGTTGGCGGGGAGGGGGCGGCTTGACCCGGACGCGGTGCTGCCCCTACAATTCCGCTTCTGTCCGCCCTCGATGGTGGGCAGATCCCAAGAATAACTACAGAAGAGACACTCCCATGTACGCAGTACTGGTAACCGGCGGTAAGCAATACCGCGTCGCGCAGGGCGAGACCCTCCGCGTTGAGAAGCTCGAAGCCGAGGCAGGCAGCGAGATCAAGTTCGACACCGTCCTGATGCTCGGCGATGCCGACGGCATCAAGATCGGCGATGCCCTGAAGGGCGCTTCGGTGACCGCCAAGGTCGTGGCCCACGGCCGCGCCGACAAGGTGCGCATCATCAAGTTCCGCCGCCGCAAGCACCACATGAAGCGGCAGGGCCACCGCCAGCACTACACCGAAATCGAAATCACCGGCATCGCCGGCTAATCCAAGGAGAATCCGTCATGGCACATAAAAAGGGCGTAGGCTCCTCGCGCAACGGCCGCGATTCCAACCCGAAGTACCTCGGCGTCAAGATCTTCGGTGGCCAGGCCATCGAAGCCGGCAACATCATCGTGCGCCAGCGCGGCACCCAGTTCCACCCGGGTACCGGCGTCGGCCTCGGCCGCGACCACACGCTGTTCGCGCTGGTCGACGGCAAGGTCGAGTTCACGGTGAAGGGCCCGAAGAAGCGCCGCACCGTCAGCGTCGTCGCGGAAGCCTGATCCCGCACGCGCAGGCGCCCCTGCCTGGCATGGGCGCAGCGACGAAAGCCCCGCTTCGGCGGGGCTTTTCGTTGGAACGGCGGCAGCCGCGCGGCGCGCGTGGCGCCGGCCCGATAGACTTCCTTCGCGGGGTCGCCCTCCCGATTCCCATTCCTCCTCGATCCCCGGTCTTTCCCATGAAACTCGTTGATGAAGCCGAAATCTCCGTAATTGCCGGCAACGGCGGCAATGGCTGCGTCGGTTTCCGCCGCGAGAAATTCATCCCGCTGGGTGGCCCGGACGGCGGCGACGGCGGCGACGGCGGCAGCGTGTGGATCCGCGCCGACGAAAACCTGAACACCCTGGTCGACTTCCGCCATGACCGCATCTTCAAGGCGCAGCGTGGCGAGAACGGCATGGGCCGGCAGATGTACGGCAAGGCCGGCGAGGACCTGACCATCACCGTGCCGGTCGGCACCGTGGTGATCAACGTCGCCACCGATGAAGTCATCGGCGACATGACCCGGCATGGCGACCGCCTGCTGGTGGCCAAGGGCGGCAAGGGCGGCCTCGGCAACATGCATTTCAAGAGTTCAACCAACCGCGCGCCGAGGCAGGCATTGCCGGGCGAAGAGGGGGAGGAGCGCCTGCTCAAGCTGGAGCTGAAGCTGCTGGCCGACGTCGGCCTGCTCGGCTTCCCCAATGCCGGCAAGAGCACCCTGATCCGCGCGGTGTCGGCGGCCACGCCGAAGGTGGCCGATTACCCGTTCACCACCCTGTACCCGAACCTGGGCGTGGTGAAGGTGGAGAACTACCGCAGCTTCGTGATTGCCGACATCCCCGGCCTGATCGAGGGCGCGGCCGACGGCGCCGGGCTGGGCGCGCAGTTCCTGCGCCACCTGCAACGCACCCGGTTGCTGCTGCACCTCGTCGACATCTCGCCGATGGAAGGCGGGGTGGAAGGCATTTCCCCGATCGAGCAGGTGCGTGCGATCGAGCGCGAGTTGGGCAAGCACGACCCGGAGCTGCTGGAAAAGCCGCGCTGGCTGGTGCTGAACAAGGCCGACCTGATGTTCGAGGACGAGGCGCAGGCCGCGGCCGCGCAGGTGGTCGAGGAGCTGGGCTGGACCGGCCCGTGGTACCTGGTGTCGGCGCTGGGCCGCGAGGGCACTTGGCCGATCATGAAGGACATCATGGCCTTCTTCGACCAGCAGAAGCTGCTGGAAGCCGAGGCGCGGCAGGCGCAGGGCTGAGGCGGATGCCGGGAGTCCGCGCGTAGATGCGGGGCTTGCCCCGCATGGGGCTTTCCCGGTGAAGCCTCGTGCGGGGCAAGCACCGCACCTACGAGATTTCCCGGCCAATGGCGTCGTATCAGCGACGGCCCGAAGGGTTGCCGCCACGGACGGCGGCAACAAAAAACCCGGCGCAGGCCGGGTTTTTCAGTGCCTGACGCCTTGCGGCACCAAGGGATCGCGCGGATCAGGCGGCCTTGATGGCCTTGATGCGGGCGGTCAGGCGGCTCTTGTGGCGGGCGGCCTTGTTCTTGTGGATCAGGCCACGGGCGCTGAAACGGTCGAGGATCGGCTGGGCGACGGCGAAGGCAGCCTCGGCGCCGGCGGCGTCATTGGCGTCCAGGGCCTTGATCACCTTCTTGACGGCGGTGCGCAGCATCGAACGCTGAGCGACGTTGCGCGCGTTGCGCACGACGGTCTGCTTGGCGCGCTTCTTGGCGGACTTGATATTGGCCACGGTGGTGGTTTCCTGAAAATCGGTGTGGTGGGAACAGCAAGCGCGCAAGTATGATGGGTGCACCAATGAACGTCAAGTCGAGTTGTCAAGGGGGCCGTGGGTGAGTTCACCGCGCATGTTGCGGGGGCTGCTGTCGTTCAGCAGCATGACGATGGTTTCCCGGGTGCTGGGGCTGGTCCGCGACCAGGTCATCAGCACCCAGTTCGGCGCCAACGCCGTCACCGACGCGTTCTGGGTAGCGTTCCGCGTGCCCAATTTCCTGCGCCGGCTGTTCGCCGAGGGCTCGTTCGCCACCGCCTTCGTGCCCGTGTTCACGCAGGTGAAGGAAACCCGCCCGCACGGCGACCTGCGCGAGCTGATGGCGCGGGTGGCCGGCACCCTGGGCGGCGTGCTGCTGGTGGTCACCGCGCTGGCGCTGATCTTCGCCCCGCAGCTGGCGTTGCTGTTCAGCAGCGGCGTGGCCGCCGACCCGGCCAAGCAGGGGCTGCTGATCGACCTGTTCCGGCTGACCTTCCCGTTCCTGCTGTTCGTCTCGCTGACCGCGCTGGCGGGCGGGGCGCTGAACAGCTTCCAGAAGTTCGCGATGCCGGCGCTGACGCCGGTGATCCTCAACCTGTGCATGATCGCCGGCGCGCTGTGGCTGGCGCCGCGGCTGGGTGGTACGCCGGAGAAGCAGATCCTGGCGCTGGGCTGGGCGGTGCTGGCCGCCGGCGTGCTGCAGTTGCTGTTCCAGCTGCCGGCGCTGCGCGGCATCGACCTGCTGACCCTGCCGCGCTGGGGCTGGAACCACCCGGACGTGCGCCGGGTGATGACGCTGATGGTGCCGACCCTGTTCGGCTCGTCGGTGGCGCAGATCAACCTGATGCTGGATACGGTGATCGCCGCGCGGCTGGCCGATGGCTCGCAGTCGTGGCTGTCGCTGGCCGACCGCTTCCTGGAGCTGCCGCTGGGCGTGTTCGGCGTGGCGCTGGGCACGGTGATCCTGCCGGCGCTGGCCCGCCACCACGTCAAGACCGATGGCGAGGGCTTCTCCGACGCGCTGGACTGGGGCCTGCGCATGACCCTGCTGATCGCGGTGCCGGCGATGCTCGGCCTGCTGCTGCTGGCGCAGCCGTTGATCGCGACCCTGTTCCAGTACCGCGAGTTCACCGCGTTCGACACCCGGATGACCGCGCTGTCGGTCTACGGCCTGAGCGTCGGGCTGCCGGCGTTCGCGCTGCTGAAGGTGGTGCTGCCGGCGTTCTATTCGCGGCAGGACACCCGGACCCCGGTGCGCGCCGGCGTGGTCGCGCTGGTCGCCAACATGGTGTTCAACTTCGCGCTGCTGGCGGTGCTGTACCAGTGGATGGTGCCGGACGAACTGAAGGCGCAGGGCATGATGCGGGCGCTGGCCGGCGTGCCGGGCCTGCACCTGGCGCTGGGCATCGCCAGCGCGCTGTCCAGCTACCTGAACCTGGCGCTGCTCTGGTACTGGCTGGGCAGGACTGGCGTATACCGGCGCCGGCCGGGCTGGGGCGGCTACGTGCTGCGGCTGCTGCTGGCCTGCGCGGCGATGGTGGCGGTGCTGCTGGCGCTGCTGCACTGGCTGCCGGACTTCGACGGCATGGGCAAGTGGGAGCGCGGCGGCAGCCTGGCGCTGCTGGTCGGCGGTGGCGGCCTGACCTATCTGTTGGCGATGCTGGCGATGGGTTTCCGCCCGCGCGACCTGCGCGGGCGGTGAGGCGGGCATGACCGCCTCACCGCTATACTTCCCGGCTACACATGGCAAGGCGCCGGCCTGCAAGGGCCGGTTTTCCGGGTTTGAATGAGCAGGCTGTTTAGGGACGTCGAAGGCGGGGTGCTGTTCCCGCGGGGAAGCGTGGTCTGCATCGGTGCCTTCGATGGCCTGCACAGGGGCCACCGGGCGTTGGTGCGGCATGCGGTCGAGCGCGCGCGCGCGCTGGGCGTGCCGGCGGTGGCGCTGGCCTTCGAACCGCTGCCGCGCGAGTTCTTCGCCAAGGACAACCCGCCGCCGCGGCTGATGCTGGCGCGCGACAAGGTGGCGGCGCTGCGCGCGCTGGGCATCGACAGCGTCGGCCTGCTGCGCTTCGACGCGAAGATGGTGGCCACGCCGGCCGAGGATTTCGTCCGCGACACGCTGGTGCGCCGGCTGGGCGTGCGCGAGGTCTGGATCGGGCCGAAGTTCCATTTCGGCAACCGCCGCGGCGGCGACCTCGCGCTGTTGCAGCGGATGGGGCCGGAGCTGGGCTTCGCCGCCGGCGAGATCGCGCCGGTGCACGTGCACGGCGAGCGCGTCTCCAGCACCCGCATCCGCGAACTGCTGGTGGAAGGCAACTTCGCCCATGCCGCCGACCTGCTGGGCCATCCCTACGCCATCGGCGGGCGTGTGGTGCGCGGGCGCCAGCTCGGGCGCACGCTGGGGTTCCCCACCGCCAATCTGCGTTTTCCGAAAACGCCCGCACTTTCAGGCATCTACGCCACCTGGGTGCACGGCGTGTTCGAGCAGCCGTGGCCGTCGGTGTCCAGCTTCGGCACCCGGCCCACGGTTGACGGCGTGGAACCGCTGCTGGAAGCGCACCTGTTCGACTTCAAGGGCGACCTGTACGGTCGCCACATCGAAGTGGAATTCGTCGCCAAGCTGCGCGACGAAGAGAAGTTCAACGACCTGCCGGCCTTGACCGCGCAGATGCACCGCGACGCCGAACAGGCGCGTCATATCCTCAACGAACAACGACTGCGAGCCACCGCGTGAGCCAGGACTACAAAGCCACCCTCCACCTGCCGGCGACGGAATTCCCGATGCGCGGCGACCTGCCCAAGCGCGAGCCGGGCATCCTGGCGCGTTGGGAAGAGCAGGGCATCTACGCGCAGCTGCGGCAGAACGCCAAGGGCCGGCCGCTGTTCGTGCTGCACGACGGCCCGCCGTATGCCAACGGCCAGATCCACTTGGGCCATGCGGTCAACAAGATCCTCAAGGACATCATCGTCAAGTCGCGCTACCTGGACGGCTTCGATGCGCCCTACGTGCCGGGCTGGGATTGCCACGGCCTGCCGATCGAGATCGCGGTCGAGAAGAAGTGGGGCAAGGTCGGTACCAAGCTCGACGCCGCGCAGTTCCGGCAGAAGTGCCGCGAATACGCCGAGGAGCAGATCGAGCTGCAGCGCGCCGACTTCAAGCGGCTGGGCGTGGTCGGCGACTGGGACAACCCGTACAAGACCCTGAGCTTCGATTTCGAGGCCAACGAGATCCGTGCGCTGGCCAAGATCGTCGCCAACGGCCACCTGCTGCGCGGCGCCAAGCCGGTGCACTGGTGCTTCGACTGCGGCTCGGCGCTGGCCGAGGCCGAGATCGAATACCAGGACAAGACCTCGCCGGCGATCGACGTGGCCTATGCCGCGCGCGATGCGAAAAAGCTGGCCGCCAGCTTCGGCGTCGAGCTGCCCGAAGGCGTGGAAGTGGCCGTGCCGATCTGGACCACCACGCCATGGACGCTGCCGGCCTCGCTGGCGGTGTCGCTGGGTGCGGACATCGACTATGCGCTGGTCGAAGGTCCGGCGCATGACGGCAAGCCGCGCTGGCTGGTGCTGGCTTCGGCACTGGCCGAGCGCGCGCTGGCCCGCTACGGCGTGGCCGAGGTGGTCGTGCACGGCCATGCCAAGGGTTCGGCGCTGGAAAACCAGTTGCTGGCGCACCCGTTCTACGCCGAGCGCGACCTGCCGCTGCTCAACGGCGAGCACGTGTCCGATACCGACGGCACCGGCGCGGTGCATACCGCCCCCGGCCACGGCCAGGAGGACTTCGCGGTCAGCCAGCAATACGGGGTGATGGACCGCTACAACGCCGGCCAGATCAACCCGGTCGATGGCCGTGGCGTGTACCTGCCTTCGACGCCGCCGGCCGGCGACGTGGAACTGGCTGGACAGCACCTGTGGAAGGCGCAGCCGCTGATCGTCGAGGTGCTGCGCGGCAACGGCTCGCTGCTGGCCTTCGCCGAAATCCAGCACAGTTACCCGCACTGCTGGCGGCACAAGACGCCGGTGGTGTTCCGCGCCACGCCGCAGTGGTTCATCTCGATGGACAAGGCCGGCCTGCGTGCCGACGCCATGAACGCCATCGACTCAGTGGGCTGGTTCCCTGCGTGGGGCAAGGCGCGCATCGCGAGCATGGTCGAAGGCCGCCCGGACTGGTGCATCAGCCGCCAGCGCACGTGGGGCGTGCCGATCGCGTTGTTCACCCACCGCGAGACCGGCGAGCCGCACCCGCGCACCGTCGAGCTGATGCAGCAGGTGGCCGACCGCGTGCAGGCCGAGGGCATCGACGTGTGGTATTCGCTGGACCCGGCCGAACTGCTGGGTGATGAAGCCACGCAGTACGAGAAGGTCACCGACATCCTCGACGTCTGGTTCGACTCCGGCGTCACCCACGAGGGCGTGCTGCTGGCGCGCGGTTTCGGCAAGCCGGCGGATTTGTATCTGGAAGGTTCCGACCAGCACCGCGGCTGGTTCCAGTCCTCGTTGCTCACCGGCGTGGCTATCGACAAGCACGCGCCGTACAAGCAATGCCTGACCCACGGCTTCACCGTGGACGAGCACGGCCGCAAGATGTCCAAGTCGCTGGGCAACGGCATCGAGCCGCAGGAAATCATGCGCACGCTGGGCGCGGATATCCTGCGTTTGTGGATTGCCTCGGCGGATTACAGCAACGAAATGTCGCTGTCGCAGGAAATCCTCAAGCGCAACGCCGATGCTTACCGGCGCCTGCGCAACACCGCGCGCTTCCTGCTCGGCAACCTCGATGGCTTCGACCCTGCCGTGCACCTGCGCCCGCTGGAGGACATGGTGGCGCTGGACCGTTGGATCGTGCACCGCGCGTGGGAATTGCAGGAGAAGATCAAGGCCGCCTATGCCAACTACGACATGGCCGAGATCGTGCAGCTGCTGCTGAATTTCTGCTCGGTCGACCTTGGCTCGCTGTACCTGGACGTGACCAAGGACCGCCTGTACACGATGCAGGAAGATTCGCGCGGCCGCCGTTCGGCGCAGAGCGCGATGTACCGCATCGCAGAAGCGTTCGTGCGCTGGGTCGCGCCGATCCTGACCTTCACCGCCGACGAGCTGTGGGGCTACCTGCCCGGCGAGCGCGCCGGCAACGTGCTGTTCACCACGTGGTACGACGGCCTTGCACCACTGCCGGCCGACACGCAGTTGTCGGCGGCCGACTTCGAGCAGTTGCTGGCGGTGCGCGAGCAGGTGGCGAAGGTGCTGGAGCCGATGCGTGCCAACGGCGTGATCGGCGCCGCGCTGGAAGCGGAAATCACCGTGGCCGCCAGCGAGGAACAGGCCGCGCGCTGGCAACCGCTGGCCGACGAACTGCGCTTCCTGTTCATCAGCGGCGACGTCAGCGTGCGCCCGGCGACCACCGACGAGGTGTTCGTCAGCGCGCAGCCGACCGAGAAGCCCAAGTGCGTGCGCTGCTGGCACTACCGTGCCGACGTCGGCAGCGTGGCCGCGCACCCGGAACTGTGCGGCCGCTGCGCCGGCAACATCGACGGTGCCGGCGAAGACCGCCGCTGGTTCTGACCGCTCTGCATTCCCTGTAGGAGCGACGTCAGTCGCGATGGGCTTTCCCGGTGAAGCTCCATCGCGACTGACCGGTCGCGGCATGCCGCGACCACTCCTAACAGGGGCCCTCCGCCGCTTTCATTGGTAGAACGACGCGATGACCGCAAGACCCAAACCCGACGCCCTGATCTGGCTGCTGCTCTCGGCTGCCGTCATCGGCCTGGACCAGTGGAGCAAGGCCTGGGTGCTGTCCAGCCTGCCCGAGTACACCCCGGTGCCGGTGATCGACGGCTTCTGGAACTGGTACCGCACCTACAACACCGGCGCGGCGTTCAGCTTCCTCAGCGATGCCGGCGGCTGGCAGCTGTGGTTCTTCACCGCGCTGGCGGTGGCCATCA
>Ga0206118_100705_pt1 | contig 12880 bp, 10 predicted proteins | sample 3A20Ametagenome_FD_177999 | JGI IMG/M metagenome (GOLD analysis project Ga0206118, IMG submission 177999) | Enriched microbial communities from leaf-cutter ant dump, University of Wisconsin, Madison, United States - 3A20A | ecosystem: Environmental > Terrestrial > Nest > Insects nest > Nest dump...
GCCGTCGCGGGTATAGATGGCGACGCCGTTGCCGTATTCGTGCTTCATCGGCAGGTCGAGGGCTTCCTCGTAGTTCTTGGCGCGCACGACCGACAGGACCGGGCCGAAGATCTCGGTCTTGTAGATTTCCATGTCCGGCGTGACGTTGTCGAACAGGCAGCCGCCGACGAAATAGCCGTCCTCATAGCCCTGCAGCTTGAAGCCGCGGCCGTCGACGACGAGCTTGGCGCCTTCTTCCACGCCCTTGTCGATGAGGCCGAGGACGCGGGCCTTGGCTTCCTTGGTGACGAGCGGGCCCATGTCGGCCTTCTCGTCGGTATAGGGGCCGATGCGCAGGCTCTCGATCATCGGCGTCAGCTTCTCGACGAGGCGGTTGGCGGTTTCCTCGCCGACCGGAACGGCAACCGAGATCGCCATGCAGCGCTCACCGGCCGAGCCGTAGCCGGCGCCCATCAGGGCGTTGCAGGCCTGGTCGAGATCGGCATCGGGCATGATGATCATGTGGTTCTTCGCGCCGCCGAAGCACTGGGCGCGCTTGCCGTTGGAGGCGGCGGCGCCGTAGACGTAGCGGGCGATCGGCGTGGAGCCGACGAAGGAGACGGCGGCGATGTCCGGATGGGTGACGATCGCGTCGACCGCGCTCTTGTCGCCGTTGACGACATTGAGGATGCCGGCGGGCAGGCCCGCCTCGATCATCAGCTCGGCAAGGCGGATCGGCAGGGAGGGATCGCGCTCGGAGGGCTTCAGGATGAAGGCGTTGCCGCAGGCGATCGCCGGGGCGAACATCCACATCGGGATCATGCCGGGGAAGTTGAACGGCGTGATGCCGGCGCCGATGCCGAGCGGCTGGCGCATCGAATACATGTCGATGCCCGGGCCGGCGCCTTCGGTGAACTCGCCCTTGGAAAGATGCGGGATGCCGATGACGAATTCGCATACTTCCAAGCCGCGGATCACATCGCCCTTGGAATCATCGACCGTCTTGCCGTGCTCGCGGGAGATCAGCACGGCCAGTTCGTCCATGTTCTGGTTGAGAAGATCGACGAAGCGCATGAAGACGCGGGCGCGGCGTTGCGGGTTGGTCGCAGCCCACTTCGGCTGCGCGGCCTTGGCGGCGTCGACGGCGGCCTGGAGCTCGGCGGGGCTTGCCAGCGCCACCTTGGCCTGAACCTCGCCCGTGGCGGGGTTGTAGACGTCCGCGGTGCGCCCGCTGGTGCCGGCAACCGGCTTGCCGTTGATGAAGTGTCCGATCTCACGCATGGGGAGTCCTCCTTTGTTGTGAGCGGATCATCGCACTACAATTTGCACAACTCAATCGCCTCGTCTAAGGAACCGTTGTGCAGAAATTATAGCCGGAGGAGCCATGAACTGGGACGATGTGCGCATGTTCCTTGCCGTCGCACGCACGGGGCAGTTGCTGGCCGCCTCCCGCCGGCTCGGCGTCAACCACGCGACCCTCAGCCGCCGCGTCAGCGCGCTGGAGGAGGCGCTGAAGACGCGCCTTCTCATCCGCCGCACCAACGGCTGCGACCTCACCGCCGAGGGCGAGGCCTTTCTCGCCGCGGCCGAGCGCATGGAGACGGAGATGCTGGCCGCGCAGGCGCGCATCGGCCGCATCGACGCGGCCGTCGCCGGCACGGTGCGCGTCGGCGCGCCGGACGGCTTCGGCGTCTCCTTCCTCGCGCCCCGCCTCGGCCGGCTGACGGCGCGCCATCCGGAACTGAAGATCCAGCTCGTGCCGGTGCCACGCTCCTTCTCGCTCTCGCAGCGCGAGGCGGACATCGCCATCACGCTGGAGCGGCCCGAGCAGGGCCGCCTCGTCTCCTCCAAGCTCACCGACTACACGCTCGGCCTCTATGCCTCGCGCGGCTACCTTGCGCAGAACGGCACGCCGGAAACCGTGGAGGACCTCAAGGCGCACCGGCGGATCGGCTATGTGGAGGACCTGATCTTCACCGCCTCGCTCAATTTCACCGGCGAGATCATGCGCAGCTGGGACGCCGGCTTCGAGATTTCCAGCGCGACGGGCCAGACGGAGGCCGTGCGCTCGGGCGCGGGCATCGGCATCCTGCACGACTATATCGCCCGGCAATACGGCGAGCTCGTCCGCCTGCTACCGGCCACCTCCATCCGCCGCGCCTACTGGACGACCTGGCACGAGAGCGCGCGCGATCTCGTGCGCGTGCGCACCGTCGCCGAATTCGTCCAGGAACTCGTGCAGCAGGAGCACGGGATTTTCCTTTAGGCCGGATGCACCGGCATGCGTGCCCTTGCCACGATGACGATGCCGGCAAGCGAGACGAGAAGGCCCGCCGCCATTGCCCAGGAGAGCGGCTCGCCGAACATCAGCCAGGCCCAGATCATCGTCACGGGCGGGCTGAGATAGAGCACCGCCGTCACCCGCGCCGGCGAGGACTTGCGCAGCGCGAGGTAATAAAGGCTCCAGGCGCCGAAGGTGGCGACGAAGACCAGCCAGAGGATGCCGCCGGCAAAGCGCGCCTCCATGACCGGCAGCACGCCGCCCTCGTGCCAGGCGAGGCCCGCGAAGATTGCGGCCGCCGAAAGGCACTGGATGCAGAGGCTCTGGTAGACCGGCATGGCGTTCACGGCGCTGCGCTTCTGCAGGAGGGTGGCGAGCGCCAGCGACAGCGTGCCGAGGACGGGGAGCCCGTAGGCCCAGAGCGGCACGTCCGCGACCTTCAACGACCAGCCGGAGGCGATGAACACGCCGGCAAGCCCGATGAAGGAGCCGATCCATTGCCGCCTCGTCAACGCCTGCCCGAGGATCGGCCAGGAAAGGAGCGCGACGGCGAGCGGCAGCATGTCGGTGATGAGCGCGGTAAGGCCGGTCGGCACGCCCATGCCGATGGCGAGCGCGAAGCCCGAGAGATAGCCGGCCATGGCGAGCGCGCCGAGCAGCATCTGGAAGGCGACGTCCCTCGCCCGCAGGCGCGGCCCCATCGCCAGGGCGAAGGGCAAGAGGACGAGCCCGGAGACGAGACTGCGCCAGAAAAGGATCAGGAAGATCGGCGCATGGTCGCTGGCAAAACGCACGCCGATGAAGCCGGCGCTCCAGCACACGACCAGCGCGGCCTCGACGAGGACGAGGAGGGCAAGGCCGCGCAGGCGGCCGGAAAGGCGCGGCGGCGGCACCGCAAGACCGGCGGCGCTCACAGGCCGTCCACGATGGAGACGGCGATCCGGCGGGCTGCCTTCAGCCGCTCGTCATGCCCGTCGAGGCCCGCGCGGGCCATCGCGCCTTCCAGCACGAAGGAAAGGTGCTCGGCCGTCTCCTCGATCCTTGCGCCGGCATCCGGTTCCATCTCGCGCAGGTACGTCCGGAAAAGCGCTTCCACCTCTTCCTTCTGGAAGGCGACGGTCGCCCTGCCGGCATCGCCGACGGGCAGTTCCGCCGCGGCATTGAGAAGCCCGCAGCCGCGGAAGCCCCAGCCATAGGCGAGCTCCGCATGATCGACATAGGAATCGAAGACGGCGAGCAGCTTTTCGCGCGGCGTTCCGGCCCTCGCCAGCCGTGTCTCGTAAAGACCGTGCCATTCCTCCAGCCGCGCATCCAGATAGGCCTTCACGAGGTCCGACTTGGAGGCGAAATTGTTGTAGAGGCTCATTTTCGCGACGCCCGCATGGGCGGTGATCGTGTCGATCCCCGTCGCCCCCACCCCGTCGCGATAGAACAGCTCCGCCGCCGCCTTCAGCAGCCGCTCGCGCACCGGCACCCGTCCGCCCATCCCAACCTCCATCATTATGTAGACCGATCTACCTAATTTTTGGGCGCAGTCAAGCCGGCCTTTCACCGCTCCGGCTGGGCTGCGGCGGGATAGACGACCGTGCCGTCGGCCTCGACGACCGCGCCGGGCGTCAGGCGCGCCGGCTCCAGCCGGCCCTCGCCCATGATGTGGAAGACGCTTTCTCCCGCCGCGATCAGGTAGTCGGTGACGATGCGGCGGTGGCACCGCCACCAGACGGCTTCCGAGCACATGATGGCACATCGCCGTTCGCGGCCTTCGGACAAAAGACGATCGAGCCCCTCGCGGAACGCCGCCGACAGCGCATAGTCCGCATAGTTGTGGAAGCTCCTGTTCTCCCACAGGCCGTTGACGTCGCCGGGCATGGCCTTTGTCTTTCCGCGCAGGCCGCCCAGCGCGGCGATGTGCTCATAGGATATCTGGAAGGCGGCAAGGGCCTCCGGCAGCGTATCGGCATTGAACTGCGGATTGCTGCGCGACATCGGCATCTTGCGAATGTCCACGAGACGCTTGACCCCGGCGCCCTGCAACAGGCCGACGAATTCCTCGAGCGGACGGTTGGAATGGCCGATGGTGAAGAAGGGCAGTCGCACGTTTCATCCTTCCCGCCGCACGCCGATCGTTGCAGGCCACGAAGACGTGCCAGGGCGCGCGGTCTTCGCTTCGATATCGAAAGGATAGCATGGAAACGGAATGGTACGGTTGGTGGGAATCGAACCTACGACCTCAGGTGCCACAAACCTAAGGCCTAGCGTTAATGGAAGACTCCAATAAAACGGAGGGTCTTCCTTTTTCCGTACAACCCATTGACATAACGATATTTTATCTGTCATTTGGCGCAAATTCAAGACTTCAGCATCAGCCCGCCAGACCTATTAAAAGACTCCAAATGACGATGGCAAATGTTCCAGACGTGTTCCAGAAAATGAATTGAAGACTTCGATGACCACGATTTCCGAGAAAGCCGACCTTCGCCCGATGCATCTCGCCAACTTCCTCAAGGCCGCGCGCCCTGGGCATAAGGGCAACCACTACATTACCGATCTAAAATGCACCGGCCTGTCCCTCCGACTGAAAGGAGAGAAGGTCTCCTTCTTTCTGCGATACAAGGGCGTGAACAAAACGCTCGGCTGGGGGCACGAGGGAGAAGGGTGGTATATTCCGTCGATCAAGACCGCCCGCGAGCTTGCCGACAAGGTAAAGCGGCAAATCGATTTCGGCGGCGAACCGTTCGCCGAAGAATTCTTACGGCAGCACCATCACGCAAGTGAAAACAACCTTGCTCTTTCTCACGACGATATCATCCGGGAGATGCGCCCAAAGGTGGGAACGTGGACCTTCCAACAGTGCATTGAGAAAGCAATTGAGGACAAGACGGCAGACACGGCAACGAAGCCGTGGAGGGAAACGACCGTCTCCACCTTGAAGTCAACATTTGCAAAACCTGAGTTCGCCGGCCTTTTGGACATGCCCGCCGTCAACATCAAGCGGTCTGATATCGAGCATATTCGCGATATCATGCTCAAGAAACATGCGTCCCCCTCCCCCGCGGGAAAAGCGATATCGAACGTCAGCACTATCCTGAGCCATTGCCAATCCGTACACGGCGGACAATCTGGCCTGGATCGCATCGAACCTTGGTGGAAACTCCTCACGGTCGGACAGACGGTAAAACCACGCACGCGAAATCCTGGCCTCGAAGGTTTGGCGAAGACCCTTATCCTTGCCGACATCTACACCATGAAGCGCTTGCCTGGACGCATTCGGGCGAAACACGACCACAAGTATGGAATCCGCGATGGCGTCGCCGCCGCATTTCATTGGGTATGCCTCACGGCACAAAGACAGGGCGCGGCACTTGCGATCCAAAAAATCGACTACGTTCCTGACCCTGAGAACGACGGCTGGTATCTGGCGGCGTGGGGAGAAGGGATTATGAAAGCGGGGGTTGCCCATATCCTTCCCATCCCTCCTCGTCTAGTTGGCCACATGGCCGAAAAACTCCAGCAGGTGAAGCGTGACGACAGCCGATGGTTATTGCCCTCGGAAAGGGGAAAAGAGGATATTCATATTCATCGCTCTTCCACTCTCGCCGTCATCCAACGGCTTGGCGCAAGGGATACGTTGACGAAGAAAAGAGAAACAGCCGTCGACCTACTGGCGGCCAATGACATCAGATGGTGGACCCCCCACGATCTTCGACGCACCATCACCAAGGTACTGGATGATGCCGGAATACCCGGTAGCGCATCCACCATCCTCGCTCACGAGATCAAGCAAACTGACAAACTCGATGTTGCCGATGAGGATTGGCAGGAACAGCGCATTGCCCGGATTACGCGGCTCGCCTATGGCGGCGCACAGCACATCCACTTGAAACGCAAGGCCATGACAATTTGGGCCGACACTGTCCTTAATGAATATGACAGGCTCAAATCCGAATGGCAGCCTTGCGAAACTGGGCACGATCAGGAGAACTGACTTACCCCGACGACATGCCGAAGGCATCATGTACAAGTACATGATGCCTATTCTTGAGGGCTTCTTAAGAGCTTGAGCCAGTGCGTTGCCGCGAGCTACTGCCTCGCTGTCGGCGATTTACGCCAACTACAGACCGTGCACATGGCCACGCGGCCTCGGAAAAGGGATGCATCAGAACTGCCAAATGATATTGGCAAGTTCAATCTGTCGCTTGATTCCCATCTTGCGGAAAATACTCTTTAACCGCTGGCGTGCGTTCCCATAACTAATCATGTTGTCGAGTGCTGCCTCTTCAACCGAACGACCTGCTACCAGCGAGCAGCAGAGTGCCACCTCCACGGGGGTTAGATCAAATGCCGCCGCCAGAAGATTTCTGTCGGGTTCATGGGATGGAGGAATCGCGCGTAGCTGAAACAGGTAAAGTGGCCGGGGCGCAATGGGGCCACTCAATGCTATCAGCGGCAATTGGTTAATTGCACCAATCCACATCCCTTTTTCGCTATTGACGATGAACTTCTTACATTGGTCCCGCGGCTTGAAGCACGCTTCTGATAACCAACTTGTCAGGCGCTTCTCCAGTTGCGCATCTGCAAGACGCAATCGGCCGTGCCGACAGCTCACTGGGTATCCTTTTGCGAATGCATCAACCGCTGTTTCATTGGCTTCCCGCACTATCAATCGACTATCTATTGCGAAGGTAATGTGGTTGCTACGGTCCAAGAGAGCCGACAAAATAGACTGTCGTTCTCCTACGTCCCTCGCAAGCCTAGCCAATCGGTAGGCATTTAGAAGTGATGGGCGTAGGTCAGCCATCACTCGCTCCAGTTTTCCGTCATAAACTTCCGCAAGCTGTGTCGAATAATGCACAGGCAGATAGAGGACCTCTTCACTATCCAGTTGAAGCCGTAGCCCAACTGCGGCATCGTAGTCACCCATCGGCTTCATCCAGTCATTGTAGAATTCGCTCTCCTTGTACTGATGTGCCGGGTCGTCGCGCTCGGCAACAAGTATAGTCCCGCTTCTGGCCCCCAGCCAAAAGCGTTTCCATGGATTTACTAAAGCGTAATACTCAAGATAAGAATCGAGGGACTGCTCTTCCAATCCATCAGATACGGAGAAATTGAAGGTCCCCTTATTGGTACTTTGATTTAGAAGTGCAACGTATGATCCAGGGAAATAACTCAGCAGGCGTGAACATACTCCCTGCCATGGCAAGTGACCGAATGCAGCCGCATTGATCGCCTCGGACACATTAGCTGTTATCTCATATAGATCGTGCTCGCCCATTCTCTGCCTCTACGTAAGGTGGCATCGAGACAGTGACATACGCTCTCTGGATTGTCACCGTCGTCTAGCATGTTCGGGATGTGAAACAGCACCAGTTCGCGTCTATTCCTCTCCCATTTGGGAGATGACAGGCTATCGAGCTCGAACAACAATGCTAGCTACGAACGGCTAGCCGTTGTGTCCACCACCATTCGTTTCAGGAGATGCCCATGTTTACGAGATCAGTTGTGTCTATCGCCTTCATCGTAGCCAATCTTTGCCTCGGTGCGGGGGCGGCGAATGCGGAAAAGCTTCCCAAGAGCGCGGTCAAGTTGACTACTGAGGAGGCGAAGATGCTCTACTCAGGCAAAACAGCAAATTGGGACAAGGCTATGGCCTACTTCTCTCCTGATGGCACCGTTACCCTTCATACCAAGGACAAGAACTATTGGTCAGAAGGCAAGTGGAGCGCCAAGGGCAACAAGGTCTGCATGGCCACAACTTGGCATGACTTGAAGAACAGGAAGCAGGGCACGGAAACGGAATGCTGGACCTGGTATCGGGATGGTAAGCGCTATCTTACATTGTGGAGCGGCGAGAAGGATAAGAAGGGCGGCTACTGGGACGGCGAAGTGAAGCATCTGAGCAAGGGGGACATGGTCAGCAAGACGTTTTCAGCCCTGAAGGCAAAATGGTAGCGGCGGGAAATGTATCTGGCAGAAAGCGGGGAAATAAATGAACATCAAGCTGTCTTGCCTGTCGGTTGCAATATCGGTCGCGTTAGTGACATCTCTGAATGCGGAGCCCTTATTCATAACCAAAGGTGGGGGAAAGCCAGAACAATATTGGAAGGCATGGCAGCAGGCGAAAAACTGCGATTCCGACCGAGCACATGAACGTTCACCGAAAGAGGCTCACAAGAACATAAAGCTCCCTAGAAAACTTCCCCCAGATGCAGGATTGTCCTTCAAGGCAGGATGGCGTTTCCCTCTGGAATGTGCTGTCGCGCCTTATGCTATTATCTGGGACTCGGTCCCCCTGCCGCAAAATGCTGGCGTCAATGGAAAATATGCGGGAACTTCGGAGGTTCCCGCTGATCCGATTACTCTATATTTCAGCGTCTCGCTGGCGCGTTTTTTCGACAGTAAACTCGATCAGGAGAAACGCGGCAAGGTGGCAACGAAGATCGTAGCGAAGCTCGTCGAGGCGGCAGATGCCAAGGCCCTCACCAAGAACAATCGCGCTCGTTTCGGCAGCAAGCCATTCGACTATCCGACGATGAATGCGGTGTTTGCCGCCGCGGTCGCTTTCATCGCCTTGGAAAGACGTATGGAGCCTGAACAGCGGGCAAAGGTCTATGCCTGGCTCACGCCGATGATCGAGGCATCACTGAACAGCAAGTGGGGAGGCGTGCCAGACAACAAGGCGATATATAGGGAGACCCTCGGTGCGCTGTGGGGCCGCTTCATCGATAGGCCAGAGCTCGTTCAAAGAGCCGCCGAGGCCTATAGGTTCCATACGCGCTATATGCGGCCCGACGGTTCCTTCGGTCGGGATGCCTCGCGCGGCGGTACTAGTGTCCACTACAATACTTTAACCGCCGAAGGCATGATTTTCATTGCAGCTATGGATGCCATGGACGGCGGAAGCCTGTTTGATTATTCGGAAAACGGACGCGATATACATGATCCAGTTTCCTTCATGGTCGATTTTGCTGGTGATCACGCATTGAATGCTAAGTATGGGCGTGCATGCGAAGGTAGCATGGGAACGATCAAGGAGCCGAGTACGTACTTCCTACGGCTGAGTTCCGAAGGCACCGCGATGACAGCGATGCGGGTTTACGCCGCTCGTTATCCGGATAGTGAGCTCACGAAGCGGATGATTGCCCGCCTGCCGCATCTCGCTATGCCTCTGGCATCTGGTGATACTAAATTCGGCGCACTTGGCTGCCTGCTTGGGAGCGTTCCGTAATATTGTTTCGCTAGAATTTATTGCTCTGGAATCACGGCTTACGATTTCATTTGGTGCCTAATGTATAATGGAGTAAGAAGCATGAGAAGAATGATTGTATTAATCGCAACATTCTTAATGTTGCTTTTAGCCCTGCCGTCGTACGCAGCTTCTTGGCGGACATCATGTGGCGTAGACATTGGCTCCATCAAGCGAAGCGGATCAACATACATTTTCCGAACGAGTAAGAACCACTGCACTGGTGGAATCTTCAATCAGCGCGCTGAAATCACGACTCCAGATATTTCGATCAGTTCGAAACGGACATACGTTTTTTCTACTACCTTAGAGATGCGCTCGAAGTCAAAGGAGCCGTTTATTGTCTTCCAAGTGCAGGATGGTCGATACGGCTGTTCTCCGCCATTGAGTGTACGATGGGGATCGAGCGGTGCACTTAGTTTTGATAGTGACTACACCAAGGGCAAAGGCATGGCGGGTTGTGTTGAGAATAGAGGCCTTCGCAACGCGCGTTATCGAGGTCCCTCGCTGAAACGCGATGGTACACCTTACAAGTTCCAAGCGACTGTACAGTTCGATGGAGAAGGTGGATTCGATGTGTCTATCACGGTAAATGGAAAGAAATCCATCGGGGGGAAGTACTCTCCACCGGAGGACCGTCAGTTTGTGCGAGCAAAGCGCTACTACTTCAAGCACGGTGTCTATTCTAGGAGGGTATTCGAGTACGAGCTGAAGTCAACTGGGATGGGTTTGTCTCGGTGACCATCGTGAATTAGCTCCCGACAGGCGATTGAAGGATCGGCACTTGACGCCGGCGCGGCATCACCCGACCATGAAAAAACCGCCATCAACGGGCTCGCAACCCTCCGGCGGTTTTCTCGGGAATGTTCGGAAATGATGAACGATCTTTTCTACATTGTAAAGCCGCCGTTGACGGCTGAGTGACGGCCCGGCTGGGACATATCCCAGCCGATCAGAGCCCCACTTTACCCGGCGAAAGTCGTCAACATTTTTGGCCCGATGGAACGTTTCGATATGAGCTCTTCGGGCCTCGCCAGCACCTTCAGGCCCTTCATCCGGAAAACACCAGAACCCACAACGGCCTCCGCAAGGGCGTGATTTCTTTCGCGCAACGTGTATCGGACGGCAAGAAGAACTGGAAGGAATGGGTTGTTCCCGTTGGCGGCGATGCCATCCTTCAGGCCGAGCAAGTCCTTCGCGCCGGCGGCGACGATGTGTATATCAGCCAGCAGGTATTCAATCGTTGGCGCGGCGTTGCGGACCTGTCCGCTCTCGGCTCGAATTACGTCGATCTCGACTATCACCAGCGCGCCCGATGGAAGGAGAAGCGGCCTGGTGATGTTGCCGCGTCGGTTCTTCACAAACTTGAAGAAGGCGACATACCGTTTCCATCCTATATCCTTTCGACAGGGCGCGGCCTCGTCTGTGTGTGGCTGACCGAACTCCTTCCACCTATGGCCTTACCGCGCTGGAGTCGGGTGCAGAAAGCCTTGGCTGGCGTGCTGACGGAATTCGGCGCGGACAAGCGGGCGCTCGATGCCGCCCGTGTTTTCCGACTTTCCGGAAGCACCAATTCCCGCGCCGAGTGGGATCGGCGTCAGGTCGGCATGATCTGGTGCCAGGGAACACCTGATGCGCCGCTACGCCACCAGTTCGGGACGCTTGCGGACGAGGTGCTGCCATACACCCAAGCCCAGATCATTTCGCTACAGGCAGAGCGCGCCGCCCGCCATGAGGAGCGTGAGGGACGGCCCAGACAGTCGGCCCAGAAGCTGACCGGCGCGACATACTGGTCCACGGTACACGACGACCTTCAGAGCCTTCGCAGATACCGCAATCCTGAGACGGGAACACTCCCGCCAGGACAACGCGACATCTGGCTTTTTGTCGCGGCCAATGCCCTCTCCTGGACCCGCGCGGTGGACGACATGGAACGGGAAATCCGTATCCTTGCAATGCAATCGGCGGGATGGTCGGAATCAGAGTCCAAAGCCAGAATGAGCGCCGTTGTAAAACGGGCGCAACAGGCCGCTTCTGGAAAGATGGTGGCCTACAGCGGCAAGGAAGTCGATGCCCGGTACAGAATGAAGGCGGACACGATAATCGACTGGCTCCAGATCGAGCCCGAGGAAATGCGGTCCGCCGATCTCCGGGTACTCATCGACGCGGACAGATGCCGCGAGCGCGAGGCGGAGCGTCAGACGGAGAGTCGCCGCCGACGCGGTGCGAAGGATCGGAACGAGCAACAGGCCGCTCGGCTGGAACTCGGCAGGCAGTGTCTTTATCTCGCGACCAAGGACGGGATGAACCGCGATGACCTGGCCGCTCATTTCGGCGTTTCGACAGGCCACATTTCCAATGCGATGAAAGAAGCCAGGGCCGCCGACGGCTAGCCGCGACCATCTGCAAATACGGCCTCCGTCACGATTCGTCACGGTGTATGGTGTTTACTGAGGCTGGGGGAGGCCGAAGGCCAGGGGGTGCTTGCACCCCCGCCCGATCCTATAGAAAAATCCTTTTCCTTCTCTTGCTCTGACGCTCACCCCAACCACGGAGCCGAAAAACGGGCACAGGAATGACGTGACCTTGCACCTCTCCGAGTGGGTTAGAAACGGAATGCGATATCGGGGGTAGTCGGTCCCAGGGTCCGCCCCGCCGGCGGCGTGATGCTACCCTTCCTGCGGCTACCCTCTCTCCGATTACCGCATGCGCGAATTCCCGCCCCGTCCCTATGGGGTCGCTATGCTTGGGGCTCCGATATGCTCATCTCTCCTATGAGCGCGGAAAGCCGAGCTAAAGGACGGATTCCGCGATTTCGGACATCGGCATCGAAAAAAAGAGGCTCCTGGAGGCTCGTACAGCGCTAATATACACTTCGGATGACCTCAGATACCTGCTGAAATCCCCACCCACTCTGACGCGCAAGCCTGCCTCCGTGCGCGCTCTGTCAATGTCCTACGGACATCCTTCACTCCGTTGCGGCCCTTCCGGGTGACTGCCGCTGTGCGCGATGGCGACTTTGAGGCATCGGGACGGGGAACGTCTCAGCCGCCCCTGCGGGGCGGGTTCTCGCGGCCGGCGGCCCGCATCGAACAGGGAACAGGCACAATCTGGAAAACCCTAGAATTCTACTGATTCCACTTACCGTGCCTCCGGCATGATGCAACCATGCCGCGTTCCTTCCTGGGCTCCTGCATTGCGAAAGCTATAATCAAGCCATTGGAAACACTGGAAATCGAGGCATTCCGTGGCGATCAGAACGACCGTTTTCAGAGGGTTGGCATACAATGTTCTGATTGAGGAATTCCACGATCAGGATTCCGCCGGACACCTCGTTGCCTATCTCGCCTCAATTTACGTGGAAACGACATCGGGGC
>Ga0206118_100707_pt1 | contig 12851 bp, 12 predicted proteins | sample 3A20Ametagenome_FD_177999 | JGI IMG/M metagenome (GOLD analysis project Ga0206118, IMG submission 177999) | Enriched microbial communities from leaf-cutter ant dump, University of Wisconsin, Madison, United States - 3A20A | ecosystem: Environmental > Terrestrial > Nest > Insects nest > Nest dump...
CGTTCCAGTAGGCCGGGATCTTCAGGAAGACGAGCGCGCTGTCGATCGAGGTGATGAAGACGACGGCGGCGACGACGCCGGCGACCGAGCCGGTGCCGCCGAGCAGGCTGACGCCGCCGAGCACGTTGACGGCGATGGCCTTCAGCTCGATGCCGTTGCCGGCCTGGTTGGGGATGAAGCCGATCTGCGCGGAGAAGACGAGGCCGGCGAGTGCCGCGCAGAGGCCGGCGGCGACGAAGGCGGCAAACTGCACGCGCTTGACCGGCACGCCGAGATGGTGCGCTGCGGCGCGGTTGTCGCCGACGGCGTAGAAATAGCGGCCGAAGCGCGTGCCGCGCAGCACGAACCAGGTGAGCGCGGCAAGCGCCAGCACGACCACCGTCAGCGCCGAGAAGCCGAAGCCGAGATTGGCGGCGAGCGCCTTCAGGTCCTGCGGCAGGTCCTCGATCCAGCGTCCGCCGGTCAAGACGAGCATGATGCCGCGATAGAGGCCGAGCGTGCCGAGCGTGGCGACGATCGAGGGAATGCCGAGATAGGCGATCATCAGCCCGTTGAGGGCGCCGGCGGCCGCACCCGTCGCGAGGCAGAAGGCGACGGCGAGCGGCAGGCTGGCGCCGGCGTTCAGCGACAGGCCGAGAACGGCGGCGCTGAGGCCGAGCACCGAGCCGGAGGAAACGTCGATGTTGCGCGTCAGGATGACGATCATCGTGCCGAGCGAGATCAGCATCAGCACGAGGCTGTTGGAGACGACGACGGCTGCGGTGGCGCCGGAGAGATAGCCGGGCGCGGCCGCGCCGATCGCGGCATAGGCGCTGGCGAGCACGATCAGCAGCGTCGCGACGCGGTTGCGGGCGAGGAGGTCAAGCATGGGTGGCCTCCGAGGCGCCGAAGGCGAGGCGGGCGATCGCATCGACCGTGATCTGGTCGACGAGCTCGCCGCCGGACTGGCCGAAGGCCATGACGTGCACGCGGTCGGCGAGCTGCTCGATCTCGTCGAAGTCGGAGGAGATGAGGACGATGGCGACGCCGTCGGCGGCGAGCCGGCGGATGAGGTCGTAGATGTCGTTGCGGGCTGCGACGTCGACGCCGCGCGTCGGCTCGTCGAGGATCAGCACCTTCGGGCGCGCCGAAAGGCATTTCGCGAGCAGCACCTTCTGCTGGTTGCCGCCGGAGAGCCCGCGCGCCTCCTGGCCGGGGCCGGTGCACTTGATCCCCATGCGGGCGCGGAACTCCTCGAAGATCGCCCGTTCGGCGCTCGTGCGCAGGAAGAAGGGCATGCGGTGCAGGAGGTAGGACGAGACGTTCCAGGAGAGCGGCGCTTCCAGGAAGAGGCCGTGCTGCTGGCGGTCTTCCGGCAGGTAGACGAGGCCGCGGTCGATGCAGGCGCGCGGCGAGCGCTTCCTCAGCTCCTCGCCGTCGAGGACGACGCGGCCGGCCGCCTGCGGCCTCAGGCCGAAGAGCGTCTCGGCGAGTTCGGTGCGGCCGGCGCCGACGACGCCGGCCAGGCCGAGGATCTCGCCGGCCCGCACGTCGAGGTCGATGTCGCGGAAGCCTTCGCCGCTCAGGCCGCGCACGCTGAGGCGCGGCTTGCCGATCTGCGAGACCTTGCGGCCCATGCGGTTGCCGTCGTCGTCGTCGGCGATCTGCACGCGGCTCATCGCGTCGATGATCTCGGCGTCGCTGTAGCCGTCGAGGGCGCCCGAGAGCACGATCACGCCGTCGCGCAGCACGCTGATCGTGCCGCAGATCTCGCGGATCTCGCGCAGCTTGTGGGAGATGAAGAAGATGCCGACGCCCTGCGCCTGCAGCTTGCGCACGCGCTGGAAGAGCGCGCTCGTCTCGAAGGGGGTCAGCGTCGAGGTGGGCTCGTCGAGGATCAGCACGCGGGCATCGCGCACGAGGCCGCGCAGGATCTCGACGATCTGCCGCTCGGCGATCTCCAGGCCCGCCGCCTGCGCATCGAGGTCGAGCGAGACGGAAAGCTCGCCGACGAGCTGCTCGACGCGCGGCCTGAGCGCCCGCGGCGAGGCGGCGAGCCCGAGGCAGACGTTCTCCAGCACGCTCTGGTTCGGCAGGATATGCGCCTCCTGCGGCACGAGGTAGAGGCCGAGCTCCTGGGCGTGCGCCGGCGAGGCATGGGTGAGGGGACGGCCGTTGATCTCGACCGCGCCGGAATTGGCGGCGATCACGCCCGACATGATCTTCATGAGGCTCGACTTGCCCGCGCCGTTGCCGCCGAGAAGCGCGTGCACCTCGCCGGCCCTGAGGCTCAGGGAAACACCCTTCAGCACCGGAACGGCACCGTAGGACTTCCAGATGTCCGTCAGCGTCGCGACCCTCCCGGCCGCAGGGCTTCCAGTCATTCCGCACCTGTTCATATGTAACTTGTATCAATCATGTGATCATAGTGATGCGTGGCCGTCAATATGCTCACGATGGATTGATCCGGTGTGATTGGTAGATATTGCAGTGCAAATCAGGAATTTTCCGCGGAAATCAACGGATTGAGGTCGGGAAGATTTTTTCGCTGCTGCTGCGCGTTGACGTATCAAAAGTTTTTTTGCTATTCAAATGATCACAAATCAGTCGAGGAGCGCTGGCATGGCGTCGGACAACGGGGAATGGAGCTACGCGGATGCGGACGAGGAGATCCTCACCCGCATCGCCTGGTACTATTACAACGACGGGCTGACGCAGAACGAGATCGGCGAGAAGCTCAACATGTCGCGCATCAAGGTCTCGCGGCTGCTCGAGAGCGGCCGCCGCTCCGGCATCATCCAGGTGCGCATCAACTCGCGCTACCAGGGATGCCTCGCGCTGGAGCGCGAGATCAAGGAGCGCTACGGGCTCCTGGAAGCCTATGTGGTGCCGCAGCTCCCCGACCAGGACCCGAGCGACCGGCTCGGCCAGGCGGCCGCGCAGTTCCTGATGCAGCGCCTGCAGCCGGACGACCTGCTGGCCGTCGGCTGGGGCGCGACCGTCAGCAACACGATCCAGCGGCTCGGCCATCTCGCCAACGAGCGCAACATCGGCCTCGTCAGCCTGACCGGCGGCGTCGGCACCTATGTCGACGGCATGCGCACGGCCAATTGGGGCAGCAGCGTCCATCTCGTGCCGGCGCCGCTCGTCGTGCGCGATCCGGACGTGGCGCGCAACCTGTCGTCGGAGCCGGCCGTCGCCAACCTGCTCGACATGGCCCTGAACGCGACCTACCAGCTCGTCGGCATCGGCGAGCTCTCCCCGGCCTCGACGGTGGTGCGGTCCGGCTATGTCAGCCCGGACGACGTCGAGCCGCTGCGTCGCAAGGGCGCGGTCGGCGACATCCTCTGCCAGTTCTACAACGAGCGCGGCGAGGCCCTCGACCTGCCGCTGCACGACCGGGTCATCGGCGTGAAGCTCGCCGCCCTCTCGCGCGCCGAGAAGGTCGTGGCGGCGGCCGGCGGCATCCAAAAGGTACAGGCCATCCACGCGGCGCTGCGCGGAAAGTTCGTCGGCATCCTCATCACCGACGAGACGACCGCGAACGGCCTCATCAAGATTAGGGATTGAGATCATGACGACTTCCTACCTGCTCGCCGTCGACGCCGGCACCGGCAGCGGCCGCGCCGTGATCTTCGACGAGGACGGCCACCAGATCGCCAGCGCCCAGCAGGAATGGTGGCACAAGGCCGACCCGCGCTTCCCCGGCTCGATGGATTTCGACGTGGACGGCAACTGGTCGCTGCTCTCGCGCGCCATCCGCCAGGCGATCGCCGAGGCCGGCATCCCGCCTGATGCCATCCGCGCCGTCAGCGCCACGAGCATGCGCGAGGCAATCGTCGCCTATGACAAGAACGGGCGCGAGATCTGGGCCTGCGCCAATGTCGACAGCCGCGCCGACAGCGAGGTGCGCGACCTCAAGCGCGACTTCGCCGACCTGGAGCGGACGCTCTATGCCGAGACCGGCCAGACCTTCGCGCTCGGCGCCCTGCCGCGCCTCCTCTGGCTGAAGCGCAACCTGCCGGACGTCTATGCCCGCATCGACCGGATCAGCATGCTGTCCGACTGGGTGCTGGCGCGCCTTTCCGGCGTCATCGCCAGCGATCCCTCCAATGCCGGCACGACCGGGCTCTACGGCCTCACGCAGCGCGACTGGCTGCCCGACGCCATGCGCCATGCCGGCATGCGCGACGACATCTTCCCGGAGAGCGTCGAGCCGGGCACGGTCATCGGCCGGGTCACGGACAGGGCGGCGGACGAGACCGGCCTTGCCGCCGGCACGCCCGTCGTCATGGGCGGCGGCGACTGCCAGACCGGCACGGCGGCGATCGGCGTCGTCAACGAGGGCGACTGCGCCGTGCTCGGCGGCACCTTCTGGCAGCAGGTGGTCAATGTCGGCCCCTCCGTCTCCGACCCGTCGATGGACCTGCGCATCAATCCGCATGTCGTCACCGGCCTCAACCAGGCCGAAGCGATCAGCTTCTTCGTCGGCATCGTCATGCGCTGGTTCCGCGACAGTTTTGGCGCAGAGGAACTGGCCGCAGCGGGTCCGGGCGGCGATGCCTATCGCCTGCTGGAGGAGAAGGCGGCGGCCGTCCCGGTCGGCGCCTACGGCATCATCCCGGTCTTCTCCGACGTCATGCACTACGGCAACTGGTACCACGCCGCACCCTCGCTCCTGAACCTCTCGATCGATCCGGAGAAATCCGGCAAGGCCGCGATCTTCCGGGCGCTGCAGGAGAACGCCGCGATCGTCGCCGCACGCAATCTTGCGGCCATCTTCCGGCTCTCGGGTAAGACCCCGGACAAGATCGTCTTCGCCGCCGGCGCGTCGAAATCGGCGCACTGGTCGCAGATCCTCGCCAGCGCCACCGGCCTTCCGGTGGTGACGCCGGTGGTCAAGGAGGCGACGGCGCTCGGCTGTGCGGCAGCGGCGGCGATCGGTATCGGGCTGCGCCGGGATTTCGTCGAGGCGGCCGCAAGCTGGGTCCGCTGGGACGGGCGCTTCGAGCCGGACCTCCGCCACAAGGCGATCTACGACGAGGCCGGCGAGCGCTGGGCGCGCGCCTATGCGCTGCAGCGCCAGCTCGTCGACGAGGGCGTCACCACGGCCATGTGGAAGGCGCCCGGCCTCTGACTTTCTTCATCCATGCGCGCATGCGCGCGCCGTCAACCATAGCAGGGATCATGACATGCTCATCCAGATGGTCAGCATCAACGTCAAGGAAGGCCACGCCGCCGAGTTCCTGGACGCCTTCCGCATCAACTACGAGGGGACGCGGCGCGAGCCGGGCAACCTGCGCTTCGACGTGCTGCGCAATCCGGACGACGACCACAGCTTCCTGATCTACGAGGTCTTCAGCTCGCCGGAGGCGCTCGACGAGCACCGCAAGACCGCCCATTACCAGGAATGCGTGCGGCGGATCGACCCGATCCTCGCCGGCCCGCGGACGAAGACCTTCTACACCGTCGAGATGGCGGACTTCCTCGCCGCCGTCCCGGCCGGCTAGGGTCTTCGACGCCCGACTGCGACGGTTTCCCCGGCAAGTGTCATTCCGCTGTCACTCCCGAGTGCTGAAAGTGCGTGACACGAAGCAGCACCGGGCGATTCTCGATCCATGCAGCAGCCACGACATTTCCGCAGCCTGTTCATCTCCGACCTGCATCTCGGCACCAAGGGCGCGCAGGCCGATGCGCTCCTGGAGTTCCTGAAGGGCCACGACGCCGATACGATCTACCTCGTCGGCGACATCGTCGACGGCTGGCGGCTGCGCTCGTCGTGGTACTGGCCGCAGGCGCACAACGACGTGGTGCAGAAGCTGTTGCGCAAGGCCCGCAAGGGCACGCGCATCGTCTACATCCCCGGCAATCACGACGAGTTCCTGCGGGAATTCTGCGGCATCCATTTCGGCGACATCGAGGTCTGCGACAGCACGGTGCACGAGGCGGCCGACGGCCGCCGCTATCTCGTCCTCCACGGCGACGCCTTCGACATGGTGGTGCGCCACGCCAAGTGGCTCGCCTTCCTCGGCGACTGGGCCTACGAGATCGCGCTCGCCCTTTCCACGCGCGTCAACATCGTCCGCCGCCGGCTCGGCTTCACCTACTGGTCGCTGTCGGCCTGGGCCAAGGCCCGGGTCAAGAACGCGGTGAACTACATCGGCAGCTTCGAGGAGACGCTCGCCGCCGAGGCCGAGCGCCACGGCGTCGACGGCGTGATCTGCGGCCATATCCACACGGCCGCGATCCGCGACTTCGGCGGCTTCACCTATATCAACACCGGCGACTGGGTCGAAAGCTGCACGGCGGTGGTCGAGCACGAGGACGGCCGCATGGAGCTGATCGACTGGCCCGCCTTCAGCGCGGTGCTCAATGCCGGCCGCCTGCCCGCCGTGCGGCTGGCCTCCAGCCGCGCCGCCTAGACCGGCCATGCGTATCCTCATCGTCACGGACGCCTGGAAGCCGCAGGTCAACGGCGTCGTCACGACGCTGGAGCGGCTGGCCGAATCGCTCGCCCGCATGGGCGTGGCGACCGAGTTCCTCACGCCCGAGGGTTTCCGGACCGTCCCGCTGCCCGGCTATCCGGAGATCCGCATCGCGCTCGCCACGCCCGCGCAGGTCGCCCGGCGCATCGAGGCGGCACGGGCCGACCGCGTCCATATCGCCACGGAGGGGCCGCTCGGCGTCATGGCGCGCCGCGCCTGCCTTGCCGCCGGCCGCTCCTTCACCACGAGCTACCATACGCGCTTCCCCGAGTTCCTGAGCGCCCGGCTGCCGGTGCCGGAGGCCTGGACCTATCGCTGGCTGCGCCGCTTCCACAACGGCGGCGACGCCATGCTGGTGGCGACGCCGTCGCTGGCCACGGAGCTCTCCGGGCGCGGCTTCGCCAATATCCGCCTGTGGTCGCGCGGCGTCGACATGGACCGGTTCCATCCGGGACGCCGGGTCGACCTCGGGCTTGCAAGGCCGGTCTTCCTGTGCGTCGGCCGCGTCGCCGTCGAGAAGAACCTGCCGGCCTTCCTCGATCTCGACCTTCCCGGCACCAAGGTGGTGGTCGGCGACGGTCCCGCCCTGCCACAGCTGAAGGCGCGCTACCCCGAGGCCGTGTTCATGGGACAGCGCGGCGGCGAGGACCTCGCCGCCCTCTTCGCCTCGGCGGACGTCTTCGTCTTCCCGAGCCGCACCGACACGTTCGGCAACGTCATCATCGAGGCGCTGGCAAGCGGTACGCCGGTGGCGGCCTTTCCCGTCACCGGCCCGCAGGACATCCTCGCCGACGGCGGCGGCGTCCTCGGCACCGACCTGCGCCAGGCCGCGCTCGACGCGCTTGCCGTTCCGCGCGAGGCGGCGCGGGAGCGGGCGCGTGCCTACGACTGGGGCGAATGCGCCAGCCGGTTCCTCACCCATGTCGGACGGGCGGCCGTCGATCACGCCGCCAAACGGAGCGCATCATGACGACAATGCTTGCCCGCGAGGAAAGCCCCATCCGCCGCCTGCACGGCGCCGTGCGCCGCAACGCGACGCTGTCGCGCGAGGGGCTCGGCGAATATGTCTTCGCGCGCCTCTTCCAGTCGCTCGTCTATACCCAGATCTGGGAGGACCCGGAGATCGACATGGAGGCGCTGGCGATCGCGCCGGGGCAGACGGTCGTCACGATCGCCTCCGGCGGCTGCAACGCCTTCTCCTATCTGCTCGCCGATCCCGGCCGGATCGAGGCCGTCGACCTCAATCCCGCCCATGTCGCCTTCAACCGCCTGAAGCAGGCGGCGCTCGCGACGCTGCCCTCCTACGAGGCCTTCCACTGCTTCTATGCGCTCGCCGACGATCCGCGCAACGTCGAGGCCTACCGGCGCTTCATCCGCCCGGCGCTCGACGCCGGCACGCGCGCCTATTGGGAAGGGCGCACGCTGACCGGGCGCAGGCGCATCTCGATGTTCGGCCGGCATCTCTACCGCCACGGCCTGCTCGGCCGCTTCATCGGCTGGGGCCACGGCCTGGCGCGGCTCTACGGCGTCGACCCGCGCCTGCTTCTGGAGGCGCGTTCGCTGGACGAGCAGCGCCACCTGTTCGACACGAGGATCGCGCCGCTGTTCGAGAAGCGCCTGGTGCGCTGGATGACGCGCCGCAAGTCCTCGCTGTTCGGCCTCGGCATCCCGCCGCAGCAATATGACGCGCTGGCGGGCGAGGGCGGGATGGCGCTGGTGCTGCGCCACCGGCTGGAGCGGCTCGCCTGCGACTTTCCGCTGTCGGAGAACTATTTCGCGGCGCAGGCCTTCGGCAGGGCCTACGGCAGGGGCGAGGGCGCCCCGTTGCCGCCCTATCTGCGCCGGGAGAATTTCGAGACCGTGCGTGAGCGCGCCTCCCGCTTCCGCATCGCCAATATCTCCGTCACCGAGCTGCTGGCGGCGAAGCCGGCGGCTTCCGTCGACCGGGTCGTGCTGCTCGATGCGCAGGACTGGATGTCCGACGCCCAGCTCGATCAGCTCTGGCGCGAGATAACCCGCGCGGCCGCGCCCGGCGCCCGTGTCATCTTCCGCACGGCGGCGGAGGCGAACCTGCTGGAAGGCCGGCTTGCGCCGTCGCTGCTGTCCTGCTGGGACTATCGGATGCAGGAGTCGCGGGCGTTCCATGCGCGCGACCGCTCGTCCATCTACGGCGGCTTCCATCTTCTCGTGCTGAAGGATTGACGCGATGGCCGCGACCCTCGATCACGGCGCGCTGATGGATCGCATCTATCGCTTCCAGCGCCGCTTCGGCTTCTACGATGCGACCCGCAAATACTATCTCCTCGGGCGCGACCCGATGCTTGCGGGCCTGCGCCCGCCGGCCGGCGGCACGGTGCTGGAGATCGGCTGCGGAACGGGCCGCAACCTCGTGCACGCCGCCCGGCTCTACCCGCAAGCGCGGCTCCACGGCGTCGACATCTCCACGGAGATGCTGGCGGCGGCGGGGAGCGCGGTGGCGCGGGCGGGCCTGCGGGGGCAGGTCCGCCTGGCGCTCGCCGATGCCGTCACCCTCGACCCGCAGAAGGCCTTCGGCCAGGCCGCCTATGACCGCATCTTCATCTCCTATGCGGTGTCGATGATCCCGCAATGGCAGCGGGCGATGGCTGAGGCGGCCCGGTGCCTCGCGCCCGGCGGCGAGCTGCATGTCGCCGATTTCGGCGACATGGCCGGGCTGCCGTCCTGGACGAAGGATGCCATGCATGCGTGGCTGGGCTGGTATCACGTGACACCGCGTCCCGACCTGTTCGAGACGGCGGCCGAGATCGCCGCCTCGCTCGGCGGAACGAGCACGGCGCTGAGGCTGCATCGTTCGTTCTCGTGGATTTCGGTCATCCGCAAGCCCCCCGTGCGGTAGGGCTCACCAGACCCAGAAGAAGAGCACCCATCCGCCCGCCGGCAGCGCCCAGGCGGGAATCAGGCAGGCGAAGGCCGCGATCCGCGATGCCCGCGTGCCGGCATAAAGGCCCGCCACCCGCCAGCCGAGCCAGGCGCTCCATAGGACGGCGAGGCCGAGGAAGAGGGCGCGCGCCTCACCGACATGGGGGATGAGGATGCCGTCGGCGCGAAGCTGCGTCACCGTCATCGCCGACAGGCCGAGATAGAGGCCGGCACCCGCAAGGGGTACGAGGGTCTGCGCCAGATGGTGGAAGCGCCGGGCCTCGAAGCGGCCGAGTGCGCGCACCGACAGCGCCAGCGCGGCGGCGAGCATCAGCCCCATGCCGAGCGCCGCGGCGACGATGTAGGCGACGAGAAGCGCCCCGTCGACGAGGCTCAGCACGTCGTTGTGTTCGGGATAGTTGGTGAGCAGCCACCAGGGCAGGGTCGCCGCCAGTGGCCAGGTCGCGCCGATGTCGACGAGCCAGCTTGCCACCGCCTGCTTGGCGGCGACGAGCCAGGGGCTGGAACTCCACTGGAAGGCACCCATGGCGAGCCCCATTAAGCCGGCGAGGATGAGCACCGTCTCGGCCGGTTTCGGGTTCGCGCCGGCCACATGCACGATCTCATGGTTCGGCGAGCGCCAGGAAAGGGTGATCGCGCCGCGGAAGCCGCTGCATCGCCCGCACATGTGGCAATCGCCGGCGCCGCGCATGGTCCTGAGCGGCACCAGCGGCGCGCAGTCGACCGGTCCCGGCTTGTCGCCGCGCTCCTGCGACAGCCGCCACAGGAACGGATCAGAGCGGAAGTGGAGCGGCGCGAGCTTGGCGAGCAGCGAGAAGACGCCGCCGACCGGACAGAGATAGCGGCACCACACCCGCTTGCCCCGCCCATAGGCATAACCGACCGCGACGGCCGCCACCGTCGAGCCGCCGAGGATCAGCGCCGCCGGCTTCGGATACTGGTAGACGCTGGTCATCTGGCCGTAGAGGGTAGTCAGCGCAAAGGCCGCCGTCGGCCAGCCGGACCATTGCACCCAGCGCGGGATGGCGCCGCCGCGCCCGTGGCGGCTCGCGAATTCCGAAAGCGCGCCCTCCGGGCAGAACAGCCCGCACCAGGCGCGTCCGACGAGCGCGGTGGCGAGGATGACGAAGGGCCACCATACGCCCCAGAAGGCGAGCTGCGCGAAGCGGGTGAAGTCGTTCCAGAAGGTCGCCGTGCGATCCGGCAGCGGCAGGAACAGCGGCACGGCGAGCAGCAGGGCATAGACGCCGACCACCGTCCATTGCATCGCCTGGATGAATGCGCGGTGGCGCATCAGCCAGTCGCCGGCCCGTTGCAGCGGACCGGCTTTCGGCGGAGCGATGGCGCGGTGGATGTTCATGGCGCGACCGCTGCCTGCCGCGGCGTTCCCCGCCGGAGGAGGAAGGCGACGGCGATCCAGTAGCCGGCGAAGACGAGGACGGGCAGGAGCTCCGGCCGGGCGCGATAGCCGGTGAGGGCGGCGACGAGACTGCCGAGACCGCGCCCGTCATCGAGGAGCCAGGCTGTGTTCCAGAGCGGCGGCGTCAGCGGCGGCACGAGGTCGAGCGCGATCAGCCGGTCGAGCCCGGCCATGACCAGCGAGCCGGCAAGCACGAGCAGCAGTGCCTCGCTCAGCCGGAAGAAGGCCTTCCAGCTCAGCGCGCGTGTGCCGAGGCGCAGCGCGGCATAGCAGGCGAGTGCGGCGGCGAGGCCGCAGAGCGCTGCCGCGAGCGCGGGAAGGTCGAGGCTGCCGCCGGCCGCGGCGAGGATGCCGTAGAGGAAGATCGCCGTCTCGCTGCCCTCGCGGGCGATAGCGAGCGCCACGAGCACGAACAGGCCGAGGCCGTTCGCCGTCGCGAGCGCCCGCTCCGCGCCGCTTTCGAGCGCGCCGCGCATGCCCTGCGCGTGGTTTCGCATCCACACGACCATCTGCAGCACGAGCGCGGCGGCGGTCAGCACCATCGCCGCCTGGAAGTAATCCTGCCGGTCGCCGTCGAGCCATTCGCCGACGAAGAGGATGACGCCGGCGATGGCGAGCGAGAACAGGAGCCCGGCAACAACCCCCGCCCCGAGGAAGAGCCGGCCGCGCCGCCGTTCCGCCGGGGCCTGGCGCGCCAGCCAGCCGGCGAGGACGGCGACGACGATGAGCGCCTCCACGCTCTCGCGCCAGACGACGAGGACGATCTGCAGGAGGGTGCCGGACATGGCTGTTTTCCTATCGGGCGATCAGGCGGGCGGGGGGCATGTCGAGGTGGAAGTCGTCGAAGAACTCGTATTCCCCGGCATCGAGGCCGCGGATGACGATGAAGCTGGAGGCGCCGGGCGCCAGCACCTTCTCCTTGCGCAGGACGAGGCTTTCGAACTCGATCGGGCTTTCGCCCTCGTTGTGGAGTTCGAGCTTGAAGCGCACGCCCGCCGGCACGACGATCTCGGCCGGTTCGATGGCACCGTCGCGGAAGACGATGCTGAAGACCGGCTGCTCGGCGTGGACGATCCCGGCCGGGGCGAAAAGCCCCAGTAACGGAAGAAGGAGAAGGGCTGTGGCCCGCCGCATCTCAATAGCCGCCCTTCTTGCCGGTTCCGGCGAAGACGAAGTCGTAGGACACGGTGATCGGCTCCGGCCAGGGGGCGACGCCCGTCTCCTTGTCGACATGGCGGCCGAACTGGCCGTGTTCGCCACCGCCGGCGGTGACGACGAATTCCAGCGTGTAGCGGCCGGGGCCGGCGAGCTTGACGTTGTCGCCGTAATGCGGGCCGTCGCTCGCCACCATCGGCATCAGCGTGCCGCTCGCCGTCCAGCCGTCCTCCGGCTTGGCGAGGCGGTACTCGATGGAGAGGTTCGGCATCCAGTCGCCCTCGGCGAAGCCGTTCGTGTTGTCGGCAAGCGCGTGGATGTCGGCTTCGAGATGGATGTCGGTCTCGGCGGCCGGCGCCATCATGTCCTCCGGCTCCATCTCGATCGGCTGGAGATAGACAGCGGCGATCTCCATGCCGCCGGCAAGCTGCGGTGTGCCGATCGGATATTCCGCGCCGAAGGCGGGGGAGAGGGAAAGGCCGAGAAGGCCGGTGCCGATTGCCAGGAAGCGAGATGCGCGCATGGGACGTGTCCACCCGTTTTTAATATGAATAACGCAGTCATGTTTAGAGGCCCGGGCGGGGCGATCCTTGCGCCAGATCAAACAGCGGGGATTTTTTGCGGGTCAGCCGCAGCTGCCGCCCTCGTCGACGCCGGGTGCGGCGAGGAAGGGCAGGAAGCCCTGCAGCCAGAGGCCGAAGCTCGCCGCCCAGAGGAGGGCCGCCACCGCATGATGCCAGGGCGAGAGGGTTGCGGCGAAATCGAATTCCGGCAGGATGCGGACGAGGGCGGCGACGATCATCAGGAAGGCCGCGCCATGCGCCTGCCAGGGCAGTCGCCGCAGGTTGCGCCCCGTGTGGCGCAGGCCGGCGATGATGAAGACCCCCATCACC
>Ga0206118_100709_pt1 | contig 12819 bp, 10 predicted proteins | sample 3A20Ametagenome_FD_177999 | JGI IMG/M metagenome (GOLD analysis project Ga0206118, IMG submission 177999) | Enriched microbial communities from leaf-cutter ant dump, University of Wisconsin, Madison, United States - 3A20A | ecosystem: Environmental > Terrestrial > Nest > Insects nest > Nest dump...
TGGACTGGATCAGCGAGACCATCATGCCGTCGGCATCGGCCACAGTCATGTAGATGGTGTCGCCTTCCTCCAGCTGCTTCGGCGTGCCCGGCTGCGCTTCCTTCAGCGCCCTGTCCATCGAGATCAGCGCGCGCCGCTGCGCCGCGTAGTCCTTGGACACCAGCCGCTGCACCGGCGCCGGTGAGAACGCCGGGTCGGCGTAGAAGCGCGCGCGGTCGGCGAAGGCCAGCTTCTTGGCCTCGACGAACAGGTGCACGTGTTCGGGCGAGCCGAACGGGATCTTCGTAAAGTCGTAGCCCTCCAGTATGTTGAGGATCTGCAGCGCGGCGATGCCCTGGCTGTTGGGCGGCAGCTCCCACACGTCGTAGCCGCGGTAGTTGCTGCTCACCGGCTCGACCCATTCGCCCTGGTGCGCGGCCATGTCCTGGTAGCTGAGGAAACCGCCGTTGGCCCTGAAGTAGGCGTCGATGGTGCGGGCGATGTCGCCCTTGTAGAACGCGTCGCGGCCGCCGTCGGCGATCTTCTGCAGGGTGTCGGCCAGGTTCGGGTTGCGCCACAGCTCGCCCTTGCGCGGCGCGCGGCCGTCGACGGTGAACTGCTCCTTGAAGCCCGGGTACGGCGACAGGCGCGGCACCGAGCGGTCCCAGTAGTACGCGATCACCTCGGCCACCGGGTGGCCCTCGCGCGCGTAGCGGATCGCCGGGGCCAGGTTGTCGGCCATGGGCCTGCGCCCGAAGCGCCCGTGCAGCGCGAACCAGCCATCGACCGCGCCGGGCACGGACACCGGCAGCGGCCCGGTGGCGGGAATGTCCTTCAGCCCGCGGCGCTGGAACTCGGCCAGGGTGAGCGAGCGCGGCGAGCGGCCCGAGCCGTTGTAGCCGTAGAGCTTCTGCGTCTTCGGGTCCCAGACGATGGCGAACAGGTCGCCGCCGATGCCGTTGCCGGTCGGCTCCATCAGCCCGAGCGCGGCGTTGGCGGCGATCGCCGCGTCCACCGCCGAACCGCCGGACTTCATCACGTCCAGCGCGATCTGCGTGGCCAGCGGCTGCGAGGTCGCCGCCATCGCATGCGGCGCGATCACTTCCGAGCGGGTGGCGAAGCCCGGCCCGGTGATGCGGTCGGCGGCGTGCAGGGCGGGGATGGCGAGGCAGGACAGCAGCAGCAGCGGCAGGCGTTTCATCGGCGGGACCGGAAGCGGAGTCGGACCCGGACGATAACCGGACCGCCGCTGTCCGCGCACATCCGCCGTTCCATACGCGGCAGTTTCCATCGCCATCCGCGCGCGCGGGCCATGCCGCAGGGGCCGCATCCGGAGGCGCGCCGCGGCCGCTCTTACGTTCCTCTTACGGCCGTGCCCTATCACGTTGCCCCGAAACACCACACGCCCGCCGGAGCCTCGGTTCCCGGTGGGCCGCGCAGGTTTCCATCAAAGGGGCAATCCAATGCAAATGTCTTCCCAGCGCCGCCAGGGCGGCTTCACCCTCGTCGAAATGGCCGTGGTGCTGGTCATCATCGGCGTGATCATCGGTGCGGTGATGATCGGCCGCGACGTGCAGCGCAATGCCGAATACACCCGCATCAAGCAGAAGTTCATCGACCAGTGGGTGGTCACCTACAACAGCTACCACCAGCGCTACGGCGCGCCGATCGGCGACAACCAGTCCGCGCCGCAGCTGATGGTCAATGGCAGCCACTTCACCGGCTTCTCCGGCGGCGACATGAGCCAGAACGCCACCGAGCCGGCGCTGATCTGCTCCGGCACCGACGCGCTGCCGACCAGCAACGGCCTGACCCGCACCCGCGAGGGCGACACCGGCTTCGACCTGCGCGACCTGGTGCGCAAGGCCGGCATCACCCTGCCGCCGGGCCGCGGCGAAGGCAAGGAAGACCGCTACGCCTACCTGGACACCAACGGCAACCCGCAGGAAATCCGCGTGTGCTTCGGCTGGAACCGGCCCGGCACGCTGTGGGGCTCGGGCAACTCGATGATCATCACCGGGCTGACCCCGGACCTGGCCCGCGCGCTGGACCAGATGATCGACGGCAAGCCCGACGCCAGCAACGGCGCCTTCCGCCAGGTCGGCATCCAGGCCCGCACCGCCACCGGCTCGGGCGGCGCCACCTCGGCCAACGCCATCGGCGCCGAATGGGGCGGCAACAACACCGGGTCGATGGCGTCGGCCGTCACCGACGGCAACACCTTCGGCAGCGGCACCGACGACGACCAGGTGATGACCGTCGTCGCCAGCTACAAGATGAATCAGTAAGCCGATGCGCCCGGCCCTGCTCGCACGCCTGCGCCATTCGCGCCGCACCTCGCTGCTGCTGTTCTCCGCCACCCTGGCCTCGCTGGTGGCGGCGGCGGTGTGGTTCATCAAGGAACGCTCGGCCCTGGCCGACGCCTACCAGCGGCTGGGCGACCGCAACCAGCTGCTGTCCGAAGCCAGGGTGCGCGAGCAGGAGACGCGGCTGCGCGTGGAGCACGCCAACTCCGCGCGCCAGCTGCTGGCCGGCGCCCAGGCCAACGGGCTGGTGCCCGGGGCCTGGGGCGAACGCCTGATCAACCTGCGCCAGAGCCAGATGAACCGCGAGGAGGCGCTGCCGCTGCTGGCCAGCGTGCAGCGCTCGCCCGACCACCTGTTCGGCGCCGAATCCTTCGAGATCGCCGTCACCCATCCGGACGAAGGGCTGTTCGACCCGCCCGGCAGCCTCGACCGCCGGCCCGCGCCGCTGTCGCTGACCCTGCGCGGCAGCCTGCTGTTCCAGACCGCCAACGACGCCGGCAACCACGGGAATCCGCTGCCATGAGCCTGCTCCACGTCATCCAGCAACAGGGCCACTGGCTGCTGTTCGACGGCGCCACCGTCGCCCGCAGCGAAGGCCGCCCGCGCCTGGCCGGCGCGGCGGTGGTGGTCGGCGATTTCGAGAATGCGGTCAGCAACGTCATTTCGCTGGAAGGCAGCCCCGCGCACGCGGTGGCCCTGATCGAACGGCGGCTGCGTTCGGACGGCATGATCGACGGCGAAAGCAAGATCCTGATCCACCGCACGCGCAGCATCGGCGCCGGCTACCAGACCCTGTTCACCGCGGTCCCGCTGGACCTGTGGCAGCAGACCTATGCGTGGACCGAGGCGCAGCCGGACCATTGCCTGCTGATTCCCTTCACCTCGCTGCTGTTCAAGGCGCTCAGGCCGGGCCTGGGGCTGGTGCTGCAGTCCGGCCGCCAGGTCAGCGTGCTGGCCGTGCTCAGGCACGACATGGTCTACCGCAGCGCGCTGGCCTACAGCGAGGATCCGGCCGACCTGGCGATGACCGTCGGCGCGCTCGCCGAGCAGTTCGCCGAGGACCTCGGCAACGGCGAGGACAGCCTGGAGCCGCTGGTCCTGCAATGGTGCCCGGTGCTGGTGCCGCGCCCGGCCGAGGGCCAGCCGTGGGGCGACGACGCCCTGCGCGAGGTCTTTTCCGCGCGCAGCGGCCTGAAGGTCGACAGCGTGCCGCTGCGCGTGGTGCGCGATGCGGACGGCAACGAGTACCGCAGCGGCATCGGCTGGATCCAGTCCCAGGCCGGCCCCGGCATCGCGGTCAACCCGGCGGCCAGCCGCCTGGCCTGGAGCGCCGAGTCGCTGCTGCCCGTGGCCAGCGCCGCTTCGCTGGTATTCGCGCTGATCCTCGCCGCGCTCGGCGCCCGCTGGGCGTTGACCGGCAGCGAGGCCAATGCGCGTGCCGACCAGCTGGGCACGGAAATCGACGCCATCGAGCAGCGGATCGCCACGATGCAGGCGCAGCAGGCCATGCCGGAAGGGTTCGCCCCCGTGCAGGCCTTCGTCGAACGCGCCGTGCGCCTGCAGGACGGCGCCGACCCCGGTGCCAGCCTGGCGCTGGTGCGCGATGCCGCCGCCGGGCAGGTGCGCATCCTGCGTGTGAAGCTGGAAGAACCGCCCGTCGCCGTCGCCCCCCCCGGCATGCCGGCCGCGCCGGCCCCGCCCGCGGGCGACTACACCCTGCGCGTGGACGGCGTGGCCGACGCCTGGCGCGGTACGCCGGGCATGCAGGTGCCGGCCTTCGTCGAGGGCCTGCGCCGGGCCGGGTTCGACCCGCAGCCGGTCGATCCGCAGGGCGGCGGCCTGAATACCCGTTCGGCCGGCGGCTTCTTCTCCTACCTGCTCAAGCGTCCGCCGGCTCCGGCGGCAGAGGTCCGCCCATGAAGATCAAGTTCATCGCCGCCATCGCGCTCGTGGTCTGGCTGGCGGTCACCGGCTGGCTGGCGACGATGGTCGTGGTCAAGCCGGCCGTGCTGCAGCTGGGCAACGACGCCGACGAAACCGCCGCCATGGTGGAACTGCGCGCGGCCATCGCGCGCAACCAGCAGATGCAGGCGCAGGTCGAGCGCCTGCGCCGCGGCGCGCCGGTCGGCGACGGCCAGCCGCTGCTGGCGCTGCCCCTGGCCACGCCACCGGCCAGCGAGGCCGGCCCGTCGTCCGCCCTCGCCGCCGGCGCGGAGAGCGACACCGCGCACAGCGTCTCGCTGGTGCTGATCGCCGATGGCCGCCGCAGCGCGGTCATCGACGGCCAGCGCGTCCAGCGCGGTTCGCGGCTGGCTGGCGGCGCGCGCGTGCTCGCCATCGGCCCGGACTGGGTGCGCATCCGCAACGCGGCCGGCGAGCAGACCACCCTGCCGGTGCCGTCGCCGTACACGACCGGAACGGGGGCAGGCCGATGAACCCCGCCTACCGCAAGCCGCTGCTGTGGGGCGTCGGCCTGGCCGCCGGCGGCGCGCTGGCGCTGCTGGCCGCGCGCCATTTCGGTGGCGATGCCGCTCCGCCGGCACCAGCGCCTGCCGGGGCAGCGGCCGCCAGCGCAGCGCCCCTGGCGGCGCCTGCACGCGAAGAGACACCACCGTGGATGCAGGCCGAAGCCGTGGCTGGCGGCACCGCCGTGCAACGGGCCGCGGCCGCCACCGCGCCTGCCGCGTCGGCGACGGACATCGGCCGCTCGCTGGCCGACATCCGCCTGAAATCCGACCACAACGTGCGCATGGCCGACGACCTGCTGGCCCAGCTCGACCAGCTCGAGAAGTCCGGCAAGACGCCGCCGGACGTGCGCCTGGACGCGCTGCGCAACAACCTGCTGATCGCCAGGCGCGCGCAGTCGCTGGCGGTGGAATTGGCCGAGTCCACGCAGAAGCCGGACAGCCCCGCCCAGCGCCAGCGCAATGCCGACATCCTGGCCGAACTGCAGCAGCTGCAGGGCCAGCTGCGCTACGACGTGGCCCCCGCCGGCCTGCCCGCCGTACCGGGACGGACGCAGTGACATGCGCCCACGCCACCGCCCCGCACGGCCCGGCCCCGGCACGCGCAGCGGCTTCTCGCTGGTGGAGCTGGCCGTGGTCGTGGGCGTGCTCGGCCTGCTGACCATGACCGCGCTGTCCGCCTTCGACAACCTCGGCCAGGCGCGCCGCCACAACGCCGCCCGCGCCCACGCCGAGACCGCGCGACAGGCGCTGTACGCCTTCGCGCTGCGCAACAGGCGCCTGCCCTGCCCGGACCTGTCGGGCACCGGCGACACCGGTTTCGAGGGCGACAACGGCAGCTGCACCGCCGGCGCCAATGTCGGCTGGCTTCCCTACGCCAGCCTCGGGCTGGACGTGCCGGTGCGCGGCGAGCGCCTGCGCTATGGCGTGCATCGCGGCACCGCCACCACCGACCTGGTCGCGCCCGCGCGCGAATCGGCCGACCAGCCGGACCTGGAGTACGCCGGCGGCTTCGGCGCGGCGCTGTCGCGCATGGCCGCCGGCACGCTCACCGCACCGCTGGCCAGCCAACCGCACTACGTCAGCGGCGGCACGCCCACGCAGTGCGGCAGCGGCGGCGCGGGCGCGCGGCGGGTCAATCCCGCCTTCGTGCTGGTGGCCCCGGTCGGCGCGCGCGACGGCGGCAGCGGCGATGCCGGCTTCGACGGCGCCAACAACCGCGCCTTCGCCCAGGGCAACGGCACCTGCGTCACCCCGCCCGACTACCCCGGCGATGAGCGCTACGACGACCTCGTCGTCGCCGAAAGCGCCACCGCCCTGCTCGGCTGGCTGATGGCCACCACGCGCTGACCGCCGATGCCTTCCCGCCTGCCTTCCACCGCCTCCTTCCAAGGTACAGAACCGATGAATGCCAACGCCCGCACCGCCCGCGTCCCACACCGCCCCACGGTCAGAACGCTCGTCAGCGCGATCGGCGCGCTGGCGCTGACCGCGTGCAGCAACCTGCCGCCGCGCAGCGTGCAGGAGCTGCCGCCGACCGAATACAAGGCGCTGGAGCGCAGCGGCACGGCCATCGTCGAGGAATCGAAGAAGCTCGCCAGCCAGCAGGACCGCATGCGCGAACAGGTCGAGCAGCGCCTGCAGCAGCGCGCCGAGACCACCGCGCCGGTGGCGCCGGCCTACGACCCGCTGGAAAACACCGTGGTCAGCATCAGCATGTTCAACGCCGACGTCGGCCAGCTGCTGTGGGCGCTGGCCGACGAGCTGAAGATGAACCTGATCGTGGACCCGCACGTGCTCGAGCAGCGCCAGCGCACCAGCCTGCACCTGCGCAACGTCAGCGCGCGCGAGGTCTACAACCACATCCTCGACGCCTTCGACCTGCACGGCGAGATCCGCGGCGGCGCGCTGGTGGTCGGACAGATGCGCGAACGCATCTTCAACGTGGACCTGCTCAACGCCAGCACCTCCTTCGACCTTTCCACCGGCGGCGACGTGTTCGGCGCCGGCATCCAGAGCGCCGGCGGCGGCGGCCAGTCGCTGCGCGGCACCCTGACCATGAGCGGCAGCGTCGGCAAGGACAACGACCCGTACAAGCAGCTGGACGCCGCGCTCAAGGTGATCCTGGGCAGCGACGAACAGGCCGCCACCGCGCGCGGCCCGGACGATCCGCCGGCGCCGGAAAAGGGCCGCTACAGCCTGGACCCCGGCTCCGGCACGCTGTTCGTGCGCGCCCGCCCCTCGCAGATCCGCGCGGTGGAGGAACTGGTGGGCCACACCACCCGCAAGATGCGCCGCCAGGTGCTGGTGGAGGCGCAGATCCTGGACGTGTCGCTCAACGACAACTTCCAGTACGGCGTGGACTGGAACCTGCTGCGCAACCGCGTGGCCGGCATCTACGGCGACAGCCCGGCCACCATCGCGCCGATGCCGGGCACGCCGGCCAACCCCGACCTGGGCATCCCCGAGAACCCCAACCTGCTGCCCTACCAGCGCTATGGCCGCTACGGCGACCAGGCGCGCAACATCATCTTCCCCAACCAGACGCTGGGCTCGGTGGCCGGGCGCGGGCTGGGCATCAGCTACCTCACCGACACCTTCTCGGCCGCGCTCAACGCGCTGCGCACCTTCGGCAACGTCAAGGTGCTGTCCAACCCCAGCGTGCGCGTGCGCAACGGCAGCCCGGCCTACCTGAGCGTGGGTTCCAACATCCGCTACGTCACCAAGTCCACCAGCAACTTCTCCAACACCGGCGGCGGCAGCGCCTACAACCAGTCCACCGACATCCAGACCGACTCGCTGTTCTCCGGCGTGGTGATCGGCGTGGCGCCGATCGTGCACGACAACGGCGGCGTCGAACTGCTGGTGCACCCGATGCAGACCGAAGTCGTGCCGGGCAGCCTGGAACTGCAGAAGTTCCCCAACGGCAACGCCGTCACCCTGCCGGTGGTCAACGTCAAGGGCATCACCACCACGCTCAACCTGCACGACGGCGACACCGTGCTGCTCGGCGGCCTGATCGACCAGAAGGCCAACCTCAACGACAGCGGCATCCCCGGCCTGTCCGACGTACCGGCCTTCGGCAAGCTGTTCGGCTCGCGCGCCAAACAGCAGAGCACGCGCGAGCTGGTGCTGGTGCTGCGGGTGAAGGTGATATGAGCCTGATCCACGACGCGCTGCGCGAACAGGACGGCCCGGCGCTGCCGGTCCGCGCCGCGCCGCGCGTGTCCTGGTGGGCGCGGCAGCCGGCGGCCGTGCGCGGACCGCTGCTGTTCGCCGCGGCCGGCGTGGCGGGCTTCCTGCTGGCCGGCACGCTGCTGCTGGCCTTCGGCCGGCGCGGCGAAGCCGGACCGCCGGCGCCTGTCGCCGCCGCGGAGGCTGCCGACACGATCCTGCCGGTAACCACCAGCATCGCAGCCGCCCCGGTGATCGCCACCGCCGCGGCCGCGCCACCGCCTCCGGCCAGCGCGACGGCGACCGCGCGTGCGGAGGCCGTCGCCCCGCAGGCAGCGGAACATCCCGCCGCCCCGGCCATCGCCGGGCAGGCGCAACCTGCGCTGCCCGACGCCGGCGCAGACGCGGTGCCGGTGCCTGTCCACGCCGCGCCAGCGCCGGCGCCTGCAACCGCGGTCGCCACCCGCGACGGCGCCGCCCCCGCGATCCGCATCAAGGTCGAACGCCGCGCCGATGCCGCGCCCGTCGATGCCGGCATGGACCACCGCGCGGTGGAACAGGCCGTGGCCGAGGTCGAGCGCGCGATGGCCGGCGGCGACCTGGCCACCGCGCGCCAGGCGCTGGCGCGGCTGGACAGCCTGCTGCCGCCGGAAAGCCTGACCCTGCTGCGCATGCAGGCCTGGATCGCCCACGCCGGCAACGACACCGCCCAGGCCGAAACGCTGTACCGCCGGATCGCCGAGCGCGTTCCCGAAGACGTCAACGCCGGCGTCAACATCGCCCTGCTCGATGCCCGCCGCGGCGATGCCGACGCCGCCCGCCAGCGCCTGGCGCGGCTGTCCGGCCGTTACCCGCGCTCGCCGCAGGTGGCCCGCGCGCTGGCCGAACTCGACAGCGCCGCGCCATGAACCCGGCCCTCGCCCGCCACCTGCAGACGCTGGGGCTGGAACGCGCGCCGTTCCCGCCCACGCCCGATGCGGCGGCGTGGTTCCAGACCGCGCGGCTGGAGGCCGAGCGGGTGGAAGCGGCGCACTGCCTGCGCACCCGCGCCGGCTTCGTGCTGCTGACCGGCGAGATCGGCACCGGCAAGAGCACCTTCCTGCGCCGGCTGCTGTTCTCGCTCGACGGCGAAGGCGTGGTCACCTCGATGGTGTTCAACACCTTCCTGCAGGGCCCGGACCTGCTGGCCGCAGTGCTGCGCGACTTCGGCCTGGAAGCGCGCGGCGCGCCGGCGGCCGACATCGAAACCCTCAACCGCTTCCTGGTCCAGCAATGGCGCGCGCAGGTCACCTGCGTGCTGATGATCGACGACGCGCAGAACCTGACCCTGGAAAGCCTGGAACTGCTGCGCCTGCTCACCAACCTGGAAACCGGCCAGGAAAAGCTGCTGCAGATCGTCCTGGCCGGGCAGCCGGAACTGCGCGCCAACCTGGAGCAGCCCGGCATCCGCCAGCTGACCAGCCGCATCTGCAAGCACGTGCAACTGGACGTGCTGGCCGCCGACGAGGTACGGCGCTACGTGCACTACCGCCTCCAGGCCGCCGGCAACCCCAGCCCCGGCATCCGCCTGCGCGCCGACGCCGCGCAGGCCCTGCACCGCGCCAGCGGCGGCAACCCGCGCCGCATCCACCAGATCATGGACCGCTGCCTGTACGGCCTGTATGCCCTGCCCGCGCAGGCGCGGGTGATCGATCCGGCGCTGGTCCGCACCGCCGCCGCCGAAGCCGGCGCCCGTCCGCTGCCGCGCCGCGCCCGGCGCGCGCGCCTGCCGCTGGCGACCGCCGCCTCGCTGGCCGGCGCCGTGGCCGCGACCCTGCTGGTCCTGGCCCTGCGCGGCGCCGATTCGCGCGCGGAAGATGCGCCGCCAGCGCTTGACGCCATACCCGTTCCGGCCGCCGCCTCCGCCGGCCGCGACGACGCGGACTGGAACGCCTGCCTGCGCGGCCTGGGCGGGGCCGACGTGCAGGTACGGGCGGTCACCGACGCCTGGCTGGCGCGCCTGCCCACGCGCGACGGCCTGTGCCTGCGCCGCCATGCCGAAGGCTGGCAGGCGGCATGGCGCAGCGGCCTGCGCGCGGAGGATTTCCTCGCCGCGCAGAACCAGCGCGCGCGGCTGCAGGCGATACAGGCGCTGCTGCACGCCGAAGGCCTCTACGACGGCGCGCTCGACGGCCTGTACGGCCCGCGGATGCGCAGCGCCATCGCGCGCTTCCAGCAACGCAGCGGCCTGCCGTCCAGCGGCGCGCCCGACCCGGCCACGCTGTTCCTGTTCGACACCCTGCTGGCGGCACGCGCCGCCTGGCCCCTCTCTCCGGAAACGCAGCACCATGGCAACGGTTGATCCCCTTCCCGCCCGCTCCGCGCCCCCCTCCCCCGTGCAGAAGGATGGCCCGCGCCTGGGCGAACGCCTGCTCGAACGCGGCCTGATCGACGCCACCCAGCTGCAGTACGCGCTGCAGAAGAACGAAGTCGAGAAACAGCGCCTGGGCCGCATCCTGATCCGCCACGGCCTGGCCAACGAATCGGACATCGTGCGCGTGCTGGCCGAGATGAACGGCATCGAGTACGTGCAGGTGGACACGCTGGCGCATGCCGAGCCGCAGGTGCTGGCGATGTTCAACCGCGAGCTGTGCCAGCTGCGCCAGTTCCTGCCGCTGCGCCGCGCCGGCGACGCGCTGGAAGTGCTGCTCGGCGACGCCGACACCCAGGCGGTGGAGCAGCTGGTGCTGCAGCGCTGCGGCCTGCGCTGCCGTTTCCTGCAGGGCGAATACGGCAAGGTCGCGCGGCTGATCCGCCACACCTACTACTTCGCGCAGAACCCGGTCGAAAGCCTGCTTGAGCGCGAGATCAAGCGCCTGTCGGCGGACAACGACCACGCCTACAGCCCCGAGAAGCTGCTGGACTACCTGCTGCACTACGCCGTGCGCGAGCGCACCACCGACATCCACCTGGCGCCGTCCGACGACAGCCTGCACGTGCTGTTCCGCGTCGACGGCGTGCTGCGGCCGATGTTCGCCATGCCCACCACGCTCAACCGCCTGCTCGGCTACATCAAGCTGGCCGCGGAAATGGACATCTCCGAGCAGCGCCGGCCGCAGGACGGCAGCTTCCGCGCCACGGTGCTGGATTCGGCGGTGACCGTGCGCGTGTCCACCCTCATCACCGACGCCGGCGAACGCACGGTCATGCGCCTGCTGCCCGAGCACAGCGACCTGGCCGGGCTGGAGGAGCTGGGCTTCTTCGCCGAGGACGTGGCCGTGCTCGAGCGCCTGTTCGCGCGCCCGGCCGGGCTGGTGCTGATCACCGGCCCCACCGGCTCGGGCAAGAGCTCGTCGCTGCACGCCGCGCTGCGCATGCAGTCGCTGATCGAGCGCAACGTGCTCACCGTGGAAGACCCCATCGAATACCGCGTGCCCGGCGCCGGCCAGACCGAGGTCAACCGCCGCGCCGGCTACGAGTTCGGCTCGGCGCTGCGCCACTTCCTGCGCCACGACCCGGACGTGATCCTGCTGGGCGAAATGCGCGACGCCGAGACCGCGCAGGCCGCGCTGGAAGCGGCGGCCACCGGCCACCTGGTGCTCTCGACCCTGCACGTGACCAGCGTGTTCGGCGTGGTGCCGCGCCTGCGCCCGCTGGGCCTGGAGGCGCAGGTCATCGCCGACAACCTGCTGGCCGTGGTCAACCAGCGCCTGGTCCGCCAGAACTGCCCGTTCTGCGCCCACGACGTGCCCTTCGGCGAACGCGAACTGGAATGGCTGGGCCTGCCCGCGGGCAGCTGCGGCAAGCGCGGCGCCGGTTGCGAGCGCTGCCGCGGCAGCGGCTTCCTCGGCCGCCTGCCGGTGTACGACATCATGCTGGTGGACGAGGCGCTGGCCAACGGCATCGCCGACGACGTCGGCCGCGAGGCGCTGCGCAACCTGGCCATGAACGCCGGCTTCCGCGGCATCGAGGACGTCGCCAGGGCGCGCGTGGTCGCCGGCCAGACCACCAGCGAGGAAGTGATGCGCGTGGCCGGCGTGGGGCCGGCGCCATGAACGTCTATTACTACCGCCTGCTGCTCTCCAGCGGCCGCGTGCGCAGCGGCGTCACCCAGCTGTCGGTCGAGCACGACGCATCGGCGCGGATGTGGCTGGAGAAGAACTTCGATGCGGTGGTGCTGAGCCTGTACCGCTTCCCCGGCTGGCTGGCCGAGGCGCAGCGCTCCATCACCCAGCTGGTCAAGCCCAGCATCCGCCCGGTCGAGCTGGCCGGCATGCTGCGCGACCTGGCGGTGATGACCTCCAGCGGCATCCCCATCATGGAAGCGCTGCGCGCGGTCGCCAACGAGGTGGGCAGCGGCCGCGCCTCCAATGCCGCGCGGCTGGCGCGCCGGCTGCTGGACGAACTCGATGCCGGCGCCTCGCTCAGCGACGCGGTGTCGCGCTACCCGGATTCGTTCCCCGAGACGGTGCGCAACCTGGTGATGATCGGCGACGAGACCGGCACCATGGACAGGATGCTGATGGAGTCGGCCGACCACATCGAACGCATCTCCAAGATGACCGCCGACACCCGCCAGGCGCTGATCTACCCGGCCTTCGTGTTCTCGGCGATCTTCGCCGCCGGCGGCTTCTGGATCTACTACGTCATCCCCAACCTCGCCGACCTCTTCAAGCAGATGAACGCCAAGCTGCCGCCGCTGACCATCGCGGTGATGAAGGGCTCCGAATGGCTGATCGGCCACATCGGTTTCATCATCGGCGCGATGCTGGTGTCGGCCTTCGTGCTGTGGGTGGCCTGGCGCTACAGCCGCGGCTTCCGCCGCGCCGCGCACTACACCCTGCACAAGCTGCCCATCGCCAGGACCATCATGTATTCCTCGGGCCTGGCCTTCTTCACCGAGTACATGGCGCTGC
>Ga0206118_100710_pt1 | contig 12810 bp, 13 predicted proteins | sample 3A20Ametagenome_FD_177999 | JGI IMG/M metagenome (GOLD analysis project Ga0206118, IMG submission 177999) | Enriched microbial communities from leaf-cutter ant dump, University of Wisconsin, Madison, United States - 3A20A | ecosystem: Environmental > Terrestrial > Nest > Insects nest > Nest dump...
TGGCGGACGCCGTTCCCTTTTATCGCGATCTCATAGACCGCCATCACGCGGGCATGCTGGCCGCCGATCTCGATACCATCATAGCCTTGCGCAAAGAGGCCGCGAACCTTGCCCTGAAACTGAACGGCGGCGAGCCGGGCATTCTGGCCGGACCGGATGCGCCGGGATGCATGCTTGAACACCAAACCGCCGCGCCGGTCGGCACTGTCCCATTCTGGGGGCAGATCGGGGACTTCATCATCGAGGTCGAATCCATGCGGATACGCGTCGAGATGGACGGGATGTTCGGTATTTGCGCCCGCCACATCTCATGGATGAATTTCAGCGCCCATGCCGTCGATTGGGACAAGCCCTTTCTGTCCGAAACCGGCTATCGTAGCTTTATGGGCCTGAATACCCCGCTTGTGCTTGGCATGACGCCGGATCAATTCGCCGCCGAGGTCATCGCAAACCAGGTCCGCCAGGAACTCAAGGGGCGGCTGATACAAATTGAATCGCAGTTCCAGCCCGCGCCGAAAGAGACCGCGCTTTAAAGCTCGTGTTCCTGATCATCGTGCGAGCGGTCGAGCGAAGCATCGATCGCCTCGGCGATGCACCGGCCCATCGGCTCATAGTTGCCGAAATGCGCCTGACGCGAAGCATGCATCCAGCCATCGCGATCCAGCCTTCGTAGATCGATCGCGTGTCCGGCGCGTTCGGCAAGCTGTTCGAGATAGAGAAGCTGTGTCCGGCCATTACCCTCGCGGAAGGGATGCACATAATTGACATCGCCGAGAACCTTACCGGCCTCGTGAGCGAATTCGGCGGCGGATAGGCCGCTCAGAAAATTCGCCGCCACAAGGCGGCGATGAACGTCAGCCATGCCGTTTTCAATATACCGATGGAGTTGAAACTGATTGCCGTCTTTGGAAATCTCGACGGTACGTATCTCTCCGGCCCACTCATAGACATCCTGGAACAGATGCCGGTGGATGGCGCGAAGATGCACGAGGTCGAAATTCCCGTCCGGAACACCTTCGGATATGCGCTGGATGACGAACTCGCGCTCGAAAAAATCAAGCTCGTGCGCGTCCCGGATATTCAGTTTGTTCTTGAGGACGGCAAAGGACGGAGGGTAGCAGTATTTCGTATCGCTCATTCGGCCGCAGGGATCATCGCGGCGGCTTTCGCCCGTTCGCGAATGTACGCGATGCGACGTGCGTTCGGCCATCCTTCACGCTCGAAGGTTTCGAACATGGCCGTCTGTTCCGGGGTAGCCGGGCTTCCTTCGATATGCTGAAGGTGCATGGCAATTTCCCGCCGCGCTTTTGCGCTGGTTGACGTTGCGGACGCTTTCATGTCGGTTTTCTGCTCCATTCTTTAAATATAGCTCAGTTCGCACGATTTGGCCAGAATTCTTCGCTCTGGCGGCTTCACGCCTGAACCGGCGAATGACGGCGCAAAGAGCGCGTCAGCGTCCACGGATCGACCTTGTATTGGGCGGCAATGGCCCCGATGGTCGCCGATTTTCCCTCAATTTGCCGCCGCGCCGCCGATAGCTGATCGTCGCTCAGCTTCGGCGGGCGGCCCAGCCGCGTCCCGCGCTGGCGGGTTGCCGCCAACCCTTCCTTGGTGCGACGGGATATGTGCCGCCGCTCCAACCGCGCCTGCGCCGTCAGGACCGTAAATATAAACTCACCTTCCGCCGTTGAGGTATCGACGGATGCATTGACGATAGCCTCGGTAATGCTGATTTCCGTATCGGCGTCAGGCAGCGCACCGGACGATGCTACTCTGATCGCTTCGAATGCCAGAAACAGCACAGGGATAAGATCGAGCGCAATTCCCGTTACCCAGGCGGGAATAATCTCATCCCAGTAGATAATGACGGCCTTCATCACGCTCATGCGTTCGAGCGAAATAGTGCCGATGGTGGCAGGCGCTGCCACCTTGCGCGCGTTGGCGGCGATGGAAGATGCGCGCTCGCGCAGGCTTGCGAGAATGTTTTCCACCGCCTGCTTCTGCGCTGCCGTCTTGACGGAAACCGGCAGAACGAGCCCGGCCGTCAGACTATCCATCTCCTGCGCGATACGCTCCAACTGGCCGTTTCCGTCGATGGCGGCGACGGCGACGTTCACGCAGTCGAATGCGGACGAGGCTGCTACGCCCCGCTCCCCGCCCGCCTTGCCGGACGAGAGAGCGGCGCGAAAATCCGCCAGGCACTGACGGCCTTCCGCCAGCCGTGTATCGGAGAGCCGGTCATCTTCGGCTAACGCCTTGATGATACCGTCGATCTTGCCCTGCATCCCGATCAGCGTCCCATAGACGCCCTGCTTCCCCGGCGTGCCGGTGATGCAGCCCGTAGCGTCTTCGCAAGCCGCAAGACTAACGACTTCGTCATGGAAGCCCGACAGCCTTGACTGAAACCCGCGATAGCCGTTTCGCGACCGCGCCGCATCGCTCAAAGCCGCTTCACCGTCATCCAGCGTTTCATAGATGGCGGCGGTCAGCGCGGCGTCGCCGCCAATTGCGGCGACATGCCAGGCTGCTGACATGCCGGTGATAGCCAAGCAGCCGACGATAACCACGGCCCAGGAAAGAAATTGCAGTCTTCGCTGAATGACCTTCAGGACGACTTGGAACGCGATGTGCCAGAAGGTGGCGACCGCGACGCCAATCGCGGCGGCGATAAGCGCCGCGAAAAGCTTCATCCACAGGCTGTCGTGCGGGAAGGAAATGTTCAGGCCGGCATATCCGGCGACAGCTGAGGTCGCGCCGAGGATGAGGATGCAGAATGCAATGCGCGCATTCATGGCGTGTTCCTTTGTGATGGAAAAAGGGGGGGTCAGAAAGCGGGAAAGAGGCGGATGAGCCCGCACTGATTGACACCGGGTGGCGGCGTGATGCGGATAACGCCGTTGACCGTCAGATAGTCGCAGCTGACGTCCTGCCGGAACTCCTTGGTGCCGTGGTAGGTATTCTGAAAGCGCAGGCTGGGCAGGCCGAACACGGCGACGGTGAGATAGAGGGTGAGCGGGATGAGGATGACGGCGGCAAGGCTGCGCGCAAAACTGCGCTTGGCGCCCCGGTCATAGATCGGCGTCGTGCTGGCGCGCGGGCGCCTGCGATCGGTCATTCGCATGGAGAACCTCTCAACGGTTTGAGGAAGGATCAGGCTTTGTATTTGAGGGGAATGTCTTTGAGCGGCGGCGCGCCCGGCATGGGCCGCGCGTGGCGGTGCCATGGATCGACGGTGCGATAGGAAATAATATCGATCGTCACCGGCGGGTGCTGCCGGTAGAACAGAACGCCGGTGAAATCCGGCATCTGCATGAACTCATCCGGCCGCATATGCGGAATGGCCCTCTCGGATAGACTCACCGAACGCGGGCCTGACATTGAGGGAAACGGCGTACTGATATTTTCTGTGACGATGCTGCGCTGACCGGAACGCTTGGAGTATTCTTCCGCGTCCTTCGTGCTGCGGATCGACCAGGCAAGCACGCATTCCGACTGGGTAGTAAAGGCTTCCGCTTCCTTGCCGTACCGTGAATAGGATTCCGTTGATTGTACGTAAGTAATCAACTGCACGCCTCTTGATCGCCCGACATATAAGCAGGGTAAAATCGCAGGCAGTTTTCCGTCGGCGATATTGGCAAACTCGTCAGCTACCACCGTTACGCGCGGCTCGAAGCGGTCAGCCTCGATACAGCTATCGATAAGGCTGTTCAGGCACAGGCCAATGAACGAACCGTAGCTATGCGATTTTCCTGGTGGGATGATGAGAAAGATAGTGGTGGGCGTCTCAGGGCTTTTCAAGGCCCTTGGATCAAAACCCGAATATGCCGTCGCGTGGCCCAGCGGGCCGCCCGGATCATAAAGCTGAAGCGCATCCTGCGCGGACGTCAAAATCGACTCGGCCGTTTTGGCGGCACGCTCCATCTTGCCGAGGAACCGGTCGGCGGCCCGCCGGATGCTACCTTGATACAGGTCGCAGCGCCGCATCTCTTGCAGGAAATCCTGCAAATCGCTGTTCGACCCGCATATCACGGTGAACAGGAAAGGCAGATTGCAGCAAAGCTCTCCGGTCTCGGCCTCGCGAAGGGCAAGGTAAGCGGCAATGGACGAAAGCAGGTCCCTTGATTGCGTCAGAAAAATGCGATTGTCGCCCATGCCGCCGTCCGGCTCCGGCTGGAGGATCGAAACGCTTTCCCGCGCCTTGCCGAGCAATTCCGGACTCCCGGCATGCCGGACCAGATGCCCGATCGGATTGAAATCGTGGGAATCCATGCCGAGCGGACGCATGAGCCGCCACGGATCGACGTAGAAAACGCTTTGGCCGAGCGCGGCCCTGTAAGGCCCGCAGAGATAGGCGAGCTCCGCGCCCTTGGCGGTCGCGATGATGTTGCGGTGCTTGCCAAGCGCGAAGCAGATCGACGCGGAGCTGCTCTCGGTTTTGCCGGTATTCGTGGGCGCACGTATGCTGAGGTGGCCAGGCCCCGTATAATAGATGATCTTGTCGCCGGTGCCGCCGAGCGGAATGCCGTCGCCGTCCTCATTGGAAAAGGAAAGCCCCATCTCTTCGGCATCTTCGGCACTCGGGAAATCAAGCCGCCCGGAAACGCCGCTCGGCTCCGTCAGCGCCCGCTGAAGCCGCTCCTCCTGCAACACCCGCCACAGCGCCGTTACCGTTATCAGTCCGAACAATACGCTGAGGGCGCCGAAAAGCCAGATGAAGAGACTTGCCGCCCCCATCGCGCCGAGAAAGCGGCAGAGCGTGAAGGACACGACGGCAAGCAGCGCCGCCGTCCACGGCGGCGAGGACGCGCTCCCCGCCATCGTCACTGCTCCATGCCTTGTTCGCGCTCGTCCATCTCGGCGGAAAAATCGTGGCCGCCGCGCTCCATCGAAACGACCTGCCAGAGATTGGCCTCCGCCTCCCGCTCGATGGTGCGCAGGTAGAACTGCTCCTTGTCTTTTACGATCCGCTCAGACTGTTCCTGGATAATTTTCAGGTCGGCAGACGGATCGGCTTTTATCTCCGCCGGTTTCTCCGACTGCTCCCGAATGTAGTTTTCAAGCAGACCGACCTTTTCTTTCAGCACGCGGTGTGAATGAAACCGCTGCTGCTGCCGCTTTTCGTTCTCCAGACGCTCCGCCGCGACCGCCTCGATCTTCTTGCAGACTTCAAGACCGGAAGGAGACAGTTTGGCTATTTCATGCGCCAGCTTTTCCTTCCGGTTGAAGGTATCGGAAAGGCCGTTATTCGCATTCATGGCATCGCCTTTGCTATTCTGAGACATGGTTTCACCCCATTGATTTTTACGAAGGGATTTTGAGATGCCGGATTTTGGAGAGGGCGCACCCGAAGACCCTCATGCCCGCCTGCAAGGCGAGATTTTGGGAGCATTGTCCGACTGGTCTGCCAGCCACGATCTCGTGCGGCTGGAACTGCCCTGGACGGTGGCCCAGATGCTGATGAAGCACACAAGCCGCTCACAGCCGCTGGAAGTCTATATCGAGTTTCTCGAAAGGCTCGCCGATATTGCCGGCGAGCAGGCGCGCGAGTTGAAGAAAGCGGTCGAGGAGGATTTCCGCCGGCAGGCGCATTGAGCGCTCCGCCGGGCGGTGGGGCGTTCGCCGGCCGGCTCTGCGATAGGAGAGCGGGCGGGCGCGGCTAGGAAGCGGCTGCCGGGAACGGCAATATGTCCGATGCCCAGTCCTGAAGGAAGCGCGCGGCGCGGGACGATGTTTCGTCCGTCGATGTCATGCGCTGATAACGGATGAAGGCGCCGTGGCCGTCGATCTCCGCCGTCGGCATCTTGTCGCGGTTGTGATGGCTTCCGTCGAGATAGGAAATGCCAACGGGTTCTTCAAGAACGAACCCGATGCGCTCGAAGCTCGCCCGGCTTCTCTCGTTCGCGGCGTGGCCCAGGACCCGCAGCGAACACTCGAAACGGCGCACCTCATCGAAAACCAGCGGCGCATGGGCGACCGCAATCGCGGGGAGCACCGTGCCGAGCTTCATGCGGCCGTAGCGCGGATCGACCGCGAGACCCCGAATGGTGACGGCGTCCGGCCCGGTCTTGTGATAATGCGCGATGCCGATCACCTGCTGTCGGTCGAGCAGGACGGCAAGCTGCGCCTGCCGGGCGAACAGCTCCTCAACGATCCATCCGTCGACATGCGGCCGGCCCATGTCCGACTCCTTGACGCGGTCGAATAGCCGCTTGCCGGCGCCGAGCAGCTCCGGCACGGCGCCGCAGGGCAGGCTGAACGCCGTGATGCCGCTGGCGAGATTTTCGACAGACAGAACGCTGCGCTGGATTTTCGGGGTGAGGGTGTCGGGGGCGGCGACGGCCGCCCCGGCGTGTGTCTTGGTCAGGCTACCCATCGATAACCTCCCGCTTGGTGCGGAAGGCCGCGTTGGCGCGATCCGTATATGCGTCCCTGAATTCGTGCGTCAGCCGGATGATTGTTGTGACCATGCCGTTAAACACGATGGCAAGAACACGGTTGCTGTCGAGGGGGCGAGAGGGATCGTCGAACATGCGCGACAAATACGCCTTCTCGTCCCCGGTCAGACACATGGTGATGCAGATGTCCGCATCACCTTTGCGGATAATAACTTCGACGGCATCGTTAGCCTGGGCGACAGTTCTGTCAGCAGCGACCATCGGAAACCTCCCGCGAGAAGAGTTTGGACCAGGCCGCATCAGCTTCGCGGCGCTCCTCGATCAGCGTCCAGAGCAGGCTCAGCGCGCCGGGCGTATTGAGGATAGAGTTGATGGCAATGAGATCGTCACGGCGGGCGTCGCCGCAGTCGCTCTCCGGGGAAAGGGAATGGTGCATTCGCATGAAGGCCTCCCGTTTCGGAACAAGACACCGCCCTGTCAGCACGATGTGCTGATCGCTTAGAGCATGGCTTTTTGCGGGAGGTGACTAGAGCTTTGAAAGCTCAGTTCCAAAATAAGACACGGCCACCGATTTGTAAAGTACCGTATACGGTTTTATGCAGATCTATTTTATCCCTCGGTCGCTTTTAACTCGTCGAAGCCGAGCACGCTCAACGGGATCATTGGGAAGAGGACCAGACAATAATACCGAGTTGAAATCCTTCTTGGTGGGGAGTTTGGCCTCCACCTCTCGCTGAGCCGCCAACTCCTGATCCCCCATTGAGCGGGGAGAGCGCCTGCGGCTGTTATATGCCGAATAGAGATTCTCACTTAGGCTGTGAACAATGCCCTGATGCATCCTTCCCTGGTCCATCCAAAAACCAAAGATATCAAGCACAGCTACTGCTGGCGGCTCGCCGCTATCCGGCTCCCAGGAGCGAGGCATTCGTGCAGGAGGCTGTTTGGCCAAGTCAGCGGCGCGGCTAAACCATTCTGATAGCCTACCCGAATACGATAGGTCCGCGACCTGATAGGCTAGCTGCGGGAAATCGGGCTTCACTTCGTTTCTCTCAACGATCATCGCTTTTGCGACAGCGTGAAGAAATCGACGCTCAGCCTGAGTAAGATTGGAAATATCCTCCTCAAATTCCGATTCTTTTGGTATATAATCTTTCAAAACGGCGCTATTATAGTCATAAATTCCCTTATTATGTAAGAGAAATCTGACTTGGTTAAGCTGGCTCTCATCAAGCGCCCTAGAAAGAGGCGTAGAAATGGCCGTTTCGCCATCGGTTAGAGCGTCCGAGACAAAACTGGCATCCGCGCGAGCCAAAAACTGCGGCGAAATGGGCGCTTGATCGCTAGCCACCTCTGAATAGGCTGGTATGTCTCGTTCGGAAAGACGCGCACCCACTTTGCCTATTAGGTCGATTTCATGGCTCGTCTTTCGTTTCGTTGCCATGCTAGAACTCCAACTGTTCCCGGATCGATTTTGCTGCGATGCACAATGTCCCTAAAATGCCGGGCTCTGCGATTGACGGGTAGCATATAAACCCTCCTTCACGCTGCATGTCATCGTAAAAGGAGTAGTAGCCGTTTTCCTCGGAAAGCATAAAAGCCTCGAAATAGCTCCGAACAGCCTGAAGCATTCCTTCGATACGCAGCATGTCCCCGGACAAAATTATCATGCTGGGAGCGATCGAATATGTAGCCGATGCACAGAGTTGGGCGATATAAGAGGCCTGCACAAACATCGCTCTGCGATCCTCTCTATCCGTCAGACGCGTCGGAAAGGGATCGAAAGGCTGCAAATTTAGCCGCTTCTTGAACGCCAACTCGGACGCTAAATTTTGTAAACGATAGCTGGAAACACGCTTTAGGCGATCGTCGCTTGCCATCGGTCTGTCCGCACTATGCATATGGACAGGAATCTGGCCCATCTCTGGGTGGTGTCGGCCAGACCAAATGGTGAGCTTTTGAACAAAGCTACCACCAACACCTTCAGAAAACAGCAGGTAGACAAGCACATCGTCGAAATCCAACCGCCCCTTTGGGCTGTTGAAATTCATGCGGGAGAAGGCCTCCCCCAAAGCGGATACGGCAACATCTGTTTGAACAATAATATTTTCGTCGGCAATCTTTTTGCCGAAACCCTCTCGCACAAGCTCAAAGAGATTTTCATGTTTTAGCGGCCCCTGAAAGGCTTTCAGTTCGCCGTAATGTTTGCCGCGTTTCAATGAAAGAAACGGACCATAGCATCCTACGCCCACCGCTTGCGGGGGTTGCTCTTTCCCTCCAAGCCAATCAATTGCATCATGTATAGCGCGTGTAGGATCTCGTGGATTGATATTGAATTTCTCAATCTCCAGACTATCGAGCGCGTTTTCGGAAAGTGCCTCATGCGGCTTCTGCGCTGCTATGGGAAAATCCTCATATGTCCGAGAAGCCAGGACGTATTTGCGCGTAATATAGATTCCGCCTAGCTCACCATCGATGCTCAATGCCGCCCCCGCTAAAAAATGCTTCCAAATCGTAGATGATAGCTTTTGCGGGGCAAGTTGCAACTTTATCGCTTGTCAAAACACGACCTTAACTAAAACTCGTGTTCGTGCTCAATGACTTGGATTTTAAATTTATCAATCAGCTCATCTGGCTCAGTCTGATCAATGCGTAGCGTACATGCCAGTAGGTGCTGCCTCTTGGATGCACGCGCCCTAACGCTGTCAATCTTGGCTTGAAGCCGCTTTCCCTCAACAAGATGCTGCTGACGGAGAGCATCGAATGCTGCCTCGGAGCGACGGCGGGCAGCGTCCGTTTCCACCTCGATCGCGCGGCGCATCTGCGCGCGCTTGCCCGTGAACCAGTCGAACAGCCCTTTTAGGCCGCGCCGGAACCGCCGCGCGTGTTCGCGCGCTTGCGCGGTGCGCTCCCGCGCCTGCCGCTCGGCCAGTTCCGTCCGCTCCGCCCGTTGCCGCGCAACGATGCGGTGCTTCTGGTCGAGCAATGGCGTTAGTGCCTCCGCCTGCCTGCGCTCATTCCCCTCGGCGATCCGCCGCGCGGCGGTGCCGATCGTTGCCGCGATCTCGGCTTGCGTCGCCTCGACGGACGCAAGCTGTTCCGGCGCGCCGAGCCGGGCCTGCAATTCTTTCGGCTTCACGTCGAGCCAGCGCGAAAGCGAATAGACGTTGCCCTTGTAATCGAGCGCGACGAAGCCGCGCCGGTCGCCGCGTGCGAACCAGAAGCCGCGCTCCTTCAGTGCCGCCATGAAACTCGCAGCACCATCAGATTGCGTGAAACAGGCTTTGAGTGCCGCCTTGATCTCCCTTGGATCGCGCTTGGCCCGTTGCGCTTCTTGCCACTCGGCAAGTCCGAAATTCAGCGGATTGGAAAGCGACCGGTCGGCTAGGCCCTGCGGCAATTCCCACCCGTGGGACAAGTAAAGTTCACGCGCGAGTTCATTCAGCTGTTCTTTGTAGAACGGCAGGTTGACGGCCCGCATTTGCGCTATGTCGATCCGGCTGAAAACGGCATGGGCGTGCAATCTGGCATTCTTCTCGTGAAACAGGACGACGCGCGGCTGATGTTGCAGGCCAAGCTTCTCTGCCGCCTGGTTTATCGCATCCTCGAAATCCTGCACGGTCACGGTGGCGTCTTTGGGCGGAGATAGCGACAGGGAAAACATGAACTGGCGGCACTTGGTCGCCCGGCTGACCGCATACATCTCCATCAGCGCACCGCTGACATCCGCCGCGACGAAGCCTTCGACCGCGTGGACCGTGACATGATCATTGTCGCGCGTGTTCAGGAGGTGCCGGGCCAGATTGAGCGCGCCCCCTCGTTGACTACCTTTCAAGATCATCGCGGCCCTCCTGGATTGGCTTCAGTCCCAGGGCGCGCAAAAGCATCGACCGTATTTCCTGAATTCCGGCGCATGCCGCGCGAATTTCCGCCAGGACGTCAGGCGCGAGGGGCAGAACCCGCGCATCCCGTACAGGACTATTTTCATAAAATGGTGAGGACTATCGCCCTCGCCAGCAACTACGGCGCTGGCGGGCTGGGCCGGGCCATGGAACTGTCCTTCAGGATCAACTCCCAATCAGCCAAGTCATTGAACAATTGGTTCAATACTTGTCCATCCAGTTCCACCAAATTTCCCTCCTGCGAACTTGCTTTAAGACCACGCGCCAGATAGACGCGACTTTTCCGCGGGTTGGCCGCGATGAAGCGCCCTGGCAGCCAGATCGACCAGCGAAGGATCGGGCTCTCTACTGGCGGTGCCGTTGACGATACTTCTCGTCTCCACGCCACGTCGCTTGAGCGCCACCTCTCGGTCGATCACGAATGTCGCCTCGCTCACATCGCCGGCAGCGAGATTGATGCCTGGGCGCTCCGTCTTGCCGGCCCGGTCAGCTCCGGCAAACCGGGTTGAGGCCGGTGGCGGCTTTCAGCGCCCACCCGTATCGGTTTGCCGCGACAGTTTCCGCTTTCGCCATAGGCAGGCGTTGTCATGCCGGACGCTCTCAATCCTTCATGACGGCGGTGGATTGTGCGCCGACCCGCGACGACTGGATGAGACGCGTGATCGCTTCGATTTCACTCGAAGACCGTACGACGCGGGGCGTGATGAGAATGATCAGCTCGGTGCGGGAGTTCTGCACGCCCTTCTGCTTGAACAGATTGCCCAGGACGGGAACCGTTCCGAGCTTCGGCATCCGCGTCTCCTGGCTGTTCGCCCGCTCCTGGATCATGCCGCCGAGCAGCACCGTGCGGCCGGACTGGACGAGGATCTGCGACTGGATATCGCGTGTCGAGATCGTCGGCGTCAGGTTGTTTGCCGCCTCGGAGGAGGCGACCGGCGTCGAAACCGACTGGTTGATCTTGAGGTTCACCGAATTGTCGCTGTGAATGCGCGGCGTGATCTCCATGACGATGCCGGTATCGAGGATCTCGATCTCGCGCGTGACGGTGACGTTGCCGAGATTGTTGGAGGATTGCGACGCCGTGGCGAACGGGATCTGGTCGCCGATGACGAGACGGGCGGACTGGCCGTTCAGCACCGTCAGATAGGGCGAGGAGACCACCTTCACCCCGGTCACCTTCTGCAAGGCCTTTATGATGGCCTGGATGGAGACGGAACCGGCCATGCCGTTGAAGCCGATCACGCCGCCGCCCTGCGGGGCGACGGCACCGGGTGTGCCGGAGCCGATGCCGAACCCGTTGCTCGCCAGGAAGAACTGCACGCCGGATTCCATATTGTGGTTGAGCTGTACCTCCAGCACCGTGGCCTCGATGACGACCTGGCTTTCAGGAACGTCGAGCGCCTGCACGACTTCACGCATGCGGTTGTATACGCGGTAGGTGGAATACACGAGCAGCGCATTGTTGCGCGTATCCGGGATGATCCGGATCTCGTCGCCGGACATGACGGGAACGGCCGTGGACGCGATATCCTCGTCGCCCGCCGCCCCCTCGTCCTCATCCGCGTTTCCCGCCCGCGTCCTCCGTCCCTTGACGACGCCCTGATTTGCATTGCCGGCCAGCGCGCCGTCGGGGTTCGGGGTATTGCGGGAAAGAAGGCGGTTGCGCGAGCGGCGCTGCTCGACGCCCCGGCGCAGCGTATCCTCCATGGCGGGCGAAGCGCTTTCCTCGATCTTCGCCGAGCCGAAACTCTGCGCGAGCTGCGGCGCGATCTCCTCCGCCCGCAAGTGCGTCAAGGGAATGACGCGCAGCCCCGAAACATCCGAGACGGAGCGATCGAGCTGCCGGACCATCAGCTCGACGCTCTTCATGGTCTCCAGGTCGGCCGTGCCGACGAGAACCGCGCGCTGGGCCTCCAGCGGCACGAAGACCACGGGGGGCTCGTCGCCCCGGATCGTCGCCGTGTAGAACTCGTTGAGCTTCGTGACGATCATCTGCGGCTCGCTCTGCAGGAGCGGGAAAATGGCGACCGTATCCTCTCCCACCGCCATCTCGGACAACATGATCAGGAGATTCTCGACCGATGCGGCCTCGGACGGCGGCGCGCTGACGATGACCGTGTTGCGCGCGCCTCCGGTGACGAGGGAGACCGTCGGCGGCAGGAGCTGGCGGGCGAGCGCCACGACCTGCGCCACATTCCCCTTTCTCAGCTTGACGACCTGCCGGGACGGCTCGCCGGTCGAGCCGGCGGCAGCGTTCGCATCGAGCGCGGCGATCTCCTCCCGCGTGCCGACGTGATAGACGCCGGCGGAGTAGCGCAGGACGAAGCCGTTGCGCGCAAGGATGTCCCGGACGACATCGAGCACCCTCGCCTTCGGGATGGGGTTCTCGGTCCGGAAGGTGATCCGGCCATCCAGCTCGCTCTCGGCGATGTAGTTGACCCCGAGCGCGCCCCCGAGAAGCTGCTTCAGGACGGATTCGACCGTGGCGTTCCTGAAGTTGATGGTGATCTTCTCGG
>Ga0206118_100713_pt1 | contig 12724 bp, 12 predicted proteins | sample 3A20Ametagenome_FD_177999 | JGI IMG/M metagenome (GOLD analysis project Ga0206118, IMG submission 177999) | Enriched microbial communities from leaf-cutter ant dump, University of Wisconsin, Madison, United States - 3A20A | ecosystem: Environmental > Terrestrial > Nest > Insects nest > Nest dump...
ATCGCCGAGGCGCACTATGTACCGATCGCCCCGCACAACCCGATGGGTCCGCTGGCGACGGCGGTGAACGTCCACTTCGCGGCGGCGACGCTCAATTTCTCCATCCTCGAATACCGGCTGCCGGTCGGTCCCGTCTATGTCTATGGCGGCACGGATGTGGAGACGAAGGAGGACACCTCGGGCTATGTCGCGGACCCGTACCTGCCCAAGGGTGGCTATCTCGAACTCAGGCCGGACCGACCGGGTTGGGGCGTCGAGATGGACGAGGACTACATGAAGGCCGAGGGCTACGTGCACTGGCAGCGCAAGGTGCCGAAGCGCCCCGACGGCTCCTACGCTTTCGCCTGACCCATACTAAAGGAGCGCCGCTATGGCCCCGCGCAGCATCAAGCCCGCTTTGGGCGGCATTTCCGGCGTGCTGGTGACGCCATTCGACGCCGAGAACCGCGTCGATCCGGCGCTGCTTTCGCGTATTGCTGGGCGCGTGGCGGAGGCGGGGGTGCATGCGCTGGTGGCGGGTGGCAATACCGGCGAGTTCTACACGCTCGACGGCGACGAAATCCACGCCGTCCACGATGCGGCCATCGCCGGCAATGCCGGGCGCTCGGTGCTGATCGCCGGGGTAGGTCGGGCGCTGAAGGAAGCGATCGTCATGGGGCGCCGCGCCGTCGAGGCCGGGGCCGACGCCATCATGGTGCACCAGCCGCTTGATCCATTCGCCGCACCGCAGGCCCAGGCCGCCTATTTCATGGCAGTGGCCGAGGCGATGCCGGTGCCGGTGCTGGCCTATATCCGTTCCGATGCGCTGGGGCTTACGGACATCATGGCGGTGGCCAACCACCCCAACGTGGCGGGCACCAAATTCGCCACCAGCAATCTGATGCGCCTTGCCGAATGCATTCGCGCCAGCGGCGAGGACACCGCCCAGTGGATTTGCGGCCTCGCCGAAGGTTGGGCCCCGGCCTTTTACGCGCAGGGCGCACGGGGGTTCACCTCGGGCCTCGTCAACGTCGCGCCGGAGCGCTCGCTCGCCATTCACGCGGCGCTCGAGGCGGGGCGGTATGGCGAGGCGCAACGTCTGGTGGCGCAGATTGCGCCGTTCGAGACGATGCGCACCAAATTCAACAACGGCGCCAACGTCACGGTCGTGAAGTCGGCGCTGCGGCTGATGGGCTATCCCGTCGGTCCGGTACGCGCGCCCGGCCTGCCGGCGCTGTCCGATGAGGACATGAGGGAACTGGCCACGATCCTCGAGGGCTGGGGCATCCCGGCAAAGACGAGCGCTGCGGCGTAACCGTCCTCAGTGCCGGCCGCCGCTGCCGATGCCGCGGGCCTCGAGCAGCGCCTTGGCGATGATGGTCAGCACGGCGATCAGTGCCAGGGTTGAGGCGGCGGCGAAGGCGCCCGAAATGTTGAAGTCGTTGAACAGCAGCGAAATCTGTAGCGGCAGCGTCTGCGTCTGGCCGCGGATGGCGCCGGCCACCACGGAAACGGCGCCGAACTCGCCCATGACGCGCGCATTGCACAGCACTGCGCCGTAGAACAGCGCCCAGCGGATATTGGGCAGCGTCACGTGCCAGAACATCTGCCAGCCATTGGCGCCGAGCGACAGCGCCGCCTCCTCGTCCTCTCCGGCCTGCTGCTGCATCAGGGGGATTAGTTCGCGGGCCACGAAAGGCGCGGTGACGAACAGGCTTACGAGAAAGATGGCCGCCATCGTAAACATCAGCCGGATGCCGGCCGCTTCGAGCAGGGGACCGAGCAGGCCCTGACCGCCATAGAGGAAGAGATAGCAGACGCCAGCGACGATCGGGCTGATCGAGAACGGGATCTCGGTGATGGTGACGAGCAGTTGCCGGCCGGGAAAGCGGAAGCGCGTCACCAGCCAAGCGACGCAGATGCCGAACGCGACATTGATAGGCACGACCACGATCGAGGCCAGCACGGTGAGAAACACCGCATGCAGCGTGCCGGGCTCGAGGATGTTGGCGAAATAGGCGCCGACCCCACTGCGCAGGGCGAAGGTGAAGATCAGCGCTACCGGCACGACCAAGACGAATGCCGAGAGCACGAGAGCCAGCCCGATCAGCAGAAGTTCGGTGCCGCTGCGGCGCGGGGAGGGCAGGGTGCTCGACATCAGCGAGCCTTGTCGAGGTAACGCAATTGCCAGGCCTGCAGCAGGTTGGTGACGAGCAGGGTGACAAAGGCGACGAGGAGCAGCACGGTCGCGAGCGCTGCGGCACCCTCGTAGGAGAATTCCTCGAGGCGGATGAAGATCAGCAGCGACACCACCTCGGTAAGCCCCGGCAGGTTGCCGGCGATGAACACGACGCCGCCGAATTCGCCGATGGCCCGGGCGAAGCTCAGGACGCAGCCGGCGATGAAAGCCGGCATCAGCACCGGCCAGATGACGCGGGCGAAAATCTGCCGGCGCGTGGCGCCGAGAGTGCGCGCCGCCTCCTCGATGTCGGGCTGGATGTCTTCGAGCACCGGCTGCACCGTGCGCACCACGAAGGGGATCGAGGTGAAGATCATCGCGATGACGATGCCCGCCTGCGTATAGTTTACCGTGATGCCCAACGGGATCAGCAGATGCCCGTACCAGCCGTTCTCGGAGAACAGGGTCACCAGCGTCAGGCCCGCGACAGCGGTCGGCAGCGCAAAGGGCAGGTCGACCAACGCATCGAGCAGGCGCTTGCCGGGAAAGCGGTAGCGCACCAGAACCCAGGCGAGCAGCAGGCCGAACAGGCCGTTGAACAGCGTTGCCAGCAGCGCCGAGCCGAAGGTGATGCCATAGGCCGAAACTGCTCGCCGCGAACTGACGATGCGCCATAGGTCGTCCCAGCCCAGGCTGGCGCTCTTCAGCAGCATCGCGGCGAGCGGCAGCACGACGATCACCGCGAGGTAGAGCATCGTGACGCCCAGGGTCAGCCCGAAGCCGGGCAGCAGATGGCGTTGCTTCAGCGCTCTGGTGGCCAATCGTCCTCCGCAGGCAATATTGCGGCGTGGCAAGATCTGCCACGCCGTTTCCGGTCGATATGCCGGTGGGTCGTTACTGGTTGACGAAAACCTTGTCGAGCAGGCCGCCCTCGGCGAAATGCTCCTTGCTGACCTTGTCCCAGCCGCCGAAAACCTCATCGACGGTGACGAGCTTCACGTCGGGGAAGTCGGCCTTGTGGGCCGCTGCGACGGTGGGGTCGTTCACGCGGTAGAAGTTCTGCGCCAGGATTTCCTGGCCCTCGGGCGTGTAGAGGAAGTCGAGATAGGCCTTGGCGATGTCCTGGGTGCCGCGGGCGTCGGCGACCTTGTCGACGACGGCAACCGGGAACTCCGAGAACAGGCTGATGCTGGGGACCACCGCTTCGTACTTGTCAGCGCCAAGCTGCTTCTTGACGCCCTGCACCTCGGCTTCGAAGGTGATCAGCACGTCACCCTACTGGCGCTCGGTGAAGGCGGTGGTGGCGCCGCGGCCGCCCGTCTCGAACACTGGGACGTTTTCGAACAGCTTGGTCAGGAACTCCTCGACCTTGGCCTCGTCGCCGGCAAAAGCTTCGGTGGCGTAGGCGCGGGCGGCGAGATAGGTGTAGCGCCCGTTGCCCGAGGTTTTTGGATTGGGGAAGATTACCTTCACGTCGTCGCGGACCAGGTCGCCCCAGTCCTTGATGCCCTTGGGATTGCCGGCGCGCACCAGGAAGGCGGGCAGCGAATAGTAGGGGGAGGCGTTGTTGGCGAACTCTTCCTGCCAGTTGGCCGATACGAAGCCTTCCTTGGCGAGCTTGGCGATGTCGGTCACCTGGTTGAGGGTGACGACGTCGGCCTGCAGGCCCTCGAGCACGGCACGAACCTGTGCCGACGAGCCGGCATGCGACTGGTTGATGGTGAGGTCGGTGCCGCCCTCGGCCTTGTACTTCGGCACGAAGGCAGCGTTCACCTGCTCGAAGAGCTCGCGGCCCACGTCGTAGGAGACGTTGAGAATGTCGGTGGCCTGCGCGAAGGCCGGCGACGCGCCGAGCACTGCCGTCAGCGCTGCGGCCAGGATGATCTTGTTCAAGGTGCCCCTCGTCGGTTGGATCAAAAGTGGCGGCACCTTTAGCGGGCGGCCGCTGCTGCTCAAGCGCAGTTTGCAGTCGGTGGAAGACAATTTCTTCTTTGCCGACAGGCAGGTAACGCTGGTGCGCGAAAGTGTGGCGTCAGGCAAAACAGTATCGCGGCGGGACACCAAAGGTTGGTCTGGAGTGTCGGACGGGAGGGACGTAAGGTTGCCGCCGGAGAACGCCGCGAAGCAGGCGGCTGAGCACAGGGAGAGTTTCATGCATCTGAATTTCGGCAGGACTATTCTGGCCGGTGTCGCGATGGCTGCCATGCTTGGCGCGGCTGTGGTGCCCGTTGAGGCCGCCACCCTGCGCATGGCGTGGGCGCAGGACGCGACCGGGCTCGATCCGCATAAGCAGACGGCGTTCTCGTCGCTGCGCCTGCTCGAGCTGGTCTACGAGCCGCTGGTCCGCCTCGACGCGAAATATAACGTGGTGCCCGCCATTGCCACGAGCTGGGAATTCTCGGCCGACGGCCTGACGCTGACCTTCAAGCTCGATCCCAACGCGAAGTTCTCCACCGGGGAGTCGGTGACCTCAGCCGACGTGAAGGCCTCCTACGAGCGCCTGCTCGACGAGGCGACGGCGGCGGCGGCTCGCGCCAACTTCCTCTCGATCAAGTCGATCGATACACCCGACCCGCAGACCGCCGTGTTCAACCTCAGCCAGCCGGACGCGCCGATCCTCGTCGCCATGTCCGGCACCAATGCTTCCATCGTGCCGGCGAGCGCCATCGCCGACGGCAGCATCGGCACCAAGGCCATCGGTTCGGGCCCGTTCAAGCTCGACGAATGGGACCCCAACGTGAAGGATGTGCTGAGCGCCAACCCGAACTGGGCGGGCGGCAAGACCGGTGTCGACGGCATCACCATTTCGGTGCTGCCATCGGAAAGCGCCATCATCGACTCGATGCGGTCAAACCAGACGGATTTCGCACTGTTCAACGATCCGCTCGTTGCGACGCTCATCCCGGGCGAACCGGGGATGACGCTCAACCGCATCCCCGGCCTCGCCTACAATGTCCTGCAGATGAATCCGGCACGGCCCCCGATGGACAACCTCAAGGTCCGCCAGGCGATCTCCTGTGCGGTGAACCGGCAGGAAGTCATCGACACGGCGCTGGTCGGCGAGGGGAAGGTGACCGGCCCCTTGACGATGGAGGCCTATGCCTCCGATCCCTCGACGCTGTTCTGCTACAAGCAGGACGTCGAGAAGGCCAAGGCGCTGATGAAGGAAGCGGGGCAGGAGGCGGGCTTCTCGGTCGACGTGATCGCCGCTACCGGCGAGCCGCCCTATGCCGCCAACGAGGCGCAGGTGCTGCAGAGCCAGCTCGCCGCGATCGGCGTTAAGCTCAACATCAAGACGATGGATCTCAAGGTCTATGTCGACACCTGGCTCAAGGGCGATTTCGACATGGCGGTGGCGCAGAATGGCGGGCGTCCGGACCCCTATCCGATGTATAACCGCTACTTCACCAAGGACGGCAACCTGGTAAATGTTTCCAACTTCACCGACCCCGAGCTCGACAGCCTGTTGCAGCAGGGGCGCGTCGAGACCGATCCGGCGAAGCGCAAGCCGATCTTCCAGCAGTTCGAGGCCCGCCTCGCCGAGCAGGCGCCGTGGGTGTGGATTTCGAGCACGGTGACCTACACCGCCAACCTCGACAGCGTGAAGAACTATGAGATCAACCCGAGCGGATTGCTCTTTTCGCTGAGCAAGGCGACTGTCGGCCAGTAAGCGTTTCGGGGCGGGCGTGAGTCCGCCCCCTCTCAGGCAGGTGCGCCCCGCATGAACTATCTCGCGCAACGGCTGCTGACGTTTCCGCTGGTGCTGCTGGGCGTATCGCTGCTGGTGTTCTTCGCCATCCGGCTCGTGCCCGGCGATGCGATCATCGCCATGCTGGGCACCGAAGCGGGGCTCCTGACGGAGGCGCAGCGCGCCTCGCTCGCCCAGTATTTTGGCCTCGACCAGCCGATCGTCGTGCAATATGGCCGCTGGCTGATGGGACTGTTCGAGGGCAATCTCGGCATCTCGGTGACGTATGGCAAGCCGGTGCTCGAGGTCATCATCGCGCGTTTTCCGCTGACGCTGGAACTCTCGTTGCTGTCCATGCTGATTGCGCTGGCGGTGGGCATCCCCGCCGGGGTGTTCGCGGCGACGCGAGCCGACAGGCCGTCCGACCTGACGGTGCGGGTCTTCGCTATGCTGGGACAATCGACGCCGAGCTTCGTGGTCGGGCTTGTGCTGATCTATTTTCTGTCGGCGACGTTCCGCATCCTGCCGGCGATGGGCACGTTCACGCCGCTGTTCGAGGACCCGCTGGGCAATCTTGGCCAGATGATCCTGCCCGCGATCACGCTTGGATTCTCGTTCGCCGCGGCGGTGACACGAATTTCACGCTCGGCCATGCTCGACGTGCTGAGCGACGACTATGTGCGAACGGCGCGAAGCAAAGGCGCTTCGCAGCGTGACGTTGTCTGGGGCCATGCGCTGCCCAATGCTCTGATCCCGGTGGTGACGCTGTCGGGCGTCGAGTTCGGCTACCTGCTCGGCGGCGCGGTGATCGTCGAGCAGATCTTCGCGCTCCCCGGCCTCGGTCGGCTGACGCTCGATGCGATTTCGCAGCGGGACTACCCGCTGGTGCAGGGAGCGGTGCTGTTCATCGCTTTCAACTTCCTCGTCGTGAATCTTCTCGTCGATCTTGCTTATGCGGCGCTCGATCCGCGCATTCGGCTCGGGGGCAAGTGATGGGGCTCTTGCGCGCGGTGCTGCGGCACCCGAGCGGCCGGATCGGCCTCGGCATCATCGTCGTCTTCCTCGTGCTTGCGGTCCTCGGCGCGGTCGGCCTCACGCCGCATGATCCGCTGAAGCAATTCGTTGTCGACCGGCTGAAGCCGCCCAGCGCCACCTACTGGTTCGGCACGGACCTCCTGGGCCGCGATACGTTCAGCCGGCTGATGCTGGGGATCGGCGAGTCGTTCCTCGTTGCTTTCGCGTCCGTGGCGGTGGCGGCGACGGCAGGGACGCTGATCGGGCTCTTCGCGGCGTGGTGGGGGCACCTGTGGGACGGGGTGCTGATGCGGATCATGGATGTGCTGCTGGCGTTTCCGGCGATCCTCCTGGCCCTGCTCATCGTGGCGATCGAGGGGCCGGGCGTCGTCACCAGCATCACCGCCATCGGCATCGTCTACACGCCGATCTTCGCGCGAGTGGTGCGGGCGCCGGCACTGGCGCTCAAGGCGCGCGAGTTCGTCGAGGCGGCGCGGACGTTCGGCAGCTCGCAGGGCTATATCCTGTCGCGGCATCTGCTGCTCAACCTCGTCGCGCCGCTGACGGTCCAGATCACGCTGGCGCTCGCCTGGTCGCTGTTGACCGAGTCCGGGCTGAGCTTTCTCGGCCTCGGCACCCAGCCGCCGGCGCCATCGCTCGGCGTGATGCTGGCCGAGAGCAAGTCGATGATGACGCGAGCGCCGTGGCTGATGCTGTTCCCCGGCCTCACCATCATGCTCGCCATCCTCGGCTTCAACCTCCTTGGCGATGCGCTGCGCGACATCCTCGACCCGCGGACCCGGGAGCGGACTGCATGAAACCGCTGCTTTCCGTCCGCGACCTGCATGTCGGTTTCGGCCGCGATCCCGCTGCCCACGAGGTGGTGAAGGGCGTAAGCTTCGAACTCGCAGCAGGGGAGACCCTCGCCATCGTCGGCGAAAGCGGCTCGGGCAAGTCGGTGACCGCCCTGTCGGTCAACCGCCTCGTCGATTTCGGCGGCGGCAAGATCACTGGCGGCTCGATCACCCTGGACCGAACTGGTGGAGCAGTCGACATCACCTCAGCGGATGAAGCGGTACTGCAAGGCATTCGCGGGCGTGAGATCGGCATGATCTTCCAGGAGCCGATGACCTCGCTCAACCCGGTTCATACCGTGGGCCGGCAGATCGAGGAGGCATTCCGGCTCAGCCGCGGCATCACCGGCCACGCCGCGACCATCGCCGCCAGGGAGGCACTTGAGCGGGTCCGCATTCCCGACGCGACGCAGCGGCTCGGCTACTACCCCCATCAGCTCTCGGGTGGCATGCGGCAGCGGGTGATGATCGCCATGGTGATTGCCGCCAACCCGCGCCTCCTCATCGCCGACGAGCCGACCACCGCGCTCGATGTCACGGTGCAGGCGCAGATCATGGCGCTGCTGGCGGAACTGCGGGCCGAAACGCAGATGGCGATGATCTTCATCACCCACGATATCGGCCTCGTCGCCGGCGTTGCCGATCAGATCATGGTGATGCAGCAGGGCGCGGCGGTGGAGCAGGGCGCGCTCGACGCGGTGATCGATCATCCGCAGCACGACTACACGAAGCACTTGCTTGGCGCCGTGCCGCACTTCACCAGCGGTGCGGCGGTGCTCGGCGACGGCGTCCGCAACGGGGAGCAGGCGCCCATCGTCAGGGTCGACAACCTTGTCGTCCGCTTCCCGGCAGCCCGCGGGCTGTTCGCGCGAGCGTCGGGCGCGGTGCATGCGGTGGATGGGATCGACTTCGACCTTCGTCCCGGCGAGACGCTGGCCATTGTCGGCGAAAGCGGCTCCGGCAAGTCCACCACGGCCCGTGCCATTCTCGGTCTCACGCCGGCCACGCGCGGCGGGATCGCGGTCGCGGGGCATGGCCATCGTCCCGTGCAGATGGTGTTCCAGGACCCCTTCGCCTCCCTCAACCCACGCCTCGACGTGGAGAGCCTGCTGGCCGAGCCGGCCATCGCTGCCGGGCAGAAGGTCGATGCGAAGCTGCGCGAGCGCATGGTGACGCTGCTCAAGCGTGTCGGCCTGCCCGAGGATGCGCTCACCCGCTATCCGCACCAGTTCTCCGGCGGCCAGCGGCAGCGGCTCGCCATAGCTCGCGCCCTGATGCTCAATCCGGATGTGGTGGTGCTGGACGAGGCGGTGTCGGCGCTCGACGTTTCGGTGCAGGCGCGCGTGCTCGAACTGCTGGTCGACCTGCAGCGCGAATTCGGCCTCGCCTATCTCTTCATCTCGCACGATATGGCGGTGGTCGAGCGCATCGCGCACCGCATCGCGGTCATGTATGCCGGGCAATTGGTCGAAATCGGCGATGCCCGCTCCGTGCTGGCCGATCCGCAGCACAGCTATACCAGGCGGCTGATCGGCGCTGTGCCGGCCATCGACCGACGGCGGCAGGATTTCAAGGTCGACAATACCCAGGTGCCCTCGCTCCTCAAGCCGCGCGGCTACGAACCGCCGCCGGCGCGCTGGCGCGAGGCCGGCACCGACCACCGCGTCAGGCTGGAGGAACAATGAGCGCTCAGGACACTCTCGAGCGGGCCTTCCCGCCGCTCGAACGATCGATCGCCGCCGGTCGCATTCCGGGTGGCATTCTCGGCGTCGTCGAGGCGAATGGCGACCGCGCCACTCGCGTTCTAGGCGATGCGCAACGTGTGCCCCACACCCGTCCGATGACCGAAGGCACGTGGTTCGACCTCGCCTCGCTCACCAAGGTGATCTTCACCACGCCGCGCATCCTGGCGCTGGCCGAGGCCGGAACCATCGACCTCGACGCGCCGCTCACCTCGGTGATCCCGGACTTCCGCCAGTACAACCCGGATGGCGCCTGGGAGCGTGAGATCACCTTCCGTCAGTGCCTCGGCCACCAGACGCCATTTCCTAGTGTGGTTCCGATCTACACCTATGGCAGCGATCCCGACACGCTGCGCGCCTGGGTGCTTCAGCACGAATGGCCGCGGGGGCCGGCGGTCTACTCGGATATCAACTTCATCCTGCTCGGCATCGCGCTCGAGCGGTTGACGGGGAAGCTGATCCGCCAGCAGGACCCTGGCCCGGGCTTCGCCTGGTCGGCCGATCCGGCCAATGCCGCTGCCACCGAGCAGGACGCCTGGCGCGGTCGTGTCATGGTGGGCGACGTGCATGACGAGAACTGCCATGCGCTGCAGGGCTCGGGCCATGCGGGGCTGTTCGGCACGGTGGCGTCGGTGCTCGACTATGCCCGGTCGCTGCTGACGGGGCAGGGCGTCTCTGCCGCTGTGGTGGACCTGATACGGACTCCGCTCTCGGACCGCCGCACTCACGGGTGGGAGAGGCCCTACGACGGCTGGTCGGGCGGCGATCATTGTTCGGCCGGCACCATCGGCCATACCGGGTTCACCGGCGTCGGCCTGTGGCTCGACTTCGAGCGCGGCCGGGCCTGGACGCTGCTGACCAATCGCGTGCACCCCACCCGTCATTTCGACAGCGGCATCGTCGCCCTGCGCCGCGCCGTCAGCGACCTCGTCAACGCGGAGTAATCATGGACCCCATCTGGACCGTCGGGCTGATGACCGGCACCGTACTCGACGGCAATATCGACGTCGCCATCCTGAATACCGATGGTGAATGGGTGACCGAGTTCGGCCCTTATACACTGGCGCCCTATCCGCAGTCGATCCGCGACCTGCTCGAGGAGACACTGGCGCAGGCCCGCAAATGGAATTTCGAGGGTCCCGACCCGGCGATCTTCGCCGAAGCCGAAGACGCGCTGACCCGGGCGCAGTCCGACGCAGTGCGCCGGCATGTCGAGGCCTCCGGGCTGAAAATGTCCGATATCGGTGTGGTCGGCTTCCACGGCCAGTCGGTATTGCATCGCGCGCCGCAGCCGGGTCGCATCGGCGCCACGCGGCAACTCGGCAACGGCCAACTGATGCACGAACTGCTGGGCGTCAGGGTCGCCTATGACTTCCGCTCTGCCGATGTGCGGGCCGGCGGGCAGGGGGCGCCGCTCGCCGCCATCTATCATCAGGCGCTTCTGCGTGGGCTCGGCACGTCGGGCGACACGGCGGTGCTCAACCTCGGCGGCGTCGCCAACGTGACTTACTGGGATGGCGCCGACACGCTGATCGCCTTCGATACCGGCCCCGCCAATGCGCCGCTCAACGACTTCATGAAGGCCCGCGGCCTCGGCGACATGGATCGCGATGGTGCCCTTGCCCGCACCGGTACCGTCGACGAGGCGCGGCTGGCCAGACTGCTGCAGCATCCCTATCTCGTTCAGAAGCCGCCGAAATCGCTCGACCGCTTCGATTTCACCGCCGCCATGGCCGACGGGCTCGATCCCGCGACCGGCGCCGCCACCCTCACGGCCTTCACCGCTGCGGCCGTAGGCAAGGGTCTCGACCTGCTGCCGACGCGGCCGAAAAAGCTGGCTGTCTGTGGCGGCGGCCGGCACAATCCGCTGATGATGGACCTGCTCGCCACCCGCGCCGGCGTCGAGGCCGTTCCCGCCGAAGCCGTGGGTTGGCGCGGCGATGCCATCGAAGCCGAGTGTTTCGCCTTCCTTGCCGCTCGCGTCATCCGGGGCCTGCCGATCAGTTTCCCCAGCACGACGGGAGCACCTTATCCGTTGCGGGGCGGCCAGGTCGCGGGCTAGGGCCCGGGGGCAGTCATAGCGACTTCTGGAGAAAGGTCCGGGTACGCCCGATCGGAAAATCCGGAAGCTCGCCGAAAGGGATGTAGCCGGCGCGCCGGTAAGTCTTGAGCGCCACCGGGTTGAATGTGTCGATATAGGCGCCGTGGCAGCCACGCTGTCGGCCTTCTGCCTCGGCCGCTGCCAGCATCTGCCCGGCGAGCCCCTGCCCACGCTGCGCCTCGGCTACCCATAGCCATTGCACATAGAGCCAGCCCCAGGCCGTGTAGCCCGAGATGCCGGCGACGACGGCATCGGAGTCGTCACGCATCAGCACGGCGAGGGGACGCCGTCCCGAAGGGCCGACATCGGCTTCGTTGAAGCGGGTCAGGTTGTCGCCGACGATCGCCAGTTCCGCTGCGGTCGGCGCGTCGGTCACCGTCAGGGAAAGGATCATGTCCGTCACCGCGCTTGCATCGGAGTCTCGCGTGGGTATCACTAAGAATCACACCAAATCCAGGGCGGGAAAGCATCGATGTCCAGTACGCCCCTCGCCCTGTTCATCGGCGTCGAAGGCCTTGATCTCTCCGCCGACGAAACGGCCTTCCTGCGCGAGGCGAACCCATACGGCCTGTTCCTGTTCCGCCGCAATATCGATACCCGGGAGCAGGTGCGACGGCTCTGTGCCCAGATCCGCGAGACGCTCGGCCGCGCCGACGCGCCGATCTTCATCGATCAGGAGGGCGGCCGGGTCCAGCGGCTCGACAACGGCAATTTCCCGAGCTTCCGCAATCTCGGCGCCTTCGGTGCTTTGGCGCGAAAAGACCTCGAACTCGGCCGGCGCGCCGTGCGGCTTTCGAGCCAGGCGATGGGCGCGGTCATGGCCGATCTCACCATCGACAGCGGGACGACGCCGGTCGTCGATCTCGCCCGTCCCGGTACGCATGACGTGATCGGCGACCGCGCCTTCGGCGACGATCCAGCGCTGGTCGCCACCATGGCGCGCGAGGTGATCGACGGCATGCTCGAGGTCGGTACGCTGCCCATCGTCAAGCATATTCCCGGCTATGGCCGCGTTGCCGTCGATCCGCATTTCGACTGCCCCATCGTCGATGCATCGCCCGACGATCTGCGCGCCACCGACTTCCGGCCCTTCGTCGCGCTGCGCGATGCGCCCTGGGCCATGGTGGCGCATCTGATCTTCACCCGGATCGATCCCGACCGTCCGGC
>Ga0206118_100716_pt1 | contig 12657 bp, 10 predicted proteins | sample 3A20Ametagenome_FD_177999 | JGI IMG/M metagenome (GOLD analysis project Ga0206118, IMG submission 177999) | Enriched microbial communities from leaf-cutter ant dump, University of Wisconsin, Madison, United States - 3A20A | ecosystem: Environmental > Terrestrial > Nest > Insects nest > Nest dump...
CTGTTCGGCGTGGGCGCCTGCAGCCGCGCCGCTCCGGTGCCGCCGGCCAGCCGGGGCCGCTTCGAGATCATGCGCAGCGACGCCCAGTGGCGCCGGCAGCTGACCCCGGCGCAGTACGCGGTGCTGCGCGGGCAGGGCACCGAGCGCGCCTTCAGCAGTCCGCTCGACGGCGAGCACCGGCGCGGCACCTTCCACTGCGCCGGCTGCGCGCTGGCGCTGTTCTCCTCGGCCACCAAGTTCGACAGCGGCACCGGCTGGCCCAGTTTCTGGGCGCCGCTGCACGGCGCGGTCGGCGAGGACCGCGACACCACCTTCGGCATGCTGCGGGTGGAGGTGCACTGCCGGCGCTGCGGCGGCCACCTCGGCCACGTGTTCGACGACGGGCCACGCCCGACCGGGCTGCGCTACTGCATGAACGGCGTGGCCATGACCTTCGTAGCGGCCTGAGCGCCGCATCCCCGATTCCACAAAGGACACTCCATGTTCCTGCTCCTGCTGGCCTACCTCGGCGGTGTGCTCACGCTCCTCAGCCCCTGCATCCTGCCGGTGCTGCCATTCGTATTCGCGCGTGCGGACCGGCCATTCCTGCGCAGCACCCTGCCGCTGCTGGCGGGCATGGCGCTGATGTTCGCCGTCGTCGCCAGCCTGGCGGCGGTGGGCAGCCGCTGGGTCGCGCAGGCCAACCAGGCCGGACGCTGGATCGCGCTGGCGGTGATGGCGGTCTTCGCGCTGGCCCTGTTGTGGCCCGCGCTGGCCGACCGGCTGCTGTCGCCGCTGCAGCGGCTGGGCGTGCGGCTGGACGCGTCGGCCGGCGAAGGCGGCGGTGCCGGCAGCGCGCTGCTGGTCGGCGCCGCCACCGGATTGCTGTGGGCGCCCTGTGCCGGGCCGATCCTGGGCCTGATCCTCACCGGCGCGGCGCTGCAGGGCGCGAACATCGGCACCAGCGGCCTGCTGCTGGCCTACGCGCTGGGGGCGGCGACGTCGCTGGCGCTGGCGGTGTGGATAGGCGGCCGCGTATTGGCCACGCTGAAGCGGCATCTGGGCGCGGGCGAGTGGATCCGGCGCGGGCTGGGCGTGGCCGCGTTGCTGGCGGTGGTCGCGATCGCGATGGGCTGGGATACCGGCGTGCTGACCCGGCTGTCGACGGTGAGCACCGCGCGCCTGGAGCAGGGGCTGCTCGACGCGCTGCCCGCGCAACGACCGGCGGCGGGCGCGTCGATGATGATGGCGGGCGATGCCGCGCGGCCGGCGTTGCCGGTCGAAGGCACGCTGCCGTCGCTGGCCGGCGCCACCGGCTGGCTCAACAGCCCACCGCTGGATGCGCAGGCGCTGCGCGGCAAGGTGGTGCTGGTCGATTTCTGGACCTACTCCTGCATCAACTGCCTGCGCGCGCTGCCGCATGTGCGCCAGTGGTACGAACGCTACCGCGATCATGGGCTGGTGGTGATCGGCGTGCATGCGCCGGAGTTCGCGTTCGAGCGCGACGTGCGCAACGTGCAGCGGGCGGTGGAGGACCTGGGCGTCACCTGGCCGGTCGCGCTCGACAACGATTTCGCGATCTGGCGCCGCTTCGACAACCGTTATTGGCCCGCGCATTACTTCATCGATGCGCAGGGTCGCATCCGCGCCCATCACTTCGGCGAGGGCGATTACGAGGACGCCGAACGCATCATCCGCCAGCTGCTGCGCGAGGCGGGCAACGCCTTGCCCGGCGATGCGGCGCCGGCGATGATGATGGCCGCGGCGCCTGGTGGGGTCGAGCGCGAGGCGGACATGGGCAACCTGCGCTCGCCGGAAACCTACATCGGCCATGCGCGCGCGGAGAACTTCGTGTCCCCGGGCGGGCTGCGCGCGGACCGCGCGTTCGACTACACCGTGCCGGCCACGCTGCGGCTCAACCAGTGGGCGCTGGGCGGGCGCTGGTTGGTCGGTGACGAGGATGCGCGGCTGCAGCAGGCCGGCGGCCGCATCGTATTCCGTTTCCATGCGCGCGACCTGCACCTGGTGCTGGCGCCGGACGCGGCCGGCAGGCCGGTGCGTTTCAGGGTGCGCATCGATGGCCATGCGCCAGGCGCCATGGCCGGCGGCGACGTGAGCGCCGATGGCGACGGGCAGGTGGACGGCAACCGCCTCTACCAGCTGATCCGCCAGAACGGCGCCGTGAAGGAGCGCAGCTTCGAAATCGAGTTCCTCGATCCGGGCGTGCGCGCCTACGCCTTCACCTTTGGTTGAAACAAGGAGCCCGGCGATGAAACCTGCGATGGACAAACTCGTTGCCGGTGGCGTTGCCGCCCTGGTCGCCGGCCTGCTGTTGCTCGCCGCATCCGGCCTCGACCGGCCGGTGCACGCCGCTTCCCCGCCGGTGAGCGTGCCGGTGCCCACCGGTGCCGCCGACCTGCGCCAGCCGGGCGTGGCGCATGCGCGCGTGGTGTTCGCCGGCGGCTGTTTCTGGGGCGTGCAGGGCGTGTTCCAGCACGTGAAGGGCGTGGAGAGCGCGGTAGCCGGTTACATCGGCGGCAGCGCGGCCGACGCCCGCTATGCGCGCGTGGGCACGGGCAGGACCGGCCATGCCGAAGCGGTGCAGGTGACCTACGACCCGGCGCAGGTCGGCTACGCGCAGCTGATGCAGGTGTTCTTCTCGGTGGTGCACGACCCCACGCAACTGGACCGGCAGGGCCCGGACCATGGCAGCCAGTACCGCTCGGCGGTCTATGCCGACGACGCGCCGCAGCGCGCGGCGACGCTGGCCTACATCGACCAGCTGCGGCGCAGCGGCGTGTTCGCCGCGCCGCTGGTGACGCGGGTCGAAGGCGGCAGGCGCTTCTACCCGGCCGAGGATTACCACCAGAACTATCTGGCCCTGCACCCGGACGCGCCGTACATCCGCATCAACGACCTGCCCAGGGTCGAGGCGCTGAAGCGGCAGTATCCGGCGCTGTACCGCGACAAGCCACGCCTGATCGCGACGCTGTCGGTGCGCTGAAGCCCGGCCCTGAAACGCAACGGGCCGCCGGTCGTGCGACCGGCGGCCCGTCGTTCATGCGGCAAGGCGTCCGCTTACTCCAGGCCTTCGGCCTTGAGCGCGGCCTGCACCGCCGGATCGGCCCGCATGCGCTGCTCGAAGCGGTCCAGCGCGTCCATGCCGGCCAGGTCGATCTTCAGGCCGCGCGCCCAGCGCAGGGTCACGTAAGTGTAGGCATCGGCGATGCTCGGGCGCGGCGTGCCGCCCAGCCAGTCGACCTGCGCCAGGCGGTCGTTGAGGCGCTGGTACAGGCCCTTGAGCTTGTCGCGCGAGTTCTGCTGGGTGCGGGCGATGACCGCTTCGTCCTCCAGGTACTTGGTCGAGCCGAAGATCGGGTAGTACACCGGGTGCAGGTCGGCGTTGACGAAGGACAGCCAGCGGTTCACCTCGGCGCGGGTGCGCGGGTCGCTGCCGCCCTCCAGGCCGGCGGCCGGCGCCTTGTCGCAGATGTAGTGCAGGATGGCCGCGTTCTGGGTCAGTACCCAGCCCTCGTCCTCCAGCACCGGGACCGCGCCGGCCGGGTTCATGGCCAGGTACTGCGGCGACTTCATGGTCGCGTGGTCCACGATCTGCACCTCGAAGGGCAGGCCGGACCAGATCAGCGCGATGTGGTCGGCCAGGGAGCAGGCGCCGGGTTTGGTGTAGAGCTTCATCGGATACCTCGGGGGTGGAATGACCCCCGCATTATCGTCCCGGGCGCGTCGGCCGGTGTGACTGCTGGTACCGCTCCTGCGTGGCATTGCGCCTCAGGAGGCGCGCGGCTTGAGCGACTGCACCTTGTAGAAGGTATGCCCGCCGATGGTGGCGACCTGGTAGGCATTGCGCCAGCTGGGGCTGGCGATGGCGTGGGCGGCGAAGTGGCTGGCGCCCGGCACGATCTCCTTGCGCTGGCCGGCCGGCAGGGCCCAGTTGCGCTCGGCGGCGAAGGCCACGTCCACGGCTTCGGCCCAGGCGTCGTTGTTGCGCAGCTGGGTGTCCGGCGCCACCAGGGTGGGGGCGAACTGCTTGCGTGCGGTCACCACCTGGCACATCGAGTCGCCCCACAGCCCGCTGTCGAGGCGGCGCAGCGCGACTTCGGCCACGGCCTGCTGGCCGCGCAGGGTCTGGTCGCGGGCTTCCAGATAGACGGTGGTACTCAGGCACAGCGAATCGGCGGCCGGCTGCGGCAACAACTGCGACAGCCAGAGAATCCAGGCCAGTTTCATGGGTCTCCTTGCTCCGTATGGGCCGCAACCTGCCTGTTCCTCGCATCGGAGGGGAACCGGACGGCTGGGGCTTGGCGTCATGGGGAGGCGGCCATGGCATCGGGGCCGCCCCGTGGGCAGTCCCCGGTCATCGACCGCAGGGCTGCGCCGTGCTCACCGGAACTGGGGGGTGAGCGGAAAGTGGGCGCAAGGTAGGGGGGCTATCCCAAACTCATCCTGAATGCGCATTCTTGACATTCAGCTTCGTTGCCTGGGCCGGAATCGTCGGCCCACGGCCGGTGAGGCCGTCGGCGCACGACTCAGGATGTGTTTTGCATCACAAAATATGGCCCTTTTCGCCGATATGGCGGTGTGGGGCATGGTGGGCAGATGCACGCGGCTGCCCGGTGGGTGCGGTGCTCATGCCCGGGCCGGCGCGAGGCCGGTACCGGTGCATGCCGGAGCGCGGGGCTAGAGCGCGGCGGCCAGGCGGCTGCCCTGGTCGATGGCGCGTTTGGCATCCAGTTCGGCGGCCACGTCGGCGCCGCCGATGACATGGGCGCTGACGCCGGCCGCCGCCAGCGCATCGGCCAGGGCGCGCATCGGTTCCTGTCCGGCGCAGACCACCACGGTACCGACGTCCAGCAGCTGTTCGGCGCCATCGACGCGGATGCGCAGGCCGCGCTCGTCCACGCCCAGGTATTCCACCCCACCCAGCATCTGCACGCCCTTGGCCTTGAGCGTGGCGCGGTGGATCCAGCCGGTGGTCTTGCCGAGGCGGGCGCCGGGCTTGCCGGGGCTGCGCTGCAGCAGCCAGACCTTGCGTGCCGGCGCTTCCGGCCGCGGCTGCGTCAATGCGCCGCGGCTCTCGAAGCTCGCGTCCACGCCCCATTCGGCCATCCACCGCGCCGGGTCCAGCGACGGCGAGGGGCCTTCCTGCACCAGGAACTCGCCCACGTCGAAGCCGATGCCGCCGGCGCCGATGATGGCCACCTTGTCCGCGGCCTGGACACGGCCCAGCAGCACGTCCAGGTAGCTGACCACCATCGGGTGGTCGGCACCGGGGAAATCCACCCTGCGCGGCGAGATGCCGGTGGCCACCACCACCTCGTCGAAGCCGGCCAGCATCGGCGCATCCACCCGGGTGCCCAGGCGCAGGTCCACGCCGGTGTCGGCCAGGCGGTGGCGGAAATAGCGCAGGGTCTCGTGGAATTCCTCCTTGCCGGGAATGCGCTTGGCCACGTTGAACTGGCCGCCGATCTCGTCGGCCGCATCGAACAGGGTGACGGCGTGGCCGCGTTCGGCGGCGACGGTGGCGCAGGCCAGGCCGGCCGGGCCCGCGCCGACCACCGCCACGCGTTTTGGCGCACCGGTCGGGCGGTAGACCAGCTCGGTCTCGTGCGCGGCGCGCGGATTGACCAGGCAGGTGGCGCGCTTGTTGACGAAGATGTGGTCCAGGCAGGCCTGGTTGCAGGCGATGCAGGTATTGATGGTTTCCGGCCTGCCGGCGCGGGCCTTGGCCGGCCACTGCGGGTCGGCCAGCAGCGGCCGCGCCAGCGAGACCATGTCGGCCTGGCCATCGGCCAGCACCCGTTCGGCCACGTCGGGCATGTTGATGCGGTTGACCGCGATCACCGGCACGCCCACGTGCGGGCGCAGCTTGGCGGTGACGCCGGTGAAGGCCGCGCGCGGCACCGAGGTGGCGATGGTCGGCACGCGCGCCTCGTGCCAGCCGATGCCGGAGTTGATGAGGGTCGCGCCGGCGGCTTCGATCGCGCGGGCCTGCTGCAGGATTTCCTCCCAGTTGCTGCCGTCCTCCACCAGGTCCAGCAGCGACAGCCGGTAGATGATGATGAAGTCCGGGCCGCAGGCCTCGCGGATGCGGCGCACGATCTCCACGGCGAAGCGCATGCGCCTGCCTGCGTCGCCGCCCCAGGCGTCGTCGCGTTTGTTGGTGCGCGGGGCGATGAACTCGTTGATCAGATAGCCTTCCGAGCCCATCACTTCCACGCCGTCGTAACCAGCCTCGCGCGCCAGCCGCGCGGCGCGGGCGTAGCTGGCGATCTGGCGTTCCACCCCCCGCGCCGACAGCGCGCGCGGGGTGAACGGATTGATCGGCGCCTTCAGCTTCGACGGCGCGACCTGCAGCGGGTGGTAGGCGTAGCGCCCGGCATGCAGCAGCTGCAGGCAGATGTGGGCGCCGTGGCCGTGCACGGCGGCGGTGACCTGCCGGTGCCGGCCCACTTCCCACGGCCAAGACAGCTTGCTGCCGAACGGCGCCAGCCAGCCGGCGATGTTCGGCGAGAAACCGCCGGTGACCAGCAGCGCGGCGCCGCCCGCCGCGCGCTCGCCGAAATAGGCGGCCAGCTTGGGAAAGTCGCGCACATGGTCCTCGAGCCCGGTGTGCATCGAGCCCATCAGGATGCGGTTGCGCAGCCGGGTGAAGCCCAGGTCCAGCGGGGCGAACAGGTGGGGATAGGCGGTGTCGGTGGCGGGCGTCATGGTGGATACGCTTGCGTACGGATCATGCCAGCGTGCCGCGAAACCCCGCCTGCGGCAAGTAGTTCAGTCCGCTGGCGGAGCCACGGCCGGCGATGGCGCCGGAACGCGGCGGTCGAACAGGGGCAGCGTGATCCCGCACAGCGGCCCGATCAGCAGCGCGAAGGCCAGGGTACCCACGCCGGCGTTGCCGCCCAGCAACCACCCCACCACCAGCGCCGCCGCCTCGATCAGGGTGCGCACCTTCCAGATGGCCCAGCCGCTGCGCGCGTGCAGCCCGGTCATCAGCCCGTCGCGCGGCCCCGGACCCAGGCGCGCACCTATATATAGGCCGGTGGCGATCGCCAGCAGCACCAGGCCCGCGGTGAACAGCAGCACCTGCCCCGGCAGTCCCTGCGCGGCGGGCACGGCGTACAGGCCGACCTGGGCGCTGGGACCGATCAGCAGCACGTTCAGCACCGTGCCCAGCCCCGGGCGCTGCCGCAGCGGCCACCACATCAGCAGGACGGCGACGCCCACCAGGTTGGTGACCAGGCCGAAGGCCAGCCCACTGCGCAGGGAGATGCCCTGCGCCAGCACGTCCCAGGGCGCGATGCCGATACCGGCGCGTATCATCAGCGCCGAGGCGATGCCGAACAGGAACAGCCCGAGCAGCAGCTGCAGCAGGCGCAGGACGAATGGAAAGGACGGCATCGGCATGGGGAAACGCGGGGAAGGGGACGCGGGGGAAGCGGCGGTTCCGCTTTCCACGCCCCGTGCCGGTCGTGTTGCTCCTCAGTCCCAGCCCTCGAGCACCAGCTTGCCGATGGTGCTGCCGGATTCGAGCAGCCGGTGCGCCTGGCGCAGGTTGGCCGCGTTGATCGGGCCAAGCCGCCGGGTCAGCGGGGTACGCAGTTCGCCGGCATCGATCAGGCTGGCGGCGCGGGTGAGGATGCGGTGCTGCTCGATCATGTCGGCGGTACGGAAACGCGCGCGTGCGAACATGAACTCCCAGTGGATGCCGATGCACTTGGCCTTGTACGGATCGCCGATGCGCAGGTCGCCGGCCGGCTCCACGATCAGGCCGACATGCCCCTGCGGCGCCAGCAGCTCGCCGAGCGCCTGCCAGTAGCGGTCGGTGTCGGCCAGGTTCACGGCCGCGTCCACCTGGTCGATGCCCAGCGCCTGCAGTTGCGGCGCCAGCGGCTGGCGATGGTCGATGACATGCTCGGCGCCCATCTGCCGGCACCAGGCACGGCTTTCCTCGCGCGAGGCGGTGGCCACCACGGTGAATCCCGCATGGCGGCCGAGCTGGATCGCCATCGAACCCACGCCGCCGGCGCCGCCGATGACGAGCAGGGTCCTGCCGACGTTGCGCCGGCCATCCAGTTGGTAGGGCATGCGCTGGAACAGCAGCTCCCAGGCGGTAAGCGTGGTCAGCGGCAGCGCCGCGGCCTCGGCGAAGTCCAGCGTGGTCGGCTTGCGCCCGACCAGCCGTTCGTCCACCAGCTGCAGCTGCGCATCGCAGCCCGGCCGGGTGACATCGCCGGCGTAATAGACCTCGTCCCCTACCTCGAAGGCGGTGACATCGGGGCCGACGGCCAATACGGTGCCCGCGGCATCGAAACCGAGGACGCGGGGCGGAACGTTCTCGCCCTTGCCCGAGCGCCGCAGCTTGGTGTCCACCGGATTGACCGACACGGCCTGCACCCCGACCAGCAGGTCCTGCCCCTGTGGCGCCGCGGGCGAGGGCAGTTCGAAGTCTTCCAGGGCCTGGGGATCCTCGATCGGCAGGGAGCGGCTCAGACCGACAGCTTTCATGGAAAAGTTCCGTTCGGTGAGGGGAAGGCCACCATGATACGCAGGGACGGTTCAGGCACAGATGACATCCAGCACTGCAGGCATGGCATCCGCGCCGCAACCCGGAGCCTCCCCGTGTCGCGGTCGCCGGCCCCTGAAACGCCCGTCAGGCTTGGCTCTTGCGTGTCTTTACCAAGCTGTATAGGGTTGCGTTTCGCCGATCATCCGAAGCCCGGGGCTGCGCCATTTGTTACGCAGCTGTTAACGTCGTCTTCACGGGCCAGCGCATAATGTGCACCGCGTTGGCGTGCGGAAACGGCCATCTTTCGGACGCGACGAACGAAATCGCTGTGCTGGACCATGCCATTACCGGTTTCATACCCCCGAAACAAGGAGTTGTATTCATGAACAAGAAGATCCTTACCGCCGCGCTGCTGGGTGGTCTGGCATTTGCCCAGGCCGCGTCGGCCCAGGAATTCGACGACCGCTGGTACCTGACCGGTTCGGCCGGCTTCAACTTCCAGGACGGCGACCGTGGCACCAACGATGCTCCGTTCGGCACCCTGGGCCTGGGCAAGTTCATCAGCCCGAACTGGTCGCTGGACGGCGAGCTGAACTACCAGAACCCGAACTTCGACAAGAACCAGGACCTGAACTGGTCGCAGTACGGCGTGTCGCTGGATCTGCGTCGCCACTTCATCCAGGACGGCCGCGGCTGGAACCCGTACCTGCTGTTCGGCCTGGGCTACCAGAAGGCCGAGGAAGAGTACGTCATCAACTCGCCGAACTCGCCGGCTGAGCGCAAGGACGGCAACCTCGCCGCCAAGGTCGGCGTTGGTCTGCAGACCACCTTCGAAAAGCGCGTCGCCGTGCGTGCCGAACTGGCCTACCGCGCCGATTTCGACGACCAGAGCGTGAACCCGCGCCTGGCCGGCAAGGACAACGACTGGTTCGGCGACGTGCTGGCTTCGGTCGGCGTCGTGATCCCGCTGGGCCCGGCCCCGGTCGCCGCCGTTGCTCCGCCGCCGGCTCCGGTCGCGCCGAGCTGCGCCGACCTGGACGACGATGGTGACGGCGTCAACAACTGCGACGACAAGTGCCCGAACTCGCAGGCCGGCCAGATCGTGGGTCCGGACGGCTGCCCGGTGCCGGTGTCGATCGACCTGAAGGGCGTGAACTTCGACTTCGACAAGTCGACCCTGCGTCCGGATGCCGTCGCGATCCTGAGCGAGGCCAGCGAGATCCTGAAGCGTTACCCGGAACTGCGCGTTGAAGTCGCCGGTCACACCGACTCGAAGGGTACCGACGCCTACAACCAGAAGCTGTCCGAGCGTCGCGCCAAGGCCGTGTACGACTACCTGACCACCAACGGCGTCGAAGCTTCGCGTCTGGTCGGCCCGATCGGCTACGGCGAGAGCCGTCCGATTGCTCCGAACACCAACCCGGATGGTTCGGACAACCCGGAAGGTCGCGCCAAGAACCGTCGCACCGAGCTGAACGTCCAGAACTGATCGGACGTATCGGTTGATTCGAGCAAGGCCCGGCGAAAGCCGGGCCTTGTTTTTTGCGTCGCAGGAGCGGGCGTGTCCGTGGCCCCGATCACCGGTCGGTCGCCTTTCATGGGCGCACGAGAACCCACTTTCCGCGAACCCTGCCACGATGGTTGAAAGCCCTGCGGGGCATGCCTACACTCGCGGCGTCCCTGCACGAATGGAAATACCGATGCTGCGTATCGCACTGGCCGGCGCCGTCGCCCTGGTCCTCGTTCCCGCCGCCCACGCAGCCGTCGATTGCTCGGCCAGCGCCATCGTGCCGCCGCCGCTGCCGGCCACGGTGATCGAGCCGGTCGCCGTGGAACTGTATGCCCGTCCGGGGCAACTGGGCATGCCGTCGGGTGTGCTGACCTCGAACGCCGGCGACGAGCAGTCGCTCGACCGCGTGCTGATGCGCCTGCGCGTGGAAAGCTGCAACAACGTCGCCAGCGCGATGCCGGCGCGGCCGGCGATCAATCCCAATGACCCGGCCGCCTACAAGCCGCAGACGCAGTACGACAATACGCCGTGGCGCTTCGACATGAGCCAGGGCGGCAAGCGCATGACCGCCGACGAGTTCGACGCCTGGATGAAGGCGCGCGGCGTGCGCGTGGTCAAGGCGGCAGCCCCGGCCGCCGAAGGCGCGGCCGAAGCCAAGCCCGCGCCCGAGGTCAAGTAACGCAAGCTGCCTGGATGCCGCGCAGGATTTCCCGCGATGCCCGCCCTGCCAGACAGGGCGGGCATTTCGTTTCGCCTACCGCAACCGGCGCGAAGAAGGCCGCCGCGCCGCGCCACGGCCTGGCGCGCGTGCTGTCCAAGGCGGGCGTGTGTTCGCGCGCCGAAGCCGCGCGCCGGGTGCTGGCCGGCCGGGTCGCCGTGGATGGCCGGGTGGTCCGGGACCCTGAGTTCCCCGTCGTCCTCACCCGGCAGCGGGTCACGATGGACGGCGAGCCCCTGGTGGCGGCGCGCCGCCTGTACGTGGCCCTGAACAAGCCGCGTGGCCTGGTCACCAGCGTGCGCGACGAGCAGGGCCGGGACACCGTCTATCGCTGCTTCGATGGTGCCGGCCTGCCATGGCTGGCGCCGGTCGGCCGCCTGGACAAGGCCAGCGAAGGCCTGCTGTTCTTCAGCAACGATCCGGAATGGGCGGCGCGGCTGACCGACCCCGCGACGGGGCCGCTGAAGACCTACCGCGTGCAGATCGATGGCGTGCCCGACGCGGCGCAGCTGGCGCGCATGCAGGAGGGCATCGAGGATGCCGGCGAGCACCTGGCCGCGCACTCGGTTGCCGTTCTGCGCCGGAGCGAGCGCACCGCATGGCTGGAGATCGTGCTCGACGAAGGGCGCAACCGGCATATCCGGCGGCTGCTGCAGGTGCTGGGGTTCGAGGTGCTGCGGCTGGTGCGCGTGGCGATCGGGCCGGTGTCGCTGGGCGAACTGGGCAAAGGGCAGTGGCGCATGCTCGAGGCGGCGGAACTGGAAGCGCTGGCCGGCGCGGCTGCTGGATCGCACGCCAATTCATAAAATTCTCCATGTAATTCATGCAAATAGCTTGATTTCTTCAAGTGCATGATTAGGCTGTAGGCCTGTTCCCAGAGAGGTCGAGCGGCCATGCCAGCTTCCATCCGCGGTGTTTTCATGACGCACATCCCTGTGCGTCACCCTTTCGGGCGGCTTTGCCGTGAAGAACGGCCGTCCTGCCGTTCTTTCATGACGCACATCCCTGTGCGTCGCCTTTTGGGGCGGCTTTGCCGTGAAGAACGGCTGTCGTGCCGTTCTTTCATGACGCACGGCTCCGCGATGAAAAACGGCATTCCCGTTGCTTTTGCACTGGCGGCTGCCGCGGTTCTGGCCGGTTGCGCCTCGTCCGGCAAGCCGGTGGCGGTGGCCGTCGAGGAAAAGCCGATCACGGTGACGGTGGAGGCGCCGATGGCGGAAAAGGACGCGCTGGGCAACTACCGCTTCCTGATGCAGCAGGAAGGGCAGAACATGAGTGCCGACCAGTTCGATGCCTGGATGAAGGCCAATGGCATCCGGGTAGCGCGCGGCAATACGCCTGACGGGGCCTCCGCGGAGCCGGCACAGGCCGCCAAGAACTGAGTCGGCGTTCCCGCGGGCCAGCGTCGTGCGCATGAAGCGTGGATACCGGCGCAGCGTTCGCAGGCCGGATACGGAACAGGCGCCCTTGGGCGCCTGTTTTCGTTCGTGAGGCCGGGCCGGATCAGCCCTTGATGAGGCCCAGCTCCCGGCCGATGCGGGTGAAGGCGTCGATGGCGCGGTCCAGGTGTTCGCGGCTGTGCGCGGCGCTCATCTGCGTGCGGATGCGCGCCTGGCCCTTGGGCACCACCGGGAAGAAGAAGCCGATCGCATAGATGCCTTCTTCCAGCAGGCGCTGGGCGAATTTCTGCGCCAGCGGTGCGTCGTACAGCATCACCGGGCTGATCGGGTGCACGCCCGGCTTCACGTCGAAGCCGGCGGCGGTCATCTTCTGGCGGAAATACGCGGTGTTCTCGGCCAGCTTGCGGCGCAGGTCGTCGGCCTTGTCGAGCATGTCGAAGGCCTTGATGCCGGCGGCGACCACGTGCGGCGGCAGCGAGTTGGAGAACAGGTAGGGGCGCGAGCGCTGGCGCAGCAGTTCGAT
>Ga0206118_100717_pt1 | contig 12634 bp, 16 predicted proteins | sample 3A20Ametagenome_FD_177999 | JGI IMG/M metagenome (GOLD analysis project Ga0206118, IMG submission 177999) | Enriched microbial communities from leaf-cutter ant dump, University of Wisconsin, Madison, United States - 3A20A | ecosystem: Environmental > Terrestrial > Nest > Insects nest > Nest dump...
GGCCTGACGGCGGATTTCTGACTGTTGCCCCCCTCCACCAGCTTTGCTGGCCCCCCCTCCCCCGCAAGCGGGAGAGGATCGATGTTGGCTGCACGGTGGACCACGGGGGGGATCGCGGAAGGCGATGGAAGTCTGGTCGGTCAACGGCAGTCCCGCCTGGCGGGGCGGGTACGGGCCGGTTCGGCCCTGAGCCGTTGACCGGGGTGTGCAGCCCACGCGGTTTGCGAGTGGGAAGCCTCTGTGGCGGGCCAAGAGGTACGTGAGCTGCACGCCGCGGTCAGCGGACCAGGCACTTCGGGCGCCTGGTGTCGGAGGGTCGGGCGAACCCGGCCCTCCGGCAGTCGGACCCGCGCGAGGCGAGGGGAGGAGGTCTCCCCCGCGCGGGCCTGAGGCGTCAGTTGTTGTAGGCGTGCTCGCCGTGGCTCGAGATGTCGAGCCCATCGCTTTCGGCCGATTCGGAGACGCGGGCGCCACCGAACACCGCCTTGACGATCAGCATGGCGACCAGCGCCACCACCGCCGACCAGACGATCGCCACGACGACGGCGAGGACCTGGGTGCCGAGCTGGCCGGCCATATTGTAGTCGGCCGCGCCCAGGCCACCCAGCGAGGGGGCAGCGACGATGCCGGTACCGATGGCGCCGACGATGCCGCCAATGCCGTGGATGCCGAAGACGTCGAGGCTGTCGTCGTATTTGAGCATCGGCTTCAGCGTCACCACGGCCCACAGGCAGACGACGCCGGCCACGGCACCGAGCACGATGGCACCGAAGGTGCCGGCAAAGCCGGCCGCCGGGGTAATGGCGACGAGGCCGGCCACCGCACCCGACGCCGCGCCGAGCAGGCTGGCATGACCACGGGTGAACTTCTCGGCCAGCGCCCAGGCGAGGCCCGCCGCCGCCGGAGCGGTGATGGTGTTGAGGAAGGCCTGGGCCGACAGCCCGTTGGCGGCGAGCGCCGAGCCGGCGTTGAAGCCGAACCAGCCGACCCACAGCAGGCAGGCGCCGATGAAGGTGAAGGTGAGGTTATGCGGCGGAATGGGCTCCTTGAGGAAGCCGGTGCGCGGCCCGAGCACGATCGCGGCGACCAGAGCTGCGACACCCGAGTTGATGTGCACCACCGTGCCACCGGCGAAATCGAGCGCGCCCATGCCGAAGAACAGGCCCGGGCCCGACCACACCATGTGGGCGATCGGCAGGTAGGAGAAGGTGTACCAGATGGCGAGGAAGAGCAGCACGGCCCCGAACTTCATGCGCTCGGCGATACCGCCGACGATGAGCCCGGCGGTGATGGCCGCAAAGGTGAGCTGGAACACCACGAACACCAGCTCCGGAATGGTGCCGCTGACCGAGTCGGGCGTCACCGCGCCGAGGAACAGGTTGGAGAAATCGCCGATATAGGCCACGAGCCCGCCTTCACCCGATCCGCCGAACGCCAGCGAATAGCCGTAGGCCACCCAGAGCAGCGCGATCATGCAGAAGGTGACGAACACCTGGCTGAGGACCGACAGGATGTTCTTGGCGCGCACCAGGCCGCCATAGAACAGGGCGAGGCCCGGGATGGTCATCAGGATGACGAGGATGGTGGAAACCAGCATCCAGGAGGTGTCGCCGGTATCGATGGTCGCCACTTCGGCGGCCGCTTCGGCCACCGGCGCGGCGGCATCCTGCGCCAGGGCAGGCAGGCAGAGCGCCAGCGTCGCAAGGGCTCCCAGCCCGGCAAGCTTTGGCAGTTTCAGCTGTGTCATTGTTGTTTTCCCCAATATGAGCGGCATCACAGCGCCGCCGCGCCGGTTTCGCCGGTGCGGATGCGGGTGACGGCCAAAAGGTCGAGAACGAAAATCTTGCCGTCGCCGATACGGCCCGTCTGGGCGCTCTCGCGGATGGCCGAGACGATGGCGTCGGACTGGGCGTCGTCCACCGCGATCTCGATCTTCAGTTTCGGCAGGAAGTGCACGGCGTATTCGGTGCCGCGATAGATCTCGGAATGGCCCTTCTGGCGTCCGTACCCCTTGACTTCAGTCACGGTCATGCCGTGGACGTCGAGCGAGTTGAGGGCCTGGCGGACCTCCTCCAGGCGCGACGGCTTGATGATTGCGATCACCAGTTTCATGGATGCCCCTTTCGAGAAATTGTTTGGACGGTCTCCAATCGCTCCAATCAGTTTCAAGTGCCGTGCCAGACTCTGGCCACATTCGCCAACGTTATGATTCGCTTAATGAATCCTGCGGCGGTGGATGGAAGCTGACGCTTTTGGCCACCGTCATTGCCTAATTCGTGCTCACGCCTTGGGCATTTTCGGCGATTTTGCCTATCGATTGAGCATCGCTATTCTTCGGCCTGTCGAGCGCTTGCGGCCATGCGGGCAAGAGGCCAAATAGCGAGCAGGACCAACGATGGCTGAAGCCAGGGGAGGGAGCATGAGCGAGCACCACTACGACATCGTCATCGTCGGTGGCGGGCCGGCCGGGCTTACCCTTGCCCTCGCGCTGACCCGCGCCATGGCCGGATTGAAACTGGCTCTCGTCGACCGCCGGCCCTTCAGCGTGCCCAAGGACCAGCGGGCCTCGGCCATCGCTGCCGGGGTGCGCCGGGTATTCGAACAACTGGGAGCATGGAAGGATGTGGCCCCCGCCTCCGAGCCCATCCGGCGCATGAAGATCACCGATTCCGGCACCGGCGACATTTCGCGCCCGCTGTTCCTCAGCTTCGACGGCGAAGTGAGGCCGGGCGAACCCTTCGCCCACATGGTCCCCAACACCGCGCTCGCTGCTTCGCTGATGCGGCAGCTCGACGGCCGGGTCGACCTGATCGCCCCCGCCGAGGTCACCGGCTTTTCGGGTGACGGCGCCATGGGCCGGGTGAGCCTCGCCGATGGCCGCACCCTGCTGGCGCCGCTGGTGGTGGCCTCCGACGGGGCGATGTCTGCCATGCGCAATTTCGCCCGTATCGGCACGTTCGGCCATGATTACGGCCAGTCGGGCATCGTCACGACGATCGTCCACACACTGCCGCACGAGGGCACGGCCTACGAGCATTTTCGCCCGCACGGACCGTTCGCCAGCCTGCCGCTACCCGACGCCGATGACGCGCATCGCTCCTCGCTGGTCTGGACCGAGACCACCGCCGATGCCGAGCGGGTGAAGGCCAGCGCGCCCGAGGCGATCGCCGCCGAGATCGCCGAGACGATGGGCTATTCGCTCGGCGAGGTGACGCTCGAAGAGAAATCGGTGCAGGCCTTCCCGCTGCGCCTGCAGATCGCGAAAAGCTTCGTCGCCCCCCGCCTCGCGCTGATCGGCGACGCCGCCCACGTCATCCACCCGGTGGCCGGGCAGGGCCTCAATCTCGGCCTCAAGGACGTGGCGGCGCTGGCCGAAGTGGTGATCGACGCCATGCGGCTGGGGCAGGACCACGGCACGGCCGACATCCTCGAGCGCTACCAGCGCTGGCGCCGCTTCGACACCACACTGATGGCCATGGTCAGCGACGGCATGACCCGATTGTTCTCCAACGACCTCGCACCGGTCCGCGCCGCCCGCGACTTCGGCCTCGGCGTGGTGGACCGACTGGGGCCGCTGAAGGACTTCATGATCGCCCAGGCGGCGGGCGTCGATCGCGGCGGGCCGCGACTGCTGCGCGGGTTGGAGATTTAGGCAGCTCATGCCAATACTTCGCTCGACAGGGAGCGAAACGTGACGCTAGGCGAAATCGAACGCTGCAAGCTCAGGGCCAATGCGCTTGACCGGGCCTCGACCACAATCCTGACTCTCGGCGTGTTCGCTCCTATCGCGGCATCGATCTACGCTCCGCCACAACAGATGAGTGCGTGGTGGATTTACCTGCTGAGCATCCCATGTTGGATTTTCGGCGGTTACGGCCTATATTGGTATGCAGGACGTACCCTTCGCGCACTGGATGAATAGGAGGATGACATGACGGAGTTGCAGATCTTCGCGTTTTTCATCCTGCCCCTGGCGATTGGCGCCTTTGGATTCATCGGTGGCTATCTCGAAACCCGCCGTCAAAGGCGCCAGCGTCACACCCCGGCCGAATAACTACCCCTCAGTCGTGATGATCGCCGCGCGCGGTGAACGCCTTCATTTCGTCGGGGTCGATGTCGCGCGCCTCATCGAGGCTCAGCATGGGAACGCCGAGCCTGATCGGGAACGCGAGATGCGCCGCGACCGAGACCAGTTCCTGGCGGTCGGCCGAGAGCGTCAGCCGCGTCTTGGTCAGCGGACAGACCAGCATTTCGAGCACCTTGGGATCGACCAGGTGGCGCGCTTCGGGACTGGGGCGGGTCGCGCTCAATTGAGCGGCGAGGCCCGGTCGCCGTCGCCCCGGGCCATCTCGATCTCGGCCATGGCGATCAGCGTCTCGGCGCGGGCTTCGAGCGAGTTGGCCTCGAGCAGCGCCTGCTTCTCGGCCGCGCCATAGGGCGACACCATGCAGCAGAAATTGACGAGGTCGGCCGTGCCGGTCTTTTCGATCTCGTCCCAGTTGAGGTCGAAATTGCCGAACTCGGCATAGTCGCGCATCATCTTGAGGAAGCGCGTGCGATCCACCGCTTCCTCGCCGAACTCGCGGTCGAAATCGGAGGTGAAGGGTTCGGTGGCGATCATGGCGCGCCGGAAGGGCGACATGGTCGGGATTTCCTTCACGTATTCGAAGCGGCAGACGCCCTCGAGGATGACGAAGTAGCGCGCTTCCTCCATTTCCTCGAAATGGGTGATGCGGCCGATGGTGCCGATCTTCTGCACCGGCACCTCGCCCTGCGGGCTTTCCTCCGACGTGTCCTGCGGCTGGATCAGCCCGATGAGCCGGTCACCCCTGAGCGCATGGTCGACCATTTCGAGATAGCGCGGCTCGAAGATGTTGAGCGGCCGCCGCGCGTAAGGCAGCAGCAGCGCGCCCGAGAGCGGGAAGATGGGGATCGAGGCCGGGATATCGGCGGAGGACTGGGGACGCTTGAGCATGGCGTTCGCCTTGCGGGATTACCTTTACGAGAAGAGCACCGCCGACAGCATGCGGCGGCCCTTGAGGGTCGCGGGATCCTTGCCGCCCCAGGCTTCGAACAGTTCGAGCAGCTTCCTGCGCGCGCCGTCCTCGTTCCAGGTCCGGTCGCGCTTCATCAGCGCCACCAGCGTTTCGGCGGCTTCGACGCGCTTGCCCTCGGCATTGTATTTCACCGCCAGGTCGAAGCGGGCCTGATGGTCATCGGGATTGGCGGCGACCTGTGCGGCGAGCTCGTCGGTCTCGCTGAGCTCGGCCGCTTCGGTGAGCAGCTTCAGCGACGAAATGAGCGAGGTGTAGTCGGCACCCTTGCGGTCGGCCTCGGGCACGTCGTCGAGCGCCGCCTGGGCCTGCTCGGGCTGGCCGGCGGTGAAGAACACCTTGGCGGTGCCGATCAGCGCCTCGGCGTGGTCGGGCACCTGCTGCAGGATCATGCCGTAGATCTGCGCGGCCTGGTTGAGATCGCCGATCTTCAGCGCCTCGGCCGCGCCTTCGAGCGCATTCTTGATCTCTTCCTCGAGCGAGCCGGCAGCGGGCGCGCCGGCCGGAGCCGCGGCGATCACCTTGTCGGCGAAGCGGCGGACTTCGCTCTCGGGAATGGCGCCGAGGAAGGCATCGACCGGCCGGCCGCCGGCAAAGGCGAAGACGGCTGGAATCGACTGGATGCCGAGCTGGCCTGCGATCGAGGGGTTCTCGTCGATATTGATCTTCACGAGGCGGATGGCACCCTGCTTCTCGTTGATCACCTTCTCGAGGCTGGGCGTGAGCTGGCGGCACGGGCCGCACCACGGCGCCCAGAAATCGACCAGCACCGGCGCCTCGAGCGACGCGTCGATCACGTCGGCCTTGAAGGCGCGATCGGACGAATCCTTGACCAGCATCGCGGCCGGTGCGGCATTTTGTGCAGAGGCGGGGCTCAGGTCGTTGAGTGCCATCGTCGGTATCCCTGGTAGCGGAAAGGCCCGCATTGTGCCGGTTTCATGCGCCTTTTCGGGCGTTCGGCGCAAGCTTTACCGCGCTTTCGCGCGAGGCCGAATTATCGGTTGCAATCATGCTTTCGATTGGGCATATAGGCGCCCGTCGAGCCGGTGCCAAGCACTGGCAGCCGACTGGAGTGCGGGTGTAGCTCAGGGGTAGAGCATAACCTTGCCAAGGTTAGGGTCGAGGGTTCGAATCCCTTCGCCCGCTCCAATATCTTCCCGACGCAACGGGACGATGACAAAGGCGCCTTCGGGCGCCTTTTTGTTTTTCGGCACCGCCCGCCGCCATGGCTTGTCCAGCAAGTCGGTAGAATTTATATCTCGGCCGGCGCTGCTGCCCCGGGACAGGTTTCGCGAATGCTGACGGCAAAGGGAAAATACGGCCTCAAGGCCCTGGTCTATCTGGCGCAGATGCCGCCGGGCCAGCTCGCACTCGTCGCCGACGTGGCGCAGGCCAACAGCATCCCGAAGAAATTCCTCGACGCCATCCTCGGCGAATTGCGCAATGCCGGCATGGTGCAGAGCCGCAAGGGCAAGGGCGGCGGCTACCGCCTCGCCCGCCTGCCCGAGGAGATCAAGGTCGGCTCGATCGTCCGCGTGCTCGATGGGCCGCTGGCGCCGATCCCCTGCGCCAGCCACACCCGCTACGAAGCCTGCGACGACTGCGATGTCGCCACCTGCCAGGTGCGCCACATGATGCTGGACGTACGCAACGCCATCGCCGAGGTACTCGACCAGACGACGCTGGCGCAGATGCGCGACATGGACGGCGAGGCCATGCCCCTGGAGCTGCGCACTGCCTGAAGGAGCGTTTCCAGCAAAAGTGGCCACGGTTTTGTGGTTCGGAAACGCGACAGGAAAAGCTTCAGGCCTGGGTCAGCACCCGGTCGAGGTTCGAGAGCAGCCGATAGGCGCCGTGCCAGTAGAGCAGCGGCTCGGCGTCGCCACGCGCCGTCACCGCATTCACCCGACCGAGCAGGATGGCGTGCGAATGCCGTTCAATCGCCTCGTCGAGCGTGCAGTCTATGGTGACCAGTGCCCCCGCGAGCCCGAGCGAACCCGAAGGCTGCTGCTGCCACGATGCTCCCTCGTAGCGCCCGGCCCCGGTGGCCCCGCCCCGGCCGGCAAAGCGGTCGGCGATGTGCGACTGGTCATGCGCCAGCAGGTTGACGCAGAAGCCACCATGGTTCTGCACGATCGGCCAGCTCGAGGAGCCGCGATTGAGGCAGACCACCAGCGTCGGCGGCTCCATCGAGAATGACGACACCGAGGTGGCGGTGAAGCCCGTACGCGCCTCGCCGCTGCCGGTGGTGATCACCGCCACCGCGCCGGCGAGATGGCGCATCGCCGTCTTGAAAGCCGCCACTTCCTCGGGCGTCTCGGCTCTGGGGGCAGGATCCGGGATCTTGCTGCGCAGCTCTACGACGGACAATGGCGATACTCCCGAGGCGAACAGGTGGCACTCGGATGAACGCTACATTGTCTATAAAAATAGTCGAGAGTTCAGGTTGCGCTGTCGCCCTGCCCTGCGAAAGGAATTTGCGCCTCGCCCGCAGCGGGCGCGAAGGACAGCCTGATTGACCTGGATCAAGATGGCCGGGCCAGCGGCATGGTTCTGCTCACTCGACCAAGCAAGGAGCCAGTCCCATGCCGTTCGAAGCTGCCGTTTTCGTCACCCTGGTGGTGATCGCCTTCGTCACCCTCGGCCTCACCCTGGCCTGGGCCCACCGCCGCACCACGCGCTGAGCTACGATTTCTCCGGCAGTGCCGCGAGAACCGCGAGGCCGATGGCGGTGATGGCCGCCCCGACGGCGACCGATGGGCTCGTCCAGCCGTGCCCGACCACGCCTTCGAACACGATGACGAAGGCCGGCACGATGTAGCCGTAGGCCACAACCTTGGCGGCCGGCAGGTGCACCGAGGCGTACTGGATGAGAAAGAAGCAGATCGCCGTCGGCCCGACCGCGAGGTAGATCACTACCCACCACACGATCGGGGGCAGGTGCAGCCAGTCGGTCGAGAGGATTTCGGGCAGGCCGTAGAGCAGGATGCAGACCGCGGTGCCGGTCAGCGTCCAGAAGCTCAGCACCAGCGGGCTTTCGCCGCGATTGTAGCGGCGCAGCAGCGGCGTGTAGATCGCGTAGGCCACGCAGCCGACGAAATAGGTGAGTTCGCCCGGCCCGACGTCGAAGCGCAGCAGCGCGTCGAGGTCACCGCGAAAAATCACCCAGATGGCGCCGATACCGGCCAGCAGCAGGCTCAGCAGGACCGGCGGCCCCGAACGCTGCCCGACGATCAGGAAGCCGGTCAGCGCCGTCATGATCGGCACCAAGGTATAGACGGCACTCGTCGCCACCGGCAGCGTCATGGTGAGGGCGATGAACATGGTGACGAAGTAGACGGCGGTAAGGAATCCCGTCACGCCAAAGCGCCACGGCGCCTTCGGCCATTCCAGCTTCTGCCGCGCCACGCCGAAGGCGAACGCTCCCATTACCAGGCTGGCCATGACGAAGCGCAGCGCGTTGAGCGGCACCGGCGCGAGATAGGGCACGGCCGCCGCGCCGAAGGTGAACGAGCCGGCGATCAGGGCAGCGAACAGCAGCATGCCCAGATGGGCGAGGCGGCGCTGCGAAACGCCGGGAGCGGGCGAGGCGATGTCGGTCACGGGAGTCCGTCCGGAAGGCAAGGCGGACCTTCTAGGCCGATGCGGCGAGCGAGGCTAGTGCTGCGATGCGGCACGCCCCTGCGGCTGGCAGCCCGACGAAGCGGCCGACATCACCCTGCTGCAGGAGGCCCTGCTGCGCGAAGCATTGGCCCAGGCCCATTACGACTCGCCGCCGCGCCGGTCCTCGGCCACGCCTGAGCTAGGCTACACCACCAGTTCCATCCGGTCGGCCGGGAAGCGGGTGAGCATGGCGTGGATCGGCACGCCGTCCATATCGACGTCCACCGCGTCCGATACCAGCACCACCGAGCCCGGCGCCAGCTTCAGCGCCTGCGCCTCCTCGGTGGTGGCATGGCGCGCCGAGATCCGCGTCACGGCGCGCGAATAATCCGCAATGCCGTACTGCTTCAGCGCCTCGGTCACCGATACCGATTCCATGTAGACCGCGGTGAAGTCGGGAAACCGCGCCTCGGGCAGCCAGCTTGAGGCCCGGGCCAGCGGCCGCCCGTCGGCGAACGAGATGGTCTCGTGCCGGATCAGCCGCGCCCCCGGCTTCACCGCCAGCGCCTCGGCGAGCCGCGCATTGGCCCGTTCGATGCGGTGCGACAGCAGGGTGCGGCTGCGCTCGCGCGTTTGCCCGGCGAGTCCCTCGTTGAAGCGGGTGCGCTTGCCCACCCGGTAGCTCAGGCGTTTCGCCTCGGCGACGAAGGTGCCGCGCCCATGCTCGGCCCGCACCACCCCCTCCTCCGCCAGCACCGCCAGCGCCCGTCGCACCGTGTGGCGATTGACGCCGAAACGTTCCGACAGCGGCAATTCGCCATCGAGCCTGTCGCCCTCGTTGAGCTTGCCGCCGACGATGTCGAGGCGGATGGCATCGGCGATCTGCCGCCATAGCGCCACCCCGCCCGCCGGGGCCTCCGAGGTTCGGCTCAAGATTGTCATTGCAAATTCATCCAGTCGCGGTAAAGGGGCGCGAAGTCGAGATACTTGTATAGTCAACTAGACAAGTTGGAGCAAGCCCGAATGAGCGAGAGCACCAATCCGGAGCACGAAGGCCGCCAGGAGGCGATGGCGGTATTGAGCCACGCCGCCCCCGGCCGGCTCGGGCAGTTATGGGGTGATTGGGCCGACAAGCCCGGCTTCCACCGCGTCCGTGGTCCCGAGACCGGTCTCGTCATGGTGCGTGGCCGCGCCGGCGGCGGTGGCAATCCGTTCAACCTCGGCGAGGCGACCGTGACCCGCGCCACCGTGCGGCTCGAAACCGGCGAGGTTGGACACGCCTATTGCCTCGGCCGCGATGGCGACAAGGCGGTGCAGGCCGCCCTCTTCGACGCGCTGTGGCAGCGCGACCCGGCCGCCGTCGAGGCACAGATCCTGACGCCGCTCCGCGCCGAGCAGGCCGAGGCCGACAGCGTGCTGCGCGACGAGACGGCGGCGACCCGCGTCGACTTCTTCACCATGGTGCGGGGAGACAATTGATGGACCTCTCGATCGAAGGCGGCTTTTCCGACCTGGTGCTGGGCGCGCAGGGCGTCTTCCGCGCCACGATGGAAGCCCTCGCTCGGCCCGGCCAGCCGCAGGGCATCGGCACCGATGCCGCCCCGCCTGCGCCGCTGACGCCGGAACTCGGCGCCTTGGCGCTGACCCTCTGCGACCACGACACCCGCCTCTGGCTCGACCCGGTGCTCCGCGCCTCGGGGCAGGTCACCTCCTGGCTCGCCTTCCACTGCGGGGCCCCTGTCACCGACGATATCGGCGAGGCAGCCTTCGCGCTCGTCAGCGACAGCAAGCTGCTGCCGGGCCTCGACGCCATGGCGCAGGGCAGCGACGAATATCCCGACCGCTCGACCACGGTGGTTCTCGCGGCTGGTGTCGCCGAGACCGCGGTAGTGCTGAAGGGGCCGGGCATCAACGGCGAACTGCGCACCATCCTGCCGCTGCCCGAGGGCGATTTCCTCGCCCAGTGGGCCGAGAACCGCGAACGTTTCCCGCGCGGCATCGACCTGCTGCTCGTGCGCAACGGCACGGTGATCGGCCTGCCCCGCACCACCCGCATTTCGGAGGCCTGACCATGTATGTTGCCGTAAAGGGCGGCGAGGCCGCCATCGCCAATGCCCACCGCCTGCTCGCCGACCGCCGCCGCGGCGACCGCAACGTGCCGGCCCTGCGCCTCGACCAGATCGTCGAGCAGCTCGGCCTCGCCGTCGACCGCACCATGGGCGAGGGTTCGCTTTATGATCGCGAGCTCGCCGCCCTGGCCATCGTGCAGGCCCGTGGCGACCTGATCGAGGCGATCTTCCTCGTCCGCGCCTACCGCACGACGCTGCCGCGCTTCGGCTATTCGCGCCCCATCGATACCGGCGCCATGCTGATCGAACGGCGCGTTTCGGCCACCTTCAAGGATCTGCCGGGCGGGCAGCTCCTCGGCCCCACCTTCGACTACACCCACCGCCTGCTCGACCCCTCTCTGATGGGCGACAACGAAGTCGAATCCCCAGCCGCCCGCGACACCGAGCCCGAGGTCGCGCCCCGCGTCACCGACCTGCTCGGTCATCAGGGCCTGATCGAACCCGACGTCAACGAAGTGCAGGATGAGGTCGGCGACCTGACCCGCGAGCCGCTCGAGTTTCCGCTCAACCGCGACCTGCGCCTGCAGGCGCTGGCGCGCGGCGACGAGGGTTTCCTCCTTGCGCTGGGCTATTCCACCCAGCGCGGCTATGGCCGCTCGCACCCCTTCGTCGGCGAAATCCGCATCGGCGAAGTGGAGGTGGAGCTCGACATTCCCGAACTCGGCTTTGCCGTGAACCTCGGTCGCATCCGCGTCACCGAGTGCCAGATGGTCAACAAGTTCAAGGGCAATGCCAAGGTGCCCCCGCAGTTCACCCGCGGCTACGGCCTCGTCTTCGGCCAGGCCGAGCGCAAGGCCATGGCCATGTCGCTCTGCGACCGTTCCCTTCGCGCGCGAGAGCTGGGCGAGGACGTGAACCATCCGGCACAGGACGAGGAATTCGTCATCTCCCACTCCGACAACGTGCAGTCGACCGGCTTCGTCGAGCACCTGAAGCTGCCGCATTACGTCGATTTCCAGGGCGAGCTCGGCCTGCTGCGCGAAATGCGCGCCGAGCATGAGGCGCGGCCGGAAGCAGAACCTTACCCGGAGGCAGCGGAATGAGCATCGCCACCTACAACTTCGCCTATCTCGACGAGCAGACCAAGCGGATGATCCGGCGGGCTATCCTCAAGGCCATCGCCATTCCCGGCTACCAGGTGCCCTTCGCCTCGCGCGAAATGCCCATGCCCTATGGCTGGGGCACCGGCGGCGTGCAGGTTACCGCCTCGATCATCGGACCGGACGATGTGCTGAAGGTGATCGACCAGGGCGCCGACGACACCACCAATGCCGTCTCCATCCGCGCCTTCTTCGCCCGGGTAGCCGAGGTCGCAACGACCACGCATACGGAGGAGGCGACGATCATCCAGACCCGCCACCGCATCCCCGAGGCGAAGCTCACCGAGGGCCAGGTGCTGGTCTACCAGGTGCCGATCCCCGAGCCGCTGCGCTTCCTCGAACCGCGCGAGACCGAGACGCGCAAGATGCATGCGCTCGAAGAATATGGGCTGATGCATGTGAAGCTCTACGAGGACATCGCCAAGCATGGCCGCATCGCCACCACCTACGCCTATCCGGTGAAGGTCGAGGGCCGCTACGTCATGGACCCCTCGCCGACGCCGAAATTCGACAACCCCAAGATGCATATGTCGGAAGCGCTGCAACTCTTCGGCGCCGGCCGCGAGAAGCGCATCTACGCCGTGCCGCCCTATACCGAGGTGGTGAGCCTCGATTTCGAGGACCATCCCTTCGAAATCCAGCATTTCGAGGAGCCCTGCGCGCTCTGCGGCGCCGAGGGCGTCTATCTCGACGAGGTCATCCTCGACGATCACGGCGGGCACATGTTCGTCTGCTCCGACACCGACAA
>Ga0206118_100719_pt1 | contig 12633 bp, 10 predicted proteins | sample 3A20Ametagenome_FD_177999 | JGI IMG/M metagenome (GOLD analysis project Ga0206118, IMG submission 177999) | Enriched microbial communities from leaf-cutter ant dump, University of Wisconsin, Madison, United States - 3A20A | ecosystem: Environmental > Terrestrial > Nest > Insects nest > Nest dump...
CACGGCCTTGGCGATTTCGCTGCGGTCGCCGGCCTGGGCGCGGCCCCACGCCAGCTCGCGCTCGATCAGCCCGGCGTAGACCGGCAGGTCGAGCGCCTTCTTCACCAGCGTCGGGTTGGTGGTGCAGTCGACCGGGCGCAGGCGCTTGATGGCCTCGTAGTCGCCGGTGTCGGCGACGACGACGGACAGGTCACGCAGCTGGGCGAGCTTGGATCGGGTCATTGCGGAATTCCTGGTACGGGGCCGGCGCGCGGCGCTCAGCGGTGGAAATCGCCCGCGGCTTCGGGCTGGTAGTGGACGGCGGTCACGCGCAGGCGCAGCTGGCGGCCACCGGGGGCGGTCCAGTCGATGGTCTGGCCGACGGCCAGGCCCAGCAGGGCACTGCCGACCGGCGCGAGCACCGAGACGCGGCCCTTGTCGAAATCCGCCTCGTGCGGATAGACCAGGGTCAGGGAATGCTGTTCGTCGTGCAGTTCGTCCACGCAGTCCACGCGCGAGTGCATGGTGACGATGCCTGCGGGGATTTCCTCCGGCGGCAGCACCTGCGCGCGTTCGAGCTCCTGGGACAGGGCGACGGCGGCCGGGTGCCGGCTCAGGGCCGGGGAATCGAGCATGGCCTCGAGGCGGGCCATGTCGCGGCTGGAGACGATGATCGATGGGGGCAGGCCGCTGTTGGTCGGCATGGAAAAACTCCTGCAATTGTTGAGAGACAAGCAAAAGGCGGCGCCAAGCCGGCACCGCCCGGGCCTATTGTGCTGGGAATGTGGAACGGATGCGACCCACCCCGATCATGGGGGCGGGGCGGCGGGGATGCAATGCGCCGGCGGCCCCGGTTCAGGCGTGCACGGGCGCCCCGGCAGAGCCGTAGGAGCGACTTCAGTCGCGATGGGGCTTTACCGGGAAAGCCTCATCGCGACTGAAGTCGCTCCTACAGGGGCAAGGCGCGTTACAGGGCCAGCAGGTCCGGCGGCAGGCTCTGGAAAATGCCCGCCAGCTGCTGCAGGAAATCGCCCATGGCCGAGCTGCGGCGCCAGACCATGGCGATGCGCCGGCTGGGCGCATCCTCGCCGGTGAAGCCGAGCAGGCGGATGTTCTCCGAGCGCGCGACCGGCGGCTTCACCGCCAGCATCGGCAGCAGGGTCACGCCGACATTGGCCGCCACCATCTGCCGCAGCGTTTCCAGGCTGGTGGCCTGGAACTCGGATTTCTCCAGCGCGCCGGCCAGGTGGCAGACGTCCAGCGCCTGGTCGCGCAGGCAGTGGCCGTCCTGCAGCAGCAGCAGGCGCTGGTCGGCCAGGTCGCCCATGCCCAGCGTCGCGTGCGCGGCCAGCGGGTGGCTTTCCGGCGCGGCCAGCACGAACGGTTCCTCGAACAGGAATTCGGCGTGCAGCTGCTCGTCGTGCAGCGGCAGCGCCAGCAGCGCGGCATCGAGCTGGCCGTTGCGCAGCTGGGTCAGCAGCACGTCGCTCTTTTCCTCCACCAGCAGCAGTTCCAGCTGCGGGAAACGCTCGCGGATGGCCGGCACCACGTGCGGCAGCAGGTACGGCCCCAGCGTGGGGAAGATGCCCAGCCGCACCGTGCCGGCCTCGGGGTCGCGGCTGCGGCGCGCGGCCTCCTTCATCTGCTCGACCTCGGCCACGATGCCGCGCGCACGCGCCGCCGCCTCGCGCCCAGCCGGGGTCAGCATCACCTTGCGCGGCGCGCGCTCCACCAGCGGCACGCCCAGCTCTTCCTCCAGCTTCCTGATCTGGGTGGAGAGCGTGGGCTGGCTGACGAAGCAGGCGGCCGCGGCCCGGCCGAAGTGCTTGTGCTCGGCCAGCGCCACCAGGTATTTGAGGTCACGCAGGTTCATTTCGGCCTCGGAACGTTGTTTCCTTCTCCCGCCGGGAGAAGGTGCCCCGTAGGGGCGGATGAGGGTACGGGCGAAGCGTCGTGCAGCCTGATATTGCGGGGCTTCGCCCTTGCCCTCACCCCAACCCCTCTCCCTGAGGGAGAGGGGCTTAGAACATCAAGCCGTCTCCGCCACCACCGCCACCGGCTGCGGCGCCGACGTGCGGATCAGGTGGTCGAAGGCGCTCAGCGCGGCGGTGGAGCCGGCGCCCATGGCGATGATGATCTGCTTGTACGGCACCGTGGTGCAGTCGCCGGCGGCGAACACGCCCGGCACGCTGGTCTGGCCGCGTTCGTCGATGACGATCTCGCCGCGCCCGCTCAGCTCCACCGTGCCGCGCAGCCACTCGGTGTTCGGCAGCAGGCCGATCTGCACGAAGATGCCTTCCAGCTCCACCCGGTGCGAATCGCCGCCGACGCGGTCGCTGTAGACCAGGCCGGTCACCTTCTGGCCATCGCCCAGCACCTCGGTGGTCTGCGCGTTGAGCACCACCTTCACGTTGGGCAGGCTGTTGAGCTTGGCCTGCAGCACCTGGTCGGCGCGCAGCTTGCTGTCGAACTCGAACACGGTGACATGGCTGACGATGCCGGCCAGGTCGATGGCCGCCTCGATGCCGGAGTTGCCGCCACCGATCACCGCCACGCGCTTGCCCTTGAACAGCGGGCCGTCGCAGTGCGGGCAATAGGCCACGCCCTTGTTGCGGTATTCGTTCTCGCCCGGCACGTTCATCTGCCGCCAGCGCGCGCCGGTGGAAAGAATCACCGACTTCGACTTCAGCGAAGCACCGTTCTCCAGCTGCACTTCCACCAGGCCATCGGCACCGGCCGGTACCAGTTTGGTGGCGCGCTGCAGGTTCATGATGTCCACCTCGTACTCGCGCACGTGCTGTTCCAGCGCCGCGGCCAGCTTCGGGCCTTCGGTGTGCTGCACCGAGATGAAGTTCTCGATGGCCAGCGTATCCAGCACCTGGCCGCCGAAGCGCTCGGCCGCCACGCCGGTGCGGATGCCCTTGCGCGCGGCGTAGATCGCCGCCGCCGCGCCGGCCGGGCCACCGCCCACCACCAGCACGTCGAACGGGTCCTTGGCGTTGATCTTCTGCGCATCGCGCGCCGCCGCGCCGGTGTCCAGCCTGGCGACGATCTGCTCCAGCGTCATGCGCCCGGAATCGAACATCTCACCGCCCTGGAACACCATCGGCACCGCCATCACCTGGCGCTGCTCCACTTCCTGCTGGAACGCGCCGCCCTCGATCACCGTGGTGCTGATCTTCGGGTTGAGGATGGCCATCAGCGCCAGCGCCTGCACCACGTCCGGGCAGTTGTGGCAGGTCAGCGACATGTACACCTCGAAGGCGAACTCGCCGTCCACCGCCTTGATGCTGTCGATCACCTCCTGCGCCACCTTCGGCGGATGGCCGCCGGTCCACAGCAGGGCCAGCACCAGCGATTCGAACTCGTGGCCCAGCGGCAGGCCGGCGAAGCGCACGCCGTGGCTTTCGCCTTCGCGGGCAATCACGAACGAGGGCCTGCGCGCATCGGTGCCCGAGACGTCCAGGCTGATCTTGCCGTTGCCGGCGGCGACGATGTCGTCCAGCAGGCCGCGCATCTCGGTGCTGGCGGCGCTGTCGTCGAGCGAGGCCACCAGGCGCAGCGGCTGGCGCAGCAGGCCCATGTACTGCTGCAACTGGGTCTTGAGGGTGTCGTCGAGCACGGCGCAACTCCTTGTTCGAGGCAAAACGGGGGGAGGGCGCGGTTGCGGCAGGCAACGCGCCGGGAAGGTAGGGGTGAACCGGAACCGCGTCTGGCGGGCGACGAGCGGGCTGGCTCGACGCGGCTTCGGTTCACCCCCACGCCCGCCGCGGGGGCGGGGTGGGAGCGAGGGACGGCCTTAGATCTTGCCGACCAGGTCCAGCGACGGGGTCAGGGTCTTTTCGCCTTCCTTCCACTTGGCCGGGCACACTTCGTTCGGGTGCGCGGCGGTGAACTGGGCGGCCTTCAGCTTGCGCAGGGTCTCGGACACGTCACGGGCGATCTCGTTGGAATGGACTTCCATGGTCTTGATCACGCCTTCCGGATTGATCACGAAGGTGCCGCGCAGGGCCAGGCCTTCTTCCGGAATGTGCACGCCGAAGGCGTTGGTCAGCTGGTGGGTCGGGTCGCCGATCAGCGGGAACTTGGCCTTGCCCACGGCCGGCGAGGTCTCGTGCCACACCTTGTGCGAGAAGTGGGTGTCGGTGGTGACGATGTAGACCTCGGTGCCCGCCTTCTGGAACTCGGCGTAATGCTCGGCCGCGTCCTCGATCTCGGTCGGGCAATTGAAGGTGAAGGCCGCCGGCATGAAGATCAGCACCGACCACTTGCCCTTCAGGCTTTCCTCGGTGACTTCGATGAACTTGCCGTTGTGGAAGGCGTTGACCTTGAACGGCTGGACCTGGGTGTTGATAAGGGACATGGAACTTCCTCTTGGTTGAAGGGACGGGTGGTGAACCGTGGAGCACAGGCTAATAGGCAGTGCCTAATAAAACAAATGAATTGAATGCATCGCATCAATAGATATTGGCTATTGATTCAGCCCGCCAAGCAGGCCCTGACCCCGATATCGGGCACTTTTCCGGCTTTCCAAGCCGCCGCGGCCGCCAAACTGAACGGGCGGGCATAGGCAGGCTCGATCCCGGCCGGCGCCGCCGCGGTAGGCAGCGACAGGCCGGGTGACTATCCTCCCGGTCCCGGAAACGTCCCGCGAAGAGGTAGTGAAGTGTCCAGCCCGAAGGTTGCCGAGCTGTTGCGGGAAGGCGCCGCCACGCTGCCGGGCGAGGACGCCCGGCACGAGGCCGAACAGCTGCTGCTGCACGTGCTGGGCGTGGACCGCGCCTGGCTGTTCGCCCACGCCACCGACCCGGTGGACGACGACGCCCGCCAGCGTTTCGAACTGCTGCTGCAGCGCCGCGCCGAAGGCCACCCGCTGGCCTACCTCACCGGCCGCCGCGGCTTCTGGACCCTGGACCTGCAGGTCAACACCGCCACCCTGATCCCACGCCCGGAGACCGAACTGCTGGTCGAACAGGCGCTGGCGCGGCTGCCGGCCGACGACATGGCGCGCATCGCCGACCTGGGCACCGGCAGCGGCGCCATCGCCCTGTCCATCGCCAGCGAACGCCCGCTGGCCACGGTGATGGCCACCGACCTGCTCGGCCCCACCTTGGCGGTGGCGGTGAAGAACGCCCAGGCCCACGGCCTGGACAACGTCTGGTTCCGCCGCGGCCACTGGTACGCCGCGCTGGGCGCGGACCGCTTCGACCTGATCGTCAGCAACCCGCCCTACATCGCCGCCGGCGACCCGCACCTGCAGCAGGGCGACCTGCGCTTCGAACCGCCCCCGGCCCTGGCCTCCGGCGCCGACGGCCTGGACGCCATCCGCGAGATCATCGCCGGCGCCCCCGACCACCTCGTCCCCGGCGGCTGGCTGCTGCTCGAACACGGCTGGGACCAGGGCCTGGCCATCCGCGCGCTGCTGGAGCAGGGCGGCTTCGACGAAGTGGAAACCGTGCAGGACCTGGAGCAGCGGGATCGGGTAACTCTGGGGCGGCTACGAGGGATTGGCTGACGTTGACCTCACCTGGGTGCGGTGATCCGATCGGCACAGGTGCTCAACACACCTTTACTAGGCGGTCGCCGCGCCCGAAAGCCATGCGGCTCCATCCATGCCTAGGAGATCGCCATGACCGAGCAGGTCGAACCCCGGTTTACGTCCCGCACCCTGAAAGTCGGCTGCCAGTACTACGAGAGCCGGGCCAAGGAAAAAGACCGCCGCTTCAAGACCCGACAGGTGCCCTGCCTGCGACTGTGCGGCGACTGGCTGGAGGCCGCAGGCCTCAAAGTCGGCCAGAACGCGCGGGTGATAGTGACCCGGCGCGGCATCGTGATTGCTGCTGAGGAATAGCTTGCTTCATGCCGTGGGCGGGTAATGCCCGCCCACGGTATCTGTCGATACAAGCCCAAGGCCTAACGCCTGGATTAAGGTGATCCGCGAAGCGGACTCGACTTGAATGAATTATTAGGCATTTGCTCGAAAGAACTGAGTTGCCCTTCTAACCAAGCCACGAACTCCTGCTCTGAGAGTGGGTTTGGATTGCGGCCCCACTTATTCCAGCGTCGGTCAACCATAGTAGACCAGTCGCCAGCGACCTCAGTAAGCGCAGGGTGACCACCCCAGAGCTTTACTGCTATAGCTAGATCACTGATGCGGCCGTTGAGCTCTTGGATGGAGCATCCACCCTGCCAAGTAGCGCCGACCAGCCTCAAGCATTTGGCGGAACTCACCGAACCCGGTAGTCATTCTGCTGATGTCTAGCCCATGAATTAAGCCGCGCCGCGAAGCGGCATTGACTTGAATGCGCTGTTAGGCGCCGGTGCCAACGACTTCTTCCCTAGGTATTTTTTCCATGGGTATGGCCTGTTTGGTGGCGGTATCAATGATATCTACAACGCAAACTTCCTGTTCCCATCGCGGTTGGATTTGGTATTTTGAGCGTGGAGCTAGATCAACGATGAATGAGTGACCATATGAACGGGCTCTTGCGCCACTTGTCGTACATGAAAGCATTATTTTATGAATGCCCGGTGATGCTCTGACGGAAGCAAGGGTGCCCACCTTTTTTCCATCAATGACAATGACCTGTGCCGAGCAAATATTTCCTTCTCTCATCATAATATTGCATCGGATTAATTGCGACCAGATCTCGATGGTTGCGGATTCTTTGGATGTTGCATTGACGTACTTGGGGAGGCCGGAACATGCGGTCAGTACCGAAGTTAACGCGGCTATGAAAAATTTAATCTTGTTTGAGTTCACTCTTGATCTCTGAAGCGGCATTGGCTTGAACGAATTGCTAGGCCGTGGTCTAGTAGTGTTGAACGTTGATTTTATATTTTATGGTGGCAGGTTCGCCATTGCGGACGCGCTGGCGATATGCCCCTATAACGCAAGAGTTCTCTGGATTCGTCGTTTCGACTGTGGCGCCCGCAGCGTCAGTAAGGGTCGCGTGGCACTGAACCCTGGGCGACACGTCGAGTTTTGCTCGATACGTCTCGCCCATCTGGGGCGTGAAGGTCCACGTGTAGCTGCATTCACGATTCTGGCCGAAGTCAGCCTCGATGTACCAGAACGCAAGTGTTATAGGTCTGCCAGCCGGTAAATGAATCGACTCCATTGGCCGGTCTTTGCGTTTTCGGGCAACTCGAACACCTTTCTCTGCGGTTTGACACGTCGCGTCCTGGTACTTCCATACGTGCCAGTTCTGCCCAATCCCTCCTCCAGAGGACCGCGACTCTATGTCCATGGCCAGCTCTGCCGTTGTGGCCGAAGGCGCCATAATCTCGGTACTTGCGCAGCCGCCGACGAATAGGACGGTTATGCACAGTAGTTGAAATTTCATCAGTCCCCCCCAAAAAAAAAGATGTTCATGCGCGGTGTAACACCTGAGTTCAACGCGCCGCAAAGTGGCGCCGGCTTGAATGAGCTGTTAGGCCTTTGCATGAGATGTGGCTTTGGCCTTCTTGGTTATCCGATCACTCTTCCTTTTCTGAAACTGCTCGAATTTCTGAGCTAGGAGAAAGACGTAGTCGACAATTGCATGAGTAAAAGTCATGACGTCATTGGCATCTTGAGCGCCAATTTCCGTGTCCGTGGCATGTGCTGCATTGTTGCGCTGATCACGTAGCTCTTCGCTCCATTGGTACAGTCGGGCATCAATCACGCCTATGTCGCGAAGTTCTTTTAGGCCGCCCCCCAAATAGCTGTCCTTCGTTTTGTAATGCCGGCAAATTGCTTCGAGTGAACGGCCGCACATTGCTGTTGCTGCAAGGTAGGCGCCAGACTGCATGCACTTTTCTGCCTCCTCCAGCGAAGTTCTAACAATCTTCGGAATGTCTAAACCAAGAGCCCTTTTGGGTCGGGGGTAGACACGTATGGGGCGAGACCACACAGTCTATTCGTCTACGTAATCTTCATTCGACTGAGCGATCAAGGCAGTGTCACAGGAAGGACATTTAAGTAGAAAAGTCTTTGTAGAAAATATGTCCCCGTCATTGTACTCGCAGAGAACATCCGCGTTGACTTTTGCTTGGCAAAGGTGGCAGTCAATCAACATCCGTGATCTCCAATCAAAAGGTTAACGCCTAAATTAAGCCGAGCCGCGAAGCGGCATCGGCTTGAATGAAATGTTAGGCCCCAACCGCAGGCTTAAGGCCCGTGATTGCTTTCCCGAGCCGTTCGAGCGCGGATGCTGCTTTATTCGCATGGCTGAAATCCAAGCCTGAGTGCTCTTGCTGCCCGAATGTGTCCGAGCCGATGATGTTCCAATGCTCAAATGCCTCCTTCACTTGACTCCATTCGGCAGCAGCCCCGTAAGATTCAAGGTAGAACTTGCCGAAGTTGATCGCATGCCGCCTATCCGCATTCTTGAGCGCTTCTCGCATGTAAGAGTTGCTGAAGAGAAACGCGAACTTCGCAAGCCCGGCTAGAAGGCCGACGGCGATAAGGCCCTTGCTAACAGCGAATACGATGTACTGCCAGCTAATAGCAGAATCCGACGGAACCAAGGTTGTTAGGCTGATATAAGCGAAGAGGCCGATGCCGCCGAGAAGTGCGCCGGCGCCAACAGTACTCCAAATCTTAGAAATTCGGTGAAACTGTTTTTCTTTTTTGTCGAGTATGTCTAGCGCCTCAACGACGTAATCCTTTGAGGTCTTTTCCAGCTTTCTTCGGCTTTCCTCGTTGTAACGTTTCTTCTCAAGCAGAACTTCTTGCCGAGCTTTCTCAAGCTCTGCCTCTTTGGCAGCAATCTCCTCCGAAAGCCGAGCTTGCATGAAGTGAGAGTCCGCTTCTCGCTTCATTAGTACGCGCTCAAAGTCACGCTGGCGCTCTAGCAGCTTCTGCTCTCTTTCGGCGAAAAGAGACTCACGCTCTTCGAGCTGCTTCTGTAGAGCCTTTTCGCGCTCAAGTTGCTCGTGCTTAAGCCTGTTGCGGCGAGCTTCGAATTCCTTTTCTTGCTCATGCAGCGTGCGCCGCATCTGGAGAATTTCCCTCTGGCGGGCGACCATCTGGGCTTTCTCGCTCCGTTGTTCCAAGTGCGCAGGGTCTTCTTCGACGGTTGCCACATTCCCTCCTTGGGGCCTAACGCCTATTCGGCCGCCTAATCGCGACGTGGCCCAAGTTTCCCGCTTTCCGGCGCTAATGTGAAGATGGGGTGACGACTCGAGAGTCAATTGCTTGAAAAGGGCTGGAACGGTACGGTCACGAGGCCGACGGCAAACACCGCGCGTTTGCGGCCATATCGGTTGCACCCCGAATCGCTCGGCATAACGCAAGCGCTCAAGCTCTTGAAGGGATGAGTTGCTTGGACCGAGTACCGGTGGTGTCCCTTCCTCTAGGTGGAAGAAGGGACGCGCAATCCTCAATACAACCCCTGCGCCAACATCGCATCGGCCACCTTCACGAACCCTGCGATATTCGCGCCATCGACGTAATTGACGCTGCCGTCCGCGCGCTTTCCATGCTGCACGCAGTTGGCGTGGATCTCCTTCATGATCACGTGCAGGCGCTCGTCCACGTCGGCGTGGCGCCAGGACAGGCGCAGGGCGTTCTGGCTCATTTCCAGGCCGGAGGTGGCGACGCCGCCGGCGTTGCTGGCCTTGCCGGGGGCGTACAGGGTGCCGGCCTGCAGGAACACGTCCACCGCCTCCAGGGTGGAGGGCATGTTGGCGCCTTCGGCCACGCACAGGGCGCCGTTGTGCACGAGGGTGCGGGCGTCGGTTTCGTCCAGTTCGTTCTGGGTGGCGCAGGGCAGGGCGATGTCGGCGGGGATGTGCCAGGGGCGGCGGCCTTCGAGGAACTCGAAGCGTATGTCGCCGGCCAGTTCGGACAGGCGGCCGCGGCGTTCGTTCTTCAGCGCCATCACGTCCTGCATGGCCTGTTCGTCGAAGCCGTCGCGGGCATAGAGGGTGCCGCCGGAGTCGGAGAAGGTGAGCACCTTGCCGCCGAGTTCGGCGGCCTTGAGCGCGGCGAACTGGGCCACGTTGCCGGAGCCGGAGATCAGCACCCGGGCGCCATGGGTTTCGCGGCGGGCGTGGTGCAGCATCTGTTCGACGAAGTAGACGGTGCCGTAGCCGGTGGCTTCCGGGCGCATCAGGCTGCCGCCGTAGGCCAGGCCCTTGCCGGTGAACACGCAGGCGGCGTCGTTGCTGAGTTTCTTCATCATGCCGGCCATGAAGCCGACCTCGCGCGCGCCCACGCCGATGTCCCCGGCCGGCACGTCAGTGTCCGCGCCGAGGTGGCGGTACAGCTCCAGCATCAGCGCCTGGCAGAAGCGCATCACCTCGCCCTCGCTCTTGCCCTTGGGGTCGAAGTCCGCGCCGCCCTTGCCGCCGCCCATGGGCAGGGTGGTCAGCGCGTTCTTGAAGGTCTGCTCGAAGGCCAGGAATTTCAGGATCGACAGGTTCACCGAGGGGTGGAAGCGCATGCCGCCCTTGAACGGGCCGATGGCCGAGCTGTGCTGTACGCGGAAGGCGCGGTTGACGTGGGTGCGGCCGCTGTCGTCGGCCCAGGCCACGCGGAACTGGATGACCCGTTCCGGTTCCACCAGCCGTTCGAGCAGGCCATGCCGCGCGTACTGCGGGTGCTGCTGCAGGAACGGCCAGAGACTGTGGGTGACTTCCTTGACCGCCTGCAGGAACTCGGGCTGGTCAGGGTCGCGGCGGGCAACGTGGGCCAGGAAGGCGTCGGGACTGCGGTGGTTCAAGGGCATTCCTCCTGAAGGTGGGGAAGGGACAGCAACAGGACAGCCGGAACGAAAACGCGGCCCGTAGGCCGCGTCGTGGAGTCATTGCAGGCGGGCGAGTACCGCCTGCGCCGCCTGGGATGTGGAAAGCGCTCGCCCCTGCGCGGCAAGGTCGGCGGTGAACAGGCCATCGTCCAGCGCGGCGGCCACCGCCTGCTCGACGGCGGAGGCTTCGGCCTCCAGCCCCAGCGAGTGGCGCAGCAGCATGGCCGCGCTGAGGATGGTGGCGTAGGGGTTGGCGATGCCCTTGCCGGCGATGTCCGGCGCCGAGCCGTGGATGGGCTCGAACACACCGATTTGACGGATCGGCGTTGCCGATCCATCCGGGCCCACCTTGCCCTGTTCGCCCAGCGAGGCGGAGGGCAGCAGGCCCAGCGAGCCGGCCAGCATGGAGGCCTCGTCGGTGAGGATGTCGCCGAACATGTTCTCGGTGACGATCACGTCGTAGGCGCGCGGCTTGGCGATCAGGTGCATGGCCATGGAATCGACCAGCTGGTGTTCCAGTTCCACGTCCGGGAATTCCTCGCGGCCGATGCGCGCGGCGACGTCGCGCCACAGCCGCGAGGTCTCCAGCACGTTGGCCTTGTCCACCGAGGTCAGCCTGCCGCGGCGCTGCTGCGCCAGGCGGAAGGCGCTGCGCAGCACGCGCTCGATCTCGGCCACGGTGTAGCGGCACAGGTCGCTGGCGCTGTCGGCGTCGCGGGTCTTGTCGCCGAAGTAGATGCCGCCGGTCAGCTCGCGCACGACCACGAAGTCGACGTCGGTGAGCAGCTCGGCTTTGATCGGCGAGGCGTGCAGCGCGGCCGGGTGGGTGCGCACCGGGCGCAGGTTGGCGAACAGGCCCAGCGCCTTGCGGATGGCCAGCAGGCCCTGTTCCGGGCGCACCTTGGCATTGGGGTCGGACCACTTGGGCCCGCCGACGGCGCCGAGCAGCACGGCGTCGGCTTTGCTGCAGGCGTCCAGCGTGGCGGCCGGCAGCGGCTCGCCGTGGTTGTCGATGGCGATGCCGCCGATGTCGTGTTCGGCGAAGCTGAAGTCATGGCCGAAGCGGTTGGCGATGGCCTTGAGCACGTCCACCGCGGCGACGGTGATCTCGGGGCCGATGCCGTCACCCGGCAGTATGACGATGTTGGCTTGCATGCAGATGTTCCGGTTGTTTGTTTTTTGATCTAGCCCCTCTCCCTGCGGGAGAGGGGTTGGGGTGAGGGTAAGGGGCGAAGCCCTGAGGTGTTTGGGTGCAAGAGGCTTCGCCCGTACCCTCATCCGCCCCTTCGGGGCACCTTCTCCCGGAGGGAGAAGGAAAGAGCGTCACGCTGCCCGTTGGCTCTCGTACCGCTCTATCTCCGGCACGCGCCCCAGCAGCCAGCCCAGCTGGTCCACGCCTTCCAGCAGGCAGGTCTGCGAGAAGCCGTCCAGCGGGAAGGCATAGACCTTGCCGGCCGGGGTGCGCAGTTCGCGCGCGGCCACGTCGATGGTCAGTTCGTCGTCCGGGCGCTGCATCAGTTCCTGCACGTCGGCTTCGTCCAGCACGATCGGCAGCAGGCCGTTCTTCAGCGCATTGCCGCGGAAGATGTCGGCGATCTCGCTGCTCACGATGGCGCGCAGGCCCAGGTCGGTCAGCGCCCACGGCGCGTGCTCGCGCGAGGAGCCGCAGCCGAAGTTGCGGCCGGCCAGCAGGATGCTGCGGCCCGCGTTCTGCGGCTGGTTGAAGGCGAACTCCGGGTTCGGCGAGCCATCGGCCTGCCAGCGCCAGTCGTTGAAGGCGTTCCTGCCCAGGCCGGCGCGCTCGGTGGTGGACAGGAACCGCGCCGGGATGATCTGGTCGGTGTCGATGTTGGTCTGGCGCAGCACCACGCTGCGCGAGCTCAGGGTACGGAAACCGGCCATCACGCCACCTCCTTGTTGA
>Ga0206118_100720_pt1 | contig 12622 bp, 8 predicted proteins | sample 3A20Ametagenome_FD_177999 | JGI IMG/M metagenome (GOLD analysis project Ga0206118, IMG submission 177999) | Enriched microbial communities from leaf-cutter ant dump, University of Wisconsin, Madison, United States - 3A20A | ecosystem: Environmental > Terrestrial > Nest > Insects nest > Nest dump...
GGCCGCGCGGTAGCGCGCGTCGTCGGCCGCGGCACTATCGGTCGCCATTGCGATGCCGGAAAAGCCCTCGATGCCGCGGCGGAAGCGGAAGGTCTGGTCGCGCCCGACGAAGGCGTTGCCGGCAAGGGCCGCCGCCTCGCATTCCTCGCGGTTGGCGATGCCGAGCGGCTCCAGGTAGCTGCCGTCGGCGAGGAAGACGCAGCAGTTCTCCGTGCCGAAGGGGTGGCGCGCGTCCGCCGCCACGGTGAAGCCGAGCGCGGAAAGCCGCGCCCGCGCCACCGCGAGGTCGAAGACCGGCAGCACCAGATGGTCGATCGGGCGGGGCGTTCTCGAACTCACGGTCATGGGCGGGCATCCGGTCGTGTTCCTGATGCCCGTGCTTTGCATGCTTTACGCGCGCAATGCAAGCGCCGCCGGCGAACCGGTCAGAGCAGGAAATCGTGCTTGTCGAGATGCTTGAGACGGAAGTCCTCGATGACGAGGATGTCCGTCGCCGAAAACTTGATGTGCACGTCGCTGCCCACCTGATCGGCCTTCGCCAGCACCTGGCTGACCTTCGAGAAGCCATAGGAACGCAGGTCGATTTCGTCCAGGTTGTTCTTGAAGTCGGTGATCGTGTCCTTGCCGTAGCCCTTCTTGAAGATGAAGATGTCCGCGCCGGTGCCGCCCGTGAGCCTGTCGTTGCCGGTGCCGCCGTTCAGCACGTCGCTGCCCGTGCCGCCATAGAGCTTGTCGTTGCCCGAACCGCCGGACAGCTTGTCCTTGCCGCCGTATCCGTAGAGCTTGTCGTTGCCGGAACCGCCGGTGAGCGTGTTGCGCGCCTGGTTGCCCAGGATGACGTCGCTGCCGCTGCCGCCCTTGGCGTTCTCGATCAGGGAGCGGGTGTCGTTCTTGTAGAGCAAGGCGTTGAAGATGTTGCCGCGCGCGAAGCCGTCGTTCGGCCCGCCACCGAGGAAGGCGAGCTGGTCGTCGCTGAAGAGCGAGTGCTTGCCGGGCCGGAGATCGATCTTCACGCCCGTCTTGTAGGCGGTGAGATCGTAGGTGTCCGTGCCGCCGCCGTCCCAGATCGTGGCGAAGATGCGGTTGGCGTCCGCGCCCGAGGCCGCGTCGATGCCGACCTTGCCGTTGACGAACGTGTCGCCGCTGCCCGGCTTCCACTTGTAGACGGTCTTGCCGGAATTGGTCGAGAAGTCCGCGCCGTACATGCGCTGCAGGGCGGCGATGTCGAGCATCATGAAGGACTGGGCGAAGCCGTATTGCTCGTTGTGATAGCCGCCGCCGGTCGGGGCGCCGATATAGCCCCGGTAGGTCATGACGGAATATTCCATCGAATCGACGCTGGAGGGCAGCGCCTTGAACTTGCCCTCGCGCTCATGCCCGTGCTTCAGGCCGAGCGCATGCCCGGTCTCGTGCAGGATCGTGATCCATTCGTAGTTGCCGGCCACCGGCGCGTCGTCGTTGTACTCGTAGCCGAACCAGAGATCGCCGCCCTCCTCGCTCTGGGACGGATAGTAGGCCCAGGCCGCCTCGGGGTCCTTGGACATGGCATAGCGCAGGTTGGCGCTCGAACTGCTTCCGGCGCTGACCTTGAGGGCCGTGAAGCCCTCGACGGAGAAGCCGTTGTTGGCGGAATTGCCGAACGCGGTGTCGAGCACGTATTTGGCGGCATTCTTCTGCTTGGTGGAGAACGAACCGAAGCCGTTCAGGTGCTCGTTGTCGCCGCTGTAGTCGCTGCCGCCATAGACGCCCCTGGAGCTGGGAAAGGCGTAGGTGATGGAGCCGCCGCCCCAGGCCTCGCCGGACAGGACGCCGTTTATCTTGCTGTTCGACGTCAGGCCGATCGTCTTCGTGCTCTTACCGATGCCGGTCATTGAAATTCCCCTCGATGAATCTGGTTTCCGGCTCCGGGGCGAGGCACTGGACACGCGCGACGCGCGCGGACAATGGACTGCGACCCGAATCGGCTGCAAAATGCCATGATGCTACTATATCCTCGAAAAAGGACGGATGAGGACAGGATGCTATTCCGAGATCGGTTAACGTTTGCTCTATTCTGCTTGAGCGTGGCTTTCGCCCTCGCCTGCCCGCCTGCGCAGGCCGGCGGAATGCGTCCGCCCGGCGATCCGAACGAGGCGGTCGAAGCGGAATACAGGGTTCTGAGCGCCAGGGGAACGCGCGCCGCCCTGGAACTCTTCATCGCCCGCCATCCCGACCATCCGCTCGCGGAGCGCGCCCGCCAGGCCCTGGAAACCATGTCTCCCTGACGCCGTCCCGGCGGCGCGCGAAACCCGCGGCAAGGCATCCGAATAAAGCCGGCCTACCGTCCGTCGATAGGAGGATTGCGGTTGACGAACGTCATGGGCATTGACAGCATGCCCGGACATAGGCCGACCGGTCCGATTTCGCTGGAGGGGGTGGAAATTGACTGCGGGTTCCATCGTGGCAACGCTTCTGGTCGCCTTCGCGGGGCTTCTCGCCGTTCCGGCCGTCAGCCATACCAATCCGGGAACCACCTTCTCGCTGATGGCATCATCCATGGCCTTCGTCGCCATGGCCATCGCCCAGTTCATGGCGACCCGGCCGCCGGTGGTGGAGAAACTGTTCGGCGGCCTCGACCGGATCTACCACTTCCATCGCAAGCTCGGCATCGCCATCCTCTGTCTCATCGGCGTTCACTATTTCGTGACGCCGGATTTCCAGGGGCTGGCGGTGACGAGCGGCCTCAACATCCTCGCCGCGACGCTCGGCGAATGGGCCTTCTACGGCTTCGTCTTCCTGATCGTCCTCAGTCTCGTGAAGGTGATCCCGAAGACGCGCCTGCAGTTTCCCTATCATTACTGGCGCGTGACGCACCGCTTCATCGGCCTCCTCTTCATCCTCGTCGCCTTCCACCAGATGTTCATCAAGCGCCCCTATGACGGCACGGCGCTGCTGGCGACCTATCTCAACCTCTTCGCCGCCATCGGCATCGCCAGCTACCTCTACACCCAGCTCCTGCCCTGGCTGCGCACCCGCCGCTACGAGGTCGTCGACGTCGACCGCCACGACGGGGCGACCATCATCACGGGCAAGCCCACCGGGCGGAAGCTCTCGGCCCTTCCCGGCCAGTTCGGCTTCTTCCGCGTCGACAAGAGCGGGCTGCGCGAGCCGCATCCCTTCACCATCGCGGGGATCGAGGACGACGGCACGGTGCGCTTCGCCATCAAGCCGCTCGGCGACTACACGAAGGCGCTGCGCGAGGCCGTCGCCGTCGGCGACCGGCTGACGCTGGAAGGCGGCTACGGCCATTTCAACCACAAGCGCGGCGGCAAGAAGCAGATATGGCTTGCCGGCGGCATCGGCGTCACGCCGTTCCTCGCCATGGCGAGCCGGCTCAGAGGCGACGAGGGGCAGGATATCCACATGGTCTATTGCGTGCGCGACGGGGCCGAGGCGATCGGCCTCGACACCTTCCGCACGCAGGCGGAGAAGCTCGGCAATTTCAGCTTCGTGCTGCACAACTCGGCGACTGACGGCCGTTTCGATGCGGGCAAGCTCGTCGCCGGCGCGCCGATAGACCCGGCCGAGGCCGACCTGTGGTTCTGCGGCCCGCCGCCGTTGCGGCTCGCCATCGAGAAGGGATTGAAGGAGCTCGGCAAGGCGCCGCGCCGCGTCGAGTTCGAGCGTTTCGAGTTTCGTTGACCATTCTGCCGGCGCGCCGGCCCAGATCGGAGTGAAAGGAACAAGCCATGAGCATGTTCGCACCAGACTTCCTGCGCTCGCGCCGCCCGGCTCTCCGGCTTCTCGCCGCCGCCGGCCTGGCGCTCGCCGTCCTCTGTCCGGCAGGCGCATCGGCCCGCGATCCCTTCGCGGCCGACGCCTTCTCCACCTACAAGCCCGACGCCGACAACGGCCGCTACCTGTTCAGCGCCGCCGGCTGCGGCGCCTGCCACGGCTCCGGCGACAACATCGAGCTGCTCTCCGGCGGCATGGAGATGCAGACGGCGATCGGAAAATTCTTCGCGCCGAACATTTCCGCCCATCCGAACGGCATCGGCGGCTGGTCGAACGCCGAGTTCCTGAACGCCGTGATGAACGGCCTCGACCGCAACGGCGACAATCTCTATCCGGTCATGCCCTACACCTCCTACGGCGGCATGAAGCCGGAGGACGTGCTCGACATCAAGGCCTATATCGAGACGCTGCCGCAGTCCGACGCCACCTCCAGGGAGCACGAGATCGCCTTCCCCTTCAGCCGGCAGACGACGATCACGCTGTGGAAGCGCAGCCACTTCACCGTCCCCGCCTACCAGCCGCGCGAGGAGACGCAGATGGAGCGCGGCCGCTACCTGATCGAGAACGTCGGCGGCTGCGGCGATTGCCATACGCCGCGCACCACCACCTACGGCCTCGACCTTTCCCGCGCCTACGAGGGCGAGAAGGGCCTGACGGGCGCCGTCGCGCCCGACATCACCAAAGCGCGCATGTCGGGGCTTTCTTCCTTCGAGGTCTTCACCAAGGGCCTGATCGAGGACGGCAAGAAGCTCTCCGGCTCGCCGCTCTCCGATCCGGTCATGCGCCGCATCGCTCAAGGGCTCTCGGCTCTTTCGGACGAGGACCGGCAGGCGATGTACGCCTTCCTCGCCGACCGCGAGGTGAAGGCCACCCCCGTCGCCACCTCGACCGAGCCCGTCTGCAGCGAGGCGACGGCGGAGGCCTCGCTCGGCGGCGGCAACGCGGAAGCCGCCGCCGCGGCCGACGCCTTCATCGGCAAGTACTGCCGCAACTGCCACGGCCCGGGCGAGAGCTCTCAAGGGTCGTTCCCCTCGGGCGACCTCGCCTCGATCGCCGCCAACGCCGCCTTCGTGACGCCCGGCAACGCCGCCAAGTCGCTGCTCTACACCAGCGTCACCAGCGGCCGCATGCCGCTCGGCAAGCGCCCGAGCGACGCCGAGGTGCAGAGTCTCGCCACCTGGATCGACTCGCTCGCCGAGGCCGACATCCCGACGGCGGCGGCGACGAAGGTCGAGCGCTCCCGCCCGATGATCGGCTACCGCGACTTCATCGAGCTGGCGCTGCGCGACATCTCCAAGGTCGACGAGCGCGACCAGCCCTTCATCCGCTACTTCAGCTATCGCGACCAGTACAACGGCATGATGAGCTGCGAGACGCACGCGACCTTCCTCAAGCGCATGTCGGTGCTCGCCGGCGGCTTCAAGAAGCTCCTGAACTCGCTCTCCTACGGGCCGAACCTCGTCATCCCGGACGAGGTCGAGGGCTCGGACGGCCTGCTCGTGCGCGTCGACATCCGCGACCTCGAATGGACGGCGGACGACTACGACTTCCTGATCAACGAATATTTCTACGGCATAGACCCCACCAGCGACGCCTCGCTGCACGCGCTCGCCAAGGCGACTGAGACGCAGCTTCCGATCATGCGCATCGACTGGTTCATGAGCAACGGCGCGCGGCCGAAGGTCTACAACCGCCTGATGAAGCTGCCGACGCATATCCGCGAGCTGGAGACCCGCTTCAAGATCGACGTCGACCAGAACATCCGCAGGAGCCGCGTCCTGCGCGCGGGCTTCGCCGACGGCTCCTCCGGCGTGTCGGACCACAACCGCATGCTGGAGCGCCACGACATGCCCTTCGGCGGCTACTACTGGAAGTCCTACGACTTCGCCGGCGACGTCGGCCGGCAGGTGCTGAAGCGCTTCCCGCACGGGCCGAAGGAAGTGAAGCTGGAGGCCGGCCTGCAGTCCTTCGAGCATGACGGTGGCGAGATGGTCTTCTCGCTTCCGAACGGCATGCAGGGCTACTACCTCTCGACCGCCGAGGGCGCGCAGCTCGACGTCGGCCCGACGGCGATCGTCTCCTTCCGCAAGCGGCCGATCGGCAAGGGCGTCGAGATCGTCAACGCCCGCTCCTGCTTCGACTGCCATTTCGACGGCATCCTGTCGAAGCGCGACCAGATCCGCGAGCATATCGAGACCTCCACGCTGTTCTCCAAGGACCAGCAGGACGTGCTGCTCGCCCTCTACGTGCCGCAGGAGGAGCTGAACGAGGCCTACAAGCGCGACCGCGACCGTTTCGTGGCCGCACTCGACCAGCTCGGCATCACCGAGCCGACGCCCGACGGCGGCAGGACCAGCCTGAAGGCGCCGGGCGGGGCGGAGATCTTCACCTACTTCGCCGACAAGTACGAGGACGAGCTGAACTTCGAGCAGCTCGCCGCCGAGTTCGACATGACGCCGGAGCAGTTCGCTTCCGACATCCGCCGCCTCACCGACGTCAATGCGCTGCGCATCGGCATCGACTGGGTGGCGACGCTGGAATCGGGCGCGACGATCCCGCGCGTCGAGGTCGAGGAGCAGTTCGCCTACATGCTGGAGCCGCTGATGCAACTGCGTCCGCTGAAGCGCGGCGGCCATGTCGACGTGGCGAGCGCCGGCAACGACGCCTATCAGCAGCCGCAGCAGGACGACGCCTACCAGCAGCCCGTCAACCAGGAGCAGGCTTCGGGCGGCGACCAGTATGCCGCCGGCGGCGCCGTCGCCTACAACGTCCCGGCCTACAAGCAGGACGACAAGGCGCAGGCCGAGAAGGTGAAGCTGGCGCTGCGCGTGCCCTCGACCACGGCCAAGGTCGGCGACAAGCTGAGCTTCGAGCTCTCCACCAACCACGCCTGCGAGCTCCAGGTCATGTATGTGGAGGACACCGGCAATGTCGAGATCATCCCCGACGTGATGATCGGCAACACGGTGCTGAATGCCGGCGAGCAGCGCGTCATCCCGCAGCCCGGCACGGGCGACCTCACCTTCGACGCGCCCTCGCCGAGCGAGACGATGGTCGCCTTCTGCCGCGCCGGCGGGCTCGGCGACCAGAAGCTCACGGCCGAGAAGGCCCGGGAGCTGGTCGCCACCTCCCGGCAGCCGCCGACGCGGGGCCTGGCGATCAACCTCGCCAAGCAGGCCGAGAAGGACAACGGTGCCGCCGGCGTGCAGATGGTCACGTTCGAGATCAAGGACTACTGAGAAACCGGCGGGGGCCTTGCGGCCCCGCCGCCATGGCTGAGATGACGGAGGCTACAGGACCATGCTGATGCGATCGATGGCGGTGACATTCTTCGTTCTGGCCGGCGCGCTGCCGGCCGCGGCGGCCTGCGAGGCGGTGACGGGCGTCATGGCGGCTTTCAATGCCGGCGACGAGCAGACGGCCCGCGCGATCGCCGTCAGCCCGGACAGCGCCACCTGCAGCGCCGACGAGCGGGCGCTGGCCGGCCGGATCGCGGCACTCGCGGCCTTCAACCGCATCGCCACGGATGTCGGCAACGGCGGCCGCCTCCTGGACCACCAGGCGGACCTGGAAGACCTGCAGAAGGCGTTCGGCGGCCCCTGGCAGGTGTTCGACGCGCTCGGCGACCTCGCCCGCGAGCGCAAGGACTACGAATCCGCCGCGCGCTTCTACCAGCTCGCGCTGGAGGACGGCGCCAACGAGACGCTGACGCCCGACTGGATGGCGCCCGACCCCGACTATATCCTGCGGCTCGACCGGCTCGCGGGCGAGATGCGGCTCGCCGCGCCGCGGCCCGTGCAGCTTGCCATGCGCGGCGGCTGCAAGGTCTCCTTCCGCGGCGTCGCCATCAAGAAGAAGTCGACGCCGGTCCGCTACGTCTTCGGCACGGCCGATTTCACGCCGGAGGGCGTGGACGCGGCGAAGGATCTCGCCGAATGCCTGAAGTCGGTAAAGCCGGCCGCGATCACCCTGATCGGCCATACCGATCCGATCGGCTCGGCCGAATCCAACTACAGGCTGTCGCTCGCCCGCGCCGACGCGCTCGCCGCCTACCTCCAGACCGCGGGTTTCCCCGGCAAGATCGCCACCGTCGGCAAGGGCAAGGACGAGCCCTTCAAGCCCGACGACGCCTCCGCCTACGACACGGAGACCTTGAACCAGCTCCACCGCCGCGTCGAAGTGGACCTGCAGAAATGAGCGTGCGCGGCCGGCTTCTGGCACTTCTCCTCGCCGCCGCCTTTCCCGCGCCGGCGCTCGCCGTCGAGACCTATGCGCTCGTCGTCGGCATCGACGAATATCCCTACGACGTCAGCCTCGACGGCGCGGTGAAGGATGCCGAGGACGTCTACCGCTCGATGGTCGCGGCGGGCTTCCAGGTGGTGAAGTTCACCAATGCCGAGGCGCGCAAGGACGCGATCCGCAACGCCTGGGACGATCTCGTCGGGCGGGCGGTCGCCGGCGATACGATCATCTTCACCTATGCCGGCCACGGCGCGCAGATGCCGGAGCTCATCCCCGGCGACGAGGCCGACGGCCTCGACGAATTCCTCCAGCTCCCCGGCTTCGACCGCAACCGCATGGAGGAGACCAAGAGCGAGATGATCGTCGACAACGAGATGAACATCTGGTTCGCGCAGGCCGAAAGCAAGGGCGTGCACGTGCTCTTCGTCTCCGACAGCTGCTTTTCCGGCGGCATGAGCCGGTCGATCACCGGCAAGACGCGGCTGGCGCCCGCCGTCACGATAAAGCTCTCGCCGCCCTCGCAGGAGGCCGTGGCCGGCGCCGGCATGAAGGAGAACGCCTTCAAGCAGGTCACGGTGCTCGCCGCCTCGCTCGAAAGCCAGCCGACGCCGGAGGTCATCATCAACAACGAGCCGCGCGGGGCGCTGAGCTGGAGCTTCGCCCGCGCCGTGGAAGGCAGCGCCGACCGCAACGGCGACGGCGTCATCACCCGCATCGAGCTGGAGGACTACATCTTCGCCAATGTGAAGACCCAGTCCGAGGCGTTGCAGGTGCCGAACTTCACGCCGCAGATCGCCCGCTCCGACAGCGAGGTGGTGGTGCGGCTGACGCGCGGCCTGCCGGTCGTCGCGGAGACGGGCGGGGAGCAGCAGGCGGCGGTGACGCCGCGCGCCGTCAAGTCCGCGCACGAGCTCGGCTGGACCGGCCAGATCGCCCTCGACATCGCCGGCGACGGCGAGAGGCCGAAGAACGCCGAAGGCGGCGGCACGCCGTTCCGCTGGGACATGGCGACGGGCACCTTCTACACGCCGAACGGCGACGTCGCCGCCGAGAACGTCGGGCAGGACCGGATCCAGTCCGTCGTCGACAAGTTCGTGCTGCTCGACCTCCTCAAGGCGATGGCGAGCCAGAATCCCGGCTCGGTCTCGCTGTCGCCGGTGCGCGACATCTATGCCGCCGGCAACCGCCTGCGCTTCGACGCCCCACCCGGCCGCTACGGCAACATGCTGGTCTTCAACCTCGCCAATACCGGCGAGGTGCAGTTCCTCGACATGCAGACGGCCGGCACCAACAGCGCCGAGTTCAAGCTGACCGACGTGGAGATCGTCAAGCCCTACGGCGCCGACCACCTCGTGGTGATCTCCACCGACGAGCCGGTGGACGCGATCGGCGCCGTGCTCGCCGACCGCGACGTGACGCCGGCGACCCTGCTCCAGGCGCTGCTGACCCGCCTCGACGGCAAGGAGGCGAGCGTCGCCATCCAACCCCTCTATACGCGGGAAACGCTGTGATGATCCGCCGTGCCGCCTCGTTCCTCGTCGCCCTCGCCTCGCTTCTCGCCGCAGGTGCGAGCGCGGATGCGGCCGACCGGGCGCTGCTGATCGGCATCGGCACCTACCAGTCGCTGCCGGAGAAGATGTTCCTCGAAGGGCCGAAGAACGATGTCGGCGCGATCGAGGCGCTCGTGAAGGGCAAGCTCGGCTTCGCTCCCGAGGGCATCCGCGTGCTGCGCGACAGCGAGGCGACCCGTGCGGCGATCCTTGCGAGCTTCGACGAATGGCTGGTGGCGGGCACCGAACCCGGCGACCGCGTCTATCTCTATTTCTCCGGCCACGGACTGCAGGTGAAGGACGAAAGCGGCGACGAGGAGGACGGCCTCGACGAGGCGCTCTCCACCTACGACATCGTCGCCGGCGACGGCGACTGGACGAACGTCATCCTCGACGACGACATCGACGCCCTGCTGGCCAAGCTCAAGGACAGGCAGGTCTCGCTGGTGATCGACGCCTGCCATTCCGGCACGATCTCCCGCTCGCTCTCCGTCAATGCCGGCGAGGCGATGGAAAGCGCCCGCTTCCTGCCGCGGCCCTTCGCCAGGCCGGCGGACGCCGTGAAGACGCGCGGCCTGCGCATCGACGTCACCGTGGTCGACAAGCCGGAGCGCGTCAAGGAGAGCGGCGTCGAGGCCTGGAGTGCGGCGGCCTCCTACCAGGTCGCCTGGGACGACACGCGGCTGCCGCCGGAGGAGCGCCACGGCGTCTTCACCACCGCCTATATCGCCGGCCACGATCCGGCCGCCGCCGACAGCAACGGCAACGGCATCGTCTCGAACGCCGAACTCCTGGAATATGTGAAGAGGCAGTCGCAGGCCTATTGCGCCCTGCAGCCGCAATGCCAGGCGCTCGACCCGCAGCTGGAGGTGAACCATGCGCTGCTCGGCGCAAGCGTCGTCAACCCGGATTATGCCGGCGACACGGCGACCCAGCAGACGCCGTCCTACGACACGGTCGAGAAGGTGAAGGTGGAGGAGCAGACCGCCTATGTCGCCGCCGATCCCGTCGACGCCGTCGGCGACATCCTCGGCCGGCCGGAGACCGGTGACGTCAGGATCGCGCTCACGCCCGACTACCTGAAGAACGGCGACGTCTTCCGCATCACCGTCACCAGCAGCACCGGCGGCCACCTCCTGCTCTTCGACGTGAACAAGGAGGGCAAGGCGACGCAGATATTCCCGAACGAGGCGGCGAAGAAGATCACGCCGCTCTCGCCCGGCGTGCCGCTCACCATTCCGGACGACTATTACGGCTTCGACTTCGAGGCGGAGGGTTCGGGCGAAAGCGTCCTCGTGGCGATCGTCGTCGCCGACGACGTCGACCTCGCCAAGGTGGCGCCGGCAAGCTACGGGCTCACGGAAACCCGCGACGCCCGCACCACCATCGCCGACATCGCCGGCACGCTCCAGCAGACCTGGACGCGTGAGGCCGAGAACCGCAGCGTGAAATGGTCGCTGGGGTTGCTGAAATATACGATCTATTGAGGCCTTGGATCGCCCCCCTCTGGCCTGCCGGCCAGAGGGGGTAGAGCCGCCCTATTGCTTCAGCCGCTGCTTCAACAGATCCAGATACTCCTCGTTGCCGTCCTCCGCACCCGCCGCATTACCCGCGGGAGCCTTGCAGGCCGGCTTGTAGTCGAGCGCCATGCCGGACTTCACGCAGACGCCGACCTGCCAGCCGGGCGGCAGGGCGGTGAGATCGACGCTCTTCCATTTCGGATGGCCGTTCGCCTGCAGCCGGTCGAGGCCGGTGACGATGAGGTTGGAGAAATCCGAGACCGTCTTGCAGCTCTCGCGGTGATAGGCGTTGCGCTTGACGTCGTAGTCGTAGGTCATCATCACCGCCTTGACGGCGACGAGGTCGACCGGTTCGCCCTGGAACGAATAGGTGCCCGCCTCGATGCGCGACGGCGTGTAGGTGGCGAGCAGCGGCGCCTCGGTGATCGGCACGAGGTGGAATTTCTCCCCGTCGATCGCATTGCCGGAAAAGAGCGCGGCCGGCGCGCCGGCGACGTAGAAGAAGGCGTCGATCTCGCCGGAGACGAGCTTCGGCAGCGCCTCGTCCGGATTGATGTCGAGCCGCTCGCCGGCCTTCACCTGCAGGATGTCGAGCATCAGCGTGGCCGTGAGGAAGGTGCCGCTGTCCTTCCGGCCGACGGCGACCTTGCGGCCGGCGAGATCCTTCATCGCGCCGATGTCGCGGCGCGCGAGCACGTGGATCTCCTCGTTGTAGAGCGGGAACATGATGCGCACGCCCTTCACCGCCTGCTGCACCTCCGGGTCGTTCGCCTCGAAGGTCTTGAGATATTCCAGCACGTCGCTCTGGACGATGCCGAACTGGGTGTTGCGCCGGTTGCGCACGCCGACGAAATTTTCCAGCGATCCCGCGCTCTCGACCACGTTGAGCGTCAGGCCGCATTCGGCGCCGAGGCGGGCGATGTCGCGGCCGATCTGGATATAGGTGCCCTGCGGCCCGCCGGTCATGATGTTGCGCTCGAATTCCTGCGCAGGCGCCTGTCCCACCCAGAGCGTGAGGCCGATCGTGGCCGCCAGAACCCATCGTTTCATCGGGAGAACTCCTTCAGCAGTCGCTTTCGAGGTCGCGCATCAGGTTGCGCAGCGTCAGCACGGGAACGCGCGAGAAGACGGCGCCGAGCGCGTTCGTCACGCATTCGCCGGACAGAAGCGAGCGCTCCAGCAGCCCGCGCTGGTCGGTCGAGAGCCGGTCGAGCCCGGGCGTCGCCTCCAGCGCCAGCGCGACGAGCGCGGCGTTGCGCGGACTGCGGCTGTCGGCGGGTTTTTGGTTGTCGCGCGCGGGTTCGGCGGTGCTCTCCTCCTCCGCCCGGCGGGTCTCGGCCGCGCGGGCCGCCTCCTGCAGCGCGGCGATCCGGGTCGTCAGCGCCTTCTTCTCCTCGCCGAGCGCGGCGATCTCCGCCTCCTTGCGGGCGATCTCGTCGCGGAGCAATCCCGCTTCCGCCCGGGCCGCATCGAGATCGCGGCGAAGATCGGCCGCTTCCTTGCCCAGCCGCTCGCTCTCCAGGTTTTCGGCGAGGT
>Ga0206118_100724_pt1 | contig 12567 bp, 14 predicted proteins | sample 3A20Ametagenome_FD_177999 | JGI IMG/M metagenome (GOLD analysis project Ga0206118, IMG submission 177999) | Enriched microbial communities from leaf-cutter ant dump, University of Wisconsin, Madison, United States - 3A20A | ecosystem: Environmental > Terrestrial > Nest > Insects nest > Nest dump...
GGACTACCAAGAGGTGCACCGGGAGCTGGACCGTGAGGGGCTGGAGGGAGACCGCCGAGAGGAGGTGATGGCGGGAATCCGGGTCATCGAAGCGGCAGCCCTTACGCACTTCGCGGAGGCCAGCAAGTAGCGATCCTGCTACGATCCGCCCGTCAACGGATGGGGGAGGATCAATGGCGCGACTCAGTTTACTGAGGGGATGGTGTGGAGTAACTGTTGCTTTGTGCGTACTGCTGGCCGCGTGCCGGCCGGCTCAAGAGCAACCTGTTGCTGCCCCAGCACCAAAGAAGCCTGTAGAGGGTATCGTCGGCGTTAATCTGTTCTCTCCACTTGACTACCCCAAGTGCGGCGTCACTGCTGCCGGTGAATCTCCGGTGCCTTGTTGGCGGACTCGTTTCTCGACAAGCAGCGACGCTCCAGTTTCAGATGGTGAATACCTGCTTCAACTTGCTACTACGTCCGTGCCGGAATATACGAAGCCTGAGATAGAGGTGACGGTATGGAATGGCGTTGTGCACTCCATTTCGTTGGAAACTTCAATGGGATTGGATAGGGCTGTAGACCTGCTTTCAGACAAATACGGTCCCGCGAGCCGACGGGAGCGTGCGGACGACGGATCACTGATTGTCAGGTGGATGGATGATGAGGCGGAAGCTCTGATCTTCGCTAACTCGCCTTCTTACGGCGAACATTGGGTGCTGGTGCAATCTAGGAAGTTGACGGCACATAAGAATGCGGAGCGCAGAGCGCGCTCCGCCGATGGGTTCTGACCGGAATCTTGACGCTACGACACCACAACAGCAAAAGCCCACCGATTGGTGGGCTTTTTTGTTGCCAAAGGAATGACCATGAACGATACCGCCATCGGTACTGCGCGCATCGACGTCACCGTCGACACCTCGCAGTTCGATTCAGCAGTCACCGCCGCAAAGCGTGCTGTGTCTGACATGTCCACGTCCGCCCAGCAGCAGTACCAGCAGTTGGCCGGAGCCGAGAAGCGCAGGACGGACGCGTTTCTTCGCCAGATCGACGCTATGGGCCAGACCAAGGCGCAGCAGCTCGCCTACAACATCGCGCTGCGTACAAGCGGGGATATTCAGGATGAGCTGATTAAGAAGCTGGCAGCCCGTGAGGCAGCCACGAAGAGGGCCGGAATCAGCGAGGCGCAGTACGCTGCGGCCTTGCGAGGTACCCCCGCGCAGCTCACCGACATCTTCGTCTCCCTGCAGGGCGGGCAGCGCCCGATGACGGTCCTGCTGCAGCAGGGCGGTCAGCTGAAAGACATGTTCGGTGGCATTGTGCCCGCAGCGCAGGCATTGGCTGCGCAGCTATCTGCGATGATCAATCCCGCGACGATTGCCGTGGGCGTCCTTGCGACCCTTGCGGTAGCTTGGAAGCAGGGCGCAGACGAGCAGCAGGCATTCAATGCTGCGCTCGCTACCACCGGTGACTATGCGGGTGCGAGCGCCGGGCAGTTCCGGGGTCTTGTTGAGGAGCTGGCAAGCCTGCAGTCCGTGACGCATGGCGGAGCTGTCGAAGCCCTCACCGCCGTTGCGGCATCCGGGCGCTTCGCAAGCAACGAGTTCCTGCAGGTCGCCGAGTCGGCCGCCAGGATGAAGGCGGCTACCGGACAGAGCATCGAAGATACCATCTCCAAGTTCGAGCAGATCGCGAAGTCCCCAGTGGACGCGCTGCTGAAGCTCAATGAGACCGAGCACTTCCTTACGCGTGCGCAGCTGGCCCGGGTCGACGCTCTCATCGCGGAAGGCAACGAGACGAAGGCCGCAGCGGTAGCCACCGAAATCTACAAGCAGCACCTGGATGATGTAGCCGCCGCAGCAGAGGCGGCCCGACCACATCTCGCAAAGATGTGGAGCGATCTCAGGGAACAGACCTCCGCCGCCTGGGCGGAAGTCAAAGACTTCGCGGAGTTTCTGGCCGCTACGCAAGAGCAGTTCAAGGGGCGATCCTGGCTACAGAAGGCCGGCCCCTTAGGGGCTTTCAACTTCGCCCGGGACATGGCGCGCGCAGAGCCTGCAAGTGCTTCGCCTCTTCCGAAAGTCATCTGGGCCGGCATCGAGGGCGACGGAAGCGAGCTGGTAGGCCCAAAGGAGACCAAGGCGCGCGCGGAGAGGAAAAAGGCCCAGGAGGAATGGGACCGGTGGGTCGGCCAGAACCTGAGCAAGCGCGAGAAGCAGATCGAGGAGGAGAAGCGGATTCAGGCGGCGGGCGAGAAGCTGGGGCTTGACCAAGCGAAGATCAACGAGCAGATCGCAGCTTCCCGAAAGCGGTTCTCCGAGGCGGAGTCCAGGGGGCGAAAGGAGACCGATCCGACCGTGGCACTGGCGCAGCGGATCAAGCAGCAGATCGCATTGAACACCGAGCAGTTGCAGGCGGAGGCGAAGTTGACGACCAGCCAGCGCCTGCGCGTCCAGGTGGAACAGGAGCTGCTCAACCTCGGGGCGAAAGCCACTCCCGAGCGCAAGGAGGCGATCAACCAACTGCTCAAGCAGCTGGACGCGACTGGCCAGCTGGTGGACGCCAAGGAGAAGGAAGCGCGCGCCACGGAGCAGCTGCAGCGGCTACAGGCGCAGATTCGGGTCTCCGAGGAGAACCGGCTTCGCGCCAACACCATCGACCTGCTGACGTACGGGCGGGGCGGTGATGCCGTTGAAATGCTGCGCCGGCAGCTGGACATCCAGCGCGAGTACGAGGAGGGGCTGAAGCAGCTCCGCGACCGTGGCGTTGCAGAGGACTCGGAGTCGTGGCGCCAGCAGGAGCAGGAGCTGCGCGCCAGCCGCGAGCGCATGCTGGATGCGGAGAGGGAGTTCCAGCAGCGCCGATTGGCGCTGATGGGTGACTGGCGCGTTGGCGCCAACGCCGCCCTGGAGGACTACCTTGCTTCGGTCGCAGACGTAGCCAGTCAGTCGCGCGACATGTTCGCCTCCATGTTCGGGGGTGCAGAGGATGCCATCGTTCGGTTCACTACGACCGGCAAGGCATCTGTCTCGGATATGGTCGATTCGATCATCGCCGACCTCGCGCGCATCGCCGTGCGGCAGGGGATCACCGGCCCGCTCGCTAGTGCCTTGGCGGGATTGTTCGGTGGCACCACTGCAACGGGCAATGCGCTCGTGAGCGGCGGAACGCAGAGCATCACCGCTGGACTGATGGGGCAGCTGGTCCCCAACGCCAAGGGCGGCGCCTACAGCTCGCCGAGCCTGTCGGCCTACTCCGGCGGGGTGTACGACAGCCCCCACCTGTTCGCGTTCGCCAAGGGGGCCGGCGTGTTCGGTGAGGCCGGGCCGGAAGCGATCATGCCGCTCCGTCGCGGTCCGGACGGGCGCCTGGGTGTCTCTGCCGCAGGTGCCGGGGCGCCGCAGGTCAGGATCGAATGGACCAACAACGGCCAGGCCCAGGAGGTTGATAGCGCGAATGCCCAGATGATGCCGGATGGAACGCTGCTAATCCGGCTCGCCACAAATGGGGTCAAGTCGGCAATGGCGCGTGGCGAGTTCGATGCCGTCATGGGCCAGAACTTCGGGGTCAAACGTCAAGGTGTAGCGAGGAGATGATGAGCAATCCAGTGTGGCCTTCAAGCCTGCCGGGGCCGCTGGTGGACGCGGTCAGCTATAGCCCGCAGAGCAATGTCATCCGCTCGCAGTTCCCGGGCGGCGGCAAGGCGCGCCGTCGGTCAACTCGGGCCTATGAGGATGTCGTTTTCCAGTTGGTACTTAGCCGCGCTGGAGTGCAGGTGCTGCAGGACTTTGCCTGTATCACCTGCGCGGACATTCTTCCGTTCCTCTGGGTCGAGTTCAGAGACCCAGCCAAGGCGGCGGCGGTCTATACATTCAAGGCGCGACCGATCTTCTCGCCGCTCGGGACGGCTCGACTGTGGCGCGCTGACGTTCAGCTTGAGCTTCGCACGCCGTTCAACGGCATGTTCCCAATCACCAATGAGCTGGGCACCCAGCTTGCAACTGACACCGACGAGGGATTGACCACGTGAGCATTCTCGAACGCATCCCCGAGAGCGATCTTCCTACCGTCACCCCCGGAGTCTCCGACCAGGTCCGACTTGTCCGAGGCGGGAAATCTGTCCTTGCGCCCGTTGGGCAGCTGCCGGTGCCTACGGCCATGGCAGAGCAGATCGCACAAGTCCAAGAGGAGCAGGCCACCATCGACGCACGCGTTGCAGGTGTCGAAGTCGGCCAGGACGGTCTGCGCATCCGGGTCCAGGCCGCGGAAAATGTCGGCTCGCAGAACACCACCAAGATTGGCCAGCTTGAGGCATCCCAAGGATCGGGTATCCCGGGCTATGCGACGAAGGCCGATCTGCCAGCGACCGGAACTGCAAATGCACTGGCGATGGTGACTAATGACGCAACGGCCGCAAACAACGGAACCTATCGTTGGAGCGGATCGGCGTGGGTTCTCTCGACTGATCGCACTACCCAGATCGCGGCCGATGTTGCTGCGATAAAGGTGACGGGGGAACTGTTGCTCAACCGCGGCGCAGACTTCCCGCAGCGCTCCGCGATCTACAACGCGGTCAACTCGGCGCGTAGCCAGGTGCTGGCAGATAGCCTTCTGAGAGTCCGGGTGGTTGGTGCCCGCCGGGGGAAGTTCTATGCCATCAGGTACTTCACCAATGGCTCGACAGAGCTAGCAGGTTCGCATCCTTGGGGCTGGGCGATCTACGAGCACGATGCGGCGACCTATGCAACGAGTTCCGCCTCAACTGTTGTTCAGGCGCGCACGGATGCTGCCCCAGAGATACCTTTGTCGGGCAAGCCGGAGACCATCGAGATCATCTCGACGCGGGTTCCGGGGGTTTCGGTGCAGATCACGGTGGACACTTCAAAGCTGCCCGCGTGGGGCACTTCTATCAATGCGAGCACGTCCGCCCGAGCGGGCTATAGCTGGATCATCGATCCCTCTTGCTATGACTACTCAACTGCAAATGCCATGGAGTCGTCGGCATCCAAAGCGCCTGCTCTGTTTTCCATCAATGAGGCGACGCGGGCAGTGTCGATGGCTTGGCGCCATGATGCGACGAGCCTGTTGCGCACGCGTTGGGAGCCCAACGGGTTCAATTCACTGTTCAACTTCTTGGGCTTGGACCGCTCGCCGGCTACGGTGGAAGTCGAATCGGGAACCTGGACGACCATCAGCACCAGTACGACGGACTGGATTCCGCCGATCGCGCTTGTCACCGATGTCGGAGATGGCGCGGGACTGATCTACACCGGCGGCAACCATGGTAGTGCTGGTGATGCCAGTGGAGCGAAAACGGCGCGGATGGTTTCTTGGGATTGCTGGGTCGACGGCGCGAAGCTTGTGCCTGGTCAAACGTGGGGCGGTCGCGCCACGGAGGTAGTTGTCCAATGGGTCAATGAGCTGATGGCGTCGAACACTGTGACGCTGGAGCGGTACGCATTGCGGCAGACCGTCGTGGCCAAGTTCCGAGCCGGGATGATAGAGGTCATGATCGAACACACGGCCCTGGAGCCGCTTACCATCCGCACGGACAATGGGCTGCAGATGCGCGGCGATGCTTACGAAAGCAGCGTGCATTTCCTCGGTGGCGCAGCACAGGGCAGGCAATCAGCTGAGTTGGTTGTGGATTCGGGGGCCAAGTCGGTTGCCCCGGACGCATGGGCGATAGCCTGCCGGGGGTCGTACGGCGACCAGATCTCGTGGCTCGACCCAGCAGTGGGGCTTGGAGACCATAGCCATGTCGCTGAGGCGTCGCCGCTGCTGCGCAAGAACGCCAGTAGCTGGAAGTTCTACCAAGCCGTCGTCGCATCGGTCAATCTGGCTATGGCGGCCGGCCAGTCGTACAACTACCGCGGCGGCTATGCTTGGTCCCCGATTTCATTGGCGGTTGGCGACCTTGATATCGCCTTTCAGTACCGCAAGGGGTCTCGCAACATGCTGGGCTGGTCATTCAGCGGGAATGGGGCGCATTCGGGCGGTGCAGCTGTATTGCCTGCCGCTGCGGTGGGACTTGAACTGCTGTCCACAGGCGCAGTGGTTGGTTCCTCGGGCCTGCCACTGTCATCGCCAGGCTACGCCGCGCCGAACTCGGAACTTCGGTAATGGCCAGGGTTCTCACGACAGCACAGGCGAGGGCGATCCTCGCCCAGGACACAGCCGAGGTTTTCCTGCCGTGCCTAAAGATCGTGGCCGGTGAGACGTTCCGCATCGTCAACAACACTGAGCCGCTGGCGAAAGCGGATGGGGTGTACCAGCCCTATCCGTTCGAGCCGGAGTTCCCGGAGGACAGCGACGAGCGTGGCGCGACCGTAGCGGTTCGCATCGACAACGTCGAGCGGGACGTGACGCGGCTGCTGCGCGAGTTCGAGGGTGTGCCTCAGGCAACGCTCGAACTTGTGACGGCAAGCGAGCCAGATAGCCCCATCCTCGGGCCGTCCGAGTTCTCCGTGCTAAGCGCCGACGCCGACGTGATGCAGGTAACACTCTCCCTCGGCCACGAAGAGGACTTCCTCAACCAGCGCGTGCCGGCGCAGAGCTATAGCCCGACGAACTCCCAGGGCCTCTACCTATGAACCTGGAGCCATTCGTTGGCATCCCGTACGAGGGGCGCCATTTTTGCCGAGTATTCGCGGGCCGTGTCTTGGCGGCCCACGGCATCAGTCTGCCGCACGTCGTGAAGCCCGAGCGGGCCGATGGGTGGCGCCGTGTGGAGCGGCCATTGCCGCTGGACGTTGTCGTGTTCCGGACGGCAGGGGTGCCGGATCACGTCGGCGTATGCATAGGCCGCGGGCGCTTCCTGCATGTCGAAGATGGCGCGCGAAGCCGGATCGAGTATCTGTCGTCCCCCCTGTGGGAAGCCCGGATTGAGGGCTACTACCGTTGTATGGAGTCAAGATGAGCCACAGCCTGTTGCTTCGCCCGCATGAGTTTTCCCAGGACGTGGGTGTCGTCCATGTCGACGCTGGGCAAACCTTGCGCCAGATGCTTCTCCAGGCCTGTGCCGGCGCGGAGTTGGCCGATGCGGAGTTGGAGGTGCGCGTAGGCGGCCATGTTGTGCCTGCGGAGTGGTGGTCGCGGCTGACCCCCAAAGCTGGCGCCGTCATCCATGTCACGCGCTGCAGCCTGGCTGGCGGCAATAGCCGCCAGATCATCGGCATGGTGGCGATTATCGCCGTTAGCTTGTTCGCTCCCCAGATCGGAGCCGCCGCCGCCTCGTGGTTCGGCGTTGGCACTGCGACCTTCTGGGGGTCGGCGGCGGTACTGCTGACCACGCTGGCAGTGACCGCTCTGACCAAGCCGCCTATGCCGGGGGGTAGCAACGACGCAGGGGCTAAGTGGAACGCCCTCACGGGAACGTCGAACGGGATCAACCCAGGTGGCGTGATCCCATTCGTGATCGGGGAGTCCCGGTTCTTCCCGCCGCACGCGGCGATCCCGTACAGCGAGGCCATCGGCGAGAGCAGCTATCAGTACTGTCTTTTCGACCTGGGCCACGGCGACATCGAAGTCGCGGACATCAAGATAGGCGATACGCCGATCAGCCAGTACCAAGAGGTGCAGTACGAGGTCACGCGTACGCCGTCGCTGTACACCAACGACGTGGCGGAGGTGGCAGTGGGCGCGGGAATGGAGGACGGCCAGTCGATCACGAGGACAACGGCTCCGGGCGTGACGAGGATCGCGTTGGACCTAGTAGCCCCGACCGGCCTCTACGGCGTTGGGACCAGCGGCAAGAAGTTCGAAATGTGGGTGACGTGGCGCCTTGAGTACCGCCCTGCGGGCAGCACCGGCGCCTGGACGACACCGGCGTCCCCGCGGCTGTCCTACCTCCGGTCCATCGGTGGCGGGGTATTCGAGGTCCGCCGCGAAACGGCCAACGCGTTCGCCTGCGGTGCTGGATGGGACGTGCCGGCTGGGCAGTATGAGGTCCGGGTTACCCGTGTGGCGTCGCTGCGCGGAAGCTCGAAGAACACCTATGTTGATCAGTTCACCTGGTCGGTGATGCGCTCGATCAAGCCGGGCCTGCCGTCGACCACCGGGACCAACAAGCTGGCGATGCGCATCCGCGCGACCGACCAACTCAATGGCACCCTGCAGAGCCTTTCGCTGATCGTGCGGCAGAAGGTGCGCGTATACGACCGCGACGCAGGAACGTGGTCGGCTCCGGCGGTGAACCTCAATACGGCATGGGTCGTCTACTGGCTTCTGACGGAATGTCCTGGTCTCAGCACCCATGTGCCTGCATCGCGCATCCACCTGGACACGTTCGGCGACTATGCGGAGTTCTGCGAAGCCAACAGCTTTGAGGCGCGTGGCGTCGTTGACGCGGCCACGACGGCCGCCGAGCTGATCGAGGACCTGCTGTCCTGCTCTTTGGGGTCGCTCGGGCGCCGGGATGGGCGCTACAGCATTGTGTTCGATTCCGGCGAGACTCTGCCGAGCATGACCTTCACCCCGCTGGAAATCGACGGTTTCACTATGTCCCGCCCATTCATGCGGTTGCCACAGGCACTCCGAGTCCAGTTCAAGAACCCGGCGGCGGACTACCAAGACGACGAGATCGTCGTGCTGGCTGACGGCTATAGCTATCGCGGGGTGGACGCGCGAGGGAACCCCTCATCGCTCCCGGAGCCAACCGCGTTCGAGACCATGCAGCTGCGGTTCGCCCAAGATGCAATCCACGCGTGGCGGGTAGGCCGATTCCACCTCGCACAGGGCAAGTTCCGGCCGGAGACCTACAGCTTCACGAGCGACGTTGCCGGCCTCGGAACCACGCGCGGCGACGTGATCGATGTTGCACATGACCTCGTGGAGTGGGGTGCCGGCTGGGGTCGCGTGGTCAGTATCGGCAGCGTCAGCGGGAGGCCAACGCTGGTACTTGATCAAATGGTGACGACGCGGGCCGGCAAGCGCTACAGCGCGCAATTCCGTTGCTCCGATGGTACGTCGGTAGTCGTCGGCATTGTCGGCGCGGGCGGCGAGACTGACATGTTCTTGCTCGAGTCGATCCCGATGACCGCCGGCCCATCGCCGCAGCCGCGCGTGTGGCCGGGTGATGGCTGCGTCATTGGCGAAGCGGAGAGCGTCACGGAAAAGCTGCTGGTGACCGGCGTGCGCTACCGAGACGGCGGACAGGTGACCGAGTTCACCGCCGTGCGGTATGACGAGCGCGTGGCCCCGTACTGGGCCGATCCACCGGCCAGCATCGTCAGTGAGATCACCGGGACGACGTATGCAGAGGTGCCCGTGCCGGTGGTGCTGGGCGTCGTCAGTGACTCGACCGTCGACAACCCCGACGACGCCGGCATCGTGGCGCCCGTGCTCCGCATCGGCTTGGGCCGGCATTCCGAGTTGCACAACGACCTGCGCCTGGAGGCGGCATGACCATCATCGCGCAAGAGCTGCGCTACCGCATCGCCACTGCCGAGCCCGGCGCCTGGACGGTAGACCGCATCCGCGCCGGCCAGCCCATTGAGTTGCGGGACGTGCGGCGCGGTGTCACCTACGACATTGAGGTCAGGAATATCGACCACACGGGGCGCATGTCCGCGCCTGCTGTCCTCCAGCACACGGTGGGCAGCACGGCGCGGGAGGGGGCGCTGGCGCTCCCAGTCAACGCCGTGGCCAACCGGGCGAGCGTGTGGAATGTAGACACGTCGGTGACCTACAGCGCAACGGACAGCGTCGCCACTGTAAGCGTTAGCGCCGGGACGCTGGTCATGGGGGGCGCCAACATCAGCTACGGCGCAAGTAGTGCGTCAGTGGCAGGCGATCCGGAGACGAAGAAGATCGTCTACCTCTACTACGACGACCCGCAGCTCCGTGGCGGCTCTCTCGATCTCGGGGTCACGGAGGATTACATCACGTCGCTGTCCGGCGATGGTCGCATCGCTATCACGACGCTGGAGATCGATTTCCCTGCTGTCGGCGCCCCGCCGGTCACGGGCGGCGGCGGCATCGGTGGTGGTGGCGGTGGTGGAGGGGCGAAGAGCCCGGCAGCGGAGCAAAATCCAATATGAGCTATATCAAACGTACCGACGTACCTGCGGCCGATGGTGAGCAGGTCGTAGAGTTGGATACCGGCGCGCTGGTCGCAACCAGTTGCACGCGGGAGAGGGTGGCCACGGGAGTTGCGTTCCGAGCCAAGGCCCGCGCCATCGGCCCGGACGGTGCCGAGGTCCAAGATGCCATGGGGCGTGCAGTTGTGACCGAGCTCTCCCATGTCGCGCCCGTGGCCGTCGTCGAGGCCGAGACGGCAGACGCGATTGCGCGGGACTGCTTGCTGGCGGTGCTGGGCGAGCCGGTGACGCGGCCGTGGGCCGACGTGCTGCTGTCGAGCGTGAGCATCCGCGTGTCGCTCGCCGCCGCGCCGATCAGCGGGCCCGTCAATGCTGGTGCGGTTCTGTAATGTGAGGGTGATGCCTGGACTGCGTGTCCTTCCGGCTACCCTAACAACAGTGGCGCTACGACAACGTCGCTGTCCTCGGTCGCGGTGTTCGGATTGGCAATGCGCGTGCTGCGCCACCAGCTCCTGTCGGCCGGCGGCAGCGAGTCCAGGAGCGGGCGCATGCCGGCGACGCTGGCTATCCAGGTCGGCGCGAACTCTTCGGGCAGCACAGCAGGGAAGCGCGTGCTGGAGTGGACTGCCAGCGACATGGATTTCCCGAAGAGAACGCCGGCGAGCAGGAAGGGGTCGCGGCCCGGGGCCTCGTAGTACCACCAGCCATCGGGCTCACAAATCGACAGCCCGCTTGCGAACACCGCCGCGCCGCCGGTGGCCTCTCCAGGCAGATCAACGTCCCATATTACCGGCCTGGCCTCGCTCCACTGCACGCTAATGACGCCGGGCGTCCCCCATGGCTCGTACCCATAGCTGGGAGGCCAGTAGCCTGGCGGAAGCCGCCATGTGCTGGACGAATCGCCCGTCATGTTCGGCGGCTTGGGGCGAATCCCAAGCAGGTCCTCGAACTCTACGACGCGATGGAACCTGGCGATGCGCATCTTCATAGCGTCGTGACCCTACCATCGTGGCCGTGACGCCGGCGCGGCCCGTAGTTTTCCTACCCGCCGACGCTGTTTTGCCCGACTCCGGCGGCGCGCCCAGCAGCGCACCATGTTCCAGCCAGCACCGGCCGCCGGCTGACAGCCCAGGCCAACCCCGCCGGGCCCGCGCATGGACGCGCGGCAGCTGGCGCCAGCCGGCCAGCATGCTACCTGCTCGCGGGGTGCTTCACGGAGACGTGCGTGTGGTCACGCACATGCCAGCGCCACGGCAGTTCCACGGCCTTGCTGATCCCGATGCGCGGACCGACCATCGGATCGGGTGGGGGCGGCGTCCCATCGCTGACGATGGCGACCCCTCGATCCATGGTCACCAGGTCAGCGCCGTCGAATGATCGATCCAGCCCCATGGCCTGAGAGAGCTTCCCCGGCCCGCTGGCTATGTCTCGGTCGCGCTTTGCCGCTACCCGTGCCGCCCGCATGCGGTCGATGCCGCAAATCGGCTCCGCGGCCCTGAGCAGCACGCCCGCGCCCTCGCCAACTTCACCGCAGACGGCGTTGCTCCCCCAATGAATGCCGTAGGAGAAGTAGACGTAGAGATGGCCCGGCGGTCCGAACATGGTCGCGTTGCGGGCTGTCTTGCCACGATGCGAGTGGGCCGCCGGGTCATCGCTGCCGGCATAGGCCTCCACTTCGACAATGCGAGCGGCCCTCCCGTCCGCGCGAACGAGTATCTTGTTCAGCAGGTCAGGCGCGACGAGGGTGGGGTGTCTGCGGTAGAAGGCCCTCGACAGCGCGGTCCAGTCGCTAGCCATTGATCCCGGCGCGCTCCACCATCTGGCCGAGGCGGTCCAGGACATATGCCTGCTGGTCGTCGCTGACCTCGCCGCAGAGCCTGTCCGTGCGGTCCTCGAACTCACGAAAGAACGTGTTCATGTTGCGACGAAGCCGCGGAATCTCCGCCTCGATCTCGGCCAGCCGCCTCTCGATTTCCTGTTCGGTCAACATGGCACCCTCAGATGAAGCCCTGCAGGCTGGTTTGGACCCTTAGCGTTACCAGCCATGACGCGATGAGCTCGTGGATTGCATGCTCGTCCTCCGGGTAGCGGCCGATCAGGCGTTCCTCGATGGCCTCCAGCACAGCGTCAAGCTCCGGGCCCGGGCCGTGCTCTGACACCGCGTGCTGCAGCTCGTTGAAGGCGAGGTCGTAATCTGCTTGCTGGCTACTCATGGCTGTCCTCCGGCTCTACCGCGCCCACTTCGCGCATGATGGCGGCGACCCCGTCGTGGAAGTAGTCGGCATCGTTCGCTGCAACCTGGTGCTCGATCGCCTCGGCCTCACCGGCGATGACGTCGGCTTGATCCCCTGCGGGGTAGTCACGGGCGATTCTGGCCGCCTTCGCGCGGAGGCCCTGGAGCAGGTCATCGAGCTGTGAACGGGTCAGGCGGGTCATGTCATCGATCCTACGGTGGTGGCGTTATCCTCCGGTCAATACCGGAGGCTCCCATGTGCTACTCAGCCCAGATCGAATCGGCCTACACGAAGTTCGTCCGCAAGTTCGGCGC
>Ga0206118_100727_pt1 | contig 12553 bp, 13 predicted proteins | sample 3A20Ametagenome_FD_177999 | JGI IMG/M metagenome (GOLD analysis project Ga0206118, IMG submission 177999) | Enriched microbial communities from leaf-cutter ant dump, University of Wisconsin, Madison, United States - 3A20A | ecosystem: Environmental > Terrestrial > Nest > Insects nest > Nest dump...
TGTCGATCGTATAGACCGCTGCTCCGGTCGCAGGGAGGCTGTATACCACCTGGTTATTGACGAGAAGCTCGATCTGGCCGGTTACTGCACCCTGGATAATATCTTCGATGATGATCTGTGCCGGACGGGTATCGTCTTTGGTATTCGTCGTACCCTTGTCGTCACACGTGCTCAGGTAGTTGACGGCTATCTCATTGATCGCACAGTTGTTTTCATAGACATTACCACAATCCACCGAGCTGATGCTCAGGTTGGAGACATTGTAAAGGGCCGTCCCGCTCGATTGCCCGTTGGCGGTATATTGAATTCCGAATTGGATATTGCCGCCGGTGATGCTGCTCAGATCGAAGCTGTAATTGCCGTCGGCCGAGGCAGTGCCCAGACTGGTCCATGATGTAGTGGCAGGGTTGCCCGTATAGGTATTGGTATAAAAAACCTGAAGTGCAGGACCGGTATAGTTTTGGTCCAGTGTAAAATTGAGAAAGGTCTGAGGTGTCGGTGCCGTAAAAGTAAAATCCGGTGAGATCAGCCATGTATTGGTCTGAGTGGCACAACCGGGACAATAGGCATTGATACTATAGGTACCGTTGTTGCATATCCAGTTGGTACCGTTTTCATTTAGAGTAACGGGAACCGCCTCAAAATGACAGAGGTCGTCGAAGCAGAAGGACGGCGCGGTATATACCGGTATGGGTCCGGTATCATCCTGCAACAGACTACCGCTCGTTGCTGAAAAGCTGATGTTCTCCCCGGCCACCAGCGGCGTTATGGTATAGTTTACACAACCGTTGACAGGCGTTTGGGGTGAAGCGGGTGTGATCTGTGCCGGAGTTCCGGAGGTTTGTGTCAGTGCGATCGGTACGGAATAGTCAGACTGTGTCTGACCCGCTTCATTGGTCGCACATATTGTGACTGTAAATGGCGTATTGGCCGTAGCGCCTGGAGGTACATTACTGAAGGTGAGCCTGTCAGCGGTTACGTTGGCATTATTGCCTGTGATGCTGATCTCGTCGACCGCTATCTTATCTCTGGAACCACTGGTGCTTACTGATTCCCAGTAGATCCATCTTACCTGGACGACGGGCTGGTTCTCAGCGCCGGAAGGCAATATCTCCGTAAACAGGGGTGAGGAGGATCCCGCCGGTTGTCCTGTAGAGCTATATGTGGTAGTGGTTCCGACATCGATAAAGTTGCCTGATGTGCCCACACGGTATTGCAGGGCTATTGAATTGTCGCGTGACGCCTGTTGCAGAGTGGTTCTGCACAGCCATGACACTGAAATGTTGGAAAGCCCGACCGTATTGATCGCTACAATAATGGCTCCGGCAGCATTGGTACCCGAAGCAAGCAAGCCGACGCCATCAGCACCATGATTGTGCCAGCCGCCCTGGTTACTTGTTGCACCGAAAGGCAGGTCTCCATTTCCGGGAGCGGTCGTCCTGGTCGTAGGGATAGAGCCGGCAGTAGTCCCGAAACGATGGATCGCCATTCCTGCCGGTATGGTTGGTGTCATCATCGTAAAGCTGTAGGGAAGTGATTGGGGTGCCGGATTGGTCTGGGCCGATAACGATGCTATCGAGATCAGACATGTCAGAAATAATAGGAAATTTCGCAACATAAGAACGTATTTTTTATTAAGTCGTTGCGAAATTAGTTTGCCTAAATAAAGTAAATATTAATTCGGGAAAAGCTAAATGGTTATCTGTCAAACATATTGATATGACTATGTTTTGGCCAGATGAATTTTATGTTAAATGAAGGTATTTTAGTTTTCTTCCAACTCCTGTTTTTTGAATTATTTAATTATTAATTATTTGATAATTATGTATTAAATAATTCAATAGGATTGGAAATCAGAAAAACGACGGTTAACATTAAATTAAAATAGAATGTTTTTTGTTTTAAATATTTCCCCGCATTTTAATCAGAAAATAAAGATTTTTTGTGCCAATTACAGTATATTATTTTTCTAATTATCTTTATGGCCAAACAAGGACTATTTCATGGAGAACGATCTTTCGATCGCGCAGAAAGCGACGCTTACACACATAAAGAATATAGCTGCCCAGCTTAATATCAGGGAGGAGGACCTCATGTATTACGGCAAATATAAGGCCAAGATTCCCTTAAGTTATATCGATGAAGAAAAAGCACGCAAGAGCAATCTTATCCTGGTTTCCGCCATGTCTCCGACTCCTGCCGGTGAAGGTAAGACCACATGCAGTATAGGTATAGCCCAGGCCATGAACAAGATCGGCCGGAAGACGACCGTAGTCCTTCGCGAACCTTCGCTGGGCCCTGTTTTCGGTATGAAGGGCGGTGCGGCCGGCGGCGGATATTCGCAGGTATTGCCGATGGAGGATATCAATATGCACTTTACAGGTGATTTTTCTGCTGTGGAAAAAGCCAATAACCTGCTCGCGACGGTAATCGATAACAGCATTCAGAACAAAAAAAATACGCTCAATATCGACCCGCGTACGGTGGTGTGGAAGCGTGTGATGGACATGAACGACCGTTCGCTCCGTTATATTGTTACCGGCCTTGGAGGCAAGAGCAACGGTGTGCCGCGGGAAGCCGGCTTTAATATCACGGCTGCCTCAGAGGTTATGGCCATACTCTGCCTTTCCAATAACAGGAGCGAGCTCAAGCAAAAGCTCGGCAACATTTATGTCGGCAATACTTATGACGGTAAGCCTGTATTTGCGCGTGATCTGAAGGCACACGGCGCTATGGCGGCTTTGCTTAAAGACGCTTTCCTGCCCAATCTCGTGCAGACCATCGAACATACACCAGCTCTTATTCACGGCGGACCATTTGCCAATATCGCACAAGGGACCAACACCATCGTGGCCACCAAGATGGGTCTTTCACTGTCCGACAACGTGGTGACCGAAGCCGGGTTTGGCTTTGATCTTGGCGGTGAAAAATTTCTCGATATCAAATGCCGGGCTGCTGGTTTTGTCCCGCGCTGTGTCGTCATAGTTGCGACTATCCGGGCCTTGAAGTATCATGGCGGAGCGGATCTTGATACGCTCAAGGAAGAAAATACGGAAGCGGTCAGGGCCGGATTTGTAAACCTGGAGAAACACCTCAGCAACTCAAAATTGTTCGGCATCCCGGCTGTTGTAGCCATCAACCGTTTTGTGACGGATACCGATGCGGAGATCAACATCGTCAAAGACAAATGCCGGGCTATGGGCTTTCACGCTGAAGCCATTGAAATATGGGCAAAAGGAGGTGATGGCGCATTGCACTTGGCTGAGATCATCGGCAAGATCGTCGATGAGAATCAAAACCAGCAATACCAGCCCCTGTATCCTACCGAAGCCAGTATCGAAAATAAGGTCAACGCTATCGCGACCAATATATACGGCGCATCAGCCGTCGAATTTGGCGTCAAGGCCAAAGCCGATCTCAGGCTCATCAAAAAGCTACGGCTCAATGAACTGCCTGTCTGTATCGCCAAGACCCAGAAATCATTCTCTGATGACCAGGATCTGCGTGGTGCTCCTTCGGGCTTTATACTCAAGGTACGGGAGATCGAAATAGCTGCAGGTGCGGGATTTGTAGTGCCGATCACCGGGGAGATCATGAGAATGCCCGGCCTGCCGGAAGTGCCGAGCGCAGAGTTTATCGACCTGGATGAGGAAGGTAATATCACAGGTCTGTTTTGATTGCCTGATCGCCTTTGCAGGAAACCAACCGGCTAAATGTTGTTCAGGCGATAACCTCAGAGTGTATCAAATCTTATTTCTTTGACCAGCTCATTGCCATTCACAATGCTGTATTTGATGTAGACACGGTAGGTCTTGCCTGCTGTCTTTGCATTGCCTATGGAAAAAAAGCTCCTGTTGTCAGGCGCCTTCCCGGTGTGAGACGATGCGAAGGAAATGATCCGGTTTGAAGCGAAAAATGATTCCAGCTTCCGGTTGGCATCAGGCCGTGACATCCGGTCACCCTGATCATCAAAAGAAAGGTCTACCTCTTCAGTAAACAAGGCAGATAAAGCCCTGGCGTCGTTTTTTTTCAATGCGCTGATCGTCTGCTGCTGACTGAATGCCGATGATACGGAGATCATCAGGCAGAAAAATACAATTTGCCTCAACATATTCGGAAATGATAGTTATTATATATAACTCAAAATGTGTGCCAAAATTTTAAAAACGTAAAAAATAATATGTTAAAGTTGGTGCATGAGAGAATTCCTTACTTTTACAGAATGAACGCAAAAAAGACGATCCTGATCATACTCGATGGATGGGGCTTTGGCCCGGTACGCTCCGGCGATGCCATTGCAATGGCCGATACTCCGAACTTTGACTACCTGTGGAATAATTATCCTCATTCCACGCTGGTCACCTTTGGAGAGGACGTTGGCCTTCCTGAAGGGCAGATGGGCAACTCGGAAGTAGGTCACATGAATATCGGGGCAGGCAGGGTCGTGTACCAGGAGCTGGCGCGTATCAATATGGAAATAAGAGAAGGCCTGGTGGCAAAACAACCGGAAGTCATCGCCCTGGTCGACTACTGCAGGCAAAATAACAAGCCGCTCCATATCCTGTCGCTCGCTTCAGATGGCGGTGTGCACGCTCATATCAACCATCTCAACGCATTTACGCACCTCCTGACGGAGATGGGCATTGCCGAAGGCTATATTCATGCCTTTACGGATGGGAGAGATACCAGCCCTACATCGGGCAAGGGCTTTGTGGAAGATATACTCCGTTTTTCTACGGATACCAGCTTCCGGCTTGCCAGCCTGATCGGCCGGTATTACGCCATGGATCGGGACCATCGCTGGGAAAGGGTCAAAAAAGCGTATGACCTTCTCGTTCACGGTGAGGGTGCATCGCATATCGATCCGCTGGCCTTTATTGAAGAAAGCTATAGTAGGGACATCACGGATGAGTTCCTGGAGCCGTGGATCGCCGCAGGTATCCGGCATGGCCATGATCCTGTGATACAGGATGGTGATGCCGTTCTCTTTCTCAATTTCAGAACCGACCGACCGCGCCAGATCACGGAAGTGCTCACCCAACGGGCGTTGGAGGATTTCGGTATGAAGCCGCTTCAGCTTTATTATACCACGATGACCCGGTACGACGAGACCTTTGACAACATCCATGTGATATACGAAAAGGACAATCTCAGCCAGACACTCGGAGAGACGGTCGCCGATGCCGGCCTGACGCAGCTCCGCGTGGCCGAGACGGAAAAATACCCGCATGTGACCTTCTTCTTTTCAGGTGGGAGAGAAGAGCCGTTTGCCGGCGAAAGCCGTGCCCTGATCCAGTCTCCTAAGGTGGCCACCTATGATCTGCAGCCGGAAATGAGCGCCATCGGCGTGTGCAATGCAGTGCTCCATGCCCTGAATGAAAGCCGCCCGGATTTTATTTGTGTCAACTTTGCCAATACCGATATGGTGGGGCATACGGGCGTATTTGAAGCGGCGATGATAGCCGCTGCAACCGTCGACGGATGTCTCGGGCAGATCGTGGAAGCAGCGCTGGAGCTGGACTACCGGCTGCTCATCATCGCTGATCATGGCAACAGCGATTATATGATCAATGAAGACGGAAGTCCCAATACCGCCCATACAATGAATCCCGTTCCGTGTATCCTCGTCGGCAATGACGTGCAGGGGCGATCTCTGAAGAACGGCCGATTGGCTGACGTGGCGCCGACCATACTTTATTCCGAAGGCATCAGCCGGCCCGCTATCATGACCGGAGAAAACCTGATCGTATAATGTCGGCTGCTTCCAGACAATACCGGGCATCATTGATCACTGTTGCTCTAGGCATTCTACTCTTGCACGCCTGTCAGCAGGACAATAAGCCGGTGACTACCACCGCCCCCAGGTTCTTCCAGGCATCTGATTTTATCCTGGCTGATTATAAAAAACAAAGGGAGTCCCGGTCATTGAAAAAGATCGTTACCATCAACGGTCAGACCGACACCCTTTTGATCCCCGATACCCTGACAGAAACCGAAACAGTGCTCCTGGATAAGCTCAATCTTAACAATCCCGACTGGGCGGATAAATATACCGCCGATACCAGCTACGGTGTATATGGCGATGGCGATCATTACAGCTATCGCTCCCTGGATGAAAAGCTGCCCGTTCAGAGCATCGATGTATACCTCGAATCCGGCAAGGTATCAAGCCTGAAAGCCGTCAGTCGGCGGCACAGCCTTATCAATCACCATGACCAGGTGCTGACTTACGTCCCCCGGTCCGGTTACCATCTCGTTTCGACGCAGAAGATGTGGAGCGGCGATACGATCCGGATGGAGATCCGGGCAAGCTTCGGAAACTGAATGGTCATAACAGTCCGGGAGAGTTATATAACTCCCGGGTAATGGTATGCAAGTGTCTGTACGGCTGACAAACAATGACCTGACCTCAGTAATTCTTTTTAACTTTAGTGCAAAATTCAGCTGACGGTTCGCTATTGCCGCGCCATTGCAAAGCCTCCGGACGTTAGCAGCAATCCAAATGGACACTCTCTACATAGACATAAAACGACAGTTAGAGCCTTTTAAGGACAAAGTTTTTTATCATGGTTTGACAGAAACCGAAGTGATAAATATTGAACAGAAAATTGGCAAAACATTCCCTATTTACTTTCGTGAGTTTTTAAAAGTCTTTGGCGTTAGGCAAGATTTTGTATTTGGACTTTTGACGAGAGAAATTGACTTTATTGAACGTACCAATTATTTACCTGAAGAAATAAAAAAATCTTTTATTTTAATTGGTGACAATGGAGGGGAGGATTTTTGGTTGCTTAATACTGTTAACCAAAGCGACACAAACCTTTATGAATGGCAGCATTGGTTATACGGCGAGGTTGTGAAATTGGGTTATGACTTTGAAACACTACTAAAAGAAAATATTTCAAAACTTTCTGATACCGAAGCTAACAGTGCTACCAATGACAAAAAAAGTTGGTGTGTTCAGTTTTCAATTCCTACCGATAGCGAAGAAAAGGTTTACTCAACAATTCCTTTGACACTAATTCAAGATTGGGAATTGAAAGAAATTTCTTCTGCACAAGTTCATTGTTATGAAACAAAGGCGAAACTTGCTGACAAAGTAGTTAAGTTTAAGCGACAAGAATATGTTGGCTGGAGTTTGCCAAGATATTACTTCAATTTAAAAGAACCTGTAAATGAATTTGGAAAGCAATCGTTGATAAAAGACCTTGACGGTAAACTTCAAAAAGCTTTTCCTAAATATAAGCTAATTGACTATGGTATCTTACCATTGACAGACGATGACGAGTAAAATGGGTTGCTGCTAACAAACAATTAGCAATATAGCGGAGCGAAGAATATATTCTCAGCTTTTTGTCCGCTATTCAGCTTTGGTTTCGGCAGGCGAATAACGTCGGGTTATAGAATCAACAATGAGCTTTTGTATCTTTAATCAGCATTGCTTACGGGCTGACGTTTTTCAAATGCCGTCATATCGCCAATGCTTTAACATTATGGTCAAGGCTAACAAACAACCATCATGAAAGTAAAAGACATTTATACAGACAATGAGACGAAAATCTTTGTAGGAACAAATCATGACGATGAAAACGAACTTAATTGGACTATTGAGCCGATCAGCGCAAACCACAGGTTCGCTATCACACGAACGTAGGTAAAACCTACGCTTACTTTGTATTGCAACATACCTGTTGTAAAATGTTACGGACTTGCGTTATATTCAGGAATTAGTAAGGCACAGGAGCAGTTTAATATACTATAATTGAAAAAAATAACTTTGTTACAAATAAACCCTCACTTTTATGATACTAAGCTAACTACTAATGGTTATATTGGTGACATTTTAGGGAGAGATATATGAGTCACCAGCAACCGTAACCCCACCGCGCAGACAAAAATGAACCAGAAAAAACATAAAATTCTGACTTACATTATTGCGACAGTTTGGCTTGTAAATGGACTGTTTTGTAAAGTGCTAAATTTTGTTCCACGACATGAACAAATTGTTGCGAGAATTTTAGGAAGTGACTATTCACGACTTCTGACAGTTTTAATCGGATTAGCAGAAATCGCAATGGCAATTTGGATTTTGGCAAGGTTCAAATCAAAACTTAACACCATTGTTCAAATGATGGTTGTTGCAACAATGAATGTTGTAGAATTTATTGCCGTTCCTGACTTATTACTTTGGGGCAGATTGAACATTGTTTTCGCTTTTATGTTTATCGGGCTTGTTTACTACAACGAATTTGTGCTGAACAAAAAATCAAACCTGCAAACCAAGGTATGGAGCTTCTAAAGAATCATCCGTTTGCAGTTGAAGCATTTTTTGACAGTTCACTTGTGTTAACGTTTGCCGTTCCCAAAGAACAACTTCAAGATCTCATTCCTGAATGTTTAGAACTTGATATTTTTCAAGATAAATGGGGATTTGTTGCAGTCGCGATGGTGCAGACCTCGGGACTTAGACCAAAAGGGCTTCCGAAATTTTTAGGCAACAATTTCTTTTTAATCGGTTATCGGATTTTTGTTCGTTACACGAATAACAGGGGAAAACGGTTAAGAGGTTTGTATATCATCAAATCGGAAACCAACAAAAAGAAAATGGAATTTTTGGGTAACATTTTCACGCATTACAATTATACGACTACAGACATAGTACAAACAACAAGTGGAAATTTAAGAACGATAAAATCAGAACAATCAAAATTTCAAATTACAATTGAACAGACCGATCACGAAATACAAATTCCCGAAAATTCGCCTTTTCCCGGTTGGAAAGATGCACGAAAATTTGCAGGACCTTTGCCTCATACTTTTACATTCAACAAAACAAACAAAACGGTTCTTATCATTGAAGGTGTTCGCCAAAATTGGAAACCCGAACCTGTAAAAGTTAAAAGTTACCAATTTGAATTTCTAAACAGCTTGAAACTTCAAAACGTAATTCTGGCAAATACTTTTGAAATTAGAAACGTTCCATATCATTGGAAAAAAGGCAGGATTGAAAAATGGGAGTTGGCTCACAGATAGCACCGGGAATCACAGATGTTATTTATCTGCGCAAATCTGTACAATCTCTAAGAGAAAATGTAAATACAAAAACAATGAAACTAAATGATTTGACATATAAGATACAAGGTGTTATTTTCACTGTACACAAGAAACAGTTATTGTCTTATTTGAAATTATCTTATAAGAAGCCTGGCATTTTAGTAAATTTCAACATCGCTAAGTTGATAGACAAGGAAAATTTGATAAGAATTATCAATTAATTAGTTCAGATATGACACAGAAAACCACTGATGGTTATTGTATCTGTGTCCATCCGTGCAATCTGTGAGAGAAAAATGAAAAAACGAAAACCAATACAAGGTGTATCAAACATCATTCGGTTTAATTATCACTTTTACCTTATCGCATTTGTCATTTTTGTTGTTTTGTTTCTATTCAAAAACCAATTTCCGACACAAATTCGAACCTTGCTAAACATTGGAATTGTTGTCGCAATTTTTACGTTACTAATCTCTTTGCTCGTTTCTTTTTACGTTTATGACTTGTCGGACTTATATCAGCTCAAATGGATTGAAAAAGCAGATAACAAAAAAAATCTGAATATCAACGCAGGATTTGACGAAACAAGCGAAATTATCATCAGCAAATTCCCGCAAGCAGATCTGATTATTTGCGATTTTTACAATCCCGACAAACACACAGAAATTTCTATTAAAAGAGCAAGACAAGCATATCCGCCAAATCCAAAAACAATTTCCGTTGTGACCGACAAACTTCCGTTTTCGGAAAACGCTTTTGACAATTCGTTTGCGATTCTATCGGCTCACGAAATCAGAAACGAAAACGAAAGAGTGCAGTTTTTCAAAGAACTAAACAGAGTTACAAAAGGACAGATTTTTGTAACGGAACATTTGCGGGATTTCAATAATTTTATGGCTTACGCAATTGGGGTATTTCATTTTCACTCACGACAAAGTTGGTTACAAACTTTTAAGCAAGCCGACCTGACCCTTATACAAGAAATAAAGACAACGCCTTTTATTACAACTTTTGTATTAGAAAAAAATGGAAATACACCTTAAGATAATCGGGATTTTATTGATGACTTTGGCATTAATTCACATCTTTTTTCCAAATTATTTCAATTGGAAAGAAGAACTAAAATCATTGAGTTTGATAAACAGACAAATGATGTCAGTTCACACATTTTTTATTGCTCTTGTTGTTTTTCTGATCGGGATACTTTGCCTGACATCTGCGACAGACCTCATACAAACAAGACTTGGTAAGGCAATTTCATTTGGATTTGGTGTTTTTTGGACAGCGCGATTATTCTTTCAGCTTTTTATCTATTCACCCAAACTCTGGAAAGGTAAAAAGTTTGAAACGACAATCCACATTATATTCATATTGTTTTGGACATATCTAAGTGGTGTATTTCTGTGGACCGCCCTACAAAATGGTTAATTTTAAATGATGCAATTATGGTAAAAATTATAATGTTTAGAGCTGGTAACATTGATGAGTTGGTATTTCGACTAAAAAAGGAACTTCGTTTGTTGGTGAATCGGTTCAGTATATGGAAGGGCTTTTCATCGGGCTGGTAGAGCAACTATAAAGCAAATGAACTGGGCTTAAACGATTTATCTATCTTATTCTGTCCCTTGTTTTCAAATATTCCTTATTATTTTTACAATATCAGATTTAAGCTTTTATCAACAAATGAAGGACTTTGTGTCAGGTGAACTGAAGTTCATAACGGAAATTTCCTGCTGAAAACCGCCGAACGCAGTGCCCGAAACCGTTATGGCCAATGCTAAAAGACAACTAACAATGAGAAAGATAACGACAGTCGTTTTTATAATTTTGCTCTATTCGTCTTCACACGGACAGACAGCAACAGAGCTCTATGACAAGAAAAACTATCAAGAACTTGCGAACCTTGAGACAAGAGCAGACAAATTAACGCCTGACGAATTGTATATGGTTGGTTTCGCCTTTTTTCAGCTTGAAAACGATAACAAAGCAATTGAATTTTATGACAAAGCGATCAAAAGTGGGCTTGACAATGGTTCAGTTCATTTTTACAAAGGAGTTTCCTTTTGTTACTTGAAAAAGTATGACGAAGCATTAAAAGAAGTAAATATTGCATTACAAAAAGAACCGACCAACCAGGAATTTATGAATCAAAAAGGACAGATTTATAGGTATCAAGGACAGGAAGATAAAGCATTAGAATTTTTTGTAGAGGCAACAAAATTGCCAAACACCTACGGTGAGCCATTCTTTTGGATAGCATATATCTATCACGGAAGACAAGAATTTAAAAAAGCTTTGGAATTGTATTATGTAGCATTGGACAAAGTTCCACAGCATAACAGCTATTACATAACAACACTTCAAAGTATTGGACAACTTGAATATACTTACACAAAAGACTATAAAAAATCTGCAAATGCTTATACTCAGGCTGTCACTCTTGATCCTAAGGACTATCAATATTATCCCAAGCTCATAAAAGCATACAATGGAGCAAAAGAATATGCAAAAGCTGATAGCGTTTTTGAGCTTATGAAAATTGCTTACGAAAGAAAAGAATTATCGGAAGACGATATGAGATATAAAAATATAGCAATTGATGAGTATGAATGGAATGGACAAAGAGTATCGGTTCACAAATGTCTTATTGACCCAAAAGAAAGTTTAGACATTTCCTACACAGTTTATTTACTTACAAAAGCTGGTGACAAAGTTGAAAGAACTTTTATGGTTGAGCAAACAATTCAACTTCCAAACGGACCTAAACACTTACTTTGTGAAAAGGTCAAAAAAACAGGTGAACATATAACATATCCATACGGTTGGGACACGGATATTGTTCCACTTAACGACCTAAAAAAAGCAGTTGGACTTGTGCTTGATGGCGAAATGAAAAAAGGCGCATCATCAAACTTTGGCAACAAATGACAAAAAGCATTGGCTGTAGATGGGTTTAGAGTGAAGCGTGCTGACGTTCTTGTCTGAGAGTTTGATGCCTAAATCTTCCCGTTAGGCATTCTATGTTAAAAACCAAGAGAATTAGGCTATAAATTTTTGAGTGTTTACAAATTGAGTACCTCTGTTGATAACGGCAAAGGCTCTTGATATTAATTTGCATCTGAGAGCATTGATTACCGACATTTTGTTTTTTCCTTCCGCTACCTTTCTTTCAAAATATTTTTTGGTTTCAGGATCATACCTTTTCAACGCCAGGCTTGCCAGGTGTAAGGTTGATTTGAGCTTCTTCTGAGCCAGATTGCTGATCTTTGCTTTTCCTTTTATACTTGTTCCGGATTGATATGGAAAAGGCGCTATTCCTGCGTAACAAGCTAATTGCCGCCAATTTTTGAAAGTTCTGAAGCATTTTGTGAAAACTATCAATTGGAGAGCCGTCTGGAACCCGACACCCGGAATGGTCTGCAACAGCTCCATCTGGGCACTCATAAGCTCATCATTTTTGATCAGCTCCCGAATCGATCCTTCGATCTCTTTGAGCTGT
>Ga0206118_100729_pt1 | contig 12502 bp, 11 predicted proteins | sample 3A20Ametagenome_FD_177999 | JGI IMG/M metagenome (GOLD analysis project Ga0206118, IMG submission 177999) | Enriched microbial communities from leaf-cutter ant dump, University of Wisconsin, Madison, United States - 3A20A | ecosystem: Environmental > Terrestrial > Nest > Insects nest > Nest dump...
GAAGATGGGCGACTACAAGCTGATCGACACGATGATCAAGGACGGCCTGACGGACGCCTTCCACGGCTACCACATGGGCACCACCGCCGAGAACGTCGCCCGCCAGTGGCAGCTCTCGCGCGACGAGCAGGACGCCTTCGCCGTCGCCTCGCAGAACAAGGCCGAGGCCGCCCAGAAGGAAGGCCGTTTCAAGGACGAGATCGTTCCCTTCATCGTCAAGACCCGCAAGGGCGACATCACCGTCGACGCCGACGAATACATCCGCCACGGCGCCACCCTCGACGCCATGGCCAAGCTCAAGCCCGCCTTCGACAAGGAGGGCACGGTGACGGCGGCCAACGCATCGGGCATCAACGACGGCGCGGCCGCGGCACTCCTGATGACCGAGGCGGAGGCCGCGCGGCGCGGCATTCAGCCGCTCGCCCGCATCGTCTCCTGGGCGACGGCCGGCGTCGACCCGAAGATCATGGGCACCGGGCCGATCCCGGCCTCGCGCAAGGCGCTGGAGAAGGCCGGCTGGTCGGTCGGCGACCTCGACCTCGTCGAGGCGAACGAGGCCTTCGCCGCCCAGGCCTGCGCCGTCAACAAGGACCTCGGCTGGGATCCCTCCATCGTCAACGTCAACGGCGGCGCCATCGCCATCGGCCATCCGATCGGCGCGTCGGGTGCCCGCATCCTCAACACGCTGCTGTTCGAGATGAAGCGGCGCGGCGCCGCCAAGGGCCTCGCGACGCTGTGCATCGGCGGCGGCATGGGCGTGGCGCTCTGCGTCGAGCGTCTCTGAGCGAAGGCCGTCCTTCGCTTGTGCCAGGGCCCGTCGCCGCCAGGCGCCGGGCCAAAACAAAGAAAATGACGACAGGGGAGTGAAGTCCATGAGCAGGGTAGCATTGGTGACGGGCGGCTCGCGGGGGATCGGTGCGGCCATTTCGGTGGCGCTGAAGGCGGCCGGCTATACGGTGGCGGCGAACTATGCCGGCAACGACGAGGCGGCGAACGCCTTCAAGGCGGAGACCGGCATCCCGGTCTACAAGTGGGACGTGTCGAGCTACGAGAGCTGCGTCGAGGGCATCGGCCGGGTGGAGGCCGATCTCGGCCCCGTCGAGGTGCTGGTCAACAATGCCGGCATCACCCGCGACGCCATGTTCCACAAGATGACGCCCGACCAGTGGACCGCCGTCGTCAACACCAACCTCACCGGCCTGTTCAACATGACCCACCCGATCTGGTCGGGCATGCGCGACCGCAACTTCGGCCGGGTGATCAACATCTCCTCGATCAACGGCCAGAAGGGCCAGATGGGCCAGGCGAACTATTCCGCCGCCAAGGCCGGCGACCTCGGCTTCACCAAGGCGCTCGCCCAGGAGGGTGCCGCCAAGGGCATCACCGTCAACGCCATCTGCCCCGGCTATATCGGCACCGAGATGGTGCGGGCGATCCCGGAGAAGGTGCTGAACGAGCGCATCATCCCGCTGATCCCGGTCGGCCGCCTCGGCGAGCCGGAGGAGATCGCCCGCGTCGTCGTCTTCCTCGCCTCCGACGACGCCGGCTTCATCACCGGCTCGACGATCTCGGCGAACGGCGGCCAGTTCTTCGTCTGAAGAAATACATTCCCGCCCCTCGTCCGGCCCGCCGGACGGGGGCGAACCCGACAGGAGACGCGCCATGAAGCAGGAACGGCTGGACGCGGAGGCGATCCGCACGAACCTCGAAACGGTGCCAGGATGGGCGCTTGCCGGCGACGGCATCGCCATCGAGAAGACCTACCGGTTCAAGACCTTCCGCCAGGCTTTCGGCTTCATGACCGAGGCGGCGCTGGCGGCGGAGAAGTTCAACCATCATCCGGAATGGTTCAACGTCTACAACCGCGTCGACGTGCGCCTCACCAACCACGACGCCGGCGGGCTGACGGAGCTCGACTTCAAGCTCGCCGCCGCGATGGAGAAGGCGGCCGGCGCCCGTGCGGCCGGTTGACGCGGGGGCACGCCCTTCCCATATGCAGCCTGCCGGCACGAGCCGGCGCCGCCATCTAAGGGAGGCACGCATGGACGAGGTGAAGATCGGTGAAATTCTCCTGCCCGGCGACGAAGAGGAGCAGGGCCGCCGGAGCGAGCGCGTGCGCCGCCGGTTCTGGCCCGTGCTGAAGCGTGCCATGCGGCAGGTCCCCTTCGCCCGCGACCTCGTCGCCGCCTATTACTGCGCGCTCGATCCGGCGACGCCGACCAAGGTGCGCGGCATCCTGCTCGCGGCACTTGCCTATTTCGTCCTGCCGCTCGACGGCATTCCCGACATCCTCGCCTTCGTCGGCTTCACCGACGACGTGGCGGTGCTGACGGCAGCCTTCGCCGCGATCCGCGGCCATATCCGCGAGCCCCACTACCGCGCCGCCGACATCGCCATGGCGGAGGAGCCGGAGAGCCGCGCCGCGCGCTGATCGCCCGCCTGTCGCGAATTCTGTCGCGGATCGGGTCAAACTCTTGCCCGATTCTTTCCGCCTTAGTCCGCTGACGGGTTTCTATCGGACCAGCGGGGGGCTTTGGGGGCACATCGAGCCTGCGTTGACGGTTTGGTAACCTGAATTAAGTCAAAATAAATCAAATCGTGATCATGCATGGCCCGGCTCCTCCTTCGGTCGGGCATTCACTGGCAAGACAACCGGCAGGAAAACATGTTCGTAAGAAAGCTCGCAACCGCACTCGCCCTGGTCATCGCGACAGCCGGCGTGGCTTCGGCGCAGACGCCGACGCGCATTCAGCAGTTCAATGCCTGGGGCGCCTATTCGTACCAGGCCGGCAACGGCAAGGTCTGCTACGTGCTCTCCGTGCCGAAGGAGAAGGCTCCCGCCGGCGTCGACCACGGCGACATCTTCTTCCTCGTCTCGCAGCGCCCGGGCCAGAACATCAGCTACGAGCCGCAGGCGATGATGGGCTATCCGCTGCAGGAGAACTCCAAGGTCAACGTGACGATCGACGGCCGCAACTTCGTGATGTTCACGAAGGGCAATTCGGCCTGGGTCGAGAACGCCGCGGAAGAGCCGGCCCTGGTCGCCGCCATGAAGGGCGGCCGCGACATGACCGTGAAGGCGACCTCGCGGCGCGGCACCGGCACTTCCTATTCCTACTCGCTCTCCGGCATCTCGGCGGCGCTGAAGCAGATCGAAAGCTGCCGCTGAACCTTTGGGCGAAATTTTTGCACACGCACGGGCCGGCGGGCGACGCCGGCCCGTGCGCTTTTGCGGGCTACCGGCAAAACAGGTGACTCGGCCCCGGAACAATGCTAAAGGGCCGGCGATACGGGCGCGCCGCAAGGCCGGCGCATCGGGCCCGAACCGCATTTCAGAGCGAACATGATCTCTACCCGGATGCCGACCAGGGCATGCCGGAGCAGGACGAACGATGACGAGCATGGATTTTCCCGATACGGCCGCGCCGGTGAAGGCGCCGGTCGTCCGCCACCTCCCCGCCGCCGAGAAACTCTCGCTGATCGGGCTCTCGCGCGAGGAGATGGGCCGCGCGCTCGCCGAGAAGGGCGTGGCCGAACGGCGGGTGAAGATGCGCGTCAGCCAGCTCTGGCACTGGCTCTACGTGCGCGGCGTCTCCGACTTCGACCATATGACGAACGTGTCGAAGGACATGCGCGAGATGCTGAAGAAGCATTTCACCATCGCCCGTCCCGAGATCGTCGAGGAGCAGGTCTCCGGCGACGGCACGCGCAAGTGGCTGCTGCGCTTTCCCCCGCGCGGCGCCGGCCGGCCGGTCGAGATCGAGACCGTCTATATTCCGGAAGAAGGCCGCGGCACGCTCTGCATCTCCAGCCAGGTCGGCTGCACGCTCACCTGTTCCTTCTGCCACACCGGCACGCAGAAGCTGGTGCGGAATCTCACGGCGGAAGAAATCCTCGCCCAGCTGCTGCTCGCCCGAGACCGGCTCGGCGACTTCCCCGACCGCGACACGCCGGCCGGCGCCATCGTGCCTTCCGAAGGCCGGAAAGTCTCCAACATCGTCATGATGGGCATGGGCGAGCCGCTCTACAATTTCGAGAACGTCAAGCAGGCGCTGCTGATCGCCACCGATGGCGACGGCCTGTCGCTCTCCAGGCGCCGCGTGACACTCTCCACCTCGGGCATCGTCCCGGAGATCTACCGCACCGGCTCGGAGATCGGCGTGATGCTGGCGATCTCGCTGCATGCCGTGCGCGACGAGCTGCGCGACATGCTGGTGCCGATCAACAAGAAATATCCGCTGAAGGAGCTGCTCGACGCCTGCCGCGCCTATCCGAGCCTGTCGAACGCCCGCCGCATCACCTTCGAATACGTGATGCTGAAGGACGTCAACGACACGCTGGAGGATGCGAAGCTGCTGGTGAAGCTCCTCAAGGGCATCCCGGCGAAGATCAACCTCATCCCCTTCAATCCCTGGCCCGGCACCAACTACCAGTGTTCGGATTGGGAGCAGATCGAGCGCTTCGCCGACTTCATCAACCAGGCCGGCTATGCCTCGCCGATCCGCACGCCGCGCGGCCGCGACATCCTCGCCGCCTGCGGCCAGCTGAAGTCGGAATCCGAGCGCATGCGAAAGGTCGACCGCATGGCCTTCGAGGCGATGATGATCGTCGGCCACGGCGAGGACGACTGAAGCCCGGCCTCCTATCAGAAAATGTGATCGGTGAAGCGGCGCCCCGCGATTGATCCCGCCCGCGGTTTTGCCTAGAAACTGCCCGGAATTCATTCAGGGAGAACCAATCATGCGCTCACTTCTGCTCGCTTTCGCGGCAACGCTCGCGATCTCGCTGCCCGCGCAGGCCGAGGACGTCACCGTCGCCGTCACCGCCATCGTCGAGCATCCGGCGCTCGATGCCGTGCGCGACGGCGTCAAGGAGACGCTCGCCGAGGCCGGCTACAAGGAAGGCGAGAACCTCAGGTTCCTCTACGAATCCGCCCAGGGCAACCCGGCGACGGCCGCCCAGATCGCCCGCCAGTTCGCCGGCGAGGAGCCGAGCGTGATCGTGCCGATCTCGACCCCGTCGGCCCAGGCCGTCGTCTCGGCGACGAAGGACATCCCGGTCGTCTTCACCGCTGTCTCAGACCCGCTCGGCGCGCAGCTCGTGGGCGACATGGACAAGCCCGGCGGCAACGTCACCGGCCTGTCCGACATGTCGCCGGTCGCCGAGCACATCGCGCTGATCAAGGAGATCCTGCCCGAAGCGAAGACCATCGGCTACCTCTACAATTCCGGCGAGGCGAACTCCGTCTCGCTGCTCGAAGTGCTGAAGGCCGAGGCCGAGAAGGCCGGCCTTGCCGTCGTCGAATCCGCCGCCACCAAGTCGGCCGAGGTGCAGGGTGCCGCCCGCGCGCTGGTCGGCCGCGCCGACGCCATCTACGTGCCGACGGACAATACCATCGTCTCGGCGCTCGAAGGTGCGGTCGCCGTCGCCGAGGAGGCGCAGCTCCCGCTCTTCACCGCCGACACGGACTCCGTCTCGCGCGGCGCGCTCGCCGCGCTGGGCTTCAACTATTTCGACGTCGGCAAGCAGACGGGCGAGGTCGTCGTGCGCATCCTCAAGGGCGAGAACCCGGGCGACATCGCCGTGAAGGTCGCCGCCGGCACGGACCTCGTCGTCAACAAGGCCGCCGCCGCCAAGATGGGCGTCGAGGTGCCGGAAAGCGTGCTGTCCCGCGCCACCCGCGTGATCGAATAAGCGCAGCCGCGCCCCCGATGCGACCTTGATCGGCCGCCGCCGGCTTGCCCGGCGGCGGCCGATCCGTTAAAGCCCCTGCGATCGAACGAAGGGAAGCCGAACCGTGAGCCTGATTGCCTTCTGGGGTGCCGTCGAACTGGGGCTGGTCTTCGCCTTCGTGGCGATCGGCGTCTACCTGACCTTCCGCGTGCTCGACTTTCCCGACCTCACCGTCGACGGCTCCTTTCCGCTGGGGGCCGCGGTCGCGGCGGTGCTGATCATCGCCGGCCTCAACCCGTGGCTCGCCGCGGCCGTCGCCATGGCGGCAGGCGCCGTCGCCGGGCTGGTGACGGCACTGCTCAACGTGCGCTTCCGCATCCTCCACCTGCTCGCCTCGATCCTGACGATGATCGCGCTCTTCTCGGTCAATCTGCGCGTCATGGGCAAGCCGAACGTCGCGCTGATCAATGCCGAGACGATGATCAGCCCGTTCTTCGGCCTGGGGCTTCGCGATTTCTATGTCCGCCCGCTCTTCGTCGGCGTGCTCGTCGTCGTCGCCGTCGTCGTCGTCTGGCGCTTCCTCGAAAGCGACGCGGGCCTCTCCATGCGGGCGACCGGCGCGAACCCGCGCATGGCGCGCGCGCAAGGGGTCGACACCGACCGGCAGATCTATCTCGGCATCGCACTCTCCAACGCGCTCGTCGCGCTCGGCGGCGCGCTCTTCGCCCAGACCAACGGCTTCGCCGACGTCACCTCCGGCGTCGGCACCATCGTCGTCGGCCTTGCCGCCGTCATCATCGGCGAGACGCTGTTCGGCGCCCGCGGCATCCTCATGGCGTTGATCGGCTGCGTGCTCGGCTCGATCCTCTACCGCATCGCCATCCAGCTCGCGCTCTCCTCCGACGTGCTCGGGCTCAAGGCCTCCGACCTCAACCTCGTGACGGCGGTGCTCGTCGCCTTGGCGCTGATCCTGCCGCGCCTTCGCCGCGGGGGAGCCTCCCGATGATCTCCGTCTCCGACATCAAGGTCGTCTTCGGCCGCGGCACGCCGCTGGAGAAGAAGGCGCTGAACGGCATCAGCCTCACCATCGCCGAAGGCGAGTTCGTCACCGTCATCGGCTCGAACGGGGCGGGCAAGTCGACGCTGCTCGGCGTGCTCGCCGGCGACGTCATCGCCACCGAGGGCCGGGTGACGATCGGCACCGCCGACGTGACCCGGCAGGGCACCGCCCAGCGCGCCGGCCGCGTCGCCCGCGTCTTCCAGGACCCGCTGACGGGAAGCTGCGGCGCGCTCTCCATCGAGGAGAACCTGGCGCTCGCCGCCCGCCGCGGCGAGAAGCGCGGCCTTGCCGCAGCGCTTGGCCCCGGCCGGCGCGCCGGCTTCCGCGAGCGCATCGCCGAGCTCAACCTCGGGCTGGAAAACCGCATGGGCGACCGCATGGACCTGCTCTCCGGCGGCCAGCGCCAGGCGGTCTCGCTGGTCATGGCGACGCTCGCCGGCTCCGACGTGCTGCTGCTCGACGAGCACACCGCCGCCCTCGACCCCGGCATGGCCGAATTCATCATGACGCTGACCCAGAAGATCGTCTCCGAGCGCAGGCTGACGACGCTGATGGTGACCCATTCGATGCGCCAGGCGCTCGACTACGGCCACCGCACGGTGATGCTGCACGGCGGCGAGATCGTGCTCGACGTCGCCGGCGACAGCCGCAAGACGCTCCAGGTCGAGGACCTGATCGCCATGTTCCGCAAGATGCGCGGCCAGACGCTCGACGACGACGCGCTGTTGATCGGCTGACACAAAAACGGCGACTGCAAAAAAACTGTAGCAATCCGCGATTACCCTCCGCCCGTTTTGGGCATACCGGCTGCGCCCGCGCCGCCGCAGAGAGGACTGATCGTGATCGCCACCGCTACACTGGAGGTCGGAAGGACATTCTACCGATACGGCCGCATCCCGCTGGACAGGATCCGACCCCAGGAGGAGCCGATGCGGGCCTTCTTCGTGCGCAAGGCCCCGAAGGAGGTGCTGCTGCAATATTTCCCCGGCGAGCGCGTGCGCGCCTGCAACGGCGCGCCGTCGCGGCTGGAATTCTATACCAAGTGGATGCCGTGGCTGCTCGCCGACGCCCGCGCGCGCGTCTACTACGCCGGCAACCGGCTGCCGGAGTTCATCCGCCGCTTCTGCACGCGCCACCGCATTCCCGTCGAGGATCTGAACCTCACGCGCCCGGACATTCCGGCGGATTTCCTCACCACGCCGCCCACCGGCGCCGGCGCCGCCACGCGCGGCGAGCGCACGATCCCGACCTGGTTCCAGTCGCGCCCGACGCCGCAGACCAAGGCGGCCTTTTCCTCCGGCAAGCCGGTGTTCCTCTACGTGCCGTGGATCGCCGAGCACGGCGACGCGCTCATCAGCCGCATCGAGAGCGACGGCTACGAGCTCGTCCCCTTCGACATGATGAAGGACGTCGACAACAACGACACGCGACGCACCATCCTGCGCTTCGCCCGCTCCAATCCCGACCTCTACCGCCAGATGGTGATCCGCCGCCTCGTGCCGATCCGCGCGACCGTCGCCGGCGTCATCGTCACCTTCGACTGGGCGCCGGTGATGCGCATCATCGTCGGCGTCTGCCGCGAGCTCGGCATCCCGACGATCCTCATCCCGCACGAATCGGTGTTCGTCGACCGCGACAAGTATTACTGGGACCCGACCAGCCAGGCCTCCGTGCCGGTCTCCGACATGACGCTCGGCTGGGGCGACCTGCAGAAGGACATCTTCGTCGAGCGCGGCTATCCGGCCGAACGCTTCACCGCCGTCGGCGCACCGAAGTTCGACGCCTATTTCGACTACAGGCCGATGCTGACGCGCCGGCAGTTCTGCACGCTGTTCGGCCTCGATGCCGACAGGAAGATCATCCTCTTCGCCTCCCAGCCGCTCGACTCGCAGCTCGACACGACGGTCGCGCGCAATTCGCAGCGCGCCGCCATCACCGACCTTCTCGCCTATTGCGAGGAGAACGACGCGCAGCTCATCGTCCGCCTGCCGCCCTCCAAGGACGATATCCTCGGCCTAGTGCTGCGCAACGCGCTGCTGCGCTCGGCGCACGGCGCCTATGACGATGCGACCTGCTATCTCGTCGGCCCCGAGGAGGCGCTGTTCCACTGCGATGTGGTCACGTCGGTCAACAGCACGATGCTGTTCGAGGGCCTGCTGATCGGCCGCCACGCGCTGTCGATGAAATATGTCGAGTTCCAGCAGTTCTGGGAGCGCGCCGGCATACCGGCCGCCCGCTCGGCGGACGAGGCCCGGCCGATCCTCGACGCCATGCTCGCCGGCACCTGGGCGCGCGACGAGGAGGGCATGCGCTGGGCGGCAGGCGTCTTCGGCGTCGGCGCCTTCGACGGCAAGGCGGCCGACCGCATCCGCGCCTACCTGATCGACGTGGCGGCCGGAAACGCGGCGGTGACATCCTCGCCGACGGCCGTGGAACGGCTCGTCGGCGGCGAGGCGCTCGACGTCGTCGCCATCGACTGCGACGAGGAGACCCTCGGCACCACCCGCTACTTCCTGCCGAAGCTCCTGAACGCCCGCACGCTGAGGAGCAGCCGGTCGACGTCGCTCGCCGAGGTCGCCTCGGTCGACGTCTTCCTGCGCTGGGGCACCGGGGAGGTCGATGCGCAGGACACGCAGCGCTCCGTCGCCCGGCTGCTCGGCCGGCCCGTCGCCGTGGTCGAGGACGGCTTCATCCGCTCCGTCAAGATCGGCCTCTCCGGCGAGCCCGGCCTCTCCGTCATCGTCGACGACACGACCGCCCATTACGACGCCACCCGCGCCTCGGGGCTGGAGCGGCTGCTGCAGGGCGGGCGCGAGCTCACCAACATGGAGCGCCGGCGTGCGCTCGGCGCGATCCGCCAGATCGTCGGCGCGCGGGTGTCGAAATACAACCACGCGCCCGACGAGACGATCGCCGCCGGCCGGCCGGGCCGGCCCAAGGTGCTCGTCCTCGACCAGCGCCGCGGCGACCTGTCGATCGCCGGCGGCCTGGCGGACGAGGACACGTTCGAGCGGATGCTCCTCGACGCCGTCACGGGCCATCCGGACCACGACATCCTCGTCAAGGCGCATCCCGACGCCATCGGCGGCGGCGCGGCGGGCCATTTCACGAAGGCCCTGCCGCAGCTTCCCGACCGCGAGCGCGAGCGGGTCTTCGTCATCGACCGGGACGTCAATCCCTATGCGCTGATCGACCTTGCCGAAACGGTCTTCACCGTCTCCTCGCTGATGGGCTTCGAGGCGCTGATGGCGGGCAAGCCGGTGCATTGCTACGGCGCGCCCTTCTATTCGGGCTGGGGCGTCACCGTCGATCACCGGCCGGTGCCGCGGCGCACGCGCCAGCGCAGCGTCGAGGAGATCTTCCACTTCGCCTATGTCGAGGCGTCCCGCTACGTGAATCCCGAGACGCACCAGCGGGTCGAGATCGAGGAACTCGTCACCTTCATCGGCCGGAAGAAGGCGGAGCTTGCCGCCGCCAGCCGGGCGCTGCCGCTCGACCGACGGGCCGAGCGGGCGAAGGCGGCCTATGGGGTCTGAAGCAATTCCGGCAAAAGTGTGAAGCGGTTTTGCGTCCGGAATTGCGTGAGAACGGTCTAGCGTGACTGCGTGAGGAAAATCTTCAGGGCGAAGACGGAGAAGACGCCGGCGAAGGTGTAGTCCATGCCGCGCAGCACCTTGCGGTTGGCCTGCAGCCAGGCCGACAGCCGGTCGGCGGCGAGCACGACGATGGCGTTCACCGGCATGCCGACCAGGATGAAGAAGAAGCCGAGGAAGACCAGCTTGCCGGTGACGTCCGGATCGCCGGCGCTGACGAACTGCGGCAGGAAGGTCATGAAGAAGATGATGACCTTCGGGTTGAGCAGGTTGACCCAGAAGCCGGTCGAGACATTGGCGAGCGCCGTGCCGCGCGGCCCCGCCGCCGTCTTCACGGAGAAGTTGGAGCCGTGGCGGATCGCCTGGACGGCGAGCCAGAGCAGATAGGCCGCACCCCCGGTCTTGAGGATCGTGAACGCCGTCGGCGAGGCGGTGATCAGCGCCGAGATGCCGAAGGCGACGAGCAGCGTGTGCACGACGATGCCGAGGCTGGTGCCGAGCACCACGTAGAGCGCCGCGCCCCGCCCCTGCGACAGCGCCCGGCTGATCGACAGCGTCATGTCCGGGCCGGGCGTCGCGGCGAGCAGCAGGCTCGCGGCGGTGAAGGCGAGAAGCGTCGGCAGGCTAGGCAGGAAGTCCATTGCGGCAAGGCTCCGGTGGCGCGCTATCCGCCGGAAATACATCCGCCGCCGTTTTTTTGAAAGCGGAATCGCATGCAGGCCGGGGCGGCGCTTGTGTCGCGCGGCGTTCTGGCTAAAGTGCGCGCCAATCCAACCAGACGGACGAATATCATGGCATCGCACAAGCAAGTGAAGAAGGTCGTCCTCGCCTATTCCGGCGGGCTCGACACCTCGATCATCCTGAAATGGCTCCAGACCGAGCTCAACGCCGAAGTCGTCACCTTCACCGCCGACCTCGGCCAGGGCGAGGAGCTGGAGCCGGCACGCAAGAAGGCCGAGATGCTCGGCATCAAGGAGATCTTCATCGAGGACGTGCGCGAGGAATTCGTGCGCGACTTCGTCTTCCCGATGTTCCGCGCCAATGCCGTCTACGAGGGCGTCTACCTGCTCGGCACCTCGATCGCCCGTCCGCTGATCTCCAAGCACCTGATCGAGATCGCCGCCAAGACCGGCGCCGACGCCATTGCCCACGGCGCGACCGGCAAGGGCAACGACCAGGTCCGCTTCGAGCTCTCCGCCTATGCGCTGAACCCCGACATCAAGATCATCGCGCCGTGGCGCGACTGGGCCTTCAAGAGCCGCACGCAGCTCCTCGAATTCGCCGAGCAGCACCAGATCCCCGTCGCCAAGGACAAGAAGGGCGAGGCCCCCTTCTCCGTCGACGCCAACCTGCTGCACTCCTCCTCCGAGGGCAAGGTGCTGGAGGACCCGGCCGTCGAGGCGCCGGAATACGTGCACATGCGCACCATTTCGCCGGAAGCCGCGCCCGACAAGGCGACGACCATCACCATCGGCTTCGAGCGCGGCGACGCCGTCTCGATCAACGGTGTCAGCATGACGCCGGCCACCCTGCTCGCCACCCTCAACAATTACGGCCGCGACAACGGCATCGGCCGCCTCGACCTCGTCGAGAACCGCTTCGTCGGCATGAAGTCGCGCGGCGTCTACGAGACGCCCGGCGGCACGATCCTGCTTGCCGCCCACCGCGCGATTGAATCGATCACGCTCGACCGCGGCGCCGCCCACCTCAAGGACGAGCTGATGCCGCGCTATGCGGAGCTGATCTATTACGGCTTCTGGTTCTCGCCGGAGCGCGAGATGCTGCAGGCGGCGATCGACAGGAGCCAGGAGCATGTCGAGGGCACGGTGACGCTGAAGCTCTACAAGGGCAATGTCATGGTCATCGGCCGCGAGAGCGGCAAGTCGCTCTATTCCGACAAGCTCGTCACCTTCGAGGACGACCAGGGCGCCTACGACCAGAAGGACGCCGCCGGCTTCATCAAGCTCAACGCGCTGCGCCTGCGCACGCTCGCCGCGCGCAACCGCCGCGGCTGAGGAAACAGGAGGCTCGCTGCCGGAATCGGCGGCGGGCCTTTCTCATTCGCCCGGCTGCGGGGCGAGTTCGCCTTCGCGCGGCAGGGTCGTGCGGTACCAGGCATAGCTTGCAATCGCCATCAGCCCCATCAGCGGGATGACCGTGCCGAAGGCGACGAGCG
>Ga0206118_100734_pt1 | contig 12442 bp, 13 predicted proteins | sample 3A20Ametagenome_FD_177999 | JGI IMG/M metagenome (GOLD analysis project Ga0206118, IMG submission 177999) | Enriched microbial communities from leaf-cutter ant dump, University of Wisconsin, Madison, United States - 3A20A | ecosystem: Environmental > Terrestrial > Nest > Insects nest > Nest dump...
CCTGCCGAAGCTCTCCACGAGGTCGCGGGCGATCGTGCGGAAGACGGGCTCGAAGGCCGCGATGCGCTCCGGCGCGAAATAGGGCTCGATCATGTCCCGGTAGAGCGTGTGCTCCGGCGGGTCCATGCCGTTCGGCACCGAAGGGTGGCGCGAGACGACGTTGCTGAAGGCCGCGTGGTCGGTGATGACCTGCAGGACGTCCCCGTGACGGAAGAGGGACCAGCCGAGATAGTCGCTATGGGCGACGGGACAGGTCCCGCGCATCCGGTCATAGGCGGAGATCTGGTCTGACAGGACCTCCGGGCTGCGCGGGTCCCAATCGGTCGTGCGGATTTCTCTTTCCATGGCTCACCCACCCGTTCTGCCTCTTGCGCTCAATAGCGCAGCAGACGGGGGCGCCTTCTTTGTTCCCGCACAAAGAATTTTACGCCGGTCAAACGAAGATCATGACGGCCACATAGCCGACCGCGATCAGGACGAGCCCGGCGACGAGCATCGGCATCAGGCTGCTGCCGTTGATGTCCCGGCCGCTCACATGCTCGCCGGAAAACACCAGGGGCCTGCGGGTTTCGTCCTTGTTCATGGGCGCTCTCCAGTTAATGTGGTAAATCATATACCACATTAACACGGCGCGCCACGCGACAAAATAGCGCCGCGCCTACCAGCAGCAGAAGCCGCCGTCGACCAGCAGATCGACGCCCGTCACGAAGCTCGCCGCATCGGACAGCAGGAAGACGGCGGGGCCGACCATCTCGTCGACGCTCGCCATGCGCTGCATCGGCGTCTGTTCCTCGAAGAGCTTCGTCTGGTGCACCATTTCCGGCCGCGTGTTCATCGGCGTCGCGGTATAACCAGGGCTGATCGTGTTGACGCGGATGCCGCGCCCGACCCATTCCATCGCCATCGACTTCGTCATGTGGATGACGCCGGCCTTGGAGGCGTTGTAGTGGCATTGCTCAAGGCCGCGGTTGACGATGACGCCGGACATGGAGGCGATGTTGACGATCGCCCCGCGGCCGTTCCGCAGCATGGCCCGGGCCTCGGCCCGGCAGGAGAGGAAGACGCCTTTCAGGTTGATGTCCATCATCGTCTGGAACTGGCTTTCCTCCATCTCCTCCGCCGGATTGGCGTTGGCGATGCCGGCCGCGTTGACGGCGAGGCTCAGCGCGCCGAGCTCAGCCTCGGTGCGGGCGACCGCGACGTCGAGTGCCGCGCCGCTGGTGACGTCGGCGGCGATGCGGATGCTGCGGCGCCCGGCCTTCGCGATGAAGTCGGCCGTCGTCGCGAGCCCGTCGTCGGTGCGGCGGTCGAGCAGCGCGACATCCGCGCCGCATTGCGCGAGCCCCATGGCGATGCGCTGGCCGATGCCGCTGCCGGCCCCCGTCACGAGGGCGACGTTGCCGGAGAGATCGAACAGCTTCGGTGCGTTGAGCGTGATGTCGGACATGATGTCTTCCTTGTTCAGATCGTCGCCAGTTCCATGACCGAGACGTCGTTCGCGTCCTCGCGGTCCAGGATGCCGGCCTGTTTTCCCTGCGCCATGACCATGATGCGGCTGGAGACGCCGAGCACTTCCTCGAGGTCCGAGCTGACCACGATCACCGCCACGCCCTCGCGCGCGAGATCCATGATGAGGTCGTAGATGGAGGAGCGGGCGCCGACGTCGATACCGCGCGTCGGCTCGTCGAGCACCACGACCTCAGGCCTGCGCGCCAGCCACTTGGCGAGCACCACCTTCTGCTGATTGCCGCCGGAGAGCTCGCCGGCATTCTGCCCGGCGCGGCCCTTGACGCCGAACTTGCGGATATAATCCTCGGCGAAATCGCGGATGCGGCGCGAGGAGATCCAGCCGCTGCGGGAGATCGTGCCGAGATTGGCATAGCCGATATTTTCCGCGATCGAATGGTCGAGCACCACGCCCTGCAGCTTGCGGTCCTCGGGCACGAGGACGATGCCGTTGCGGATCGCGTCGATCGGCGAGCGCGGCGTGACGGGCCTGCCGTGCAAGAGCACCTCGCCGCCGGATATGGGATCGGCGCCGGTGATGGCGCGCACGAGCTCGGTGCGGCCCGCGCCCATCAGGCCGGCGATGCCGAAGACCTCGCCCTTGCGCACGGTAAAGCCGATGTCGCGGAAGGCGTTGGTCGGCGAGGAGAGGCCGCGCACCTCCAGCGTCACCTCCTCCGCCGGGGTGGGAAGCGCCGGGAACATGCGCTCCAGCGAGCGGCCGACCATGGCCTCGACGATCGTGCGGACCGGCACGTCGCCGCTGTCGAATTCCTGCACCTTGGCGCCGTCGCGCATGACGACGATGCGGTCGGCGATCTGGCGGATCTCCTCCAGCCGGTGCGAGATGTAGATGATGCCGACGCCCTCGGATTTCAGCCGCTCGATCTGCTGGAAGAGGAGCTGGGTCTCCTCGCCACCGAGTGCCGCCGTCGGTTCGTCGAGGATCAGCAGGCGCGCGTTCAGCGTCAGCGCCTTGGCGATCTCGATGAGCTGCTGCTTGCCGGTCGACAGGCCCTCGACCAGCCGGGCGGGCGAGATGTCGAGGCCGAGGCGCTTCAGGCCGCTCTGCGCCCGCTCCTCCATCGCCTTGCGGTCGACGCGGCCGGCCGTCATCGGATAGCGGCCGACGAAGACGTTTTCCGCGATGGAGAGCTTCGGCAGGAGCTTCAGCTCCTGGTGAATCATGCCGACGCCCTCGTCCATCGCCGCGCGCGGGTCGGCGGGGGCGTAGGGCTTGCCGAGCCAGGTCATCTGGCCGGCGGAGGGCTGGACGGTGCCGGAAACGATGTTCGACAGGGTCGACTTCCCGGCACCGTTTTCACCGAGCAGCGCCACGACCTCTCCCGGATAGATGTCGAGATCGACACCGTGGAGAACCTTGACCGGACCGTAGGACTTCTGGATCCCGCGGAGCGACAGGATGGGAGAGCGGTTCGTCATGGCGCTGCTGCCTTTCGGGTTTCAGACCGGCTTACGGATGGCTGGCGACGAATTCCGGAGCGTTGTCGCAGGTCGTCAGCACGGCGTTCGGCGTCTGGCGCTCCTCGACCTTTTCGCCGGCGGCGACGGCGAGAGCGGATTCGACGGCCAGCACGCCCATCCGCTGGGTGCTCTGTGTGGCGGTGGCGATGAACGGGCCGTTGCACTTGGCGAGGTATTCGAGCGCCGAGACGTCGCCGTCATAGCCGCCGATGATCACCTTGTCGGAGAGGTTGGCGACGTCCACGGCCTTGGCCGCACCCATGGCGAGGCCGTCGGCCTGGCCGAAGATGATGGTGATGTCCGGGTTCGCCTGCAGCATGTTCTGGGCGATCGTGAAGCCCTCGTCGGCCGACCACATGTTGCTCCACTGCTGGTCGACCAGCTCGACGCCGCTCGCCTCGTCGATGGCGCGCTTGCAGCCGGTGAAGCGGTCGACTTCCGGCGTCGTGCCCTTCTGGCCGTGGATGATCGCCATCTTGCCCGAACCGCCGGCCTTCTCGATGATGTGCTTGCACACGGCATAGGCGGATTCGACGCTCTCGCCGGCGATGAAGGTGTCGCCCGGCGCGCCGTCCGGAACGCGGTCGACGTTGATCACCGGAATGCCGGCCTCGCGGGCGAGACGGGTCGGCACGGCGGCGGCGGCGGCGCCGGCCGGGATGTAGATGAAGGCGTCGATGTCCTGCGTCATCAGGTCCTGGACCTGGCTGACCTGGGTGTTCGTGTCGTTCTTGGCGTCGACGACGATGACCTCGATGCCCTTCTCCTTGGCGTGCTTCTCGACGCCGAGCTTGATCTGGTTGAAGAAGTCGGCCTGGAGGTTCGGAACGGCGAGGCCGATCTTCTTGACCTCGGCGGCGGATGCCGGCGCCGAAAGGATCGCGGCGGCCGAGGCGGCCAGGAGCAGTCTGGACAGTTTCATGGTTTTTCCTCCGATTTTCCCGATGGCGGCCCGCACCATTGCGGACCGTTTTCAAACCCCCGCTGCACGCCGGCCGCGGGGTGAAAGGCGCTATTTCCGCTTGCGATAGGTTTCCGCCGTGACGGCGAGCACGATGACCGCGCCGATGATGACCTGCTGCATGAAGGGCGAGACGCTGAGCAGGTTGAGGCCGTTGCGCAGCACGCCGATGATCAGCACGCCGATGATGGTGCCGCCGATGCCGCCCGTGCCGCCCGAGAGCGAGGTGCCGCCGATGACGACCGCCGCGATGGCGTCCAGTTCATAAGAGAAGCCCGAGGACGGCTGCACCGAGTCGAGGCGGGCAGCCAGCACCATGCCGGAAAGGCCGGCGAGGAAGCTGCACACCACATAGACCAGCACGGTCGCCCGCGGCACGTTGATGCCGGCGAGCCGCGCCACCTCCGGATTGCCGCCGATCGCATAGAGCACGCGCCCGCCGTGGCGGTAGCGCTGGTAGAGCAGGCCGGCAAGGAAGACGACGAACATCACCGCAACCGTCAGCGTCAGGAAGCCGCCGAAGCGCACGATCGCCATCGTGTTGAACCAGGCCGGGAAGCCGATGATCTGCTGGCCGTCGGTGATCATGTTGGCGAGCCCGCGGGCGATCGACATCATGGCGAGCGTCGCGATGAAGGCCGGCACGTTGAAGCGGGTTATGAGTAGGCCGGCGACGAGGCCGTTCAGCGAGGCGGCCGTCAGCGCCAGCGGGATCGCCAGCCACATCGGCACGCCCGCCACCACGTTGAGATAGCCGAGCACCATCATCGCCAGCGCCATGACCGAGCCGACCGCAAGGTCGATGCCGCCGATCAGGATCACCAGCGTCATGCCCACGGCCATGACGCCGAGCACCGTGATCTGGTCGAGCACGTTGAGGAAGTTCCTGACCGACAGGAACTTGTCCGTCGCGAAGGTGAGGAAGAGGCACAGCACGATGAGGCCGATCAACGGACCGGTCGCGCCGCGCATCGACGGCAGCACCCTGCCCGCGATCCCTGGATTTTCCTTCACTGCCGCCACCATGAGCGCTCCTCCCGGCCCGTTCGCCACCTGATTGGCTGTTAGCATAAATATTCAGTACAGTGTGTAAATTCGTAACCGATTGTTCCGTGCGCTGTCAATACAGTTCTGCGCGATAAATTTTGCGGCAGACGCGCTCTTTTCCCTTGACTTGCCCGAGCGACGTGCAAATATATGTGCAACTGTATATTTATTCACAACGAGGTTTCCATGCAGCCGAACGATCTCGACCGCATCGCTCGACAGATCCGACTTCGCGATCTTCAGGCGGTTTTCGAAGCCGGCGCCGGCCATATCGGTGGCGAGATGTCCGCCATCGACATCCTGACGGCGCTCTATTTCCGCGTGCTGCGCGTCTGGCCCGACCAGCCGCGGCACCCGGAGCGCGACCGTTTCGTGCTGTCGAAGGGGCATGTGGCGCTGGCGCTCTACGTGACGCTCGCCAGGCGCGGCTTCATCCCGGAAGACGAGGTCGCGACCTTCCTCAAGCCGCATTCGCGGCTGAACGGCCATCCGAACTGCAACAAGGTGCCGGGCGTCGAGACCAATACCGGCCCGCTCGGCCACGGCCTTCCGGTCGCCGTCGGCATGGCCAAGGCCGCCAAGCTGACGGGCGCGGCCTACCACACCTATGTCATGACCGGCGACGGCGAGATGCAGGAGGGCTCGAACTGGGAGGCGATCGCCGCGGCCGCGCAGTTCGGCCTCGACAACCTGACGCTGATCATCGACCACAACCGCTTCCAGCAGGGCGCGGCGCTGAAGGACACCAACGACCTCGCCCCCTTCCCCGCCAAGCTCCAGGCCTTCGGCTGGGACGTGACCGAGATCGACGGCAACGCCATGGACGAGATCGTCCCGGCGCTGGAGACGCGCGGCGCCCGCCCGCACTGCATCGTCGCCCATACCAACAAGGGCCAGGGCATCTCCTTCATGCAGGACACCGTCGACTGGCACCACAAGGTGCCGAATGCCGAACAATACAAGATTGCCGTGGCTGAGCTTTCGGAGGCCCTGTGATGAAAGACGTGATGACCTCTCCCAAGCTGCACGACTGCCGCGACGCCTTCGTCGCCGTGCTGGAACGCCTCGGCGCCGAGGACCCGAAGATCGTCGCCGTCGTCAACGATTCCGTCGGCTCCTCCAAGCTCGGCGGCTTCAAGTCGAAATGGCCGGAGCGCCTGGTCAATGTCGGCATCGCCGAGCAGAACATGGTGGGCGTCGGCGCGGGCCTCGCCAATGGCGGGCTCCTGCCCTTCGTCTGCGGCGCCGCCTGCTTCCTGACCGGCCGCTCGCTGGAGCAGATCAAGGCCGACATCGCCTATTCCAACGCCAATGTGAAGCTGATCGGCATCTCCTCCGGCATGGCCTATGGCGAGCTCGGCCCGACGCATCACTCCATCGAGGATTTCGCCTGGACCCGCGTGCTGCCGAACCTTCCGGTCGTCGCGCCCTGCGATTCCATCGAGACGGCCGCGGCCGTCGAATGGGCGGCGAAGTATGACGGCCCGGTCTTCCTGCGGCTTTCGCGCGTCGGCGTCCCGGACCTGCTGCCGGCAGGCCATAAATTCGAGCTCGGCAAGGCCAACCTGCTGCGCGACGGCGATGCGATCACCCTCATCGCCAACGGCACCGTGACCCACCGCATGCTGAAGGCCGCCGACATCCTTGCGCAGCAGGGCATCGAGGCGCGCGTCCTCAACATGGCGACGGTCCGGCCGATCGACGTCGAGGCCGTCACTGCCGCCGCCCGCGACACCGGCGCCATCCTGACGGCGGAGGAGCACTCCACCTTCGGCGGCCTCGGCTCGGCCATCGCCGAGGTCGTGGTGGCCGAGGCGCCGGTGCCGATGAAGATCCTCGGCGTTCCCGGCATCTTCGCCCCCACCGGCTCGGCCGAATTCCTCCTCGACGAGTTCGGTATGTCGCCCGCCGCCGTCGCCGAGGCGGCTATCGCCTTGATCGCGCGCAAGTCTTCCCGCACATGACGGTGCGCCGCTAGACTTCGTGCCGGGCGCGGCAAGACCTCCCGCTCGCCGCGCCCAAAAAATTCCCGACCGCAGGACGCCGCCATGACGACCGCCATTCTCGCCATCGACCAGGGCACGACGAATTCCAAGGCCGTGCTCGTCTCGACGACCGGAGAGATCCTGTCGCGCGGCGCCTCGCCGGTCGGCATCGAGCATCCGCAGCCCGGCTGGGTCGAGCAGAGCCCGCTGCGCCTGTGGGACTCCGTGCTGGAGGCCATTGCCGCCTGCCTCGCGGCGGGGCCGGCGGTCGAGATCCTCGGCATCGCCATCTCCAACCAGCGCGAATCCGTCACCGTCTGGGACGCCGCCACCGGCCAGCCGCTCGGCCCGGTGGTGAGCTGGCAATGCCGCCGCAGCGCGCCGGCCTGCGCCGAACTGATCGCCGCCGGCCATGCGCCACGCGTCCAGGCGCTGACCGGCCTTCCCATCGACCCGATGTTCCCCGGCCCGAAGATGCGCTGGCTGCTGGACCGCGTGCCCGCGGGCGCCGACGTCCGCCTCGGCACCATCGACGCCTGGCTGATCCATTGCTTCACGGGCGGCGCCGTGCACGCCTGCGACGCCGCCAACGCCGCCCGCAGCCAGCTTTACGACCTCAACAAGCAGACCTGGAGCGACGAGCTCTGCGCCCTCTTCGGCGTGCCGAAATCCGCCCTGCCAGAGGTGCGCGACAGCGCGTCCCGCTTCGGCGTGACGCGGAACGTGCCGGGCCTCACCGACGGCATCCCGATTGCCTCGGCCATCGGCGACAGCCATGCCGCGCTCTTCGGCCACGGCGCCTTCCAGCCCGGCGACGGCAAGGTGACCTTCGGCACCGGCTCGTCGATCATGACGACCCTGCCGCGCTTCATCGCCCCCGAGCAGGGCATCACCACCACGATCGCCTGGTCGATCGACGGCCGGCCGACCTATGCCTTCGAGGGCAACATCCTGGTCTCGGCCGCCTCGCTGCCCTGGATGGCCGACATGCTCGGCCTTGCCGACGTGCAGGCCCTGACGGAGCTTGCCGCCACCGCAGACCCCGGCGGCCCCGGCTTCGTGCCCGCCTTCGTCGGCCTCGGCGCGCCATACTGGCAGGCCGATGCGCGCGCGCTCTTCTCCGGCATCACCTTCAACACCACGCGCGCGCAGATGGCCCGCGCGGTGACCGATTCCATCGCCTTTCAGGTCCACGACGTCTTCAAGGCGATGTCGTCGCAATCGCCCGCCCCGCTCGGCCGCCTCTACGCCGACGGGGGCCCAAGCAAAAACACCTTCCTGATGCAATGCGTCGCCGACACGCTCGGCCACGCCGTCATCCAGTGCGACGCGCCGGAGGCCTCGGCGCTCGGCGCAGCCTATCTCGCCGGCCTCTCGCTCGGCGTCTGGCCGGATCTCGACGCCGTCGCCGCCCTGCCGCGCGCCGGCAATCCCGTCTCGCCGCACGCCTCGGACGCGCCGGCGCGGCTGCGGGTATGGCAGGACGCAATCTACCGCTCGACCGTCCCGGGTCCTTCCACTATGAGTGAATAAAAATTCACTGATGGAGACCCCCATGGGACGGCTGAACGAGCTTCGACTGATCGCCCGCGTTGCCCAGATGTACCATATCGAGGGCAAGCGGCAGGCGGAGATCGCCGAGATCATGCACATGTCGCAGGCCACCGTTTCGCGCATGCTCAAGCGCGCCGAGCAGGAGGACATCGTCCGCACGACGGTGATCCCGCCGCCCGGCACCTTCGCCGAGCTCGAAACGGCGCTGCGCGAGCGCTACGGCCTGACCGAGGCCATCGTCATCGACTGCTCGGAGGACCGCGACGGGGCGATCATGGCGCGCATCGGCGAGGCCGCCGCCCACTTCATCGAGGTCACGCTGCAGCAGGACGAGATCATCGGCGTCTCCTCCTGGAGCCAGACCATCCTGCGCATGGTCGACAACATCCATCCGCTGAAGAACGCCAAGGCCAAGTATGTCGTGCAGATCCTCGGCGGCATGGGCGACGCCTCGGTGCAGATGCACGCCACGCAGCTCACGGCGCGCCTCGCCAAGCTCACCGGCGGCGAGCCGCGGCTGCTGCTCGTGCAGGGCATCACCTCGTCGCGCGAGGCAAAGCTCGTCATGCTGGCCGACCCCGTGGTGCGCGAGACCATGGACCTCTTCAGCCGCCTCAGCCTCGCCATCGTCGGCATCGGCGCGGTGGAGCCGTCCGAGCTGCTCGCCCGCTCCGGCAACACCTTCTCCAAGCAGGAGATGGCGATGCTGCACGAGGCCGGCGCCGTCGGCGAGATTTCCTACCGCTTCTACGACAGGGACGGCAAGCCGGTCGAAACCCCGCTCAACGACCGCGTCATCGGCCTCACGCTGGAAGAGCTGCGCAAGACCAGCCGCGTCATGGCGCTGGCCGGCGGAGAATCGAAGACCCAGGCCATCGCCGGCGCCCTGAAGCTGGGCGTCATCGATGTGCTCGTCACCGACAAGTTCACGGCAGCCCGGCTCACGGCCTGATTCCCGGCCCTTAGCCTGCTGCGCAATATGGAGAGAAAGACCATGGGACGTTTCGCAGGCCAGACGGTATTCGTCACCGGAGGCAACAAGGGCATCGGCCGCGGCATCGCCAGGCGCTTCGCCGAGGAAGGCGCGAAGGTGGCGATCGCGGCCATCGAGAAGGATACCGCCGCAGCCGCCGAGACGCTCGCCGCCGAGACCGGCGCCGAAGTGATCGGCCTCGCGCTCGACGTGACCGATGCGAAGGCGGTGCAGGAGGCCTATGGCGAGGCCGAGGCGAAGCTCGGCGCGATCTCCGTCTCCGTGCAGAATGCCGGCGTCATCACCATCGCCAAGGTGGAGAACCTGACCGAGCGCGAATGGGACCTCAACCTCGACGTCAACACCAAGGGCGTCTTCCTCTGCTGCCAGGAGGCGATCCGCCGCTTCCGCGCCAGCGGCACCAGGGGCCGCCTCATCAACACCGCCTCCGGCCAGGCCCGCCAGGGCTTCATCTACACGCCGCACTATGCCGCCTCGAAATTCGGCGTCGTCGGCCTGACGCAGAGCCTCGCCAAGGAGCTCGCCCGCGAGGGCATCACCGCCAACGCCATCTGCCCCGGCATCATCCACACCGAGATGTGGGACTACAACGACCGCGTCTGGGGCCAGATGCTGGGCGAATACGGCCCGGGCGAGCTGATGGCCGAATGGGTGGAAGGCATCCCGATGGGCCGCGCCGGCACTCCCGCGGAAGTCGCCGCCCTCGTCGCCTTCCTCGCCTCCGAGGACGCCGCCTACATCACCGGCCAGACGATCAACGTCGACGGCGGCTTGATCATGTCCTGACCGCCGGAACGCGGCGGCGCAGCTACGACGCCGCCGCAGACCGCATCAGGCTCCGGATCGTGGCGACCGGCAGGAACAGACGGCGCGGCATCGACGGCAAGGGCTGGAAACCGTAACCGGCATAAAGGGCCGCCCGACGCCGCACCTTCTCCTCGTCTCCGCAATCGAGGACATCGAGAAGCACGACGGCGATGCCGATCTGGTCGGCTATCCCGGCAATCCTCCTGAGGCAATCGACCAGCAGGTCGCCGCCGTAGCCGCCGCCCCTGTAGCGCTGGTCGCGGCCGATCATCGAGATATAGGCCGCCGGGATTGTCCCGTGACCCGGCCGGTTACGCGCGAAGCGCTCCGGCAGATCGTCGTAGCGGATCGCGTGGCTGTTGATGGCGTAGAAGCCGATGACGGTCCTGCCGTCCTCGTCGGTCATCACGTAGACGCGAAGATTGTCGGCCTTCGACAGCTTGCCCGCCGTCTTGCGGAAGAAATTGTCGACCTGGCTGGTTCCACAGGAAAAGGCCGCCCGATCATGCCTGTCGGGATCGAGCAGCTCGATGATGCGCTTCCTGGCGCCGTCGTCCGTCATTATTTCGAGGCGACGGTGTCGCCGTGACGCCTGAACGCCTCCTTCAACCGGTCGGTCGCCGCCGGCGGGTTATCCAGCGCATCGAAGAAGGCCTGATGGTCGGCCGGCTGCAACAGCGTCGCCTCGTGGGCCGCGATGGTCGCGATGGCGGACTGGTAGGCGGCGTTGATGGTGAAGGCGGAATCGTCGAGGCCGGACAGCGCCGCGGCGCGCTGGATCGCGCTCTTCACGCGCTCCTTCGTGCGAAAATTCATGCGCGCGCTGTTCGGCTCGTCGATGTCGAGTGTGACGTCCCTGATTGCCGGCATCATCGCCTCCTTGCATTCCCGCAATGTACGTTGGACGAACGTACATTGCAAGGATCAAAGCCCGGCGATGTCTTCCGTCGTCAGCGAATAGGTCGTCTTCGAGCGGTCGATATGGACGGTGAGGCAGGCGAGCGTGCCGGCGAGGTCGCCGGCGCGCAGGCTTTCGAGCATGTCGATATGCTCCTGGTAGGAGCGGTCGGTGTGCTGCGGCTTGACGGAGAGATGCGTGCGCAGCGCGGCGATCTTCGTCACCAGGAGATCGTAGGTCTCCTTGAAGAGCCGGTTGCCGCAATGCTGGAAGAACAGGTTGTGATAGGCGGTGTCCAGCGCGAGGTAGCGCCGGACGTCGCCCGCCGCCTGCGCTTCCCGCATCTCGGCGACGACGGTGCTCAGGCCCTCGATCAGCGCCGGCCGGTCGCGCTCGAACGCCATCTGCAGCGCGGCCGCCTCTAGCGTCTGGCGCCATTCGCAGATTTCCGCCACCTCGCGGCCGGAGAGCGTGAAGACGGTGGCGCCGCGCTGGGCGGCGACGCGCACGAGGCCCTCGGTCTTCAGCTGGGCGAGCGCCTCGCGCACCGGCGTCTTCGAGACGTTGAAGGCGGCGGCCAGATTGCGCTCGGAGAGCGCCTGGCCGAGCGCCAGCTCGCCCGAAACGATCAGTTCGCGAAGCTGGGCCGCCACGGCGTCGACGAGCGACGGCGGCCTGTCGATGGGACGCATATGCTCTCCCCGGAACGAGATTCGGCCGGCCTTTCGCCGGCGGTTTCCGGGTAGATAGCATGAAAGGGGGCCGTCGGCGCAACCGTCAACATGCGGGCGTCAGATCCGGCCGAACTCCGCCAGCAGGTCCTCGACGGTCTTGCCCTTGGCGACCCATTGGCGCGTCGTCTCCTCGCGGTCGGCCTGCTCGCGGGCGAGGTCGAGGATCTCCTCGGCCTTCGCGAACGGCACGACGGCGATGCCGATCGTGTCGGCAACGACGAAGTCGCCGGGGTTCACCACCACGCCGCCGCAGGCGACCGGCACGTTGATCGACAGCTCCTCCTTGCGGCCGGAGAACATGGTGTGCGTGCCGCGCGCGGTGATCGCCCGCGTCCAGATCGGCCAGCCGATCGCCTCCAGCTCGTCGGTGTCGCGGCCGGCGCCGTCGACGATCATACCGCGGATGCCGCGGTTCTGGGCAAGCCCGCCCATCAAGCCTCCGCAGACGGAGGTCTCCGTGTCGCCGCCGGC
>Ga0206118_100736_pt1 | contig 12393 bp, 9 predicted proteins | sample 3A20Ametagenome_FD_177999 | JGI IMG/M metagenome (GOLD analysis project Ga0206118, IMG submission 177999) | Enriched microbial communities from leaf-cutter ant dump, University of Wisconsin, Madison, United States - 3A20A | ecosystem: Environmental > Terrestrial > Nest > Insects nest > Nest dump...
GCAGAGGCGCATGATGAGGCCCATGTCGTGGTCGATGATGAGGAGGCCGAGGCCGCGCGTCTTCGGCAGCTCGGCGAGCGTGTGGAGCAGCGTGTCGGTCTCGGCGTCGTTCATGCCGGCGGCGGGCTCGTCGAGCAGCAGGAAACGCGGCTCGGCGGCGAGCGCGCGGGCGATCTCGACGCGGCGCTTGTCACCGTAGCTCAGGCTGTCGCCGAGTTCGTCGGCCTTCGCCGTCAGGCCGAGTTCGGCGAGCAGGCCTTTCGCACGCTCGGCGGCGACGGCGCGGGAGGCGCCTTTCGCCAGCGCCGCCGCCTCGACGTTCTCCAGCACGGTCATCGTGTTGAACAGGCGGACGATCTGGAAGGAGCGGCTGACGCCGGCAAGCGCGATCTCGCGCGGCGAAAGGCCGGAGAGCGTGACGTCGCCGGCGGTGATCGTGCCGCCGGCGAGCTTCACCTGGCCGGTGATGGCGTTGATCAGCGTCGTCTTGCCGGAGCCGTTCGGCCCGATCAGGCCGACGACCTCGCCGGTCGCGACCGACAGCGTTACATGGTCGAGTGCGCGCAGGCCGGTGAATTCCACCGACACGTCGTTTACCGCAAGACGCGTTTCAGACATGGCTTTTCCGAAAAATGGAGGGCCGGCCTTGCGGGCCGGCCCGGATCTGCGATCAGGGGTTCGGCAGGGATTCGGGCTTGCGCCATCCGACGAAGCTCGGCTTGCCGCCCTTGAGCTCGATGATGGCCGCCGCCTTGTTCGGCACGTGGCCTTCCTCTGCCGTGCCGTAGTCGAGGTCGCCGGTCAGCAGCTTGAACTCGCCGTCCTCCAGCGCCTTCGCGAGTGCCGCGCCGTCGGTCGAGCCGGCGGCCTTGATGCCCTCGGCGATCATCATGATCGTGTCCCAGCCGGTGGAGACGAAGGACGTGTCGGGCGCTACGCCGTGCATGGCGGTGTAGAGCTCGATGAACTTCGGCATGTCTTCGTGCGCCTCCGGACCCATCCAGGTGTGGGTGACGAAATAGACGTCGTTGCCGAAGTTCTCGCCGAGCGACTCGTGCATGGCCGGGTCGTCATAGGCGTCGCCGCCGAGCACCGGAGCGTCGTAGCCCACCTCGCGCAGCGCGCGGATGATCACGCCGATATCCGTGCCGTAGGAGGAGATGAAGATCACGTCCGGCTTCGTGCCGAGCGCCTGCAGGCGCGAGAGCTGGGCGGAGAAGTTGTTGTCGCCGTTGGTGTAGGTGTCCTCCAGCAGGATCTCGCCGCCGTCGGCCTTGAACTGCTCGACGAAATATTTCGACAGCGACTTGGTATAGGCGATGAACTGGTCGGTGACGACATAGGCCGTCTTCCAGCCCTTCTCCTTGACCGCGAAATCGGCCGCCGTGGCACCCATCGTGGTGTTCCACATGGAGAGCGTGAACTGCTTGTCGCCGAGCGACCAGGAGGAATAGAGCGGGTCGGAAGCGCAGGTCGAGATGCCGACCAGGCCGGCCGACTGCGCCTCGCGGCTTGCCGGCGAGCCGAAGTCGAAGTCGCAGGGCGCGACGATCACCTGGGCGCCCTTGTCGATCAGCTCGACGGCGACGTTGCCGACCGTCACCGGATCGGACTTGCCGTCGATGTTGACGAACTCGATCTGCTTGCCGAGCACGCCGCCGTTGTCGTTGAGGTATTTCACGGCGACGAGCGCGCCGTTGTAGCCGGGCGTGTCGAGCGGAGCCTGGATGCCCGTCATCGACAGCGCGCCGCCGATGACGATCTTCTCGTCGTCGGCAAGGGCCGCGGAGCCGGCAAGCGCGAAGCTCGCCGCCGCCAGAAGCAGTCTGGAAGTCTTCATCATGGTCGTTCCCCTTTTGCGATGCCTTTCGGCGTGAACTTTTCGTGCGGCCCTGCCTTTTCGGTCTGTTCTCGGCCCCTGAGTTATCTGCCTCCCTACTGGCCGATCTCCTTCAAGAGCGCTTCCGTCGAGATCTGCCGGCAATAGCCCTTGATGGCGGCAAGCGAGGTGTCGTGGCGTTCCTGCGAATAGGTGCCGCAGGCATCCGGCACCAGCGTCACCAGATAGTTGAGGTCGCAGGCGTCGCGGATGGCCGATTCCACGCACTGGTCGGTCAGCAGTCCACAAAGCACAAGTTGTTTCACGCCGAGATTGCGCAGCACATAGTCGATATGGGTCGAGACGAAGACGCTGGAGGAGCTCTTCGGGAAGACGATCTCGTCCTCCAGCGGCTCAAGCTCGTCGATCACCTTGCCGTCCCGGGAGCCCTTCGGCACGTTGAAGCCGGTGATCTTGTAGTCGAGGCCGCGGTCGCGGCCGTCCTTCGTCAGGCTCTCGATCGTCGTGTGCAGCACCTCGATGCCCGCCTTGCGGAAGCCGTGAAGCAGCTTCTGCATGTTGGGGATCGCCACCTCGTGGATGCGCTTGAAATAGTAGCCGTACTTGCCGGCGATATCGGCGTCGGAGATGTCCTTGAACTCGCCGCCGTCACGGCGCACGGAAAAATTCTGCACGTCGATGAAGAGGATGGCGGAGGCGGCCGGGTCTAGCGGCAGGTCGCGGGTGGTCGGATGGTCAGCGGCCATCGGGTGTTTCCTTCAGGATGTCTGCGGCCTGCAGGAGGGGGCCGGCGAGGCGTTCGGCCCATTCCTCCTGCCCGCCTGCGTCGGCGATGAGGTCGTTGCGCACTTCGAGGAGGACGTGCGGGATGCCGCGCCGCTCGCCGTGCACGGGGATCGTGTAGTCGGAGACGTCGTCGACGTGATAGGGCTCGTTGAGCCGGACGGAGACGCGGGGATTGGCGGCGCGGAAGGCTTCCGCCAGCCGTTCGGCGAGGCGGGCGTCGCGGTTGTGGAGAAGGCCGAGCTCGAAGTCGCGCACGGCCCCGGTCGCGCGCATGACCGGCGTGAAGCTGTGCACCGAGACGAGCAGGGTCCGCCGGCCCGCCGTCTGCCGCTGGGCGAGCGCCACGGCGATCGCCTCGTGCAGTGGCTGGTGGATCTCGACGTAGCGGCGGCGGCGCTCCCGGTCGGAGACCTCGGCATTGATCGGAACGGCGGTGCCGTCGCTCACCGCGACGACGCAATCCTTCGCCTCCAGCGGCCGGTTGCAGTCGATGACGAGGCGGCTGTAGCGCTGCAGGACGAGCGCCGCGTCGAGGCGCGCGGAGAGCATGCGGGCGAGCCCTTCCGCCCCGACGTCATAGGCGATGTGCCGGTCCATCTCCGCGGCCGGAACGCCGAGGTCGCCGAGGGCCGCCGGAACGGCGCGGCCGGCATGCTCGCAGGTCAGGAAGAAGGGCGATGCGCCCGCGGGATTGATCCATTCCACCGGGGCCGGATCACCCGCCTGCAGCAATCTCGTCGTCTCGCGATCTGCGAAGCTCAGCATGGACAATGATCCGTCATGCGCCCCTTCGAGCGCGGCCCGTATGGCGAGCAGTCAAGGAAATTTTTCGATCATAGTCAATCTGGTTTTTCTGTTTGACTAATTTTTTTCAGAGCGCGAATATTCCTTTCAGAAAAGGGGAAAACGCTGCCGATGAGCGATGCGAAGTCGTCGACGATCCGCACGAGAATACGCGACGCCGCGGCGCAGCTCACCGCGAGCGAGCGCAAGATCGCCAATGCGATCCTCGCCGATTATCCCTTCACGGGGCTTGAAAGCATTCAGGAACTGGCGGGCAAGACCGGCGTCAGCGCCCCGTCGATCACCCGCTTCGTCAGCAAGATCGGCTGCGGCGGCTTCCAGGACCTGCAGCGCCAGCTCATCGCCGAGCTGAAGGAGGGGCAGCGCTCGCCGCTCGACCTCAAGTCCAGCCAGAAGCCGGTCGGCCATTCGGAATTCCTGTCGGAATACGTCTCGCGCCTCTCCGCCGTCATGGGCGAGATGACGGCGACGGTGTCGCAGGCACAGTTCGACACGCTCGCCGAGCTCATCGCCGATCCGTCGCGCAACGTCTTCCTGCTCGGCGGGCGCGTCAGCGACAGCATCGCCTCCTTCCTCTCCATCCATCTGAGGCAGATCCGCAGCGGCATCTACCACATGGCCGACAATCCGGAATTCTGGCCGGAGCACGTGCTGCGCATGCGCCGCAAGGACGTCGTGCTCTTCTTCGACTTCCGGCGCTACCAGCTCAGCCTGTCGCGGCTCGCCGAGACGATCGCGCAACGGCGCGGTGCGACCATCGTCGTCGTCACCGACAAGTGGATGTCGCCGGCCGCCCGCAGCGCCGACCATATCGTCACGCTGCCGATCGACGCCGGCACGGCCTGGGACACGGTGGCGGCGGCCATCGCGCTGGTCGAGGCGCTGATCGTGCGCGTCTCAGAGGCCGACTGGGAAGCGACGCAGAAACGCATCAGGGATTGGGACGGCATCCGCTTCGCGATGCCCGGCTACGACCAGGACAGGATCAACGGGGACGCCGATGAAACGTGAGGAAATGATGGTCGCCTGCTGCGGCGACCTTTCGGGCAAGGTGCGCGGCAAGGCCTTTCCGCTCGCCCAAATGGAAAAGCGCCTGAAGCGGGGGGTCGGCTGGACGCCGACCAACGTGCAGATCACCTGCTTCGACAATATCGGAGAGAGCCCCTTCGGCTCGCTCGGCGATCTCGTGCTGATCCCCGATCCCTCGACCCGCGTCAGCATCGAGAGCGAGGAGGGGGCGCCGAACGAGAATTTCGTGCTCGGCAACATCCGCTATACCGACGGCCGGCCGTGGGAATTCTGCACGCGCTCGATCCTCGAAGCCGCGCTGCAGCGGCTGCAGCGGGTGGCGGGCGTCACGCTCTACGGCTGCTTCGAGCATGAATTCCAGGTCGGGCATCGCGTCGGCGAGATCGGCAAGGCCTTCACGCTCGCCGGCTTCCAGGAGGAGCGGCATTTCTGCGAGGCGATCGTCGCGGCGATGCGCGAGGCGGGTGTCACGCCCGACACGATCCTCAAGGAATTCGGTGCCGGCCAGTTCGAGGTGACGATGGGGCCGCAGAAGGGCGTCACCATCGCCGACCATTCGCTGATCACCCGCGAGCTCGTCGGCCTCGTCGCCCGCGAGCTCGGCCACGAGCCGACCTTCACGCCGATCCGCGACCCGGCCGGCGTCGGCAACGGCGTCCACGTCCACATGAGCATGCTGGACGAGGCGGGCAATCCGGTGACCTACGACCCGGACGGCAAGCACGAGCTTTCCGACGTCGCCGGGAAATTCGTCGCTGGCATCCTGAAATATCTCGATTCGATTATCGCCATCACCGCCCCGAGCGTCGTCTCCTACCTGCGGCTCACCCCGCATCGCTGGAGTGCGGCCTTCAACAATCTCGGCTTCCGCGACCGCGAGGCCTCGGTGCGCATCTGCCCGGTCTCCGACATCAGCGACATCGCCCGTGCCGCCCAGTTCAACTTCGAGTTCCGCGCGGCGGACGCCGCCGCCAACCCGCATCTGGCGCTGGCGGCGATCGTCCATGCCGGCGTGCAGGGCATCGAGGAGGGGCTTGCCGTGCCGGAAGCGACGCAGGAGGACCTGTCGCTGCTGAGCGTGGAGGGGCTCGCCGCCCGCGGCTATGTCCGCCTGCCGCAGACGCTGGAGGCGGCCCTCCAGCGCTTCCGGGGCAATGCGACGGTCTGCGGCTGGTTCCCGGAGGGTTTCGCCGACGTCTATGTCAAGCACAAGGAGGGCGAGATCGCTTACCTTGCAGGCAAGACTCAAGCCGAGATCTGCGCGGCCTACGAGAGCGTCTACTGATCAGCGCACCAGCGGCAGGGCGCTGAACTGGTGGAACGGCACGGGCGACGGCAGCGTCCATTCGAGCGTCGTCGCGCCCGGCCCCCACGGGTTGTCGCCCGCCACGCGCTTCTTCGCAAAGGCTTCCGCCACCGCGATGAAGAAGACGAGGAGCCCCGCCGTCGAGATGTAGGAGCCGACCGAGGAGACGAGGTTCCAGCCGGCATAGGCGTCCGGATAGTCGGCATAGCGGCGCGGCATGCCGGCGAGCCCGAGGAAATGCTGCGGGAAGAAGACGAGGTTGACGCCGATGAACATCAGCCAGAAATGCACCTTCCCCAGCGTCTCGCTCATCATGTAGCCGGTCATCTTCGGGAACCAGTAGTACCAGGCGGCGAAGATGGCGAAGGCGGCGCCCAGCGACAGCACGTAGTGGAAATGGGCGATGACGTAATAGGTGTCGTGCAGCACCCGGTCGACGCCGGGATTGGCGAGCACCACGCCGGTGACGCCGCCGATGGTGAAGAGCAGCACGAAGCCCGTCGCCCACAGCATCGGCGTGGCGAAGCGGATCGAGCCGCCCCACATGGTCGCGAGCCACGAGAAGACCTTGACGCCCGTCGGCACGGCGATGACCATCGAGGCGAAGGCGAAATAGCGCTGCGTGTCGAGCGACATGCCGACCGTGAACATGTGGTGCGCCCAGACGACGAAGCCGATCGCGCCGATCGCCACCATGGCATAGGCCATGCCGAGATAGCCGAAGATCGGCTTGCGCGAGAAGGTCGAGACCACGTGGCTGACGATGCCGAAGGCCGGCAGGATCATGATATAGACCTCCGGATGGCCGAAGAACCAGAAGAGATGCTGGTAGAGGATCGGGTCGCCGCCGCCGGCGGGCATGAAGAAGGTCGTGCCGAAATTGCGGTCGGTGAGCAGCATGGTGACGGCGCCCGCCAGCACCGGCAGCGAGATCAGCAGCATGAAGGCGGTGACGAGCATCGACCAGGCGAAGAGCGGCATCTTGTGCAGCGTCATGCCCGGGGCGCGCATGTTGAAGATCGTCGTGATGAAATTGATCGCGCCGAGGATCGAGGAGGCGCCGGAGAGGTGGATCGACAGGATGACGAAATCCACCGCCGGCCCCGGCTGGCCCTCGCCGGAATAGGGCGGATAGAGCGTCCAGCCGCCGCCGTGGCCGTTGACGTCGCCGGCACCCGGCACGAACATCGACAGCACGAAGAGCACGAGCGAGGCGACCAGTAGCCAGAGCGAGACGTTGTTCATGCGCGGGAAGGCCATGTCCGGCGCGCCGATCATGATCGGGATGAACCAGTTGCCGAAGCCGCCGATCAGCGCCGGCATGATGACGAAGAAGATCATTACCAGCCCGTGCGCGCTGACGACGACGTTGTAGACGCCGGGATCGGAGAAGAACTGCAGGCCGGGTTCCTGCAGCTCCATGCGCAGCGCCACCGATAGCCCCGTGCCGAGGATGCCCGACAGCATGGAGAGGATCAGGTAGAGCGTGCCGATGTCCTTGTGATTGGTGGAGAACAGCCAGCGGGCGGCAAAGCCCGGCCTGTGCTCGCCTTCAGTGAGGGTGGTCTGCGACATCGTCTTGCGCCTTTCCGTTGCGACAGGCGAAGAGGGCCCGCGGCATCGGGGACGCCGCGGCTGCAACTGCCTGTCCTGCCTTCTCGGTTCAGTCCGTGACGATCACGTCCATCGGAATGTCGTGGGACTGGGGGTAAATCGTCGGGATGCGACTCTCGGCATAGCCGACGCCGATCTTCAGCGTGGTCGACGGCAGCACGGCGAGCGTGCGGTCGAAGAAGCCGCCGCCGTAGCCGAGGCGGTAGTGTCCCGCGTCGAAGCCGACGACCGGGGCGATCGTCACGTCCGGCCGGACGATCTCGCCGCGCACGGGCACGAGGATGTTCCAGACGCCGCGCTCCAGCGGATCGCCGGGCGCCCAGAGGCGGTATTCGAGCGGACGGCCCTTCTCCACCACCACCGGCAGGGCGATGCGCCCGCCGCGCTCCATCGCCCGGATCGCCCAGTTGCGGAGATCCGGCTCGCCGCGGAACGGCCAGTAGGCGCCGAAGATGCGGCCGGAGAACTTGCCGATGACGAGGTCGAGGAGGCTGGCGATGCGCTCCGAGCGGGCCTGCCGCGCATCGGCTGAAAGCGCAAGCCGCGCCTCGATCAGCCGCGCGCGCTCCGCCTTGCGCCAGCGTAGGACGTCGACCGGCATCTCCACGAGCGGCGCGCGGAAGTCCGGCGTCAGCTCGTGCATGAAGCAGGGCGGCGAGGCATATTCGGCGATGTCGGCGTCGTCCGGCATGGGTGTGGTCCCGTTGCGTGTCCCTGTCAGTGTGTGCAGGCGGAAAGCGGAAGGCAAACGGAATTAAATGCTGTATAAGTGCAAAAAATTTGCACTGAACGGAGTGGTGGCATGGATATCGACCGGGCGCGCACCTTCCTCGAAATCGTCCATACCGGCAGCTTCCTCAAGGCGGCCGAGCGGCTGCACGTCACCCAGACGACGGTGAGCGCGCGCATCCGCACGCTGGAGGAGGCGCTCGGCCGGCAGCTCTTCGTTCGCACCCGCAACGGTGCCGCGCTGACGCCGGCGGGCCGCGAGTTCGAGCGTTTCGCGCAATCCTTCGTGCAGGTCTGGGAGCGGGCGCGCCAGCAGCTCACCGTGCCGCCCGGCCGCACCAGCGTCGTGGCGGTGGGCGGGGAGCTCAGCCTGTGGAACCCGCTGCTTCTCGACTGGCTGGTCTGGATGAAGCAGGCGCGGCCGCAGATCGCCATCCATGCGCAGGTCGGCATTCCCGACCAGCTTCTCGAACAGCTGCGCACCGGCGTGCTCGACATCGCCGTGCTCTATGCGCCGAAGCTGATGCCCGGCTTCAAGGTGGAGCTGATCGAGGAGGAGGAGCTCGTGCTGGTGCGCAAGGCGGGCGAGAGCGGGACGCCGGACTATGTCCATGTCGACTGGGGGCCGCAATTCTCCGTGCAGGGCGGCTTCGCGCCGGCGGGCTTTTCCGAGCCGGCCCTGCAGGTCGGCTTCGGCCCGCTCGGCCTCAACTATATCCTCAGGGCGGGTGGCATGGGCTATTTCCGCAAGGGCACGGTCGCACCGCATCTGGCGGCCGGCGAGCTCGAACGGGTGGAGGGCGCGCCCGAATTCACCTATCCGGCCTATGCCGTCTATCCGGAATCGGCGGAGGGCCGAAGCGACGTGCTGGATGCGCTGGGCGGCCTGAAACAGGTCGCGCACTGAGCTTGCCGCAAAAAAATCGCCTATTCGCAAAGGGAACGTTGTCCCAAGAAATCCGCCCGCCGCAAAACGCGCGAAACGCATCCCTGCACGGCCTTGGAACAGGCGCCTCAGGATCGATTGACTGCAATTTTTTTGCACTCAGCCAGCAATATCATTCGTTTGTCTGCGATGTGACGCGCCGTCAATAGTCCCGCCGAAAGCCACGGAATGCCGGATTTTCCGGCCGCAGGAGGCGAGCGGCGCCATGACTCTCTTGGAATTCAACGGACCGGGCCTGAGCGAGGAGCAGTGGAAGACGGTGCGTGCCGTCGCGACCGCGCTCAAGCCGCAGCAGGCGCTCTGGCTCAGCGGCTATTTCGCCGGCCTCGCCGACGCGGCGCGGGCCGATGCCGCCCATCTCGTACCCGCCGGACTTCCCCCGCAGGCGGCGTCGCGCACGCTCACTATCCTCTACGGCAGCGAGACCGGCAACGGCACGGGCGTGGCGAAACAGCTCGCCGAACGGGCGCGCGCCGCCGGCTTCACGCCGGTGCTCGCCGACATGGCCGACTACAAGCCGCGCCGGCTGAAGGAGGAGCAGGATCTCCTGATCGTCGCCTCCACCCATGGCGAGGGCAAGCCGCCGGTCTCGGCGGCGGGCTTCTTCGAGTTCGTCGAGGGCCGCAAGGCGCCGCGGCTGGAAGGCCTGCGCTACGCCGTGCTGGCGCTCGGCGATTCCACCTACGAATTCTTCTGTGGCGCGGGCCGCCGGATCGACGCGCGGCTCGCCGAACTCGGTGCCGAGCGGCTGCGGGAGCGCGTCGATTGCGACGTCGACTACGACGATGCGGCTGCCCTCTGGATCGAGGCTGCGCTCTCCGCGCTCGCGCCGCCGGCTGCGGCCGCCGTGCCCGCCGCTTCGGCGGCCGCGGCGCCGTCCGGATCGGCCCATGACAAGCGCAATCCCTTCTCCGCCATCGTCATCGACAACCTGCCGCTGACCGGCCGCTCCTCCAGCAAGGAGACGCGCCATGTCGAACTGTCGCTGGAGGGCTCGGGCCTCGCCTTCGCGCCGGGTGATGCGCTCGGCGTGCTGCCGCGCAACGATCCGGCGCTGGTCGAGAACCTGCTGTCGGTGCTCGGCCTCTCCGGCGGCGAGGACCTGACGCTCAAGGGGGCCGCGACGACGCTCGGCGCGGCACTCGGCGAGGCGCTGGAGATCACCGCCGCGACGCCGCGCTTCCTCGACCACTGGGCGGAACTGAGCGGGGCCGCCGCGCTCAAGGACCTGCAGGGCGACGCCCGCTCGGCCTTCCTGCGCGAGAACCACGTCATCGACATCGTCCGCCGCTTCCCCGTCGCCGGTATCGATGCGGAAGGCTTCGCCGCCGGCCTGCGACCGCTGCAGCCGCGGCTCTATTCCATCGCCTCTTCCTCGACGGCCATTCCCGACGAGGTGCACCTGACGGTCAGCACCGTGCGCTACGACCTGAACGGCGAGGAGCGTTTCGGCGTCGCCTCCGGCCAGTTCTCGCGCCATGCCGGGCCGGAGACGGTGCTGCCGGTCTATGTGCAGGAGAACCCGCGCTTCCGCCTGCCCGACGACGACGCGCCGATCATCATGATCGGGGCGGGCACGGGGGTGGCGCCCTTCCGCGCCTTCCTGCAGGAGCGCGAGGCGCGCGGGGCTTCGGGCCGGTCCTGGCTGTTCTTCGGCGAGCGCAACTTCGACAGCGACTTCCTCTACCAGACCGAATGGCAGGGTTTCCTGAAGGACGGCGTGCTGTCGCGCATGAACGTCGCCTTCTCCCGCGACGGCGCGGAGAAGACCTATGTCCAGCACCGGCTGACGGAGCAGGCCCGCGACGTCCATGCCTGGCTGGAGGAAGGCGCGCATCTCTATGTCTGCGGCGACGGGGCGAAGCTCGCGCCGGACGTCCACCGCGCGCTGCTTGCGATCGTCGCGGACGAGGGCGGGCTCGGCAAGGCGGCCGCCGCCGATTATCTCGCGGCCCTCCAGGAAAGCCGCCGCTACCAGATCGACGTCTATTGAGGACCGCGACGATGACCCTTCTCGAAACCGACCGCAGCCGCGACATCTCCCAGCCGCTCGAAAGGCTGAGCGCCGACGAGACGATGAAGGCGAAGAGCGACCAGTTGCGCGGCACCATCGCCGAGGGGCTGGAAGCGGAGCTGACGGCCGCCGTTCCCGGCGACGACATCAAGCTGATGAAGTTCCACGGCATCTATCAGCAGGACGACCGCGACATCCGCGACGAGCGCCGTCGGCAGAAGCTGGAACCCGCCTATCGCTTCATGGCGCGCGTGCGGCTTCCCGGCGGCGTGCTGTCGCCGTCGCAATGGCTGAAGCTCGACGCGCTCGCCCGCGCCTATGCGAACGACACGCTGCGGCTGACGACGCGCCAGACCTTCCAGTTCCACTATCTCCACAAGAAGAACCTGCGCGCGATCATGCAGGGGCTGCGCGACGTGGCGCTCGATACCAAGGCCGCCTGCGGCGACGACGCCCGCGGCGTCATGGCCTCGATCAATCCCGCGCTTTCGGCGCTGCACGCCGAGGTCTACGCGCTCGCCAAGGAAGCCAGCGACCACGCCACGCCCAAGACCGGGGCCTATCCGGAGATCTGGTACGGCGAGGAGCGCCAGACGCGCGGCGACGGCCCGGAAGAGCCGATGTACGGCCGCACCTACATGCCGCGCAAGTTCAAGATCGGCTTCGTCATCCCGCCGGTCAACGACATCGACGTCCATGCGCAGGACCTCGGTTTCATCGCCGTTGTCGAGGCGGGCAAGCTCCTCGGCTTCAACGTGGCGATCGGCGGCGGCATGGGCCGCACCGACCAGGCGCCGAAGACCTATCCGCGGCTGGCGAGCGTCATCGGCTTCATCCCGAAGGACAGGGTGATCGAGACCTGCGACGCCGTCATGGCCGTGCAGCGCGACTACGGCGACCGCGCCGACCGCAGCCGCGCCCGCTTCAAGTACACGGTGGACGACAAGGGGCTCGACTGGATCACCGCGGCGATCGAGGAGCGGCTCGGTTTTTCCTTCGCGCCGGCGCGGCCTTATGCCTTCGCCTCGAACGGCGACACGCTCGGCTGGCAGCGCGGCGAGGACGGCCGCGAGCATTTCACGCTGCGGGTCGAGAACGGCCGGGTGAAGAATTTCGAGGCGGTCGCGCTCTTCGACGGCATCCGCGCCATAGCCGAGGTCCATACCGGCACGTTCCGGGTGACGCCGAACCAGAACCTCGTCGTCGCCGATATCCGGCCCGAAGACCGGCCGGGGATCGAGGCGCTGTTGAAGGAACACGGCCTCGACCGGCTGAACGGCGGCAGCGGGCTCAGCCGCAATTCCATGGCCTGCGTGGCGCTGCCG
>Ga0206118_100739_pt1 | contig 12314 bp, 13 predicted proteins | sample 3A20Ametagenome_FD_177999 | JGI IMG/M metagenome (GOLD analysis project Ga0206118, IMG submission 177999) | Enriched microbial communities from leaf-cutter ant dump, University of Wisconsin, Madison, United States - 3A20A | ecosystem: Environmental > Terrestrial > Nest > Insects nest > Nest dump...
TCGTTCCCGAGCCGGAATTGCACACCTTTCCGCTCACCGGCATCGTCCCCCGGCTGATCGAACCGCCCCCGCTCCCGGCGGTGCAGGCGATGTTCGATGAGAGGTGCAAGGCGTCTCCTGCGCTCGCGCGGCTTCGGGGGCGCACGATCTATCACGACTATGGCTTCCCCACCCGGACTTGACGGCGAGCATTCGGCAGGTATCTGCTGATGAAGGCCGAGCGGTCGAGCAGGTGGGTGCGTCCGGCCGCCGTGTTCATCCGCAAGTTCTGCGTCGCATACATCGCGGCGATGGCCTGATTGCCGGCCTGCATCTGGGCTGGCGTGTGCTGGAAGTGGCTTTTCCCGGAAAGCTCCTTCAGGACGAGATTACCGCAGCGGAACACCGAGCAGCCATTGGCGACGGCTTCGATGGCGAACAGGGTATCCTCGCCGATCAGGTTGAACTTGGCCGGCGGCAGGATTGGAGCGCGGCCGTCAAGCCTGAAGTTCCGCACGATGAACAGGCTGCCCTTGAGGTCGTAACCTGCATCGAAGACGTGATGGGTCCGGTAGAGCGTCGGGGCCTTCTGCCAAATCTGGTTCTGCCCCGGCCTCTTTTGCGGATTGATGGGGTAGAACACATCGACGCCGGAATAGAGCGACGGAGGGTTCTGCGCCATCTCGGAAAAGAACGCGCCGCCGCTGTTGTGCGCCGGGCTATGGTACAGGATAGCGTCGTCGTCCATGATGATGCCCCACGGATAGTCGCTGGCATAGAAGGCTTCGAGGCATGCGATGCGGTTGAGATTGATCGACTGCGACCGCACCTGCTCCACCCCGCCGCCATGGTGATGCAGACGCGCCAGTTCGGGGTCGGCGGCGATCCTGCTGGGGGTCCAGCCCGACGCCAGAACGTGAACCGGCACGTCCGTCATCAGACGCCACCAGCGGAGTTGCTGGTGGAGGTCTGTGAGGCGTTGGGCGCGGTGCATCGGATCGCGCGGCAGGTAGCTGGTGATGTAGGCGGCGAACATGCGGTTCGTCGCATAGGGGCGGTCGGGAAAGACGACCGGCAGGCGGCCATACGTTTTGTCGATGATTGGCATGGTGCTACAGCCCCTCATCGACGCGCTCGGCAGTATGATCGATCTCGGTCGGCCTATTCCGCATGATGGTACGTAAAGAAGTGAGAGCCTTGTCCGACCCTGACCCGGCGAACACCTCGCCAATCAGTTTGACCGCTCTCCGCAGTCCGTACGGCACCGCTGCTTTTCCATCCTGCTGCCTCATGTCGACAAGGCGATTGGCCTGCAAGATGGCGGAAAGCTCGCTGTAAACCGCGTGATTGGAGATCATCATGTTCCCGGTCACATCAACGGGCGTGAGCAACGGATCAGTGCCGGGCATGAAGTCGCCGTTCTTGCATCTATCCGCTAACGGGCTGCGATACGGAAACGGCATCGACGGGTCGAATTCTCCGCCTCGGGCAGGCAGCGTGTGGTTAATCAGGCGAAAGTCATCGCCGTTGGCCAGCAAACCCGTTGTCACCTGTCCGTATCGCTGGGCGATTGCGAAGCCGAGGGAACTGTCGAAGCTGACCGTGATGTCGGGTCTCACATGCTTTCGCAGCGCGCGTTGAAGCGCGGTAGCGAGAACGGCAAATGCGGGCTGCGAGGTGCCGAGGAAGTGGATATGGGTGACGTGATCGAAATCCTCGGCATCGAGCATGTCGCGAAATTTCTTCGCCCAGAACCACATGTCCAGCCGGGTGTGACCGGCAATCGCCAGTCCGTCCAGTCGCAAGCTGGAAACTTCCTTAGCCCATGCGTCGGCCTCCCGGTGATCTCGCCCTTGGTAGACGGATAGCAGGCGAAGGCCCGACGCGGTGCGGTTGTCCTTGGCGAAGATCAGGTTCGCCTTCGTCCGGTCAAGACACTCGCGGAAGTCTCGGATGCCACTCGCGGGAACGTCCAGGCTTCTTGTCGGGATGTCGAGGATGATACCGACATCGCAGTGGCTCTCCTGCCACTTCAGAACCTCGGCGCGGAAGGACGACTGAGATACCTTCACCGCCCCACTGATGAGGGAGTAGCCGCCGCTGTCGCCGAGAACGAAGCTGGTGTTCCGATCCCGCCTCTTGACCATATCGGCCCGGTTGTCGTTGACGGCAAACGCCGCTGTATACAGCATGTTGGGCCAGTGGAAGAGTTTGGCGTCGGGGTCCAGAAAGTTGAGGTCAGCGGCCCGAACGCCAGTGGGTAAGCGATCCCTGTGCGCATGGGTCATTCGCTCAACGGCGAAATGCGCATAGTCTCTGTTCGGCGCGGGAAGATAGAGGGCATAGTCTGCCCAGACAGCGTTAAATTTCATGGAAGCGTTCCTTTAAGAGGAAGAGGACACCGGGGGACCGAGCCCCCGGCAACAGGCATCAGGTGTCAGCCTGCGTGGATTTTTGCGTTGGCTCCGCGCCATCCGTGACGGATGGGTCGGCTACATCGGTGCCGTCCCGCTTCTCAGGCCATGCGATAGGCTCCAGCTTGGCGACATGGCGGTTCGAGCGGGTCATGCCTTCCAAGGCGGCCGGGATGTGGACCCGGTAGTCGGCGAACTCGGTGGCGAAGGAGATCGCCACCATGTCCCGGTCCAGCGTCACCCCGAAACCGTTGACAGGCTTCATGCCCGCAAGAGCTTTCGCGACGGCAAGGAAGTCATCCGGGCGAACCCTCACAACAGCGTTGCGTGTGGCACTCGTCTGCCCTTGCCTGAACTCGCTGACCGCGAGCCGCCCGTCCTCGATTTGCAGGATGACCGGAAGCATGTTCTTCAGGAGACCCTTGGCCTTCGCAGCGACCTGATCGATCTTGTCGAGGAAGTCGGGAACCTCCTTCAAGGTGGCGGTCGGAACGAACGACGGCGCGACGACGAGCGGATAGTTCCCGGCGTGGGACCGCACACGCTCGATCAGCATGCCGACATCTTTCGTTTTGTCGTCCTCAGCCTTGGCAACGGGTGTCGTGAGGCGGATGCGTGCGACGCCTTCCGTTTCGCCCGCGTCGGTCATCTCGAAATCGAACGCGTCTTGCCGCTTCGGATCGATGATGTTGAGGGCGGCTCTCCGCCGTCCGAAGGTCTGAAACCTGACATGGCCCTCGACCTCCATCCCGAGCAGATCGAGCTTCGGCGTCACGGATACGACGACGCTGCTATCGCTAAGGATGGGAGAGATGGTCATCTCACCCCCCGGATGAAACACAAACTGCCGGGAAGCGAGGCGGCGCGGAGAGCCCGGATCATCTGGATCGTCCGTCTCCGGGTTCTGAAGGTGCGTGGTTCTCTCTTCCGCGACGGCCTCGCCAACGGTGAAAAGCTCCCCCAGGAAGCGAACGCATGGGTCGGCAAGCTTGAACTGCGGGTAAAGGAACGTAAGGATTTCCGGCGAAAGCTCAAACTTCTGCTCGACGGTCACCGCATTCCCCTCCGAGGGGATCGCCAAGGCCACCATGATCTCGCTCCCGTTCGCGAGCGTCTTTTCCAGCAGGGTTCCCTGGCGGAAGCCGTGCGCCTCTGGTGAAAGCTTGATAAACTGGCTTTTGACGCCAAGTTCATCGACTTCCGTAAGCGCCATCATGTTGATGCCGCCGTTGTCGATGACCATGGAAACCAGCATCTCGACGCACGCTTGATCGTATGTGAACGCCACCTTGCCGCCTCGGCGCCCGAGTTTCTCACCAGCAGCAGCGAGAAGTGAACGCCCTGCCGAGGCGTAGCGATTGAGTGCCTTGGAGTGGTCCGAAGCCTTCTTCTTGTCGGCATTGCCGACATCCAGCTTCATTAGATACGCGAAGGCATAGGTGAGAGCGTCCTTCTTTTTCGGCAACCCCAGCCCTGCCTCTTTCAGCTTGGTTTCCCAATAGCTGACCGGATAAAGCTGAGACAGCATCACCACCATGGCGAGCGTCTGTTGCGCAGCCAAACGCGACTTGCCCTCGTACTCCCGGTTATCGCCGGCGCATCGCTGGGCGATTTCGGTCCAGCTTTCCGCCTCGGTTGCGCTCGGTGTGTCGCCGAGAGGAGGGATGTCTTTGATGGCGAGTTCTACGGCCGAGTTGCCGGCAGCGGTAATCGCCGATGCTGAGGTTGAAGCGAGGGCTTCGGTTCTTGTGGACATGGTGCCACCTTTCGGTTGAAAGGTGAGCTGGCGCGGGTTTCGTTTATGCGCAGCAGCTCACCCCCGGAATTACCCGGTGTTGGTGAGCCGCATCGCAGAACGTCTCTTGTTGGTGCCGCCTCTATACTGCCGGTTCCTATCGTTGCCGATAGCCCCTGCCGGGGACAGATTTCCCGCCAATCAGGAACGGGAATTTTTACTGTTTTTGGTGAACCTCGCCCCTCTCGGAGCTGCACCTGCCTGCCCCACGCTGCTGGCTAACGCCCATCCTCACCGCTGCACACGCGGCAAGAACTGCCCTACCGGGCCACCCATGGGTTGGTTTCAGGGCTCAAGCCGCCCCTTTCCACTTGTCGCCTCTGCCTAAGCAAAGTCGACCTCCCCGATTGGCAATAAACCGGGGCCACGATGGCGAGAATATGGGAATACTCTCCCGATGCGTCAAGTCCTTGGTTAAAATATGGTTAATTTCGCATTCCCGCCCTCATCTGCCAAGAAGCCATGTTCCTCTCAGAGGAACAAGAGCATCGCCATGAGTTTCTGCGGGGGTAGATCTTTGAATTGCACCGTAGCGCTCTGGCTTATCAATTTTTCGGCGAGATCTCCAGCAGAAACACTACGGTTCCCGTGGGATGGCGGAGCCTCCACGTCTCAAACTGGCTTCGATGCTCGGGATTTGCTTCCGGCGGTCGCTGGCAACGGAGGCGCTATCGGCATAGTGCTGGTTCAGGAGGCGGTGAATATCCGCCAGATCGTGACCCGACGATTTCAACTGTGCCGCGAACCTGAAGAAGCCTTCGTTACCTTCTCCCGCTCCGGTGGCTCTCCAAGCCTCCAGAGCCTGTTCATAACCTGCTGCTTTACGCGCTTCCGCGCGGATGCGCTTTTCACCATCGTCCTGACCCGCATCATGGTGTTTCAGGGCGTCGAGCAGAGCGCACAGCTTTTCGCCGTGGTTCACGACGATATCCGCCTCGATGTATTCCGGCGCGTCGGCCGGTATGCGGGTAATCCACTTTTCCGGTTGAAGGATGGGAGCCTTCCAGTTCGGCAACCAGAAGGAATGCCGTTTCTTTGACGCCTGACTGGGGAGATACATCCACGAGACAGGCGTTCTCTTGCTCATGTCGAGACCGGAGGACGACCCTGTATAGCCGATCTTCTTCCCGACGCTATATCCGGCATCAATGACACGAGCCGCAATAACGTCCCAGAAGCCTTCGTAAATGTCGGCGGTGACAGGCGAGGCGAGCGGAACGACGACGCGGTAGCGGAAAAGACCATCGCGGCCGTTGTTGAAGCTGTTGTAGGCGACGTGCCTGATGTCGGAAAGCAGGAGCGCCAGTTCCCGCGGATCAAGCTCGCTGTCGTCGAAATCGAGTTGAAGCATGTGGCTATGGGTGAAATTGTCGAGCCCCTTGACGGTCTCGCCATCCCCGGCCCGGAAAATTCCACCGTTCATGAGCAGGTTGTCGTTCTTGTCCTTGACGGTCCGGGACCAGACGTTTTCCAGAAGGCGATACACCTCGTCCCATGTCTAGAAGGTCTCGGCGGCAATAGTTCGACTGAAGATGCTGCCCTCGAACGAAATCTGGATCGGGGCATTGCGTTCATCGGCAACACCGTGAATGTCTCTGATGAGGCGGCCAAGCCGTTGAAGGTCGCCTTTGCGCTGCACCTCCCTCTCGTAACGCTCCTTCGAGCGTTCCGTTGCCGTTTTGGCCGGAGCCTTGCTGGGCGTATTGCGGTTGTTGCTGCCAAGCTCGGGAATGCCGAGATCGAGGAAGTGCTGTTTCGAGCCGGGCAGCAGATGGCAGATATAGTCAGCGGTGCGACGGTCGGGAACGATCACCGTCACCTCTTCCGTGCCGTCCGCCTCTCTCAGGTTTGTCCGCATGATCATCTGGTAGGCGATTTCCTGAGCTTTGGCCCTGCTCAACTCGCATGGCTCGATGCCCCACTGTTTCTGCATCCATGTAAAATGCGGATTGCAGTCGTTCAGCGCCGCGAGAAACACCGCGCGGGTATGATCCCGAAAGTCGTTCAGGCCATGAGCGACGGCGGGAAGCCGGGTTCCCTGTTCAAGTTTCCAGTGCCAGTCCTCGACATCCTTGTTGGCGGCCCAGATATGCGGTCCGGCCACCGATGCCTGCAATGCGCCGGTGATCCTCGGGATGCCGATCTTGTCGCGCACCGTCTTCGACCATGGTTTCTCGCGTATATAGAGAACGCGGCACCGAGCGCCGGTCGCGGCGGAGTGCTTCGGTGCAGCGACATGGATCAGGTCGTCAGGGACGAAAATGACATCCTGCCTGGACCATACCAGCATCATCAGCGAATGCTCAAAATTGGCTCCCATGATGGTGACGCGGTTCCAGCCGTCGAGGATCGCCGGCTTCAGCCAGGCATGGGCGATCATCTGCGCCTTCCCTTTGTATCCTGCCCTCTGCCAGCTACTCCGGGTCATCGCCACGGACCAATGCGCATTGGCGAGCAGTTCCCAAAGGGGCTGCGTCACCTTGATCACGTCATCGCCGTGCTCGTTATGAACCAGCGTCGGCCGCTATGTGAGGTCGCACCGTCGAGGCCCGCAAGCCGATATAGCTGTCCCATCAACTGGCAGAGCGTGTTCGGACTGAAGGCCGTCCGCTTCTGCGTCATGAGCAAGGGCGCATCGCCTTCACGGTCTTTCGGCCAGTCCGTTCGATAACGCTCGATCTCCCTGCGGAGCCTATCATTTAAAAAAATCACGCGGGCATGGCCGCCCTTCGTGATCTCGGCCCGCAGCCGAAGCTGCTCCCGAACCTTGCCTTCGCTATCGATGACGTCGCGTACCGTTAATGCTGCGATCTCCCCGACGCGCAATCCCGCGAGATGGGACAGCATCAGGGCCAGCCGGTTCCGCCCGGCATGTTTCATCTGCGCGATCACGGCCAGCAGCCGCTTGAATTCCGCGTCCGTCAGCACTCGGGCCTGTTTCATGCGATCCTCACAAAAGGCAGGGTTTCCATGCCTTCCGTTATGTTGCCGTCGGGCAAAAAGGGCGAGTGCAGATTGACGCGGGAAAATGCTCTGCGGGATCAAGGCTATCGAGCCAGAGGGACGGTAAATGTCAGAAAATGCGTGTTTTGTTAGGTTCGGTTTTCCTTGCAGTTTTAGGAGATTGACAGGTATACGCCGATCCCCACCATTCAAGGCTGAGCCACACTCGCTGAAAGCAGGCGAGAAGACGGTGCTGGACGAATGCTTTAAATCAAGGTGGAATAGCGGACGTTGTCCCAAACCCAATCAATCATCTGCGCTCAGGTCAAGCCGATTGCAGGATTTTTTGCCGATCTTCATTCCATCTTAGGCGCGAATAATTATAGCTCCTATTGAAAGAGAGCGTCCAATTCTGCAAAGATATTAGAATGCAAGCTCGTTTCACAATATTCATCGACGAAAGCGGCGAAGCCGGCATTGGGAAGGTTCGCTCCGGTTCTTCGGGGGGTGCCTCCCCATACATGACCTTGGGCGCTTCGCTCATACGTAACCATTCTCGAAAAGCCATTGAAGATACATTGGATAAGGTCTGTACCGAAATCGGTAAGAATCCGCTTCATTGCTCACAGCTCAAGCACTATCAAATTCTCCACTTTGTCCGGCAGATCACACAGCAGCAGATGAGGCTATTTGGAGTCATTTCTCGCAAGGCAACACTAGGCAGTTACAAGGCGGCTATCGCTGATGACAGTAGCATGTACTACAACAAGTGTGCCCAGTATCTTCTGGAACGTGTTGCATGGTTTATGGAGGCACGTAAAATTCCGCCCGAGAATCTCGATATCGTATTTGAAAAAGCTAACGTCGATTACGATAAAATGCGCAATCTGTTGCGAACCTGCCAATCAAATCCCAAACATGCAAATACAAAGAAGCTGGAGCATATCGACGTCAGCAAAATAGTGGTAAAGAAGAAGAGTGAGGAGCCCCTGTTGCAGTTGGCCGACCTTGTCGCGCACGCGCTTTACAAATGTGTCGATAAGCAGGACAAGAACTTTGGCATACCCGAGCCGCGCTATTTACGCGAGCTAGCTCCGCGCTTCTTTGGCCACCCCGAAACTCAAGCTGTGGTGGGGGCTGGCCTGTACTGTGTGCATTCTACGCGCGATCTTAAGCTTGATTCTGAAGTGGAAGAAGTTTTCAACAGCATGGTAGCCAATACCCCGTAAAAGTTCTGTTGCCCGACCGAATGTCTGCGAGGGGCGAAAGCGGCCATTGCAGGGCTGATCTGGACATGTCGGCGATGGGGTGGGAAGCGGTCAGGAGGCTGCCGGGGGAAACCTTCTAATAGCGGCCCGTCATGCTATTTCTTGGTCGACATAGGCCGCGTCGTCCCAAAGTGATCTCATCTCAAGGGATTGGTCAAGTCCGGACCGATATCACCCGTACTTCGGCATGCCGAACTTGTGTTCAACATCAAGGAGATAGGTGTAAGGTGACATACGACGAGCCTTGTTTCGGGCAAGGTGCGACTTGACAGCGATGTCTGTGATCGCAATTGCCGCCCCGGCGGAAAGCAATGTCGTTCCAGTCAACCCGGTGAAGTAAGCGAGTGCGCCGCCGGCCGGCACGGAGATGGTGACGGCGCGCTGCATGCCCTCCCAAACAGACTGGATTGCACTATCGCCTAACTCCGCCTTCAACGCCTCAAGCTTCGGGCGAATACGCGTCGTATAGACTTTACGCGCCTTCTCCTCCAGTTCGCGACCGCTTTCGCAGGATGAAATCTTGGAGGACAAGTCCTCGAATTGCGCCGATAGCTCGGCCAACTGACTTTGCCGCGCGCGGCGGAATGCAATTAGCTTGTTGATCTTAGTTGCCGGATCGATGTTGATAGATTCCATCATGAAGGAAACCAGTGCACCCTTCTTATCGGATTCCGAATGTGGTTTCACGTCTTCAAGCAGGCCATGCAGATTCACACCAAGCGAACCATTTTTATCGGTAAGTGCAGCCAGGTCGGTCTCTTTGGCAAGCAAGGCGGCAAGTGCTGACATGTAGACGGTTGCAAATCGCCCATCGACCAACAGCCATTCGCCGTCACGATCGGAGAAGGTGGCAAAGCGCACCAACTCTCGTTGCAGACTGGGTGACATTTTTTCCGGATGAAGTCGCCCGTAATTCATGTCCTCGATCATCTGCCTGAGGCGAGGTGGGAGCTTGCCCGGATGCATACGCGCCAGACCAGCTTCCATAATCAGGGCGCGAAGTTCGGGAGAGAGTTTTTCGGGATGGATATGAGCATCGCGAAAGCCGTTGCGGATTTCCCAACCAAGTTTGTCCGCGTGCAATAGTGCGTTGAAGTTCGGATCAGCCTCTCGGCCTCGCCCCGGCAAATGATCTCGATCCATCAGGCTCACAACTCGTTTGCCCAACGTATCCAGCAGGTCCGGATGGAGGTCACAGCGAAGAGGTTCTAGATATCCTTCCTTACAAAGGACTTTTGTGTCTTCGGTCTGGAAGGGTGATTTGATTGCCCTTGGAGCGATAGTCTTGATCTCGTCCCAAAAGAGGACTGCGGAGCGAAGCCATTTAGGATCGTCAATATCGATGTGAGGGTAGTACAAGGCTGATCCAAGCATGAGGCCCCAAGCCATTCGAGTGAGAAAACGCGTTACGCCGGTACCAAGTCAGGATGCGGCAACGGTATCACCGCAAGGTTACAACGGAATCTCTTGGTGGCCAGCAATTTTCGCTGAATGACGGCCATGGGGTTCGAGTGCCGACCTTCATGTATGCTTAAAAGGTTCGCCGCAATCGGCGCATAGCGCGCTTACCAGGTCAAACCTCGAACCTCATAAAACATATATCTCGTTTATCCGTCAGCCATCGAGTTTCCGGATCGCGGACAACCAACGGATTTATGCCCCTTGAAATAGTGCGCATTATGCACTAATTTGACTTGGTCACAGGAGATGACCACGCTTGTTCATGCTCGGAAATCTGAAAATTCAGGTTTTCGCGGGCGATCACACCCCCCATTTCCATGTCGTGTCACCGGATCGGGAAGCCTTGATCCGTATTGCAGATTTCGCGGTTATCGCCGGCGCGCTATCCGGCCGTGAATACAAGCTGGCGGTCGAATGGGCATCAAGCAACAAGGAGCGTCTGGAGCATGAGTGGTATCGCCTCAATCCCTGACATCGGTGACGATGACATCATCACCGCCGGCCCCGCTCTGCCGCGCCTTGCATCTGTCGTTCCGCTCGAAGGACGCAAGCTGCATGTCCGCTTTGAAGACGGCCGGGAAAAAACCGTGGACCTTGCACCGGCGCTGGAAAGCCGGCGCCTCTACAAGCCGTTGCGCGGAGACGACACGCTGTTTCGTTCTTTCCGCATCAGCGAATATCGCAACGCGATTGAATGGAACGACGATTTCGACTTCTCCGCCGTCTGGCTGGCAGCTCTACCGGAGGCGGAGTTCTCAAACGAGGAGTTCCGCGCTGCGATGGACCACATGGGCATGACGCTCGACGGAATGGCCGAGGCATTGGAGGTCTCGCGCCGCTTGATTGCCGATTATCGCAAGGATAAACGCATTCCTCGCCATATTGGTCTTGCTACCCGTTACCTTGTGGAGCACACGCCGACCCAATGAACGGCTTGGCTGCGGTGGTAAACAGCGAGCTTGATCGCTTATGAGACCGTCAATCGCACTCGAAAGGCATAGAGCCGGCGTTCGCTCCTTGGTAGGTCGCTTCCGGGCGGTCAATCCACGGGTGTTCGGCTCTGTAGCCCGCGGCCAAGATGCCGATGGCGGTGATCTCGATATTCTGGTCGACACGTTGCCGAATGCAACGCTCTTTGACCTCGGCGGCCTGCAAGTCGAACTCGAAGAGATGCTTGGCGTCCCGGTCCATCTGCTCACGCTGAACGATCTGCCGGAGAAATTCCGCGCCAAGGTGCTTGCGGAAGCAACCCCTATATGACGGAAAATCGGCTGAGCCACCATAAGGCTCATTGCTCGATGGTGCCGGCTCGCCTTTCATAGCTGCGATTGTCGATCAAGGCTTCGAGGGGGAAGCTTTTTCCAGCCGCTGAACGGCTTTCGCGTCAGAAGCTGCTTTGTGCAGCGCTTCCCAATCGTCAGGCGGATTGCCATCGTCCAGCATTCCCTTGAACACTTTGTATGCGTCCGTTTTGGACCCATAGGTCCGCAAGGTGTTCTCGTCGTTCACCCAGGCAAAGATGATGACCTTGCTGGCGCTGCTGTACCGGAAGAACAGCCGGAAACGGCCATTGCCGAACTTGGCGCGGAACCAGTGCTTGCGATCATCGCCGAGGGTCGAACCTTGGCGATACATGGCGGCTGTCGGGTCCGATGGCACCGAGACGGTGACGAGTTGAGCCAAGGCCGCGAGCAGCTTGGCGTCGGCGGATTTCTGGTATTCGCCCGGCTTCTTTGCCGCGAGCGCATCGACCGCCTCGATCAGCTTTTCCCACTGATCGAGAAAGAGAGGGTGTGCGAGGACGGTCCAGCCATTGATCGTCAGCATGTCAGATCGAGACGTCCCCCTCGATCTCGGCATCGAGATTGACCGTCATGCCCGCCGTCAGGGCGACAGCCCGGTCCAGCAGGGCTTTCGGGAACGGCTGGACAGACTTCTCAGGGTTCTTGGCCATATCCTGAGCAAGAAATTCGAGAAAGCGGTCGATTACGGGATCGGCGATTTCTTCGACTTCCGCCTTCTGGACATAGACGCGACGGTGCTCATCTACGAAAAAGGCGATGCGCCCGCCATAATCGACACCCAGCGCCTGCCGAACGGACTTCGGCACGGTGGTCTGTCCCTTGGCGGTTATGGTGCTTTCTTCTTTTAGTAGTGCTGCCATGGCGAGCCTCCAAAAATCATTTAAGCAGAATGTAAGGAATAATCCTTACAAAGTCAAGGAATGCTTATAGCCACCTGACTTGGCCGGTGGCGCCCTTGTTTTGCAGGCCGCCCCATGCCGCCCGCCAGACACAGCAGCGCCGAAGCAGGACACGCTACGACTGGACGAAGACGTCGTCGCCACGTTTCGCGAAGGCGGCAAGCGTTGGTAGGGGCGAATGAACGAGGCACTGAGAAAAGCTGCGAGCTTGTAAAATTTAGCGCAGCCCCAGCACAGTCGAGATAGGTGCT
>Ga0206118_100741_pt1 | contig 12270 bp, 10 predicted proteins | sample 3A20Ametagenome_FD_177999 | JGI IMG/M metagenome (GOLD analysis project Ga0206118, IMG submission 177999) | Enriched microbial communities from leaf-cutter ant dump, University of Wisconsin, Madison, United States - 3A20A | ecosystem: Environmental > Terrestrial > Nest > Insects nest > Nest dump...
CCTCTTCCTTCTGGGGCGGCTGCACCAGGTCGCCAGGGCCCTGGATTCCTCGTTGGTCGTCACGGAGAGGCTTCCACTCAGCAAGGAGGACATCTCCAACATCCACTTGGTTCATGCAATTCTTCGGGGGCAACGAAAGCGGATCAATCTCGGTCCCATCGAGTTCACGGCGCCAGTACCCATTGAGGCGCGCGGAAGGTTCCTCATCACCACCGAGCTGGAGCTGCAGCTCGCCGATCAGGTACTCGGGCCTGTTCCCGTCGCCATCGATCTGGAGGGATATATGCTGGAAACGGTGGAGTCTCCCGCGACCTACCGGCTTGCCTCAGGGGCCAACAGCCGAGCTGTGATGTACTACAACGAAGGTGGCGCCGTAGATGCGTTCATCGCACCGGTGCGCGCGGCCGGTATATAGTCTAAAACGTGATGCGTGTATGCGTATGACATGCCCTAGATTGTGCCGAGATAAAATAGATCACGTGGGGAAGTTTTCGAGGAACGTAATGCAGAACGGTGGATTTCTTTCAGACGAGATTGAGTGCGTTGTGGAAAAGGCGCGGAGCGAGAACACGGAGTTGTTCGATCAGCTGTACCGCGTCAACGATCATGCACTCTCCATCCAGCGCCAATTGGTAATCGCGCCGGAAGACGTGCAGGGGCTTGTGGTCGCCACGTTCTTCTCACGCACCATCACCAGCATCCAGGCTTCCGTCATCCTCATCGAGCGTGGTATTTCCTCGCAAGCGAAGGTGGTACTTCGAGCGGCGATGGAATCGCTGTTTGGTCTTCGCGCTTGTCTTGACGATGAATTCTGCGAGCGACTCGTTGCTGCCGACGCGGTGAAGAGGAAGAAGCACTTCAGGAAGGCGGAACAGTTGGTGCAGAGAGGCGTCATTCCCGATGTCGATGGAGTCCTTACGGAAGACACGCTGGCGCTGATCGAAGCCGACATCGCGGAAACAAATGCCCGAGATCTCACGACAGCGGATATCGCCAAGGCCGCCGGCCTCCATGATTGGTATCTCGGCGTGTATGCCATGTTCAGCGCGTCGGTGCATACGACGGTGCGCGACCTGACAGAGCACTTGCTTGTCGATGACCTCGGGGAGGTCGCTGCCTTGTTCAATGGCCCCGACTTGAAGGCATGCGCAGGACTCCTGATATGCGCCATCGAGCAGATGCTGATGGCCTCAACTGCTGCTGCGGCGCACTTCGGTTTTGATCACCTGGAGTACTGGGAGCGGGAGTATGAAGCGCTCCGTGTTCTCGTCGAGAAAGAGAAGGCGAGGAGGCTGCACGAGGTTTCGAGTGGGTAACGGAGTTCTTTCTCACGTCGAGAGTAGGTATTAGGTGCATCTCTCGTGGCATTTGATCTTCTCGCCCGGTCACGCTTAGGCCCGTCTCGAACGCTAGGCATCGGTGCACGTGCAAACCTATGGTGAAGCGATGGACGTGACGACGATGATCCCGCACATATTGGAGACGTTCCTCGCGTGGAATCGCGGACTCCGCAGGAAAAAGGTCAGGGCAGGTCGTTTGCAATGCTGTGGCTCAAAGACCTCGGTGATGTCATTCCTAGAGTCGATGCCCATGCAGTAAGGCGGTTGGGGTAAACATATCGCAAAGCATCAGTACATGATGCCTGGCACGAGTGATACCGACGCGCGCCAGTTTTCGACAACGAGGGTGAGGTGAAGCCTCTTGAGTGAAAAGCAGAGGGCTGCTGTTCGGGTCATCGAAGATGATTGCTGCGTCGAATTCCTTGCCCTTCGACTTGTGAATGGTCATGACGTGGATGCCCCTCAAGTCATTGCCGCCCGATAGGAGTTGGTCTTCGGCGATGGCCGTATCAAGTGCGCCACGCGCATTTCGATACGCTCCCTGCGTCTGCCAGAGTTCGGTCAATGCTGCTGAAATGCGGCGCCCCCGCTGGAACGCAACAAGCTGTTCAGCATCCTCTGCTATGGTTTGAAACGGATTGGCGCCCGCATTGCGAAGGATGCTCCGGGCATCGAGCCAGTCCCGCTTCGGGTCGCCGGTGAACTCGCGGGTGTGCAATGATCGCACCGCAGCTAGGAGCTTGGCTGCTACTCCGTTGGCGCGTGGGGAGGTGCCGCCCCGGCTTTGTGCGGCGCTTGCTGCCAACCGCTGTGCAGTAGCCAAGTTGGTATTTCCGCCGCGTGCTCGGAAAACCGCTGCAGCAAGATCAAGCCCCTCGGCCAAGTCCAGTAACTCCTCTGCTGCGGGTCTGCGTGGCTCTAACATAAACGCGACCATGCGACTCGATAGCAGCACTGAAGCTTCGTCGATCATCACTCGATGCGGGATCAAGTTCGAGCCATCGCCAGTCAGAGCACGGGAGATGACGTTGACGCCGCGCCCCCATGTCGCCAGTACGGCCAGACTTTCGATGTCGCCTTGGGCAGCTTCCTTGGCACGTTGAATGGCAATGCCGATCGCCTGGCGGATCGCGCGATCTCGGTACTCGCGGTTGGCACGATAATTCATGCGCGATACCCCATGGTACGCCGCACCCCTCGGTGTGTTTAGCAGCACATCGTTGGCGAAGGCGACGATCTCCGAATTTGGACTGCGGTGATTCTCGCCGGCCAGATCCACGCGCAGCGGTTGCAACGCTGCCATGATGTGCGTCACCCGGTCTGAGCTAACACCGGGCCGGAAGTCGTAGATCTGTTGGTCCAAGTCGGCAAGGCACATCATCTGCGTGCCAGCGGATAGCAGTCGAACGCACTGCCATTGATCCTCCGCTGTGTCTTGCGCCTCATCTACAACGATCAACGGATAATACGACGCGAATAACCCGCGCAGGCGTGCGCTTCGAGACAGTAGTTCGTGAGCCTTCGGGGCGAAAAGGTCGAATACAACTCTACCTGTCTCCCGAAACAACCGTTCGCGCTCAACGTTCCAATCGCCCCCGTTGCTCTCGAACTCGTGTCGCATTGCTGCCTCATCGTGAGGCATAAGAAGACGCAACGACCTCGGCGCACCCAGCAGGTATCCATACGCCTGCAGGATGCGCCAGAAGAACGAGTGGAAAGTCTGGATCGAGAGCTTTTCTTGCAGTGCGGTAGGCAACTGTGTCTTGCTCGCTTCGGCGACGCGCGCAACAGCGGCGCGTGAGAAGCTGAGAAACAGAACAGACTGACCAGGTGAAAGGCCTCGTTCGATAACGAGTCTGGCCTTAGCCAAAGCTATGGTCGTCTTGCCGCTGCCAGGGCCACCGGTAACGAGGATCGCGCCGTTCTCGTCGAGGATGCTCTGCCGCTGCGCGCAGATGACTAGGGCCACGGCTTACGGTCCCCCTGGGGCACCGACTGCGGCTGCGTTGTTGCCGGCCGCTTCTGCCCCGGCATCGGCGGGCGTGGCAGGTGCTGCCTTGCGCTTCGGCTTGGGGTAGCGCCGATAAATGTCAGAGAGGAAGTCGGTAATGGACTTTGGTAGCTCGGCCACAGCGCACAGTTGCAGTAGTTTTGCCGCACCACCTTCGCCTTTCAGGCCCTTCAATGTGGAAGTGGTCAGCTTGCGTAATTCGTCGTCAGCCGGCCGGGCTGCTGGAATCCCAATCCGGCCATCTGCGTCTTCGGCGCGAAGTGCCTCCAAATACTGCCATTGCCGATCCAAGGGGGTCTCCTCGGCCATCAGCACTTCGGCGCCTTTTTGCTGGATTTCTTTGGCTACCACGTAGTTACCCTGCAAGGCGGCAATTTCCGCGTCCGTGCGCTTTTTGCGATCGAAGAAGGCAAAGGCTGGCGTCCCGATTTCCTTGAAGAATGCCCCCAACTTTTCCAGGTTTCCATCGCCGTCGGCATTGATGACAGACAGACCGGCCACGTCCAACGGAAACAGGGTCGGGTCACTGTCTTCCATCTTCTGCGCGGCCACCAGCAAGGCATCCTGTTCGGTGATGCCTTCACCGACGATGACGCCTTGGCCAAGCATGGCTTCGGCGATGGCTCTACGAAAGTTCTGTCGGTAGTTCTTGGCCTTCATGCCGGCCGGCAACTTGATCGCCGTGCCACTCAGCATGCCGTGTTTGTCGCGGTTGAGTTTCAGTATTCCGTCAGGCTCGAACCGCTCGATGACGTAAGGAGAGTGCGATGTAACGAAGCACTGAGAAGTTTCTTCGAGCAGGTAGTTCGCAATTCGGCGCTGTGTATGGGGTGGAAGGGCGATCTCGGGCTCTTCCATCGCGAAGATGACGTTGTCCTTCTTGAGGTCGGCGATGAAGGTCAACAGCGCCAGCAGGAGCGTGTTCAATGTTCCGCTGCCGGCCTGTTGAAACGGGACGGCTTCTTCCCCGTGCCCCATCGTCAGAAAGAAAGCTATGGTCTTCCGAAGGTGCTCGCGCGTGAGCTGGGAGACGAACAAGCGGGTCGAGCGCCCCTCGCTACCGGGTGCGATGTATTCCGCCAGCCGTGTCTCGATTTCATCAAGGATCGGCCCCAGCTCGGTGGCATCGGTATCTATGGGCGGATCAAGGGCAGCCAAGCGTTGGCGGATGCTCTCCCACATTCCCTTGCGCGCTTCTTTCATGCGCAGGATGTTGTCGAGCAGCGTGCCGCGCTCCAGGCTCAACGCACGTGAGCCGGTACGAATGGTGCGCAGGTAAAGAAACCCTATTGCTCGTTTGACCCTTGTGGGAATTGACCTAGGGTCAGCGTCGTCATCATCATCGCTTCGGCCATAGATCGTCTTGGCGAAGAACTGGTCTTCTTCGATGTCGTATTGGGCGACGGTAATCAGGCGAAGGCAGAGTTCCACATTGGGGTCGTCGACGTTGCCAATCTCGCCCTCGCCGAGAATACGCTTGTTGGCTTTGTGCCAAAACTCTAGGTTGCCGGCACAGAGCTTCTTTATGTCGTCGGTGAGATCGACAAGAACAGCTTCGATGCGGATAGGAACGGGCGTATCGCCATCTTCGCTCAGGTAGCCTGCATTGCGAAAGTCAAATTCCTCAACGGGAGGAGTTCGATTCAGCCGATCCGGCCCGAGCACGAGATCGAGTGCTTCGCAGATAGTGCTCTTGCCGACGTTGTTGCCGCCGATTAAGAGCGTATGCCCTGAGAAGTGGAGTTCCGCGTTCTTGATGCCGCGGAAATTCTCTATCTGCAATCTTGAAACACGCATGGCTCCCCCTGAGCAATCCTTGTTCTATCGCTATCGCTATCGCTATCGCTACACGGCAGCCTTGTTTTCCTTCCCTTCAAGGTCGGCGCCTGCTTCCAACAGCTCGTCGAAGGATACGGCATTTCCTACCATCACCTCGTCCCCCAGCACGGCGGCGTACCCCGGCCGAGCAGCCCGGCACCGGGGCAGGCGGCGTATACGAGCTGCGCAGGCCCAGCGACATCACCTTGGGCGCGTGCGCGCCTTCGGCGTACAGCGTGTCGAAGCTGTCGACGGCGTAGTCCAGCCAGTCCTTCGGCAGGTAGGAAGGCGCCACCCACATCTTCATGTCCTTGGTGTCCAGCTGGTAGGGCACCACCACCATGGGCCGGTCGCTGCCGTCGACCTCGCCCCAGAACGGCGCGTCGGCCGAGTAGTCGCCCATGTGATACAGGAAGCCTTCTTCCTGCAGCAGGCGGCGGGTGGCGCCGGTGTGCAGATAGCGCGACTTAAGATTACTCATGGTGGAGCATGTCGCAGTGCCCCGACTTCAGGGGCTGAAGTGCGGTCGCTAGTCCGGTATGATCGAAGCTGATTGATGATGCGCCGATGCCGCGTAAACCCGCGCTAGTAGAAGAGTTATTTCTATGACGGTAAAAGCGACGGTAAACGGTCCACGTCAATCAACACCAACCATTTTGATTACGCGGACTTACGTGACTCGTTGATAATCGAGTGGGAGTAAGTCGACGTCCTTCGAGGACTGTCGTCCACTATCGAAGAACTGCCGTGGCGCTTTGACTGTTGGGTCAATCCGTCGCGGCAGCTGTCGGTGGCTATCCGGCAGCTATTGCCGGCCAGCAGGAAAGGTTGGCGGGAGAGCTGGTGGCAAAAGAGGCCAGACTAGGACACTCTCGTTCACTTCGGGCTTTTACCGCCTTTGACGGTAAAAGCCTTCCCGGAAACGCCTGTCTTGTGGGGGCTTCCGGACATCAGCAGGTCTCCGGGTTGCTGATGGTGTATCCGTCAAGGCCGGAGGAAACCTCGGTGCTGACCGACACCGCACTGCGCAATCTGAAGCTCAAGTCCCGGACATGGGAGGCTTCTGGCCGGGAGGGTACCTGCGCGACGGTATCGGCCAGCGGTACCGTCACTTTCCGCTACGACTACTGATTCAACGGCCGCCGCGAACGTTGACCCTCGGGTGCACAGGCTCGGGCGATATGCCTTGGGCGATGGCGCGCGGACTGCTGGTCGATGCGCGCGGGAGCGTTCTCAATCCACGTCCCCAGCTTCGCGCAAGAAGATGGCTTCCATCACGAGAAGCGATGTTTCGGCCCCGACAGCGAGATTAGGCTGTCGCAGGTGCAGGATCAGCCCGTGCACGGCCCGCCGCTTCGCTTCATCGGCCGGCCAGCATGAGGTACCAGCTCCTGTCCAGGCCTGATGCGGCCTTCGGACAGTCGACGTCGATTTTCCGCAGGTGCAGCTAGTGCATGAGTGGTGACAGGAGAATGACTGCATGTGCGTCCGCGTCTTCGCCTGTGGGAACGACATGGGTTTCGACCAATGCCTGCGCACGGGGATCGGTGCCGGGCAGCGGACCGGGAACATCCGGATCGAGCGGTTCCGGATCGCCATCGATGCCTCGCGCACGCGGGCAGGAAGTTTTCGATCTGTGGCCACTCCCGCCTCCCTTGAACATCCCGGCCGTGAGTGCGGCTTCGTCCGGTGCGGGTGCCAATTCCCGGAACTGGCCGCAAGGCCGCACGGGGGGGCGCCGCTGCCCGGGACTTCGCATGTTGTTGAATGCCAAGACCTGTGAGGTAACGCAATGAATGCATTGGAACACCAAGACAGCCCCCTGACCGTCGACGTGCTTGTCGTCGGCTCAGGAACCGGCATGGCGGCCGCGCTGGCGGCCCATGAGAAGGGGCTGTCCGTACTGGTAGTCGAGAAAACCGACCTTGTCGGCGGCTCGACGGCGCGCTCGGGCGGTGCGTTCTGGATTCCCGGCAACGGGGTGCTGAAGCGCGATGGCGCTGTGTTACCTCGCGCACAGACCGAGACTTACCTGGATTCGGTGGTCGGCGACAGCGCGCCGCGCGAGCGCTACCTCTCGTTCCTGGATCATGGCCCGGCAGCGGTGGAGATGCTGGAGCGCACCACCGCGTTGCGTTTTTTCTGGAACAAGGGCTACGCGGACTATTTCCCCGACGTGCCCGGGGGCGACGAGGAGGGCAGCACCTGCGAAGCCAGGCCGTTCGATCTGCGGCGACTGGGCGAGGAGCAGGCACGCCTTCGCCGCGGTGATGTCGAGAGCCCGCTGCCGATGCCCGTCACCGGTTTCGACTACAAATGGGTCAACCTGATGATGAAGACGCCGCTGAAAAGCTGGCCGGTCATTCTCAAGCGACTGGCGCAGGGCATCGGCGGAGTACTGCTTGGCAGGCGCTATGTCGCCGGCGGCCAGGCGATCGCGGCGGGCATGTTCGACGGGCTGATCCGGGCCGGCGTGCCTGTCTGGACGGAAGCCGAGGTGACCGGCCTGGTCGAGACGAACGGCCGGGTGACGGGTGCCACTGTGCAACGACAGGGGCGGCGCGTCGGCATTCGGGCCCGGCGCGGGGTGATCCTGGCCGCGGGCGGGTTCGACCACAACATGCGGATGCGGGCCACCTACCAGTCTTCCTCGCTGACCGAAGACATGAGCCTGGGGGCGCCAGGCAATGTCGGCGACGGCATTTTTCTGGGGCAGGACGTGGGAGCCGAGCTGCGTTCCATGCACGAAGCCTGGTGGTTTCCTGCGGTGCGACCGATCAAGGGCTATCCGCCCATCCTGCTGGCCGAACGCTTTCTGCCCGGCTCGCTGATCGTCAACGGACGCGGCAGGCGCTTCGTCAACGAGGCGCTGGGCTACATGGCCTTTGGTCAGACCGTGCTGCGGCTCGAGCGCGAGGGCCGCGCCGTTGGCCAGATGTGGCTGGTCTTCGACCAGGAATACCGCAACAGCTATCTGCTGGCCGGCTCCATCTTTCCTCGACAGCCGCTCCGGCAGGACTGGTATGACGCCGGTATCGCGGTGAAGGCGGACACGCCCGAGCAACTCGCCCTGGCGGCCGGGTTGCCGGCCTCTGCTTTCGTCGACCAGCTCCAGCGGTACAACGGGATGGCCGCGGCGGGCGTAGACACCGAATTCTCGCGCGGTGGCAATGCGTACGACCGTTACTACGGAGACCCCACGGTCAAGCCGAATCCCAACCTGCGCGCCTTGTCCGGCACGCTGTATGCCGTCAAGCTCGTGCTGTCCGACCTGGGGACCTGTGGCGGCCTGGCCGCCGACGGGCGGGCCCGCGTCCTGCGCCAGGACGGTACGCCGATCCGTGGCCTGTACGCGATCGGCAACAACGCCGGCAACGCATTCGGGCGCGCCTACCCGGGAGCCGGCGGCACGATCGGCCAGGGCATCACCTTCGGCTACATCGCGGTTGAAGACATGTTCGCCGATAGATCCTGGGAGACATGTGCAGGCCCGGAAGAGGGCGCGTGCAGTTGAGCGGGATCGAGCAGGCTTGAGTGGCGGCCGGCCCGGCTTTCAGGGCGCCTGCGTCGCCGCCCGGCGCGCCAGCACCGCCTCGCGGTGGGCGATGTAGGCGTTGGCGGCGAGGATGATGGCCGCGCCCAGCAGGGTCCAGCGGTCCAGCGTTTCGCCGAACAGCAGCCAGCCCAGCGCCACCACCAGCGGCAGCTGGGTGAAGCTGATCGGGGTCAGCGCCGAGACCTCGCCCAGCCGCAGCGCGCGCGTCCACAGCAGTTGTCCCATGGTGCCGAGGATGCCGGTGGCCCCCAGCCACAGCCAGGCGATGCCGGTCGGCCAGGTCCATACGAACAGCGCCGGCAGCAGCGACAGCGGCACCCAGAACACATAGGTGTAGAACACCACCGTATCCGGGCCGTCGATGCGGGTGAGCTGCTTGATCTGGATCGACACCAGCGCGCCGAGCATGGCCGCCGACACCGCGACCAGGCTGCCGGCCTGGAAGCCGTGCGAACCGGGCCGCACGATCACCAGCACGCCGATGAAGCCGGCGATCACCGCCGCCCAGCGGCGCACGCGCACGGTCTCGCCCAGCCACAGCACCGCGGCGATGGTCACGAACAGCGGCGTCGAATAGGACAGCGAGACCGCCTGCGACAACGGCAGGTGGCCCAGCGCCCAGAAGCCGCACAGCATCGAGGCCAGGCCGATCGCGCTGCGCAGCAGGTAGCGCGGCAGCTGCCGCGTGCGCAGCGGCGCATGGCCGGGGCGCAGCAGCATCGGCAGCAGGGCCAGCAGGCCGAAGGCGTTGCGGAAGAACGCCACTTCCTGGGTCGGCACGTGGGCGGTCGCCAGGCGGATGGCGATGGCCATCAGGCCGAAGGCCATGGCACTGCCGAACATCAGCAGCGCCGCGCGCAGCGGGGCAGGGGCGGTGGCGGCCGCGGCGGCGTTCACCAGCGCGCGCCGACCAGCCGCGGTTCGGGCTCGATCGGCACGCCGAAGGTATCCAGCACCGAGGCGGAAATGCGGCGGGCGAAGGCCAGCAGTTCGGAGCCCGTGGCGCTGCCGTGGTTGACCAGCACCAGCGCATGGTCCGGCGACACGCCGGCATCGCCCTCGCGCCGGCCCTTCCAGCCGCAGGTCTGGATCATCCACGCCGCCGACAGTTTGCGGTTGTTGTCGTCGTCTCCGGGGAAAACCGGCAGCGCCGGGTGCTGCCGGGACAGCACCTCGGCCTGCTCGCGCGGCAGCATCGGGTTCTTGAAGAAGCTGCCGGCATTGCCGAGCACGTCGGGGTCGGGCAGCTTGCGGCGGCGGATGGCGATGACCGCGTTGGCCACGTCGGTGGCTACCGGCAGTTCCACGCCCATCGCCTGCAGTTCCTCGCCGATGCCGGCGTAGTCCAGGCGCAGTTCGTGCAGCAGCGGCAGGCGGAACTGCACCGCGGTGATCAGGTAGCGGTCGGCCTCGTGCTTGAACACGCTGTCGCGGTAGCCGAAGCGGCACGCCGCCTGGTCCAGCTGCACCCATTCGTGCCGCACGGTGTCCCAGGCCTCGACCGACTGGATGAACTCGCCGACCTGGGCGCCGTAGGCGCCGATGTTCTGGATCGGCGCGGCGCCGACGGTGCCGGGAATCAGCGCCAGGTTCTCCAGCCCGGACAGGCCTTCGGCCAGCGACCACATCACCAGCTCGTGCCAGACCACGCCGGCGCCGGCGCGGACCACGGCATGGTCGGCGCGGTGCTCGAGGATGGCGACCTCGCGGTTGTCGAAGCACAGCACGGTGCCTTCCGGATCGGCGGCGAGCAGCACGTTGCTGCCGCTGCCCAGCACCAGCAGCGGCGACGGCGCCACCGCCGCCAGCGCCTCGGGCAGGGCGGCCGCGTCGGCCACGCGCAGCAGGCGCGGCGCGCGCGCGGCGACGTGGAAGGTGTTGAGGGAATGCAGCGGGGCGTTTTCGGTCAGCGACCAGGGTGCAGCGGTTGTCATAGCGGGGCGACGGCGCCTCGGGAAGGTGCCTCGCGGCGGCGGCGGATGGCGTCCACGCATTCGCCGATCAGCGCCGGGCCGCGGAAGATCAGGCCGCTGTAGCACTGCACCAGGGTGGCGCCGGCGGACATCTTCGCCACCGCGTCGGCGCCGGACTGGATGCCGCCCACGCCGATCAGCGGGATGCGTTCGGGCAGGCGCGCGCGCAGGCGGCGCAGCACCAGGGTGGACTGGCCCAGCAGCGGCGCGCCGGACAGGCCGCCGGTCTCGGCGGCGCGCGGGTCGTGCTCCACGCCTTCGCGGCCGATGGTGGTATTGGTGGCGATCACGCCGTCCACTTCCAGTTCGCCCAGCACGCGCGCGGCCGCCTCGATGTCGCGGTCGCTCAGGTCGGGCGCGACCTTGACCAGCATCGGCACGCGCCGGCCATGCTGCGCGCCCAGGCGCTCCTGCGCCTCGCGCAGGCCGCCCACCAGCCGCCGCAGCGCCTGTTCTTCCTGCAGTTCGCGCAGGCCGGCGGTGTTGGGCGAGGAGATGTTGACGGTGATGTAGTCGGCCAGCGGGTACACCTTCTCCAGGCAGGCCAGGTAGTCGGACAGCGCGTCCTCGTTGGGCGTGTCCTTGTTCTTGCCGATGTTGATGCCCAGCGGGCCGGTGCGCTGGCGGCTGCGCTCGACGTTGCGCACCAGCGCATCGACGCCGGCGTTGTTGAAGCCCATGCGGTTGATGATGGCCGCGTGCCGAGGCAGCCGGAACAGGCGCGGCTTCGGGTTGCCGGCCTGCGGGCGCGGGGTGACGGTGCCGATCTCGACGAAGCCGAAGCCCAGCGCGAACAGCGCGTCGATGTGCTCGCCGTTCTTGTCCAGCCCGGCCGCCAGCCCGACCGGGTTGGGGAAATCCAGGCCAAAGGCCGCGGTCGGCATCGGCGCCGGCCGCGCCGCGAGCAGCGGCGTGGTGCCGGTGCGCCAGGCCAGTTCCAGCGCGGACAGCGCCAGGCCATGGGCGCGCTCGGCGTCGAAGGCGAACAGGAAGGAGCGGGCAAGCGGATACATGCTGTTTCAGTCCAGCGTGCCGACGAAGGCACGGGTTCGGTATTCGAAGGCGACCCGTCCGTCCACCGCATGGGCGTCGAACAGGGCGCGCAGGGCCTCCAGCATCGGCGCGTGGCGCGGATGGCCGGCCTGCGGCGCATAGGAGGAAGACAGGAGGCGGCCGCGCAGGCCGTCGAAGTCCAGGTGCTGGGTGTTCGGCAGCTGGACCATGCCGCGCAGGCCGTCGCCGAACCAGGCGCGCATCGTCGCGTCGTCCTGGTAGCGTTCGGCCACCGCGCCGTAGTCGGTGCCGTAGTCCTGCAGCAGTTGCTCGTAGGCCGACAGGAACGGCGAGACGTCGAGCAGGCGCGAGTTCCAGTACACCAGCGCCATCCCGCCCGGGCGCAGGATGCGCCGCCATTCCGGCCGCACCGCTTCGGTGTCGAACCAGTGGAAGGCCTGGGCGGCGCTGACCAGGCCGACGCTGGCGTCGGCCAGCGTGGTGGCTTCGGCGGTGCCGGCGGCGAAGGCCAATTGCCCATGGCCGGCGGCCAGCCAGCGCTCGGCGGCCTGGCGCATC
>Ga0206118_100743_pt1 | contig 12256 bp, 10 predicted proteins | sample 3A20Ametagenome_FD_177999 | JGI IMG/M metagenome (GOLD analysis project Ga0206118, IMG submission 177999) | Enriched microbial communities from leaf-cutter ant dump, University of Wisconsin, Madison, United States - 3A20A | ecosystem: Environmental > Terrestrial > Nest > Insects nest > Nest dump...
CGTCACCAAGCTCACCGATTACGCCACCGTCGTGCTGACCGTGCTCGCCGCACGGCCGGGCGAAGTGCTGAGCGCGACCGAACTGGCCGAGGCTGCCGGGCTGGAGCCGCCCACCGTCAGCAAGCTGCTCAAGCCGCTGGCGCAGGCCGGGCTGGTGGAAGGCCTGCGCGGCGTGCGCGGCGGCTACCGCCTGGCCCGCCCCGCCACCGACATCAGCCTGATCGAGATCGTCGAGGCGATGGAAGGCCCGCTGGCGATCACCGAGTGCAGCCACGACCACAGCCAGTGCGGCATCGCCGACCAGTGCGGCGTGCGCTCGAACTGGCGCCTGATCAACGACGTGCTGGCCGAAGCGCTGCGCGGCGTCACCCTGGCGCAGATGCTGCACCCCTTGCCCATTGCCGACCGACGACGGATCACCGTCGCCGTCGTTTCCTGAATCACCGTAGGCAGCCCCCCACATGGCCACCGAAACCATCGAAACCCCCGCCCCCGCCGACAGCGCCAACCGCGAGATCCACGAGCAGCTCGGCCGCAAGTACGACGCCGGCTTCGTCACCGACATCGAGTCGGACTCGCTGCCGCCGGGCCTGGACGAGGACACCATCCGCGCACTCTCCGCGCGCAAGGAGGAGCCGGAGTGGATGACGCAATGGCGCCTGGACGCCTACCGCCACTTCCTGACCATGCGCCAGCCGGACTGGGCCAAGCTGAAGATCGGCGCGATCGACCTGCAGGCGCTGAGCTACTACTCCGCGCCGAAGGGGCCGAAGTACAAGTCGCTGGACGAGGTTCCCAAGGAGCTGCTCGACACCTACGACCGGCTCGGCGTGCCGCTGCACGAGCGTGCCAAGCTGGCCGGCGTGGCGGTGGACGCGGTGTTCGACTCGGTGTCCGTCGGCACCACCTTCCGCAAGGAACTGGCCGAGAAGGGCATCATCTTCTGCTCCATGTCCGAGGCCATCAAGGAACACCCCGAGCTGGTCAAGCAGTACCTCGGCACCGTGGTGCCGGTGGGCGACAATTACTTCGCCGCGCTGAACTCGGCGGTGTTCTCCGACGGCAGCTTCGTGTTCATCCCGGCCGGGGTGCGCTGCCCGATGGAGCTGAGCACCTACTTCCGCATCAACGCCGGCCACACCGGCCAGTTCGAGCGCACCCTGATCATCTGCGAGGACAAGGCCTACGTCTCGTACCTGGAAGGCTGCACCGCGCCAATGCGCGACGAGAACCAGTTGCACGCGGCGGTGGTCGAGCTGGTCGCGCTGGAAGACGCCGAGATCAAGTATTCCACCGTGCAGAACTGGTACCCCGGCGACGAGAACGGCGTCGGCGGCATCTACAACTTCGTCACCAAGCGCGCCGAATGCCGCGGCGCGCGCGCCAAGGTGACCTGGACGCAGGTGGAAACCGGCAGCGCCATCACCTGGAAATACCCGTCCTGCGTGCTGCTGGGTGACGACTCGGTGGGCGAGTTCCACTCGGTGGCGCTCACCCACCACCGCCAGCAGGCCGACACCGGCACCAAGATGATCCACGTCGGCAAGCGCACCAAGAGCAAGATCGTCAGCAAGGGCATCAGCGCCGGCCACGGCCAGAACACCTACCGCGGGCTGGTCAAGGTCGCCGCCGGCGCCGATGGCGCGCGCAACTACACCCAGTGCGACTCGCTGCTGATCGGCAAGAAGTGCGGCGCCCACACCTTCCCCTACATCGAGGTGAAGAACCCCGGCGCCACCGTCGAGCACGAGGCCACCACCTCCAAGATCTCCGACGACCAGATGTTCTACTGCCGCTCGCGCGGCATCGACCAGGAGAACGCGGTGTCGATGATCGTCGACGGCTTCTGCAAGCAGGTGTTCCGCGAGCTGCCGATGGAGTTCGCGGTGGAAGCGAAGAAACTGCTGGAAGTCAGCCTCGAAGGTTCGGTCGGCTGACGCGCTTTTCCCTTCTCCCTCCGGGAGAAGGTGGCGCGAAGCGCCGGATGAGGGTACGGGCGAAGCCTCGTGCGCCGAACTCCGCAGCCGCTTCGCCCCGAACCCTCACCCCAACCCCTCTCCCGCCGGGAGAGGGGCTTGAAGCAAAAGACATGGACAACATCATGCTCAAGATCGAAAACCTCCACGCAAGCATCGCCGGCAAGGAAATCCTCAAGGGCCTGTCGCTGGACGTGAAGCCGGGCGAAGTGCACGCCATCATGGGGCCGAACGGCGCCGGCAAGTCCACGCTCGGCAACGTGCTGTCCGGCCGCGAGGGCTACGAGGTCAGCGAGGGCAGCGTGGCGTTCGAGGGGGCCGACCTGCTGGAACTGGAACCGGAGGCGCGCGCCGCCGCCGGCCTGTTCCTGGCCTTCCAGTACCCGGTGGAAATCCCCGGCGTCAACAACACCTACTTCCTGCGCGCCGCGCTCAACGCCCAGCGCAAGACCCGTGGCGAGGAGGAACTGGACTCGATGCAGTTCCTCAAGCTGGTGCGGCAGAAGCTGGCGGTGCTGCACCTGAAGGACGAGCTGCTGCACCGTGGCGTCAACGAGGGCTTCTCCGGCGGCGAGAAGAAGCGCAACGAGATCTTCCAGCTGGCGGTGCTGGAGCCGAAGCTGGCGATCCTCGACGAGACCGACTCGGGCCTGGACATCGACGCGCTCAAGAGCGTGGCCGACGGCGTCAACGCGCTGCGCAACGCCGAGCGCTCGTTCATCGTCATCACCCACTACCAGCGCCTGCTCGACTACATCAAGCCGGACGTGGTGCACGTGCTGGCCGACGGCCGCATCGTCAAGAGCGGCGGCCCCGAGCTGGCGCTGGAACTGGAGGCCCACGGCTACGACTTCCTGAAGGACCGCGTGGTGCGCGAGGCGGCCAAGTAATGAGCGCGCTCCTGCAATCACTGGCCAGCGCCTTCTGCGGCAGCGACGAGCGCCGCGAGGTGCTCGATGCCGCGCTGCATGCCGGCCTGCCCGCCGCGCGCAACGAAGCGTGGAAATACACCTCGCTGCGCCAGCTCGAACGCCGCAGCTTCAGCCCGGCGCCGCTGCAGGCCCCGGCCATCGACGCCGCGCTGCTGGAGGGCATCCCCGCACCGCGGCTGGTGTTCGTCAACGGCCGCCCCAGCGACGCGCACAGCGACCTGTCCGGGCTGGACGCCGGCGTGCGCGTGCGCACGCTGTCGGCAGTGCAGCGCGACGAGCCGGAGGCCGCGCGTTTCCTGCAGCGCCGCTTCGACCGCGCCGAGGAAGTCTTCGCCCAGCTCAACGCCGCGCTCGCCGACGAAGGCGTGCTGGTGCAGGTGGCCGCCGATGCCATCGCTGCGACGCCGCTGCACCTGGTGTTCGTGGGCTGCGGCGACGGCACCGACCGCGCGTGGCACCATCGCCACCTGCTCGACCTGCAGCCCGGTGCGTCGCTGAAGCTGGTCGAACACCACCTGCAGGGCAGCGACAACGCCAACTTCGACAACACGCTGGTGCACGTGCAGCTCGCGCAGGGTGCGCAGCTCGCCCATGCCCGCGTGCAGGCCGACGGCGCACGCGCGACCTCGCTGCTGCGCACCGACGCGGTGCTGGAGCGCGATGCCCGCTACAGCCGCGTCGACCTGGAACTGGGCGCGGCGCTGAGCCGCCACGAGCTGAACGTGCGGCTGCAAGGCGACAACGCCCGGCTCACCGCCAACGGCGTGCTGCTCGGCAACGGCCGCCGCCACATCGATACCCGGCTGGGCATCGAACACGTCGCCCGCGACACCGCCGCCGAACTGCTGTGGCGCGGCGTGGCCGCCGGCCGCAGCCGCGTAGTTTTCCACGGCGGCATCCACATCCGCGAGGGCGCCGACGGCACCGACGCCAACCTGTCCAACAAGAACCTGCTGCTGTCGGCCGACGCCGAGATCGACACCCAGCCGACGCTGGTGATCGACGCCGACGAGGTCAAGGCCGCGCACGGCGCCACCGTCGGCCAGCTCGACGCCAACGCGCTGTTCTACCTGCGCTCGCGCGGCCTGCCGGCCGAACAGGCGCGGGCGATGCTCAGCGCCGCGTTCTGCCACGAGCCGCTGGCCGTGGCCGGCACCCTCGGCGACACCCTGGCCCGCCACCTCGACCACGCGCTGCAACAGGCGGGCATGGCATGAACCTTTCCTCCCCGCTTCCACTCCAGGCCACGGACGCCGCGCCCGACTGGGCCCGCGTGCGCGTCGACTTCCCGCTGCTGATGCGCGAAGTGCACGGCAAGCCGCTGGTGTATTTCGACAACGCCAACACCGCGCAGAAGCCGCTGCCGGTGATCGAGGCCACCAGCGCGTTCTACCGCCGCCACAACGCCAACGTCAGCCGCGCCGTGCACGCGCTCGGCACCGAGGCCACCGACGCCTACGAGGGCGCGCGCGGCAAGCTGGCCCGTTTCCTGGGCGTCCGCGCCGACGAACTGGTGCTGTGCAGCGGCACCACCTTCGCCATCAACCTGGTCGCCTATTCGTGGGCGCTGCCGCGGCTGAAGGCCGGCGACGTGATCCTGGTCTCGCGCATGGAGCACCACGCCAACATCGTGCCGTGGCAGCTGGTGGCCCAGCGCACCGGCGCGACGATCCGCGTGGCCGAGATCGCCCCCGACGGCACGCTGGACCTGGACGCGCTGCACGCGGCGATGACCCCCGAGGTGAAGCTGCTGGCGGTGGCGCACGTGTCCAACGTGCTGGGCACCATCAACCCGGTGCGCGAGATCTGCCGCGAAGCGCGCCGGCGCGGCATCGTCACCGTGGTCGATGGCTCGCAGGCCGCGCCGCACCTGCCGCTGGACGTGGCCGCCATCGGCTGCGACTTCTACGCCGTCACCGGCCACAAGATGTGCGGCCCCACCGGCACCGGCGCACTGTGGGCGCGGCGCGAGCACCTGCAGGCGATGCCGCCGTTCCTCGGCGGCGGCGAGATGATCAAGGAAGTCAGCTTCGACGGCACCGTGTTCAACGACCCGCCGCACAAGTTCGAGGCCGGCACCCCGAACATCGCCGGCTTCGTCGGCCTCGGCGTGGCCGTGGACTACCTCGACGCGCTGGGCCGCGAACACATCGCCGCGCGCGAGCAGGAACTGCTGGCGCACTTCACCGAGGAACTGCTGCGCATCGACGGCGTGCGCATCTTCGGTACCGCCGCGCACAAGGCGGCGGTGGTGTCGTTCCAGATCGAGGGCGCGCATTCGCACGACCTGGCCACCCTGCTTGACCTGCAGGGCGTGGCGGTGCGCTCCGGCCAGCACTGCGCGCACCCGCTGCTACAGTATTTCGGCGTGGCCGCCACCTGCCGTGCCTCGCTGGCGTTCTATAACACGCACGCCGAAATCGAGGCCTTCATGGCGGCATTGAAGAAGGTGCGCGCGTTGCTGGGGTGACTCGCTCTGGTAGGAGCGCACCTTGGTGCGCGAGAAGCTTTCCCGTTGGAGCCCATCGCGCACCAACGTGCGCTCCTACCGGGACCGCTAGAATGTCGCGCATGACCGACCTCACCTTCCGCGCCGCCACGGCGGACGACATCCCGGCCCTGATCGAACTGGTCACTTCCGCCTACCGCGGCGATGCCTCGCGCGTGGGCTGGACCACCGAGGCCGACATCCTCGACGGCGAGCGCATCGATGCCGAAAGCATCCTGGTCCAGCTGCAGCGCCCGCGCAGCGTGATCCTGGTCGCCGAGTGCGATGGCCGCATGCAGGCCTGCTGCCACATCGCCGACGAGGACGGCCACGGCTATTTCGGCATGTTCGCGGTCAGCCCGACGGCACAGGGCGGCGGCATCGGCAAGCGGGTGATGCAGGAGGCCGAGCACCACGTGGCCGAACAGTGGCAGCTGCCGGCCATGCAGATGACGGTGATCGACTGCCGCGACGAACTGATCGCCTTCTACGAGCGCCGCGGCTATGCCCGCACCGGCATCAAGAAGCCGTTTCCCTACGGCGACGAGCGCTTCGGCATCCCCAGGCGCGACGACCTGCGCTTCGAGGTGCTGGAAAAGCCGCTGGATGCCCGCGCATGAGCGAGACCTGGACCTTCATCTGCGCCAGCGACGAACTGCTGCCGGGTGAAATGAAGACCGGCTTCGACGAGGTGACCGGTGCGCCCATCGTGGTGTTCAACCTCGACGGCGAGCTGTACGCGCTGGAAGACCAGTGCACGCACGAGGAATTCGAGCTGTCCTCCGGCCACCTCGACACCGCCGAGGGCAGCGTCGAATGCGTCCTCCACGGCGCCCGCTTCGACGTGCGCGACGGCCGCGCGCTGTGCGCCCCGGCCTATACCGCGGCGCCGAAATTCCCGGTCAAGCGCGAAAACGGCGGCATCTGGGCGCGCGACGACCGCGACTGAGCTTTCCGGTGCCGTCTTGGCGGCATTGATGATCGCGGTCACGATATGGACATGCGAATCATTATCGTTTAATTTATCGTCATGTATCCACATGACACCAGCCGTCGGGCGGCCTTGCGGCCCGCTTCCGGCAACGTGCCGGCCCGCCCGCAGCGGGCGGGCCGGCACTTGTGGCTGGTCGTCCTGCTCCTGCTGACCGTCGCCGCGACCGCGCTGGCTGCCGCCAGCGGGCATGGCGCCGGTGCCGATGACGCCCCGCGGCTTTCGGCCACGCTCCCCTCCGTACTCGACGGTTGTCCGCCGGCTCCGCTGCAGCCCTCGCTGCACCCGCCCGGCATCAGCGAAACCGACGGCGAAAGCGGGCGCAGCCAGCGCCCGACGGATACCGCGCCGGCCCCGTGGCCCGCACGCACTACCCGCAACGGCACCGCGATGAGGGTACCCACCGTCTTCGCCAGCCCGACCCTCGGCCAGCCTTACCGCACGCCACCCGCGCACGCCCCGCCGGCCCACCGCCACGGCTGAACCCACGCGCGGCCTGCCCGCGGCCGATCCGCGGCGCTGCGCCTCCCCGTTTTCCCCTCGTTGTATCCCACCGCGCATCCGCCGGTGTCGGGCCCCGTGTCCGGCATCCCGGTTGTCGCTTCCGTGTCCTTCTCCTCCGTCCAAGGCCCTCAACTCCATGAGCCACATCAAGAGTCGCAAGCACGCCTCCCCCGCCCGTACCGTCGGCCACCTGGCCACTGCCGGCCTCGTCACCGGCCTGAGCCTGGCCGCGCTGCCGGGCCTTGCCCATGCCGAGGCGCCGCCCGATGCCCGCACCCTGGACCAGGTCGAGGTGCACGCTACCCGCGGCTACAAGAGCGAGAAATCCGCCTCGCCCAAGTTCACCCAGACCCTGCAGAACACCCCGCAGACCGTCCAGGTCATCACCGGCGACCTGTTCAACCAGCAGGGCGCCACCACCCTGACCGAAGCGCTGCGCAACAGCGCCGGCGTGGGCACCTTCTATGCCGGCGAGAACGGCAACACCAGCACCGGCGACACCGTGTACATGCGCGGCTTCGACACCTCCAGCAGCATCTTCGTCGATGGCGTGCGCGACCTCGGCTCGATCTCGCGCGACGTGTTCAACACCGAGCAGGTGGAAGTGGTGAAGGGCCCGGCCGGTACCGACAACGGCCGCAGCGCGCCGACCGGCGCGATCAACATGGTCAGCAAGCAGGCGCACCTGCACGATGCCGTCTCCGGCACCGTCTCGGCCGGCGTCGATGGCCAGCAGCGCGCCACCGCCGACTGGAACCAGACCCTGGGCGAAACCTCGGCGCTGCGCCTGAACGGGTTGTGGCAGGACAGCGACGTCGCCGGCCGCGACCACGTCAACAACAGCCGCTGGGGCATCGCGCCGTCGCTGGGCTTCGGCCTCGGCACCGACACCCGCTACCACCTGAACCTGCTCTACCTCAAGCAGGACAACATCCCCGACGGCTTCGTGCCGACCATCGGCCTGCCGGGCTGGGAGCCGCAGCCGGGCCTGGAGCAGCTGGCCGGACACCCGGTCGATCCGGAAAACTTCTACGGCACCCGCTACGACCACGACGACGTGACCGCGCAGCAGGCCACCTTCCGCTTCGAGCACGACTTCTCCGACACGCTGAAGCTGAGCAACATCGCGCGCTGGGGCAAGACCGAGCAGGACTACCTGCTGACCGCGTTCATGTCCACCGGCGGCAACGATGCCGATCCGCTGGCCGGCAACATCAAGTGGACCGACATCGATGACCTGTCCAGCTATACCCTCAAGCGCAGCAACCTGACCTACAAGAACCAGGAAAACACCATCCTCACCGACCAGCTCAACCTGCGCGCCGACTTCGCCACCGGCAGCGTGCAGCACAACCTGAGCACCGGCCTGGAGTTCACCCGCGAGCAGCAGAAGTCCTGGGGCCTGGCCGGCACCGTCGACGGCAACTGGACGCCCGCCAACCTGTACCGCCCGGACTGGAACGCCAGCGGCCTGAGCACCCACCGCACCGGCGCCCACAGCGACGGCAAGACCACCACCTCGTCGCTGTACTTGTTCGACACGTTGAAGTTCGGCGAGAGCTTCATGCTGACCGCCGGCCTGCGCGCCGACCACTACAAGACCGAATATGCCAATGCCGCGGTATGCGGCGGCCGCGGCGGCCCGGCCTGCGGCAGCAACCCGGCCGGCACCGTGATCCCCAGCCCGACGCTGGAGGACTCGGACACCCTGGTCAACTGGAAGCTCGGCGCGGTCTACAAGCCCAGCGAGGCAGTCAGCCTGTACGCCAACTACGCCCTCTCGCAGCAGCCCCCGGGCGGCAACAATTTCCAGCTGAGCGAGGCGGCCAACAGCGCCAACGGCGTCAACATGGATCCGCAGGAAGCCCGCACCGCCGAGGTCGGCAGCAAGTGGAGCTTCCTCGATGACGCGCTGGCACTGAACGTGGCCCTGTTCCGCACCGAGGTGACCAACGAGATCACCGGCAGCGCTGCCGAAGGCTACTACCAGAACGGCCAGAAGACCGTGGAAGGTGTGGAAATCTCCACCGTCGGCCGCATCACCGACAACTGGTCGGTGTCGGCCGGCTACACCCACCAGAAGACCCAGGTGGACAAGGGCAGCCTGCTGACCGCCGACGGCAGCAACAACCTGACCTATACCCCGGAAGACGCGTTCACCAGCTGGACCACCTACAGCTTCCCGTTCGGCCTGACCATCGGCGGTGGCGTACGCTACTCCGGCGAGATGCACCGCGGCACCGACGGCGCCAAGGGCACCCCGGCTTTCACCAAGTCCTACACCGTCTACGATGCAGTGGCCTCGTACGCGGTCAACGACCACCTGGTGCTGCGCCTGAACGCCTACAACCTGTTCGACAAGCAGTACGTGGCCGCGATCAACAAGAGCGGCTACCGCTACACCCCGGGTACCCCGCGTACCTTCCTGTTCAGCGCGGACTTCCGCTTCTGATCCGACGTTCCTGATCCAACCGTGGTGACCGGAGACGCCTTCCGCAGGGAAGGCGTCCCCGCATGGAGCCTTCGCATGCTGCTGCACATCCCCAACATCCTCGGCGCCGACGAAGTGGCGCATTTCCGCCGCGCGCTGGACGGCGCCGACTGGGCCGACGGCCGCGAGACGGTCGGTGCGCAGGGCGCGCAGGTCAAGCGCAACGAACAGCTGCCCGACGGCTCGCCGCTCAAGGCCGAGCTGGGCCGGGCGGTACTGGCCGCGCTGAAGCGCAGCCCGTTGTTCTTCGGCGCCGCGCTGCCGCTCAAATTCCTGCCGCCGCGTTTCAACCGCTACACCGGCGGCGGCACCTACGGCTTCCACGTCGATGGCGCGGTGATGAACCTCGCCCAGGGCGAGCAGCTGCGTTCGGACGTGTCGTGCACGCTGTTCCTCAACGACCCGGACGAATACGACGGCGGCGAGCTGGTCATCAGCGACACCTACGGCGAGCACGAAGTGAAGCTGCCGGCCGGCGACCTAATCCTGTACCCCTCCAGCAGCCTGCACCAGGTCACGCCGGTGACCCGCGGCGCGCGGCTGGCCTCGTTCTTCTGGGTGCAGAGCATGATCCGCGACGACACCCGCCGGCGCACGCTGTTCGAAATGGACAGCGCCATCGAAACCCTGCGCCGCGGCAATGCCGACGCCGGCGCGGTGCTGCAGCTGACCGGCATCTATCACAACCTGCTGCGGCAGTGGGCCGAGGTCTGAGCCGGCAGGCAGGTTTCCCCGTTCCGGCCTGACCTCCGTCAAGCCGATGCAAACAAGATAAATTCTTATTTGCATCCGATAACGAATCCCAACTACACTCCGCACCCGCCGGATCTGCGGATCCGGCGCACTCCGCACCATTCGGGGATTCGCGTGCGCCAGCCACACCTCCATCGCCGCCTGCCTGCCGCCACGCGCCTGCGTGCCGGCCTGCGTGCGTCCGTGCTGGTGCTGCTGGCGGTGTTCTCGATGCTGCTGCCGCAGTGGCAGGGCCTGGCGCTGCCCACGGCCGCGGCCACGCTGGCCGGCGGTACGTACGCCGGTGGCGAAGAAGCCCCGGCCCGCGAGTTCGCCGAGGAACAGGCCCCGGCCAAGCTGCGCCGCGCGGCGCCCCTGCAGGCCTCGCGCGCGGCGGCAAGCCACCCGGCCCCGGCACTGCCGCCGGCACGCATGGCCGGCGCCGCGCCGGTCGTGCTGTCCACCGTACCGGCCGTCCCATCGGCCTGCCCGCCCGCCACGCCCCTGCGCTGGCGGCTGCAACGCGGCCAGGCGCCTCCGCTGGCCTGAGCCCGCCGTTCCGCCCGTGCCTGCCGCGACTCCGCGGCGGCGCCCCCGCGTCTCCCGTTCTTCTCCGCGCAACCGCGCGGCGCCCGCGCGCGCCGCCGGTTCGCCACACCCATTTTTCCACTCCGAGGTTTCCATCATGGCCCTGCGCCATCGCTTCCATGCCCCCCGTTCGCGCAACACGCTGTCCATCGCCCTGCTTGCCGCGCTCTCCTCCCCGGCCCTTGCCTCCGGCGCCCCCGCCGGCCAGCCGACCACGCTGGACAAGGTGGTGGTCACCGCGGCCGGCTTCGAGCAGAAGATCACCGACGCGCCGGCCAGCATCTCGGTCATCACCCGCGAGGAACTGGCCAAGCGCCCCTACATCACCCTGCTCGACGCGGTGCGCGACCTGGAAGGCGTGGACGTGGGCGAAACCCGCGACAAGACCGGCCAGGGCACCATCTCCATGCGCGGCATGGGCTCGGACTACACCCTGATCCTGGTCAACGGCCGCCGCCAGAACAACCACGGCGACATCTACCCGAACAACTTCGGCGGCAACCAGTTCAACCACATCCCGCCGCTGGACGCGATCGAGCGCATCGAGGTGATCCGTGGACCGATGTCCACGCTTTATGGCGCTGATGCGATGGGCGGGGTAATCAACATCATCACCAGGCGCACGCTCGACAGTTGGCATGGTTCGGCCAGCATCGCCCGCACTTTCGAAACCAACGATGCCTTCGGTGACGACACTACTGCCGATTTCTTCGTCACCGGTGCCCTGGTACCTGGCGTGCTCAATCTCAGCGCGCGCGGTAGCTGGTACGACCGCAAGGCCTCCAACCCGGTGTATGCCTCCGTCACCGATCCGGCCGGCCAGCAACACAACCGTTCGCTGGGCTTCGGCAGCGGCGGCAAGACCGTGGACAACACCAACAAGGCCGGCGGCATCACCCTGACCTGGATGCCGAGCGACGACCAGACCGTGACCTTCGATTACGACGCATCACGCCAGGAGTACGACAACGCCATCAAGATCAACGATGACGGCAACGAGGAATATCCGGTCGGCACCGTGGACAACATCAACAGCATCTGGTCGGCCGGCAACGCCTGCCTCGGTGCGACCGGCAGCGATGCCACTGCCTGCGCCACCAACGGCGGCACCTGGGGCCGTCGTGCCAACCCGCGCGCCGGCTATGGCCCGGTGCAGGAGTTCACCCGCGACGCCTGGGCGCTGACCCATGAAGGCCAATGGGACTTCGGCAACAGCTTCATCTCGCTGGCACACGTGGCCACCAACAACGACGGCCGCACCATGCCGTTCACCGTGGCCGAGCGCGAGCACCTGCTGCAGATGATCGACGCCACCGGCGCCTATGCCGGCATGAGCCTGGACGAGCGCCGCGCACTGGCCGAATCCACCTTCCTGCCGCGCCCCAAGCGCGTCCTGGAAAGCGCGCAGTACACGCTGGACGCCAAGCTCGACATCCCGTTCACCGCCGCTGGCGAGCACACCCTGGTGGCCGGCACCCAGGTCATCCGCGGCGAACTGACCGACGGCGTGTTCGGCACCGAGAGCGGCACCCCGGGGCTGAAGCAGGACCACAA
>Ga0206118_100744_pt1 | contig 12254 bp, 9 predicted proteins | sample 3A20Ametagenome_FD_177999 | JGI IMG/M metagenome (GOLD analysis project Ga0206118, IMG submission 177999) | Enriched microbial communities from leaf-cutter ant dump, University of Wisconsin, Madison, United States - 3A20A | ecosystem: Environmental > Terrestrial > Nest > Insects nest > Nest dump...
CGGCGTCGAGATGGGACAGCACGGCGGCGATCGCGCCGCGCATGTTGTAGATGTCGAGCCCGTGGAAGCCGGCCCTGTCCGGTTCCGCCATCCCCGCGTTGTGATCGCGCAGCCACGTGACGAAGGCGTCGACGTCGGCGTTCCGCCACATCCAGGTCGGAAAGCGGCGGAAGGGCGTCTCCCCGCCCGTGTCCGGCCGGCCGCGGACGAAGCGGTCGACCGCGGCAGCATCGGGCCAGTCCGCCTCGACGGCGACGATGGTGAAGCCGTGCCGCTCGATCAGCCGCCGGGTGATCGCCGCCCGCGCGCGGTAGAACTCCGACGTGCCGTGGCTCGCCTCGCCGAGAAGGACGACGCGGCGGTCGGCGAACCGCTCGAAGGCGTCGGCGAAGGCGGGATCGTCGGGGTCGGGCAGGGTCTCGCCCGCCTCCCCGATCAGCGCGGGCAGGCTCTTGTGGGCGTGGGCGGCGGGCTGCGGACGGTTCTCGCTCCATCCCTCCGCGCCGATCAGCGGCACGAACAGGACGCCGCCGAGATCCTCCTCCTCGTAGCGGTTGGCGGCGAGCCGGGTGATGCGGATAAGCCGCTGCGAGCGCGCCTGCGGGCCGACCGGGATGACGAGCCGGCCGCCGATCTCCAGTTGCTCCTTGAGCGCCGTCGGCGCGGCCGGCCCTCCGGCCGAGACGACGATGGCGTCGAACGGCGCCTTCTGTGGCCATCCCTTCGTGCCGTCGCCCGTGCGTATCTCCACATTGCGTCGGCCGAGCGCGGCGAGCCGTTCGGCGGCCTTGTCGGCGAGCGCCGCATGCCGCTCGATCGCCGACACCCGGCTGGCGAGATGGCTGAGCACGGCGGCCGCATAGCCCGAGCCGGCACCGACCTCCAGCACGTTGTCGGTCGGCTCGATCCCGGCGGCTTCGGCCATGCGGGCGACGATATAGGGTTGCGAGATGGTCTGGCCCTCGGCGATCGGCAGCGGCGAATCCTCGTAGGCGAATTCCTCGAAGCCCGGCTCGACGAAGGCCTCGCGCGGCACCTGCCGCATCGCGTCGAGCACGCGCCCGTCCTCGACGCCGCGTCGGGCGAGGTGGCGTTCGACCATCCGGTGGCGGGCGTCTTGGTAGTCGGGCATCGAAGCCTCCGGGCAGGAGGCCGGCCCCGCGGGCGGCAGGGCCGGCGCTCGGGTCAGTGGCGGAAGGTGGCGGACGATCCGGCCTCCGGGGTGGAGCGGCTGCCCGTCCGCGCCGTTTCCGCGCCCGTGTCGGCGGGGGTGGCGACGCGCAGGTTGTTCTGGACGTGCCTGACGCCGGAAATGCTCTCGGCGATGTCCTCGGCGCGCCGCTTGGCGAAGCGCTCCGTCACGGTGCCGTTCAGCGTGATCTCGCCGCCGCTGACGGAGACCTCGATGCCGGAGGCGTCGACATAGCCGTCGTCCGAGAGGCGGTCGTTGATGTCCTCGGCGATGCGCTCGTCGGAGCGCGTGTAGTTCTTCGGGCCGCGGCCGCGATAGCGGGCATCCATCTCGCGGCGCCGCGCGGCGTTCTCGTCGCCGAACCAGGAGGCGACCTCGTCGCCGGCGCGGTCGAGGAAGCCGCGCTCCTCGTCCCAGCCCTGCCCGCCGGAGGTGCGATAGCGCCAGCGGTCGTCCGACTGGCGGCGCGGATAGCCGTACATGTCGCGCTCGCCGGGCGAGGCGCGCTCGGATCCCCGGTAGGGATCGCGCCCGGCGAAGGGGCGCATCGTCCCGCCGTAGTGCCGGTCCTGCCGGTCGTAGCCGCCGCCGCCGAAATGGCGCCGGTCCTCGCGCTCGTCCATCATGCGCCGGCGTTCCGCGTCCTCGTCGCCGAACCAGGACCGCGCCTCGTCCTCCGCACGGTCGGACCAGTCGCGGCCGGCGCCGAACCGGCGCTCGTCGCCCCGTTCCTCGTAGCGGCGGCTGCCCTCACGATTTTCCCATTCCCTTGCCATGGCTTTTTCCTCCCGGAAGACGGTGTTGAACGGCAGGCCGAAAGGCCCGTGGCTCCCCAACCGCGCGGCGGGGCCATTGTTCCGCATCGTTTTCGAAAATGGAGGACGGCCGCGCTCTCAGTCGAATTCCCGCAGGAAGTCCGAGACCGTCTTCAGGCAGAGGTCCTTCTCCTCGACATGCGGCATGTGGCTCGATTCCTCGAAGACCACCCAGCGGCAGCCGGGGACGTTTTCCGCATAGGGGCGCACGACGAGCGGCGTGGCCTCGTCGTGGCGGCCGGAGATGATGAGCGTCGGGGCGGCGATCGCATGCAGGCGGTCCTCGATGGTCCAGTCCTTCATCGTGCCGATGACGTGGAACTCGGTCGGGCCGTTCATGTGGCGGTAGACGGTGTTGTCCTCGTCCATGATGGCGAAGGTGCGCGCCACCTCGGCCGGCCAGGGCACGGTGCGGCAGACGTGGCGCTCGTAGAAGACGCGCGAGGCGGCGACGTAGTCGGGATGGGTGAGCGTGCCCGCCTCCTCGTGCTTCAGCAGCGTCGCCTGGACATCGGCGGGAAGGTCGGCGCGCAGCCGGTTGGCCTCCGCCACCCAGGTCTTCATGCTGGCCGGCGAATTGGCGATCACCAGCGCCTTGAGGCCGGCGGGCCGGCGCACGGCGTGCTCGGCGCCCAGCATGCCGCCCCAGGATTGGCCGAGGAAGGCGTAGCGCTCCTTGATGCCGAGATGCGACAGGAGGTTGTCGAGCTCGTCGAGGAACAGGTCGACCGTCCAGAAGTCCGCGCCCTTCTCCGGCAGGCGCGTCGAGTTGCCGTTGCCGAGCTGGTCGTAATGGATCACCGCCCGCCCGTCGAGCGCGGCGATCTCCTTGAACGAATCGACATAGTCATGCGTGCAGCCCGGCCCGCCATGGGCGACGACGAGCGGCAGGCGGCCCGAGGAGAGGGAGCCGGTGATGCGGTACCAGGTGCGGTGGCCGCGAAACGGCAGATAGCTCTCGTGCAACGGAATGCCTCCCACGCCTGATCTCCTTGTCGCTGCGGGAGGAGACCATAGCGGCGCCGGATCGGGCACGGCAGCTATCATAACTTATAGGGGGTTCCTTCCAGCAGCCGGCACTGGGTGGCGCGCACGACGGCCTGGGTGCGGTTCTTCGCGCCGAGCTTGCGGGCGGCGGAGTTCAGGTGCATGACGACGGTCGGCACCGACCGGTCGATGATGCGGGAGATCTCCTTCGCCGAGAGGCCGTAGGAGGAATAGGCGAGACATTCGCGCTCGCGCTCGGTGAGCTTCACCCGGGCATGGAACACGGTGTCGTCGAAGAGCTCGTAGGCCGCCTCGTGGAAGACCTGCGCGAGCAGGCCGAAATCGGCGATCACCCGCATCGCGTCGCCCATGAACTCGCGCCGCGCGCCGTAGCGCACGCCCGTCACCGTCGCATAGTCGCCGCGCGGCATGTGCACCGGCACCGTGACGCCGGCCAGCATGTCGTGCTCGCGCAGGAAGTCGCTGACCGGCTTGGTCTCGTCGGTCAGGAAGCGGCTGATGCGGGTCTCCACGTCCGGATCGTAGTTCCAGAAGAAGGGGACGGAGGTCTGCATGGCGAGCCGCTGCACGGGGTCGATGCGGAAATATTCGCGGTTGCACCAGTAGTCGTGCATGTCGCCGGCGACGTTGCGCAGCTTCAGGAGCGAGGGGATCTCGACCCGTCCGCCGATGTCGCAGGGTATCGGCGTGTAGTCGTAGATCAGCGCCTCGAAGCCCATGAGGCGCATGGCGCGGAAGGCCTCGTCGATCCGGTCGTCGAGCGTCTTGCGCGCTAAGAAGCGTTCCGCGATGGCACCGATTTCCTCAAGCATCCCTCACTCCGGCATGGCGGCGGTCCGCGTACCCTATCACTTCTTATAGCTGGCGCCCATGATGCGATGCGGTAAAATTAGCCATGCTCAAAAAATGGTCAAGTAAATTCAGAAGGATGGCCCGGCATGTGGCGTGAGATCGTTCCCGACGAGCGGGTCGAGGTGGAGGTCGACGGCTTCACGCTCGTGGCCTATCTCTTCGGCAGGGGCGAGGAGACGGTGTTCTGCCTGAACGGCGGCCCGGGCCTTCCCTGCGATTACCTGCGCGACGCCCATTCCTGCCTGATCGACCAGGGCTACCGCGTCGTCGCCTTCGACCAGCTCGGCACCGGCGCCTCCGACCGGCCGGAGAATGCGGATCTCTGGACCATCGGCCGCTATGTCGAGGAGACGGAGACGGTGCGCCGCCGGCTCGGCCTCGGCAAGGTCCATCTCCTCGGCCATTCCTGGGGCGGGTGGCTGGCCATCGACTATGCGCTGAAATATCGCGAGAATCTCAAGACGCTGATCCTGGAAGACACCGTCGCCGACATGCCGCATCTCGTCTTCGAGCTGGAGCGGCTGCGCGCGGCCCTCGGCCCGGAGACGGTGGCGATGATGCAGAAGCACGAGGCTCAGGGCACGCTCGACCATCCGGAATACCTGGCGGCGATCACCATCCTCAACTATCGTCACGTCTGCCGCCTGCCGGAATGGCCGGCACCGGTGCGCCGGTCGCTCGACGACTGGAACATGGGGCCCTACATGACGATGCAGGGGCCGAACGAGTTCCTCTATACCGGCAATCTGAAGGACTGGAACCGCATTCCCGACCTGCCGGGCCTCGACGTGCCGGTGCTGATCACCGTCGGCGAGCACGACGAGTTGACGCCGGCCTGCGCCATGCGGATGAAGAATGCGCTGCCGAATGCCGAGTTGCGCGTCTTCCGCAATTCGAGCCATATGCCCTTCTACGAGAATCCGCAGGACTATTACGCGGCGCTCACCGATTTCCTCGCCCGGCACAGGTCGTCGTGATGGCCGGGAGCCGCCATCGCGCACCGCAAGACAAAGGCGAACACCGGACAGATGCATCGATATAAGTTCGTTCTCTATCGGCCGCTGCAGCTGCTGCCCGTCCTGTTCGGCATCAGCATCATCACCTTCGTGCTGGTGCGCCTCATCCCCGGCGATCCGGCGCGCGTGCTGCTCGGCACAAGGGCGACGCCGACGGCGATCGCCCGCATCCGCGAGCAATACGGCCTCGACGAGCCGATCTGGCTGCAATATTTCTACTTCATCGAGAACCTCGGCCGCGGCGAGATGGGCAAGTCGATCCTCTACAAGATCGACGTGCTGAAGCTGATCGCCACCCGCATCGAGCCGACGCTGATGCTGGTGCTGACCAGCGTCCTCCTCTCCATCCTGATCGCCCTGCCGATGTCGGCCATCGCCGCCCGCCGCCAGGGCCGGCTGCCGGACCATGCGGTGCGCGTCGTCTCCACCATGGGCATCGGCTTCCCGCCCTTCTGGCTGGCGCTGATGCTGATCATCTTCTTCAGCGTGCAGCTCGACCTCTTCCCCGTCTCCGGCTACGGCGAGACCTTTTCGGAAAAGCTCTGGCACCTGGCGCTGCCGAGCCTCACCATCGCGCTCTCCCTCTCCGCCGTCATCACCCGCAGCCTCCGCGCGGCGATGATCCATGCGCTGCGTTCCGACGTGGCGACGGCGGCGCGTGCACGCGGCATGCCGGAGGGCATCGTCTTCTGGCGCCATGTGCTGCCGAACTCGCTCGTGCCGACCATCAACCTGCTCGCCGTCAACATCGGCTGGCTGATCGGCGGCAGCGTCGTCGTCGAAAGCGTCTTCGCGCTGCCGGGCATGGGGCAGTTGCTGGTGCGGGCGATCTTCTCGCGCGACTACATGGTGGTCCAGGGCGTGGCCATGGTCTTCGCCTGCGCCACGGTGCTGGTCAATTTCCTCGCCGACATCATCACCGTGACGATCGATCCGCGGGTGAAGCTATGAGCGCGCCCGCCACCCGCCTTTCGCTCACATCCGGCCTCAGCCGCTGGCTCGGCGAGCACCTGTCGCTGGTCATCGGCGCCGGCATCCTCGGCTTCTTCGTCCTCATGGCCATCGCCGCCCCCCTCGTCGCGCCCTACGATCCGGTGGCGCAGATGGCGGACGTGCGCCTGCAGCCGCCCTCGCTCGCCCATCCCTTCGGCACCGACAACTTCGGCCGGGACATCCTCTCGCGGGTGATCTGGGGCACGCGCGTCGACCTGCAGATCGCCTTCATCGGCGTCGCCTTCCCCTTCGTCATCGGCACCCTGCTCGGCACCGTCGCCGGCTTCTTCGGCGGCCTCGTCGACACCGTCTTCATGCGCATCATCGACATCATCCTCGCCTTTCCCTTCCTGGTGCTGATGCTGTCGATCATCGCCATCCTCGGGCCGGGGCTCGCGAGCTTCTACATCGCCATGGCGCTGGTCGGCTGGGTCTCCTATGCGCGGCTGGTGCGCGCGCAGATCCTCGTCCTGAAGAACAGCGACTATGCGGTCGCCGCCGTCAGCCTCGGCTTCAGCCGGACGCGCATCATGTTCCGCCACCTGCTGCCGAACGCGATTGCCGGCTCGCTGGTCTTCGTCATGTCGGACGCCGTGCTGGTGCTGCTCAACGGTGCCGCCATCAGCTATCTCGGCCTCGGCGTGCAGCCGCCGACCGCCGAATGGGGGATCATGGTCGCCGAGGGCCAGCCCTTCGTTACCACCGCCTGGTGGATCACGCTCTTCCCCGGCCTTTCCATCGTCTTCCTCGCCTTCGCCTTCAGCCTGCTGGGCGATGCGCTCGGCGACCTGCTGGGGGTGCACGAATGACCGCGCCGCTCCTGTCGATCCGCGATCTGGTGGTGGACTTCCACGGCGGCCCCGAGCCGCGCAGGCTGATCGACCACGTCTCCGTCGATCTCGCCAAAGGCGAGATCCTCGGCCTCGTCGGCGAGAGCGGATCGGGCAAGAGCCTGCTCTGCCGCGCCGTCATGGGCCTGCTGCCGTCGCGGCGTCTCTCAGTCGACGGCGGTTCGGTGCTGCTGGAGGGCCGCGACCTCGTCAGGGCGAGCGCCGCCGAGATGCTTTCCGTGCGCGGAAGCGAGATCGGCATGATCTTCCAGAACCCGACCAGCCATCTCGACCCGGTGATGAAGATCGGCGAGCAGATCGCCGAGGGCATCCGCTTCCACGAGGGTGCAAGCGGCAGAGAAGCGCGCGCGGCGGCGGTGGAGATGCTGGCCAGGGTCGGCTTTCCCGATCCGTCGCGGCAATACGACAACTACCCGCACGAGTTCTCCGGCGGCATGCGCCAGCGGGCGATGATCGCCGCCGCGCTCTCCTGCCGCCCGAAGATCCTGATCGCCGACGAGCCGACGACGGCGCTCGACGTGACGATCCAGGCGCAGATCCTCGAACTTCTCCTCGATCTGCGCGAAAGCCTCGGCCTGTCGGTGATCCTGATCACCCACGACCTCGGCATCGTCGCCCAGACCTGCGACCGGATCGCCGTCATGCGCGGCGGCCGGCTGGTCGAGCAGGGGCCGAAGCGGCAGGTGCTCGCCGCCCCGAAGCACGACTACACCCGCATGCTGATCGGCAGCCACCCGTCGCTGCCGGCGCATGAGGAGGTCAAGCCCGCGGCCGCCCACAGCCAAGGGCGTCCGCTGCTGGAGGTCGACGACCTGCATGTGCGCTTCGACGTCGGCGGCTCCTTCCTCCGCTTCGGCGGCAGGAAGCAGGTCAGCGCCGTCAAGGGCGTGAGCCTGCAGGTGATGGAGGGCGACACGGTCGGCATCGTCGGCGAATCGGGCAGCGGCAAGAGCACGCTGGCCCGCGCCATCCTCGGCCTCACGCCGCTCTCCTCCGGCCACGTCACCTTCGACGGCGTCGACCTCGCCCGGCAGCCGGGCAAGGCGCTCGCCAAGCTCCGGCGCGAGACGGCGATGGTGTTCCAGGACCCGCTCAATGCGCTGAACCCCCGCTTCACCGTGGCCGAGACGCTCGGCGAGGTGCTGAGGGTCAACGGCATGCCGGCCGCCGACATTCCCCGCCGCATCGACGAGCTTCTGGACCTCGTCCATCTCGGCCGCGAGTTCGCCGGCCGCAAGCCGCGGAGTCTCAGCGGCGGCCAGTGCCAGCGCGTCGGCATTGCGCGTGCGCTCGCCGTCAATCCGCGCCTCATCATCGCCGACGAATGCGTGGCCGCCCTCGACGTGACGATCCAGAAGCAGATCGTCGACCTCTTCGCCGAGCTGAAGGCACGCATGAACCTGACGCTGCTCTTCATCGCCCACGACCTCGCGATTGTCCGCAATCTCTGCGAGCGCGTGCTGGTCATGTATCACGGCGAGGTCGTCGAGGAGGGCCCCTCGGCGGAGGTCTTCGCCCGCCCGCAGAAATCCTATACCGCCGCGCTGATCGGCGCGGTGCCCGACATCGATCCGGACAAGAAACTTCTGGCGCCCCGGAGCGATCCGGCGCCGGCTGCCGCCTGAACCATCGCAAGCCAACAAAAGGGGAATGTGAGATGCTGAAGAAATGGATGAAAGTCGGCCTGGTCGCCACCATGACCTCGCTTACCGTCGGCGCGGGGATCGCCGAAGCCGCCGGCGTGCTGACCATCGGCCGGCGCGAGGATTCCTCGACCTTCGACCCGATCAAGACGGCCCAGAACATCGACTTCTGGGTCTTCTCGAACGTCTACGACGTGCTGGTGCGCGTCGACAGGGGCGGCACCAAGCTGGAGCCGGGCCTCGCCGAGAGCTGGACCGTCTCCGACGACGCGCTGACCTACACGTTTACCATGCGCGACGCGAAATTCTCCGACGGCAGCCCGATCACGGCGGAGGATGCCGCCTTCAGCCTGCTGCGCATCCGCGACAACGAGGGCTCGCTCTGGAGCGATTCCTACAGCGTGATCGACACGGCCGAGGCGGCCAATGCGAAGACGCTGGTGATCAAGCTCAAGGGCGCCTCGGCGCCGTTCCTCTCGACGCTCGCCATGCCCGGCGCCTCGATCGTCTCCAAGGCCGGCATGGAATCGCTCGGCGAGGACGCCTATGCCGAGAACCCGGTCGCTTCGGGCGCCTTCACCGTCAAGGAATGGCGCCGCGGCGACCGCGTCATCCTGGAGAAGAACCCGAACTTCTGGGAGGCCGACCGCGTCTCGCTCGACGGCGTCGAGTGGATCTCCGTCCCCGACGACAACACCCGCATGCTGAACGTCCAGGCCGGCCAGCTCGACGCGGCGATCTTCGTGCCCTTCTCGCGCGTCGCCGAGCTGCAGAAGGACGAGAACCTGACGGTCCATCTCGACACCTCGACGCGCGAGGACCATCTCCTGATCAACCACGAGAACGCGGAACTCTCGAAAAAGGAAGTGCGCGAGGCGCTCGACTACGCCATCGACAAGAAGGCGATCGTCGACACCGTCACCTTCGGCTACGGCGAGGTCGCCTATTCCTTCGTGCCGAAGGGCGCGCTCTACCACTATGCCGACAACCTGCAGCGCCCCTATGACCCCGAAAAGGCCAAGGAGCTGCTGGCGGCGGCGGGCGTGAGCGGCCTGACGCTCAACTACCTGGTCAATGCCGGCAACGAGGTCGACGAGCAGATCGCCGTCCTGCTGCAGCAGCAGCTCGAAAAGGCCGGCATCACCGTCAACCTGGAGAAGATGGACCCGAGCCAGACCTGGGACATGCTGATCGAAGGCAAGTACGACCTCTCGGTCATGTACTGGACCAACGACATCCTCGACCCCGACCAGAAGACCACCTTCGTCGTCGGCCACGACACCAACATGAACTACATGACCCGCTACCACAACGACAAGGTCAAGGACCTCGTCGCGGCGGCGCGGCTGGAAATGGACCCGGCCAAGCGCGAGGCGATGTATGTCGAGATCCAGAAGACGGCGAAGGACGACGTTCACTGGATCGACCTCTACTACAGCCCCTTCATCAACGTCTCGCGCAAGAACGTCGAGAACTTCTACCAGAACCCGCTCGGCCGCTTCTTCCTGGAGGACACCGTCAAGAACTGACGGGATGAAGGCGCCCGCCTTGCCTCTCCTTCGTCATGGTCGGGCTTGACCCGACCATCCACACCGCGCCTGCCGCATGGATCCTCGGGTCAAGCCCGAGGATGACGGCGAGGGTGGGCGGAGCCAATAAACCCACGCCCGCCCGGCATGTCCCGGCGGGCGTTCTCCGTTTCAGGCCCCCGTGCGCACGTAGCCGATATTGCGGGCGAGCCAGCAGCCGAGCGTCAGGCCGCCGACCGTGCCGTCGCCGTTGCGGGCGATGCGGATCGTCCAGTCGCCGGGCGCGGGCGCGTCCATCGACCGCCGGCACGGCAGGACCCAGAGGTCCTCGGCCACCGGATACAGCGGCGCCATCTCCCCCGTGCCGAGAAAGCCCTCGAAGAAGCCGTGGAGGGCGCCGCTGGTGTCGACGATCCGGAAGGCGGCGTCGAGCTCGGCGGAATGGTAGCGCCCGGCGATGTCCGGCCGGGCCTTGCCCGTCATGCGCGTCGCGGTACCGTGAAGGTTCTCGCGCCAGCGCTCGTAATCCACCGCGTCGCCGCGCCGGGAAAGCGTCATCGAGGGCGAGGCGGCGCTCTCCGCCGCGCGGATCGCCAGTTGCTCGGGCGAGCCGGCGAACTGGGCGCCGAGCCCGCCGCCATTGGCCGAGAGCGTCAGCAGCAGGCCGGTCTCGCGGTCGAGGTAGCGGCCGTTCCAGCCGGCATCGGCCGGCGTCCCGGCGGGCGCCTCCGCGGCGATGCCGAGCGCGGTCTTCATCAGCCGCGATGCCGTCTCGACGGCCGAGCCCTCGTGGTTGAACAGGACGACGACGGAGAGCCGCTCGGAGGCTGCATGGACGCGCTGCGCCCTGAACCCGCGCAGCGCGCCGCTATGGCCGGTGGTCGCGACCGCGCCGATCCTGTCGTGGGAAAGGCCGAAGCCGTAGGGCGCCGGCCGGCCGTCGGAGAAGGTCTGCGGTTGCGACAGGCGCCGGTAGAGGCCGTCCGCGTCGTCGCGGCTGCGGTCGATGAAGCGCTCCCAGGCGAGCATGTCGTCGAGGGAGGCGGAGATGCCGGCGTCGCCCGTCCAGTAGATGCGGTTGGTCGCCGGGAAGAAGCCGACGGCGTCGTTGCCCTCGTGGCCGACCATGCCGTCGGCGGGGTGTGCGGTGTCCGGCAGCAGTTCGGCCGTCTCCATGCCGGCGGCATCGAAGATCCGCTGCCGGTAGAGTTCGGCGAGCGAGCGCCCGGCGGCTTCCTCGATCAGGTCGGAGAGGATGCGGAAATTGCCGTTGGAATAGGAATAGCGGCTGCCCGGCGCGAAATGGGTGCTGCGCATCCGCGCAAACAGCGGCCGCGCGTCCTCGCGCCGGAAGACGCCTTCGGCATCGGCGCCGTGTAGCACGGTCAGCGCCCAGTAGTCGCGGAGCCCCGACTGGTTGTTGCAGAGCTCCAGCGCGCTCGGGCGGACCGTCTCCATGTTCGGCAGCCAGTCGCGGATGGCGGGCTCGAAACTGTCGAGATCGCGCCCGAGGCCCAGAAGCACGCCGCAGGTGAACTGCTTGCTGATCGAGCAGATCGGCAAGCGGGTCGCGGGGGTGACCGGCAGGTGCCGCTTCGGGTCCGCATGGCCCCAGACGTAGCGGAGTACGGTCTCGCCGTCCTTGACGACGCCGATCGCCCCGCCTGGCCCTCGGACCTCGTTCGGGATGCTTTCGGCAAGGCGTTCCAGGGCGGCTTGGTCGATCGGCGGCATGGCGGCTCCTCAGGGCTGGCGTCTGTCACCCCTGAGGTACACGCTGCGGGTCGCTGCGTGTAGACGGCAAAACTGATAGGTCAGAAGCCGAAGGATTGCTGCGCGGGGGCGGGTGGTGCGAAGGAGCGGCCTTCGAGCGCCAGCATCCGCTCCTTCGAGGCCGCCCCGCCCGGCGCGGAGAAGCCGCCGATCCGCCCGCCGGCGGCCAGCACCCTGTGGCAGGGGATGATGAGGGCGACGGGGTTCTTCGCCATCGCCTGGCCCACCTCGCGCGCGCCCTCCGGGCCGGCGCCGAGGTCCTTGGCAAGCGCCCCGTAGGTCGTCGTCTCGCCCCAGCGCAGGTTTCGCGCGGCGGCGTAGACGTCCTTGAAGAAGGCGCTCTGGCCGGAGAGGTCGAGCGGCACGCGGGTGAAGTCGGCGGGTTCGCCGGCGAAATAGCGCTGCGCCCCGGAGATCGCCTCCGCCACGGCCGGCGGCGGCTCGGCCGCCTCGGCATCGGCGAGGTGGCGCAGGAGCAGCCGGCGCGTCGTCGCCGCGTCCGCGGCCGGGAGCTGGAAGCGGACGACGCCGGCCGAAGTCCAGGCGATGCCGCAGGGGCCGCTTTCGGTGTCGAAGATATGG
>Ga0206118_100750_pt1 | contig 12192 bp, 10 predicted proteins | sample 3A20Ametagenome_FD_177999 | JGI IMG/M metagenome (GOLD analysis project Ga0206118, IMG submission 177999) | Enriched microbial communities from leaf-cutter ant dump, University of Wisconsin, Madison, United States - 3A20A | ecosystem: Environmental > Terrestrial > Nest > Insects nest > Nest dump...
GTCGACTACGACTTCACCGCCAAGCTCGAGGACGAACTGGACGCGGTGTCGCGCGGCGAGGAGGAATGGGTGCCGTTGATGCAGCGGTTCTGGGGCCCGTTCAAGGAGCTGGTGAGCGACAAGAGCGAGTCGCTGGACCGCACCGACGCCGGCAGCTCGCGCACGCTCGGCACCGACCCGAAGAGCGGCAAGGAAGTCAGCGCGCGCATCGGCCGCTTCGGCCCGATGGTGCAGATCGGCACTGTCGAGGACGAGGAGAAACCCAAGTTCGCCTCGCTGCAGCCGGGCCAGAGCATCTATTCGATCTCGCTGGACGACGCGCTGAAGCTGTTCGACATGCCGCGCAAGCTCGGCGCCGACGCCAACGGCGAGGAAGTGAGCGTGGGCATCGGCCGCTTCGGCCCGTTCGCCAAGCGCGGCAGCACCTATGCCTCGCTGAAGAAGGAGGACGATCCGTACAAGATCGACCTGGCGCGCGCCATCTTCCTGATCGAGGAGAAGGAAGAGATCGCGCGCAACCGCATCATCAAGGAGTTCGAGGGCTCGGACATCCAGGTGCTCAATGGCCGCTTCGGCCCGTACATCAGCGACGGCACCCTCAACGGCAAGATTCCCAAGGACCGCGAGCCCGCCTCGCTGACCCTGGCCGAAGTGCAGCAGCTGATGGCCGAGACCGGCAAGCCGGCACGCAAGGGCTTCGGCGCGAAGAAGGCGGCCGCCAAGAAGACCGCGGTGAAGAAAGAAGCGGCACCGAAGAAGGCCGCCGCGAAAAAGGCACCCGCGAAGAAAGCGGTGAAGAAGGCGGCCACCAAGACCGCGACGACCGCAACCAGGAAAGTCGCCGCGAAGAAGACCGTGGTGAAGAAGAAAGCAGCAGCGGCTGACGACGCGCCGCCGTTCTGAGGCATGACGCGCGCAGGAAAAATCGGTAACTACTACCTTCTCCCCTCGGGAGAAGGTGCCCGGAGGGCGGATGAAGGGCGAACGAAGCCAAGTTGACCGAACCATCACGGGTTCCGCCACACCCTCACCTCAACCTGCACCCCGGCCCTTGCGCAAGCGCAAGGGCGTTCGAGGAACAGCGAACCAGTGGTTCGCAAACTGTCCCTCCCACCCCGACGGGAGAGGGGCTTTAGTCTCCGTGGGTGCTGACAGTTTGTCGGCACTATCCACCAGCCTCATGAAAGCCTCACGGCGCTGCGCGCCGCCGCCCGACCAACGGTCGGGCGCTACCGAGAGATTGACCGGGAATGTGCAGCTCACGGCCACCCCACTCGTTCCTCATTACTCTCCCCTCGTTGCTCGCCCTTCGCCCCACCATGCTCGAACTGACCCCACAAACCGCCCCACCCACCCTCCGCGCTAGCGGCGTCATCGCCTACCCGACCGAAGCCGTCTGGGGGCTTGGCTGCGACCCTGCCAACGAGGCGGCGGTGATGAAGCTGCTGGCGCTCAAGCAACGCCCGGTCGAGAAAGGCATGATCCTGGTCGCCGCCGCCGTGGCGCAGTTGGACGGCTGGGTGCGGCTGGACGCACTGGCCGACGACCGCCATCAGGCCGTGCTCGACAGTTGGCCCGGCGCCAACACCTGGATCGTGCCAGCCGGTCCCCGAACCCCACGCTGGATCAGCGGCGCCCACGATGGCGTCGCCGTACGGGTCAGCGCGCATCCGCTGGTGCATGCCCTGTGCGAAGCCTGGGGCGGCCCGCTGGTCTCGACCAGCGCCAACCTTGCCGGCCAGCCTCCGGCACGCAGCCGCGAACAGCTCGACCCGGCCCTGCTCGCGCAACTGGACGGCCTGCTCGATGGCGCCACCGGCGGCCTGGCCCAGCCCACCCGCATCCGCATCGCCGCCACCGGGCAAACCCTGCGCGATTGACGCCTCCGTAGGAGCGCACCTTGGTGCGCGATGGGGATTTACCGAGGAAGCCCTTCGCGCACCAAGGTGCGCTCCTACCCGTTGCCCGCCAGATGCGGCACCATGGCCCCATGCATGCGCGCCTGCTCCTGCTCGGCTCCCTGATCCTGCCGCCCTCCGTGGCGCTGGCCGCCGAACCACCGCCTGCCAGCAACGTGCGCATCTACCGCTGCGTGGCCAGCGATGGCACGGTGGCACTGCAGTCCACGCCCTGCGACGACACCCACCGCCAGCAGGTGCTGGACATGCAGCGCCCGCAGGACCCATCGCCGCGACCGGCCACCCCGCCACAGCCACAACCGGCTCCCGCCGCAGCCACGAACGAACGCGAAGTCCGCATCGTCACCGTGCAGCCGCCGCAGCCCATGTACGAATGCGTCGGCCCGGACGGCGAGCGCTACCTCAGCGACGACGGCATCGGCAACCCGCGCTGGGTGCCGCTGTGGGTCGGTGGCCATTACCCGCCGCCGCGCGGCAGCGGCGGCAGCGTTTCCGGCAACCTGAGCCTCGGTTCCGGGCAGCTGTCCATCCGTGGTGGTCAGCCGCCCGGCCACGGCCATCCGCATCCACGGCCCGACCCCGTCGTGGCCGGCGGTACCTGGATACGCGACAGTTGCCACCCGCTGCCGCAGCAGGAAGTCTGCGACCGCCTGCGCGACCGCCGCTGGGAGCTGATACGCCGCTACAACAGCGCCCTGCAGAGCGAGCGGCAGGAACTGAAGCGCGAGCAACGCGGCATCGAGGCGCGACTGGGACGGGATTGCGGCGGCTGAAGCCGGACGCCGTCATCAATTCGAAGACTCCGGTTGCGATGGCCCGGACCGGAGAAACGCCATTCCGGCAAGCAATACGCCACCGATACCCCATACGCCAAGCTGCCAGAACGGCGCCCGCCCACTGACTGCGGCAGCCAGCAGTCCACTTGCCGACAGCGTGACCGTTGGCGCGGCCAACGTCACCAGCATGACGCATGCAACCTGTCCCCGCGCAATCATGCACCAGGCTGCAGGAGCCGCCACCGCGCCCCCCATGATTCCCAGCAGGCCATTCACCACGGCCAGGGCCTCCGCACCCGGCAGGCCGGGCAGGTGACCGGATTCGGCAATGGCCGCGCACATCAGGACGGCCATGCCAAGGAACAACATCCGCAGGCAGGCCCACGGCGAGTCCGCGTCCACCGGCGCGGCCTTGCCGGCGGACGGTTCCGACAGTTCGACCAATGCCACCTCCAGAGTGGCGGCAAGGCTGGTCTTCGTTGACAGGGAGGCCGTACCTTCGGCCTCCACCCGCTGGATTGTGCGCAGGCTCAGCCCTGACGCGGCAGCAAGCTGCTCCTGCGACCACCCGCGTGCAATGCGAAGACGGCGAACAACGGCCGCGGCAACCTTCATTTCCTGCTCCATGACGAGACTCCGGCTGGTTCGAGGTCGCCCGGAGTGTGGGGGCCAATCCGCGTACAGGCCACGCCAGCCTGCCGCCATTCATGCGCCAAATGGCCGCCAGTGGCTCCCCATGTCATGGCGGCACGGAATTTCAGAACCCGTAACGCAGGAACCCGCCATCCACCGCGATGCACTCGCCGGTGACGTAGCTCGACGCCGGCAGGCACAGGAAGCCGACCGCGGCGGCCACTTCCTCCGGTTCGCCGATGCGGCGCATCGGCGTGCGCGCGATCACCTCGTCGTAGTAGTCCGGGTCGGACAGCGGGCCGGAGGTGCGGCGGGTGCGGATGTACCACGGCGCCACTGCGTTGACGCGGATGCCGTCCTCGGCCCATTCGCAGGCCAGGTTGCGAGTCATCTGGTGCAGCGCCGCCTTGGTCATGCCGTAGACCACGCCGCTGCGCACGTGGGTGAGGCCGGAGACGCTGCCGATGTTGACGATGGCCGAGCTCGCGTGCCGGGTAAGCAACGGGTGGGCCAGCCGCGACAGCTCGAACGCGGAGAACAGGTTGGTCTCGAAGAGGCCGCGCCACTCGTCCTCGCTGTAGTCGTTGGCCGGCCGGGTGACGTTGCCGCCGGCGTTGTTGACCAGCAGTTGCAGGCCGCCGTGGTCCTCGACCCAGTCGAGGATTTCATGGCGGTCCTCGTCGCCGGAGACGTCGGCGGACAGGCCGTGGATCCCACGGCCGGGAAACTCGTCGGCCAGTTCGTCGCGCGCCTGTGCCAGCGCATCGGCATCGCGCGCCACCATCAGCACGTCGGCGCCGAAGCCGAGCAGTTCGCGCGCGATCGCCAGGCCGATGCCGGCACTGGCGCCGGTGATCAATGCGGTCTGTCCGTCCAGCCGCCAGCGGTTCGTGTCCATGCGTCGTAGCATAGCGTCCACCCCCGCACCGGCAATGCCATGCCCCGCATCCGCGGCCCTCTCCTGGTCCTGTTGTCCGCCACGCTGCCTTGCCCGGGCGGTGCGCCGCATGCGCAGGCGTTGTTCGGCGGCGTGGATGCCGGCATGAACGTGGAGCAGTTGCTGGCATCGGTGCCCGGTGCGGTGGTGCCGGAGCCGGCGCAGTCCCTGTACCGCGGCGACCTGGAGCGGGTGCGCATCGAGGGCCTGCAACTGGGCGGCCACGGCTTCACCGGGCATGCCTATTACCGGGACGGCGCGCTGTCGCAGCTGACGCTGGGCCTGGCGCGCCGCGACCTGCCGCCGGACGAGGCGCTGGCCGCCTACGACGCGGTGCTGGCCGAGCTGGTCGTCCGCCACGGCCCGCCATCGCGCAGCGAGGATTTCCTCGACGATCCGCAGGCGCCCGAGCGCGAGGCGCGGTGGCAGGCGCCGGGGCAGGACGTCACCCTGCTGTACATCGGCAACAGCGATGGCAAGGGCGGCTACCTGTCGCTGCTGAACGTGGTGTTCAAACCGGTGCCGGCAAACGGGGAGGCAAGGTAGGCCATCCGCTTGCGGTGCCTGTGTCAGGATGGGGCCGGTTTCCGCCGGAGCTTGCCGATGAAAGCGCGCCACTGCCTGCCGATGTTGTCGATGGTCCTGCTTGCCGCCTGCGGCAGGCCGCAGCCACCGGATACCGAGCGCCCGCCCGAGCCGCAGGCCGGCGCGATGCGCGATGCCATCGCGCAGCCGCTGGAGAAGGCACAGGCGGCGAAGGCGGCGGTGGAGGAAGCCACCGGGGCCGAGAGAGCAGCGTTGAAGGATGCGGAGAGTGCGCCGGAGTAAGCCGGCGATTGAACCATCCGGACTCCGTTTACCCCTCACCCCAACCCCCGCTCCGCGTCCCGGCCCTTGCGCCAGCGCAAGGGCGTTCGAGGAATAGCGAACCAGTGGTTCGCGAACTGTCCCTCTCACCCCAAAGGGAGAGGGGCTTTGAAAGCCGGAGTCGTGCCGGATCTGCCCGAATCCATGAACGACGACGCCGCCCGAGGGCGGCGTCGTCGTTCGCATCGCGGCGCCGGTTACAGGCCGCAGAAGCAATAGGCCAGGGCCTTGACCGGCGCGCCGTTGCGGTCCTTCACCGCGTCCTCGACGAAGCGCAGCTGGGCGTCCATCTCCGGCATCGTGCGCGCCAGCAGCATCCGCGCCATGCCCGAGTCGGACAGCATCCACGCGCCCATGCGGCTGCCGGCGAAGCCGGTCATGAACTGCGCGAACGGGGTGGCCGCCTTCTCGATGTAGCGCACGCGGTATTTGCCCTCCTCGCCCAGCTTGGCGCGGCTGGCGGCATCGGCCACCGCGGCCTTGAGCCCGCCGAACTCGTCCACCAGCCCGCGCTCCTTCGCCTGCGCGCCGCTCCACACGCGGCCGCGCGCCACTTCGTCGATGGCCTCCACGCTGCGGTCGCGCGCCTGCGCCACCTTGCCGGTGAAATCGGCATAGCCCTTGTCGATCACCGACTGGATCACCCGGCCCACCGCCGGGTCCATCGGCCGGGTGACGTCGAACGCGCCGGCGAAGCGGGTGGTGCCGACGCCGTCGGTGTGCACGCCGATCTTGTCCAGGCTGCGGGCGAAGTTGGGGATCATGCCGAAGATGCCGATCGAGCCGGTGATGGTCGATTCGTCGGCGTAGATGCGGTCGGCGTTCATGCTGATCCAGTAGCCGCCGGATGCGGCCAGGTCGCCCATCGACACCACTACCGGCTTGCCGGCGGCCTTGAGCGCCTCGACCTCGCGGCGGATCTGCTCGGAGGCGAACACCTCGCCGCCGGGCGAATCCACGCGCAGCACCACCGCCTTGACGTCGTCGTCGTCGCGCGCGTCGCGCAGCAGCGCCGAGGTGGAGATGCCGCCGACGTGGCCGGCCGGCAGGTCGCCGCCGGCGATCTCGCCCTCGGCCACCACCACCGCCACCTGCGGGCGCTTGTCCAGCGGCGAGCGGCGAGCGTCGAGCTGGGTCAGGTAGTCGCCCAGCGCGATCTGGCGATAGCCACCATCGGCGTCGCCGTCGGCCACGCCGCGCTCGGTGAGCAGCGCATCCACTTCCTCGCGGGTCTTCAGGCCGTCCACCAGCTTCTGCTGCAGGGCGAAGCGGGCCAGGTCGCCGCCGGCGGCGGCCACGCCCTCGGGCAGGGTGTCGATGCCGGCGGCCAGCTGCGCGGCGTCAAGCTTGCGCGCCCTGGCGATGTCACCGAGATAGCGCTGCCATACGTCGTTCATCCAGAACAGGTCGGCTTCCTTGGCCTGCGGCGAGGCGGCGTCGAGCACGTAGGGCTCGGCGGCGGACTTGTATTCGCCCACCTTGAACAGGTGCACGTCCACGCCCAGCTTTTCCTGCAGGCCGGTGCGGAAATACTGGCGGTAGCGGCCGAGGCCTTCCAGCAGCAGCCCGCCCATCGGGTCGAGGTAGACCTCGTCGGCCTGCGCGGCCAGCAGGTATTGCGACTGGCCCATGTTCTCGCTGAAGGCCACCACCTGCTTGCCGGCCGCGCGCAGGTCCTGCAGGGCGCCGGCGACTTCGCGCATCGAGGCGAAGCCGGACGCTTGCAGGCGGTCCAGGTTCAGCACCACGCGCTCGATCTTCTTGTCGTCCCTGGCCGCTTCGATGGCGCGGACCAGGTCGCGCAGCTGGATTTCCCCGGCGTTGCGCTCGCCCATCGCCTTGGCCAGCGCGCGGCTGACCGGGTCGGTGCTGTACTGCTCGACCAGCCGCCCTTCCGGCGCGATCACCAGCGCGGTGCGGTCCTGCAGCACCTTGACCGACGAGGCGCCCTTGCCCATCGCCACCAGCAGCACGATCAGCATCAGGAACAGCAGGCCGAAGAACAGCAGGTTGAGGATCAACCGGCGGGTGAAGTTCATCACGTCCCACAGCCCGACGAAGAAGCGGGCGACGGGGTTGCGGCGGGGCACGGGCGGGGGGTTCATGAGGGCTCCGGATGGGGCTTGTTGCAATGCAGGATACACAGGACCGGCACGGCCGGCATGGGCTTCAAGTCAGGGGGCCGAAGGGTGGAACAGGCGCCGGCTGCTGACCCGCAGGCGCCAGCCCAGCAGCACCGCGGCCACGCTCAGGCCCACGGTCAGGCCGACCCACATGCCCTGCGGGCCCCAGCCCAGGCCGAGGCCGAGCCCGGCACCGAGCGGCATGCCCACGCCCCAGTACGCGAACATGGCGATGAACATCGGCACGCGGGTGTCCTTGAGCCCGCGCAGCGCGCCGGCCGAGAGCACCTGCACGCCATCGGGGAACTGGAAGGCCGCCGCGTACAGCAGCAGCGTGGAGGCCAGCATGGCCACGGCCAGGTCGTCGGTGTACAGCCGCACCACCGCCTCGTGGCCGAGCAGCAGCCCGCTGATCGACAGCATCTGCGTGACCAGCACGATGGCGTAGCCGGCCCAGCTGGCGCGGCGCACGCCGGTCGGATCGTGGCGGCCCATCGCATGGCCGACGCGCACGGTGGTGGCCTCGGCCACGCCCATCGGGATCATGAAGCACAGCTGGGCGACGTTGATCGCGATCTGGTGCGCACTGGCCTCGACCGCGCCGATGCGGCCGATCAGCAGCGCGGTGACGATGAACAGCCCGCCCTCCATCAGCACGGTGATGCCGATCGGCAGGCCGGTGCGCAGCAGGTCCCATATCGCCGCCACGCGCGGCGGCTCGAAATGGCCGAACAGCTGCAGGTGGGCGAAGCGCCGGGTCTTGAACAGGTAACCGGCGAAACACAGCGCCTGCACCCACATCGTCACCGCCGAGGCGATGCCCAGCCCTTCGGCGCCCAGCTCCGGGAAGCCCCACCTGCCGTTGCACAGCGCATAGCCCAGCGGCGCCAGCACCAGCAGCCCGCCGAAGCCGAGCAGCATGGTCGGCAACGTCCAGTGCATGCCCTCGCTGAGGTAGCGCATGCAGAAATACAGGGTCAGCGCCGGCACGCCCCAGCGGATGGCGTGCAGGAAGGCGGTGGCGCCGGGCACGATGTCCGCGGCGATGCCGAACGCCGGCAGGAATGCCGGCACGAGGCTGAGGAAGGCGAACATCAGCACGCTCAGGCCCACGCCCAGCCACAGCGCCTGCCGGAACAGCGGGCCGATCTCGCGCTCGCGGCCGGCGCCGTGCAGCTGCGACACCGAGGCGGTCAGCGAGATCAGGGTGCCGATCGGCACCAGCATCGGCAGCCACAGCAGCGCGGTGCCGATGCTGACCGCGGCGAAGGTGCCGGTGCCGTGGTGGCCGGCGATGGTGTTGTCGACGAAGGAGATCAGGCCGGCGGAAACGTGGCCCAGCACCAGCGGCAGGGCGAGCAGGCCGGTCGTCCGCACTTCATGGCCGAAGCGCGGCGTGGCGGGAGAGGTGGACATGCGGAGTCGGCAGACGCGGACTGCGGCCGGCGCGGAGGCGCTGTTGCCGGGTCGCGAAAGGGCGGCATTGTAAGGCCAGGAACAAGTGAAGAGGAACGAGCGTAGGTGCCGGGCTTGCCCGGCACATGGCTTCACCGGGAAGGCTTCATGCGGGGCAAGCCCCGCACCTACTTGTCCAACTTCCGCCGCAGCCATTCCGCGCGGCCGGTCGCGGGCACGGCCAGCAGTTCCTCGCGCAGGGCATCGCGCGCCTGCGGCGGCGTGCGTTGCGACAACAGGCCCAACTGCGCCAGCTGCGCCGCGTCGAGCTCGCGCAGCAGGGCCAGCATCGGGGCGCGCTGCGGTTCCGGCAGGTAGCCCAGCAGCGGCTGCAGCTTCGGATACAGCGCGCCCAGCCGTGGCCCCAGTTGCCAGCCGTCGCGGTACAGGCGGTCCAGCCCGGCGAAACGCCCACGCAGGGCATCGCGTTCGGCCGCCGGCATGGCCGCCAGTTCCGCCGCGGCCATGCGCACGCGCTGCCGCTCGGATTCGGGCAGGGCGCGCCATGCCGCGTAGCGTGCGCGCAGTTCGCGCTGCTGCGCCGGGGCCAGCGCCGCCCAGCGTGCTTGCGGGTCCGTGGCCTGCGGCGCGCGCGGTGGCGGCTCGACCAGCGGCCGCGGTGCGACCGGGGTGGCCAGCGACACAGCGGCCGGCAGCAACGCCAGCAGCAGCCACGCGCCCTCAATCTTCCGCATCGACGGTCTCCAGCGCTGCCGAGGCCGGTTCGGCGTGGCCGGGCGCGGCCTGCGATTCGTCCACCGGCACCGGCGCGCCGGCGGCGTACCAGGCATGGAAGTCGGCGTCCTGCGCCAGCGCCAGTTCGGGATCGGCCAGCATCGCGGCATCGTCCGCCGCATGGTTGTCCACGGCGGCGGCCGGCGCGGAATCGTCCGGCAGGCTTTCGACCTGTATCGGGCCGTTGTCGCCCAGCACGCCTTCGGCCGGCGGCCCGCCGCTGCCGGGCCGCATCGCACCGTGTTCGTGCCACCACCAGGCCGCCACCGCGGCCAGCACCAGCACCAACAGGCCCGGCAGCAGCCAGCCCCGGCGCGCGCGTGGCCGCGCGGCCGGGCGCGGGGCCCTGGCCGCCATCGGCGCGGGCGCGGGCTTGGCGGTCGCCGCCTCGTGCAGTTGTCCCAGTTGCCGCAGCCGCTCCGGCGACAGCTCGCGCACCTGCGCCTGCACCTGTTCGGCCAGTGTGCGCCACGCGGCGGCGTCGGGCTGGCCCTTCGCATCCAGCGGGCAGGCGCGCGCCAGCGCCTGCCGGTAGGTGCCGATGTCCATGCCCAGGCTGGCCGCCGCCACGGCTTCGTCCAGTCCGGCGCCGACGCGCAGCAGCAACGCCAGGCGATCCGCAGCCTGCAGCGTCGACAGGTGCGGCAGCGGCGTGGCGGTGCCGGTTGCCGGCGCACGCAGCTGCGGCGCATTGCACAGCAGGCCCCAGAACCGGGCCGGCCAGTCGACCATCGCGGTAGCCGCGGCATGGCCGGCGAAGGCGCGCATCGCCGCCGCCACGGCCTGCGTGCCGGCGGCGCCCGCCTGCAGGTCGGCGACCACCAGCGCGCGGCGCTCGACCCCGCGCAGGAAGGCGGAGGAAGCATTGGCCGTGGCCGGGGAAGAAGAAGCTGTTGCGGCCATCAGGCGTACTCCGTCATCGCCCGGATGATACCCAGCGCCCCGGCGGCTGCCGATGCCCCAAGGCCGCGTCCGGACCTGGCTGCCGCAACTTGTGCACAGCGTCAATAGGCCAGCGCCGATTTCCGCAAATTTTCTGCCCAACGCCTTGTTTCATCTTTGTTTCACGGCCAAGCCATTGATTTAAAAAGACTTGATCGTGTGGCGATTTTTTGTCCAAATCGACGCAGAGGCCGCTGTCACCGCCCTGCGGGCGTGGAGCACAGGGCTGATGCACAGACTTATCCACAATCTGTGTGGATAAACCGAAATCCCCTGTAGCGGCCGGTGTTTACGCGCCATTTATGCTCGCCGCGACAACAAACGCGGGCAAGTGGAGGGGCCGCAGGTGTGCCGGCCAAGGCCGGCACCTACACTCTCCCCATGTCTTCCTGCCCCACCCTGCGCATCGCCCTGCCGGTTCCGCTGCCGCAGGCCTTCGACTACCTGCCCCCGGCCGGCGGCCCCGCACCGTCGCAGGCCGACGTGGGACGCAGGCTGCGGGTGCCCTTCGGCAACCGCGAGCTGGTCGGCATGGTCGAGGGCATCGGCGGCAGCGACGACCCGGCCGGGCTGAAGGCCGCGCAGGAATGGCTGGACCCCGCCCCCCTGCTGGGCGGCGAGCTGCTCGCCTCGCTGCGCTGGCTGGCGCGCTACACCCATGCGCCGCTGGGCGAGGTGGCCGCCACCGCCCTGCCGGCGCCGCTGCGCCGCGGCGAGCCGCTGCCCGACACCCACGGCTGGGCGTGGGAACTGACCGACGCCGGCCGCGACGGCATGCCCGGGCTGCGCAACGGCAGCCGTCCGCAACGGCTGGCCACGCTGCTGGCCGACGGTGCGCTGGCCGAGGAGGTGATCGAGGCGCGCATGCACGACTGGCGCGAGCCGAGCCGCGCCCTGCTCAAGCGCGGCTTCGTGCAGCGCGTGGCGGTGCCGGCGACGGCGCCGCCGGCCCGGCCGAATCCCGGGCCGGCGCCCAACCCGCAGCAGCAGGCGGCGATCGAGGCGATCACCGCCGCCGGCGGCTTCCGCCCGTTCCTGCTCGACGGCGTCACCGGCAGCGGCAAGACCGAGGTCTATCTGCAAGCCATCGCCCATTGCCTCGGACAGGGCAGGCAGGCGCTGGTGCTGGTGCCCGAGATCGGCCTGACCCCGCAGATGCTGGCGCGCTTCCGCGCCCGGCTCGGCATCCCGGTGCATGCGCTGCATTCGGGGCTGAACGACAACGAGCGCGCGCGGGTCTGGGCCGCCGCCGCGCGCGGCGAGGCGCGGGTGGTCGTCGGCACCCGCTCGGCGGTGTTCACGCCGCTGCCGCAGGCCGGGCTGCTGGTCGTCGACGAGGAACACGACGGCAGCTACAAGCAGCAGGACGGCATCCGCTACCACGCCCGCGATTTCGCGCTGGTGCGCGGCAAGGCGCTGGACGTGCCGGTGGTGCTGGGCAGCGCCACCCCGTCGCTGGAATCGCTGCACAACGCGCGCGCCGGCCGCTACGCCCACCTGCGCCTGCAGCAGCGCGCCGGCGACGCCCGGCCGCCGGCGGTGCGGGTGTTCGACGTGCGCAAGCGGCCGTTGCAGGACGGCCTGTCGCCCGAGGTGCTGGAAGGCATCGGCCGGCACCTGCAGGCCGGCAACCAGGTGCTGGTGTTCAAGAACCGCCGCGGCTACGCGCCGGTGCTGCTGTGCCACGACTGCGGCTGGACCGCGCCGTGCCGGCGTTGCAGCACGCCGCTGCATGCCACGCCGATGACCGTGCACGGCGCGGGGCGCCGCCTGCAATGCCACCACTGCGGCGCGCGCGCGCCGGT